>Ga0075011_10001723_pt1 | contig 11797 bp, 6 predicted proteins | sample TARM_MetaG_T_14_FD_72354 | JGI IMG/M metagenome (GOLD analysis project Ga0075011, IMG submission 72354) | Freshwater microbial communities from Pennsylvania, USA, analyzing microbe dynamics in response to fracking - TARM_MetaG_T_14 | ecosystem: Environmental > Aquatic > Freshwater > River...
AAAATGTACAAGAAGGGACAGCAGGTGCCCTCCTTCACCGCCCTGAGCGCCGACGGCGGAACGTCCAGCCTGAACTGGCTGTACTGTGGCAGCTGGACCGAGGAAGGCGGCAACAAGTCCCTGCGCCGCTCCCCGGAGCAGACCCCCATGCAGGCCAAGATCGCCCTGTATCCCAACTGGTCCTGGTCCTGGCCCGTCAACCGCCGCATCCTGTACAACCGCGCCTCGGTCGACCTCAACGGCAAGCCGTACAACAAGGCCAAGGCGGTCATCGAGTGGAAGGACGGCAAATGGGTCGGCGACGTACCCGATGGCGGATGGCCGCCCCTGTCCACGGGCAAGGGCAAGCTGCCGTTCATCATGCAGACCCACGGTCTGGGACACCTGTTCGGCCCCGGCCGCATGGACGGCCCGTTCCCCGAGCACTACGAACCCGCCGAGACCCCGGTGAACAAGAACCTGTTCTCCAAGCAGCTCTCAAGCCCGGTCTACAAGTTCACCACCAGTGCGCCCGACGTCCTGGCCAAACCCGCCGATCCCAACTATCCGATCGTGCTGACCACCTACAGCCTGACCGAGCACTGGTGCGGCGGCGGCGAGACCCGCAACGTGCCCAACCTGCTCGAAGCCGAACCGCAACTCTATGTTGAGATGAGCCCGGAACTGGCCAAGGAAAAGGGTATCAAAAACGGGGACGGCGTGGTCGTCGAATCCATCCGCGGCAAGGTCCAGGCCATCGCCATGGTCACCGTACGCATGCGTCCGCTCATGGTGCACGGCCGAATCATCCATGAGATCGGCATGCCCTACTGCTTCGGCTGGACCACTCCCGGAAGCGGCGACTCCACCAACCGCCTCACGCCTTCGGTGGGCGACCCGAACACAACCATCCCGGAATACAAAGCGTGCTGCGTGAACATCCGCAAAGCGGACAAAATCACCGAACTGGCACGGTAGAGGAGACAGTCATGTCCAAAACGTTCCTGATAGACACATCTCGCTGCACCGCGTGCCGCGGTTGCCAACTGGCCTGCAAGGAATGGCACGGGCTTCCCGCCAACAAGACCCTGCAATGGGGGAGCCACCAGAATCCGCCGGACCTGAATCCCAACAACTACAAACTGGTCCGCTTCCATGACTACATGGATGCGACCGACACCATCCGGTGGAACTTCTTCCCGGATCAGTGTCGCCACTGCGTGGTCCCGCCCTGTAAGGAGTTGGGCGACATATACGTCGACAACGCCATCATCAAGGATGAGAAGACCGGCGCGGTCATCTACACCGAAAAAACCAAGCAGTTCAGCCCGGAGGAGGCCGAAGAGGTGCGGGAAGCGTGCCCCTACAATATCCCCCGGCGCAATGAGCAGACCGGCCTGCTGTCCAAATGCACCATGTGCAACGACCGCATTCACAACGGCCTGCCCCCGTCCTGTGTCCGGGCCTGCCCCACCGGGACCATGAACTTCGGCGAACGCGCCGACATGCTCAAGCTGGCCGAGGAAAGACTTGCGCTCCTTAAGAAGGAATGGCCCAAGGCGTCCCTGGCCGATCCCGAGGACGTCAACGTCATCTACCTGATGACCGATACGCCCGACACCTACCATGAGCACGCCGTGGCCGAGGCCAAACAGGCCGCCCCCATGACCAAGAAGCAACTGTTCGCCAAACTGGCGAGCCCGATCAAGGCGATGAAGGCCTAAACCGTCCCGCCTCCCTCGGAACCGGGCCGGAGCGTCATCTTGACGCTCCGGCCGCCCGAGGCTTCAGGAACTGCGGCAAACAAGTGACGCGACAGCAAACCGACAAGGATAGCCGATGCCCTCCACACAGTACTCCGTGAACATCAGCACTCTGCCCTCCCGCGAAACGGCTTTGCCCAGTCTGAAAGCACCGGAACAAACCCGCGAACTGGTTCGTGGAACCTCCCTGGAACACTATTGCGCGGGCTCGCTACAGGACCGCACGGCCATGGTGGTAGTGGAGGAGCCCCTTCATATCAGCGTTCCCGGCCACGGGGACATCGTCCTGCCGCGCACTCCGGGCGACGACGAAAACCTGATTGCCGGCCACCTTTTCTCCCTGGGGCTCATCCGCACCACGGCCGACATCCTCGACATGGACTTTCACTACAACGGTTCCGCCAGAGTTGCTGTCAGGCTGGGGCACCCCTCCCCCTGGCGCACCCCCGATCGGCTGTCCGGCACCACGCGCATCGCCCCGGAACGCATCTTCCAACTCCGTGACAGGTTCGAGCAGCGCCAGCGACTCTATCACAGCACCAGAGCCACCCATGCGGCTGCCCTGTTCAATGCGGACGGCGAACTGCTGGCTTACGGCGAGGACGTCAGCCGGCACTGCGCCTTTGACAAGGCCGTGGGCGCGGTCCTTAAAAAACGGCTCCTGTGCAGGGTGAAAATCGCCATGCTCACCTCCCGCCTGGCCTCGGAATTAACGGCCAAGGCGGCCAAGGCCCGAATTCCGATCCTGTGCGGTTTTTCCGCGGCCACCAGTTCGGGTATGGAGTTAGCCGAAACAAGCGGCGTCACTCTCATAGGACGGATAGGCAGGGAATGCTTCACGGTCTACGCCAACGGCTGGCGGCTCGACTCCTGAGCTCGGTCCTTCCCCCCGGCTCACCCGGCCTTTTCGCGGTATCCTCATAAGCCTTGGTTATTATAATCTCATAGGCGATATTATTCTGATAACATTCTATCCCTACTATTCCATAATCTTGTATGAAGTCGGCTTGCTCCGATATTTCAGCATTTGGAGGGAAGAATGAGTCTGCGAGTGAAGTTGTATTCGGCCATCGGGTTGTTGCTGGCCATAGGATTGGCCATGTTCGTGGCCACACTGATCATAACCTCGGCCCAGGAACATGACAGCCTGGTCATCAACCTGGCGGGCCGTCAACGTATGCTCAGTCAGAAGATGGCCAAAGAGGCCTTGCTCTATCTTGAAGAAAGGGACGCGGGGCATAACGCCGACGGAATCCGCATGCAGGTTGAGACCACCTCCAGGCTGTTCAGCGAGACCTTGTCCGCCCTGACCGATTCAGGACCGGCACCGGTCACCACCGCCCCGGACGGCGAGAAGCGGAACCTGCCCGCCCCCTCCGATCCGGTCAAAGAACAGCTGCTCAAGGTCCGAACGCATTGGGATTCTTACAGTTCAGTCCTCAACGATATATTGGAACGCCAGACCCTGGACAACGATTTCAATAAACAGAGCCTCGCCGTGCTGGTCAACATGAACCAGGCCGTAACCATGATGCAGGCCGAGTCCGAAGATCGCCTGGACTTTCTGCTGCTCTCGCAGGTTGTCGGCATCGCCATCATGTTCCTGACCACGCTGATCAGCTTCCTGGCCATCCAGCGTAAACTGATATGGCCGTTGCGCGATTTCAATTCGACCATGGATACGATCTGCAAGGGTGACCTGACCGGAGTATGCATCTATGACCAAAACGACGAGATCGGAATGGTGGCCCGCACCCTGACCGCCATGGAGAGACGCCTCAAAGATGTGGTCAGCCATGCCAAGGGCTCAACCGTGACCATGGCTGAACGGAGTTCCGAGCTGAACGGCATGGCCGCCACCCTGGCAGAGAACGCCACGCGGCAGGCCGGTTCCGTCAGCGAGATCGCTTCCCTGATGGAGGGTATGCGCTCCAACATCGCCACTACTGCGAACAATTCCAGGCAGACTCATACGCTGGCGATGAAGGCGGCCACCGACGCCCGCCAGAGCGGGGAGTCGGTGGGCACGGCCCTGGAGGCCATCACCACCATTGCAGGCAAGATAACGGTCATCGAGGAGATCGCCCGGCAGACCAACCTCCTGGCCCTGAACGCTGCCATCGAAGCGGCCCGGGCTGGGGAACACGGCAAGGGGTTCGCCGTGGTCGCTTCCGAGGTGCGCAAGTTGGCCGAACGGTCTGGCGAAGCGGCCAAGGAAATCGGCGAACTATCCGCTGAAACAATTAATATATCAAATAAATCTGGTGAGTTGATTAATCTTCTGGTGCCCGAAATCGAAAAGACAGCCGCCATGATTGAGGAGATCAACGCCTCCAGTTCCGAACAACAACGCGACACCGAAATAGTCGGCAGAACCGTCCAGACCCTGGACTCGGAAATCCAGAACACCGCGCGCATGGCTCGAGATCTGTCCGACACCACTGAGGACCTGTCCGGCGAGGCGTCCGGCCTCCGCCAGGAACTGCAATTCTTCAGAACCGAGGGCGACGGGCAGAAGTTTGCCAAGCCCCGCGTCGTCAAACCAAAAAAGGAATACCTGCCTCCTGGCGCCGACTCCGCTCCCAGGCCTGTCAGGAAGCCCCCCAGGCCGGTATCTTCTCCCGCCCCCAAGCCCGCCGTGACGCCATCGCCCGGACCGGGCCAACCGTTAGGCGGCTCCACAGTGGTTATTGAAGAAACAAAACCGCTCATCGTCTGGGACGATTCCATCGCGACTGGCATTGAGATCATCGACGAAGAGCACAAAGAGCTTATTCGTCTGATCAACCGCCTCAACAGCGCCATGCAACAAGGCAAGGCCAAGGCCGTGGTCGGCGAGATTCTGGACGAAGTAGGCCGCTATGCCACCTACCATTTCAACCATGAGGAGTCCTTGTTCGACAAATACGGCTATCCCGAGGTCGAGGACCATAAGGCCGTGCACCGGGATCTGCTGGGGCAGGCCATGGATTTCATCGAACGCTTCCAGTCTGGGCAGATCGGCATGAGCCACGACCTGTTCTTCTTCCTCAAGGACTGGCTGGTCAACCACATCAAAGGCGTTGACACCCGGTACGTCCCTTTCATGAAGGAAGCACTGGAAAACGACAAATAGCCCTTCTTTGGGCGAAGGCTCCTGACAGTCGGGGACGACCAGGAGCCTTCGCCCCCTGGCCCGCCTCACATCGACCTCACCAAGCTTATCCGTATCAATGGATCAGGCTGCAGTGCCAAAGAGGCATTGCCCAAAACGGGCGCTCAGGGTAGCCTTGGACTCGACGGAGCGGTTTCCTGCCGAAAAGGCATGGGCCCGTACCGGTCAGAACAAAGAATACGCCTGAAACACGAAGGTCAACCTATACCCCCTGCCGGGAGGCATGGTCATGAAACAGAATCGGACCGCCCTCATCCTCATCGCTTGCGCCGTACTGCTCGCCGTCGGCGCCTTTCTCATCCTGAACCGGAGCAATGAAGAGCCCTCCACCATGCGGTCCGAAGTCAAGCCGCCCGTAGCCGAGCGCGCCAAGGCCCCGGACTGGGTGGACAAGGGCCAGGAGGCCAAGCCCGATTATTCGCCGTCCACGGCTGAGCCCGAGACGGTCACTCCGCCGCCCGCCGCCGAACCCAAGAAAGCCGAGGAGCCCAAGACCATTGAGGTTTCCGAGGACAAAGTGGTCAACTTCACCTTTGTGGAATCCCTGGCCGATTTTCTGCTCCGCCGCTTCCAGCCGCGCGGTCCCAACGGCAAGCCCGATTCCTTGGCCACGGCCGTGACACTGAACCGCTACTACGGACGCGAGCTGGACGGCTTCGCGGTGAACGGCAACGACATCCGCGCCTCGCGCAAAGCGGTCTACGACTATGCCTTCAATCCCGCCATGCTCAAGACCTTGTACGATATCTACACCCCGGCCTTCATGGTCCATCTGGTGGACACGGCGGCCAACACCGAACGCGAGTACGTGGTCGGTGACGAAAAGGAGAACCGGACCCTGACCACCGACGAGATCAAGGTCATGCTCCGGCTCAACGCCCGCCGCATCGAACGAACCGCCGAAGTCTTCCACGCCTTTGCCGATGATCCATCCATCGTCGAGATGGCTGGCAAGTACCGCCGTGCGGCCAAGGCCGTGGAACGGGCCAACGGCCAGTTGCAAACCGCCATAGCCGAGGGCAAGGCCACGGGCGAGGCCAGCGACCGTCTGAAGCAGGCCATTCTGTTCCGCGAGCGCTCCCGGGCCGAGATCGTCACCCAATTGAGGCAGGTCTGCCAGTCCTGTCCCGAATCCGAACTCTTCTACCTCTCCCAGTGGGCCTACCGGCGCACCCTGGGCCAGTCCGAGGAAAGACTCAAGGCTTTCGGCGCGGCCGCCGACCTGATGGATGACCTTGCCTCGCGCTTTAGGACCAAATCGGAGGAACTCGAATAGACGAAGGCAGACATCTGTTCACATGTTGCATTGAAAGTCCTTTGTGCTTACTCTGACCATAGCAAGAAGAGAATTCACCAAGGAGCTCTCAATGTACTTCAAACAGATCACCACCCCCGGACTAGGTTGCTTTTCGTACGTCATCGGCTGCCCCGCCGCCGGTGAAATGGTTGTCGTGGACCCCAAGCGGGATGTGCAGGAATACCTGGATATCTCCCGCGAGGAAGGCATGAAAATCGTTCATGTCATCGACACCCACGTGCACGCGGACCATGTGTCCGGCGCACAGGAACTGAAGTCCCAGACCGGCAGCGATGTCATGGTCTATGAAACCTCACCGGTCGACTATGAATTCACCCCCCTGGTGGAAGGACAGCAGTTGACCGTAGGCAACGCCAAGCTCGAGGTGCTGTTCACCCCCGGCCACACCCCGGACGCACTGTCCCTGCTGGTCACGGACACCACACGTGGCGACGAGCCGTGGATGCTGCTGACCGGCGATGTGCTCTTCGTGGGCGACATCGGCCGCCCTGATCTGGTCGGCGGAGCCAAGCTCAACGAGCAAGTCCAGAATCTGTGGGATTCCCTGTACGTAAAGTTCGCCAAGTTCCCCGACAGCATGGAGGTCTTTCCCGCCCACGGCGCGGGGTCCTTGTGCGGACGCGGCATGTCTTCCAAGCCGAGCTCCACCCTGGGCTTTGAACGACGACACAACCCCATGCTCGGTTTCGACAGTTTCGAGGACTTCCATAAGGCCATGAGCGGGAACTTCCCGGCCCGGCCCAAGTCCTTCACCCACATCATCTCCACCAACGCCTCGGGCGCGCCCCTGCTTGAGCGCTGCCCGCTGGACCTGGCCATGAACCCGTACAAGTTCGAGGAGAAGATGCAGGACGGCGCGATTGTTATCGACGTACGCGACGCCGCAGCCTTTGCCGGTTATCACATCCCCGGCTCCCTGAACATCGGCTTTGAGCCGAGCCTGGCCAACTGGGTGGGCATGACCGTTGAGCCGGAGACGGACATCCTCCTGGTGGTGGACACCCGCGAAGACTACGACCGCATGCGCATCGAGCTGCACCGCATAGGCTACGACAACATTCTCGGCTACCTTTCCGGTGGCATCCAAGCCTGGGTCTACAGTGGACGCCCGGTGGATTCCCTGGCCATCGACTCGGCCCAGGTTCTGCAAAATGTGCAGGAAGGAGGCAAAGAGATCAGCCTGATCGACGTGCGCACCCCGGTCGAATGGGAAGACGGTCGGATTCCCGGGGCCAAGCACATCCCGCTGGTGGACATCTTGGAAGGCAAATTTGACCTTGATGAGGACGCCCACCACCTGCTCTACTGCGCGGCGGGCTACCGAGCGAACATTGCCGCATCCTATCTGCAAAAGCACGGTTATTGGGATGTCCGCAGTCTGGCGGGCGGCTACCTCGCCTGGAGCCGCGCCGGCTTCCAGACCGAAAAATAATTCCCGAATGGGAAAAGGCCCCGGATCCCGGGGCTTTTTTTGTCAGGGCGCAACCATCTCCAGATTCCGGCTATGTGTCTGCAAACACACCCGATCAGGCGTTTAGAATATTCGCCGGACAATAGTTTGAATTATATCACGAAACCGACATTTTGCCCTTGGCAGCCCCGAATATTCGGTAAATGGTTTCGATTGATCGGGGAACGGAAGGTAAAGGGCTTGACCCCGGCTTGATAAATCGCGAAACAACTAAGATGGAATGTGTATCTTTATGCATGATCCGGTCCCCGAGGACCGCAAGGGACTCGACAGTCGAGCCCCGCAATATGTCCCCAGGCAGAGACAGGTCAAATCAAAACACTTGGAGAAGCAAATGCCCAAGAAGACCATGAAAACAATGGACGGCAACACCGCTGCCGCGCACGTGGCCTACGCCATGAGCGAGACGGCCGCCATCTACCCCATCACCCCGTCCACGCCCATGGGCGAAATCGCCGATGAGTGGGCGGCCCATGGACGGAAAAACATTTTCGGCCAGACCGTACAAATCCGTCAGATGCAGTCCGAAGCCGGTGCGGCAGGCGCGATGCACGGCTCCCTGGCCGGGGGCGCGCTGACCACCACGTTCACAGCCTCCCAGGGACTGCTCCTGATGATCCCGAACATGTACAAGATTTCCGGCGAGCTGCTGCCCGGCGTCTTCCACGTGTCCGCCCGCGCCATCGCGGCCCATGCCCTGTCCATCTTCGGCGACCACCAGGATGTCATGGCCACCCGCCAGACCGGGTTCGCCATGCTCTTTTCCAACTCCGTCCAGGAGGTCATGGACCTCTCCCTGGTGTCCCACCTCGCCTCGGTCGAGGCGTCCGTTCCGTTCATGTCCGTGTTCGACGGTTTCCGCACTTCCCACGAGATCCAGAAGATCGCGGTCATCGACTACGAGGACATGAAGCCTCTGCTGAACATGGACAAGGTGGCCGAGTTCCGCAAACGAGCAATGAATCCCGAGCACCCCGACACCCGCGGCACCGCCCAGAACCCGGACATCTACTTCCAGGGCCGCGAGGCGACCAATACTTACTATGACGCCATTCCCGACATCGTCACCAACGCCATGAAGCAGGTTGGCAAGATCACCGGCCGCCGCTACAAGCTGTTTGACTACGTGGGTCATCCCAAGGCGGAGCGCATCATCATCGCCATGGGCTCCGGCTGCGAGACCATCGAGGAGACCGTCAACTACCTCAATGCCAACGGCAAGAAAGTCGGCCTGGTCAAAGTCCGCCTGTACCGCCCCTTCTCGGTCAAGCATCTGCTCGCCGCCATCCCCAAGACCGTGAAGAAGATCGCGGTACTCGATCGCACCAAGGAGCCCGGTTCCCTGGGCGACCCTCTGTACCTCGACATCTGCGCCGCTTACGCGGGCAAGCGCAACGCCCCGACCATCGTGGGCGGCCGGTACGGGCTCGGCTCCAAGGACTTTACTCCGGCTCAGGTAGAATCGGTCTACAATTCCCTGGCCCGGCCCAAGAACGGTTTCACCGTGGGCATCCTGGACGACGTTACCAACACCTCGCTGTTCGACTGCGACTGTGTGGACACCACCCCCGAAGGCACGGTCCAATGCAAATTCTGGGGCCTGGGCTCCGACGGTACGGTGGGCGCGAACAAGCAGGCCATCAAGATCATCGGCGACAATACCAGCCTCTACGCACAGGGCTATTTCGCCTATGACTCCAAGAAGTCGGGCGGCATCACCATCTCGCACCTGCGTTTCGGCAAGAAGCCCATCCAGTCCACCTATCTGGTCCAGAACGCAGACTACATAGCCTGCCATAACCCGAGCTACGTGAATCTCTATGACGTGCTCGAAGGAATCAAGGACGGCGGCACCTTCGTGCTCAACTGTCCTTGGACCGCAGAAGAGATGGACAAGAGACTGCCCGCCTCCATGCGCCGGACCATCGCCCGAAAGGGGCTGAAGTTCTACACAGTGGATGCGGTCAAAATAGCGGGCGAGGTCGGGCTGGGCGGCCGCATCAACATGGTCATGCAGACCGCCTTCTTCAAGCTGGCCGACGTCATCCCGTTCAAGAAGGCCGTGGCCCTGCTCAAGGGCGGCATTGAGGCGGCCTACGGCAAAAAGGGCCCGAAGATCGTGGACATGAACTGCGCCGCTGTGGACAAAGCCTCCGACGCCATCGTCGAGATCCCGGTACCCGAGTCCTGGAAAACCCTAGCGGACGACAAGGCAGCCAACCGCCGCGAGCCGGACTACGTCAAGAACGTCATGCGTCCGGTCCTGGCCCAAAAGGGCGACTCCCTGCCCGTCTCGGCCTTTTCCCACGACGGCACCATGCCCAACTCCACCTCCAAATACGAAAAGCGCGGCGTGGCCATCCTGGTCCCCGAATGGATCAAGGAAAACTGCATCCAATGCAACCAGTGCGCCTTTGTCTGCCCGCACTCCGCCCTGCGCGCCGTGCTGGCCACCGACGACGAGATGAAAAAGGCCCCGGCCACCTATGAGACCCTCGGCGCCGTGGGCAAAGACGTCAAGGGCATGCACTTCCGTCTCCAGGTCAACACCCTGGACTGCCTCGGCTGCGGCAACTGCGCCGACATCTGCCCGGCCAAGGAAAAGGCCCTGGTCATGAAGCCCATCGCCACCCAGACCGAGGTCCAGGTGCCCAACTTCGACTTCTCGGACAGCGTGTCCTACAAGGACGCCTTTGGCCGCGAAACCGTCAAGGGCTCCCAGTTCCGCAAGTCTCTCATGGAATTCTCCGGGGCCTGCGCGGGTTGCGGCGAGACCCCGTACGTCAAGGTCATCACCCAGCTCTTCGGTGAGCGCATGGTCATCGCCAACGCTACCGGCTGTTCGTCCATCTGGGGCGCGTCAGCGCCCACCGCGCCGTACTGCGTTGATCCCAACGGCCACGGTCCGGCCTGGGGCAACTCCCTGTTCGAAGACGCGGCCGAATTCGGTTACGGCATCGAGATGGCCACGGATCAACGCCGAACCCATCTGGCCGCGCTCTGCAAGGAAGCCGCCAAAGATGAGACCGGCGCGCTCAAGACCAAGCTGAACAAGTGGGCCGAGGTCATGAACGATCCCGAGGATTCCCGTCTGGCTGGCGAGGCCCTCAAAAAGGAGCTCAAAGACACGCGCAAGAAGGCCCTCAAGGAAATCCTGGACATGTCCGACCTGTTCACCAAACAGTCCATCTGGGTGTTCGGCGGAGACGGCTGGGCCTACGACATCGGCTACGGAGGCCTGGATCACGTGCTCGCTTCTGGAAAGGACATCAACGTCCTGGTCCTGGATACCGAGGTCTACTCCAATACCGGCGGACAATCCTCCAAGGCCACCCCGCTTGGCTCCATCGCCAAGTTCGCGGCAGCGGGCAAGACGACCAACAAGAAGGACCTGGGCCGCATGGCCATGACCTATGGCTACGTCTACGTTGCCTCCGTGTCCATGGGCGCCAACAAGCAGCAGTTCCTCAAGGCCGTCAAGGAGGCCGAGGCCTATCCCGGCCCGTCCCTGATCATCGCCTACGCCCCGTGCATCAACCAGGGCATCAAGAAGGGCATGGGCAAGACCCAGATGGAACAGAAGCTGGCCGTGGATTCCGGCTACTGGCCGCTGTACCGCTACAACCCGCAACTGGCCGATGAAGGCAAGAACCCGTTTATCCTGGAATCCAAGGCCCCCGACGGCACCCTCCAGGAGTTCCTGTCCGGCGAAAACCGCTACGCCATGCTTGAGCGGTTCTACCCCGAATTCTCCAAGGAATACCGGGCCGAAATCGAGAACACCTACAACAAGCGTTACGAGACCCTCAAGCATATGGCGGGCGAAGACTGCAAGGAATAACCCGCCTGAGATCACCGCAATCTATACAAGGCCGGAGCATATGCTCCGGCCTTTGTTTATGCCTTCCCCTTTCCCGACCCCGATGCCCATCCTTTCCCAAACTTTTGGAGCGCCTTCGGCAGGTGAGTACCGTGCGTAGAGGTGGAGTGCGGGACGAGGGGAATTACATTTTGGGAAGGCTGGGCATTGACCTTGGGCGGGAATGGGTCAATCCTGCGTGCACCTGCCGTCCGGCGGCCTTGAACGAACCAATTTACAAGGAAGGACACCA
>Ga0075011_10001724_pt1 | contig 11797 bp, 9 predicted proteins | sample TARM_MetaG_T_14_FD_72354 | JGI IMG/M metagenome (GOLD analysis project Ga0075011, IMG submission 72354) | Freshwater microbial communities from Pennsylvania, USA, analyzing microbe dynamics in response to fracking - TARM_MetaG_T_14 | ecosystem: Environmental > Aquatic > Freshwater > River...
CCCCACAATCAAGGACAAGCAGCTGCGCTGTGGCTGAGCGTTTAAATATATTTCTAATTTTATACAGTAACTCTGGAACTACAATGGAGAGGTTTACACAAAATTCTTGACACTACCATTACAAAATTTATATGTTATGTTTTTTTAAAAGACATTCATATTAAGCGTATCGATAGGTAGATAAGCTTAATATTTACAATGACACTTAATCAATTAGGTGTCGACAACATGGAGGGATAAGAAATGAGTAAAAAATTAAGAGTAGGTATTGTTGGTTGTGGTGGAATCGCTAAAGGTAAGCACTTCCCGAGCCTAAGTAGATTAGATCAGGTTGAGCTTGTTGCATTTTGTGACATTATAGTGGAAAGAGCAGAGAAGGCTGCTGCAGAGTACGGTGTTGAAGGTTCAAAGATTTATGAAGATTATCGCGAATTGTTAAGTGATGATTCAATTGATGTTGTTCATGTTTTAACACCAAACAATTCACATGCTGAAATTTCAATTGCAGCAATGGAAGCTGACAAACACGTTCTATGTGAAAAGCCAATGGCTAAGACATCAGCTGAAGCAAAGGAAATGGTTGAAGCAGCTAAGCGAACGGGCAAGAAATTAACAATTGGTTATGACAACCGCTTTAGAGCAGATAGTCAGCATCTACACAAACTTACAAGTGAGGGTGCACTAGGTGATCTGTACTACGCTAAAGCACATGCGGTTCGTAGGCGTGCTGTACCAACTTGGGGCGTATTCTTAGATGAAGAAAAACAGGGTGGTGGTCCATTAATTGATATCGGGACACATGCACTAGATCTAACACTATGGATGATGGATAATTACAAGCCAAAATCTGTCACAGGTTCTGTTTATCATAAATTGGGACAAAAAGAAAATGCTGCAAACGCATTTGGTCCATGGGATCCAAAAGAGTTTAAAGTTGAAGACTCTGCATTCGGCTTTATCAAAATGGAAAACGGTGCCACGATTACGTTAGAAGCAAGCTGGGCGCTAAATACATTAGACGTTGATGAAGCAAAATGTTCTCTAAGTGGTACTGAAGGTGGCGCAGACATGAAAGATGGTCTGCGATTAAATGGTGAAGATGCTGGTAGATTGTATACAACGCATGTAGATACAAAAGCAGGCGGGGTTGCATTTTATGAAGGTAGAGCTGAAAGTCACCCAGAACTTGAAGCGCGCTTATGGATTGAAAGTATTATCAATGACACAGAGCCACTGGTTAAGCCTGAAGAAGCTTTTGTTGTCACCCAGATTCTAGAGGCAATTTATGAATCTGCCAAAACTGGTAAAACAGTTTACTTTGACTAATAAATAAAGAAAAATTAAAAGCATTCAAGAGACGATCATCTATCATCGCTTGAATGCTTTTAATTCGATCAATTTAATGTCATTTTAGTAGTGTTCTATGAACTGTCTGCTTAATTTACATTACTGGAAATCTATTCTGTCACACTCGATTATTTAACTGCTTTAGAAGTAGATGGATGACACTGAGGAAATATGGTAAGGTTTTCTATTAATTATTGGTTAACTAAAATGATTAATTAAAATGATTAATAAAGTTTAGATTTCCATTGAACTACAAAGTATAACATGCTATCATTGGAAGCAGAAACAAGTAATAACATGAAATAATGATGGGGGCATAAAGATGGGAATTAAATTTAATGAAGAACTTAAAAGCTTCAAGATTGATGCGAAAGATACGAGTTACATCATTTCCATTGTAGATGAAGAACAATTTATTGGTCATGTTTACTATGGTGAAAAAGTTCCGGACGAAGATATGAATTACTTGATGAGACTTGATGAAAATCCGTTCGTTCCAACGAAAAATAATCGTGACAGAGGGACTTTCATGGACAGTTTCCCTAATGAGTACGCATCTCATGGTTTGGGTGATTATCGCGAAAGTTCGATTAGTGTCATGACTCAATCAGGAGTGACTGCTGTTGGTGTCAATTATGATTCACACGTGATTTATAATGGTAAGCCTAAATTAGAAGGACTCCCAGCTACTTTTGGTAGTGAAGAAGACTGTACAACACTGGAAATCACTGCTATTGATAAACACTTGAATTTAGAAGTTGTCTTAGTATACACTGCTTTTGAAAACTTGGATGTTATAACAAGAAGTGTGAGAGTCACAAACCGCGCTAATGAAAGTGTTCAACTTAGAAAAGTATTATCAGCTAGTGTCGATTTTGACCGAAGTGACTTTGATATGATGACTCTTCATGGTTCATGGGCAAGAGAGCGCCATATTTCGAGAAGAAAAGTTGATTTAGGTAAGCAAGGTGTATCATCATTAAGGGGTCAGTCAGGTCACCAAGTGCATCCATTTATTTCGGTTATGGATCCGACTGCTACTGAAGACAGTGGAGAAGTGTTTGGATTTAACTTTGTCTACTCAGGAAATTTCATTGCTCAAGCAGAGGGAACTCAGTTTGATAAAACAAGAGTTGTCATGGGAATTAACCATGAAGATTTCTCTTGGAAATTAGAGACTGATGAAACATTTGTTGCGCCTGAAGTTGTCATGGTTTATTCAAATGAGGGTATTGGTAAGATGTCTAGAACTTATCATGATTTATACCGAACGCACTTAATTCGTGGTAAGTATAAAAATAAAAAGCGTCCAATCTTGATTAATAACTGGGAAGCGACATATTTTGATTTTGATACAGAGAAACTATTAGACATTGCGAGAGAAGCTTCAGAAGTAGGTATTGAAATGCTTGTAATGGATGATGGCTGGTTCGGCGAGAGAAGTAGTGACAATATGGCATTAGGAGACTGGGTCGTTAACGAGGACAAAATCCAAGGTGGACTCAAAAACCTAGTTGATGAAGTAAATAAACTCGACTTGAAGTTTGGAATTTGGTTTGAGCCAGAAATGGTTTCACCAGATTCAGATCTATATCGAGCACACCCAGACTGGTGCATCCATATTGAAGGCCGCGAAGGTGTTCTAAGCCGGAATCAATATGTGCTAGATTTCTCTAGAGAAGAAGTTAGGGATTATATCTATGAAAGCTTGAGAAAAATCTTATCAAGTGCAAATATTGAATATGTGAAGTGGGATATGAACCGTCAGTTAACTGATGTAGGTAACAGCATTCTTCCTGCAGACCAACAACGTGAAATTTGGCACCGTTATGTTTTAGGCGTCTATGATATGATGGACCGCTTAACAACAGAATTCCCAGATGTCTTATTAGAGAACTGTTCTGGTGGTGGAGCAAGATTTGACCCGGGTATGCTTTACTATAGTCCACAAATTTGGACTTCAGATGACACAGATGCAATTGAAAGATTGAAAATCCAACATGGTACATCAATGATTTATCCAGTATCTTCAATTGGTGCACACGTTAGTGATATTCCTAACCATACAGTTGGAAGAAAGACACCTTTTGAAACGCGTGGTATAGTCGCACTTTCAGGAACATTTGGTTATGAATTAGATGTAACTAAGATTCCACAAGAAGATCGTGATATGATTCCAAAGCAAGTTGAAATGTATCATAAATTTAATGATCTCATTCGCGAAGGTGACTTATATCGAATCGGTAATGTATTTGAAAACCCTGAGTTTGATTGTGTCGAGTATGTTTCGAAGAAAAAAGACGAAGTATTAGTTACTTTTGTACAAGTGCTCGCTAGACCAAATCACCGAAGCAGAAGAATCCGACTCAAAGGTTTAAACAAAGATAGTTATTACCGTGATCAAGAAACAAATAAAGTTTATTCTGGAGCAGCATTGATGAATGGCGGAATTCTAATTCCGGTTATGGGCGGAGATTTCCAAGGTAAGCTAATGCATTTTATTAAAGAATAAGTCTTTTGGACAAGTAGCATTCCGAAAAACTTCAAACAATATATTTAGTTGTTTATCACGATTCAAAATAGTCAATTGACCACTTTGGATCGTGATTTTTTTGAGGTAAAATGGGCCGAAAAGCAAATGATAGAAACTGAAAAATTTATCTTCTTTTAAAAAATGAAACCACTTACTATTGACAGTTTGACGTGACTTAACTAAAATTAAGATATTAAGTTATCGATTAATTAAAAGTGAGGAGGGGCTTCGTGTTTAAGGAAAATATGCGAAAAGAACTAACAGAACGAATATTACCATTTTGGATAAATCTCAGGGATGAGTCTTATGGTGGTTTATTTGGAAGAGTTGACTTTAATTTAAATGTTGACCGAGAGGCTGATAAAGGCGGCATAGTAACAGCGCGATTTTTATGGACTTTTTCAGCAGCTTATCGTATTACTAAAGACAAAGAATATCTTGAAATGGCCGATCACATGTATCAATTTTTAACAGATAAGTTAATTGATCGTGAGTATAAAGGGGTCTATTGGTTGTTAGACCATACAGGAAAGCCAAAAGACACTAGAAAACATATTTATGCTCAGTCATTTGCTGTATATGCATTAAGCGAATATTATCGCGTGACACAAAAACAAGAAGCGCTTGATTTAGCGCTGGAAATATACAATTTGATGGAGACGATTGGATTTAACCAAGAGAGCCAAGCGTATAAAGAAGAGTTTAATCGAGAGTGGGAAGAAGTTCCGAATGAGATGCTCAGTGAGAATGGCGTAATCGCTGAAATTACAATGAACACTCACATTCACATCTTGGAAGCTTATACAAATTTATATAAAGTTAACCCTACTCCTGAATTAAAAATACGCTTAGAAGCATTATTACAAGTTCATTATGAAAAAATTTATTTAAGAGATACCCATTTTTTGGGTGTATTTTTTGACAAAGATTGGAACAGCCTTATTGACTTGAAATCATTTGGACATGATATTGAAGCGGCCTGGCTAATGGACGATACCATCCGAACATTAGGTATTGATAACGAGCTCTATGCAAAAATGATTATTGATATTTCTTATAATATCTCTAATTATGCGATCCAGTCAGATGGGTCATTAATTAATGAAGAAGAGAATGGAAAGTTAGATTATACCCGTGTTTGGTGGGTGCAAGCAGAAGCAATTGTTGGCTTCTATAATGCATACGAACGAACAGGTGACCAAGTATTCTTAGACCGAATTAAAGGATTATGGAATTATATTAAAGATTCGATGCATGACCCGCGTCCAGGTGGCGAATGGTATTGGTCGATTGAACCAGATGGCACACCAACGGACCGAGACTTAGTTGAACCATGGAAGGCATCGTATCATAACGCACGTATGGCATTAGAATTAATTGAGAGGATGGATAAAGATGATACACAATAAATACTATGAGCTTTTAGAGGAGCAAGAAAAATTAATTACTAGAAAAAACAAGAAGGACGAGCAGTTTTATAACGGGGTTTATGAGCGTTATCAATATCCAGTTGCTACACGCCACCACGTGCCGATTCATTGGCGCTTTGACTTAAATAAAGAAACAAATCCTAATTTCCAAGAACGATTAGGGATTAACTCGACATTTAATGCAGGTGCAATTTACTTTGAAGGTCAATACTACCTTGTTGTTCGAACAGAAGGATTAGATCGTAAATCAATTTTCACACTTGCAGTAAGTGACAATGGAATTGATAACTTTAGATTTATCGGAACGCCGTTAACGTGGGAAGATATTGATAAAGACGAAACAAACACGTATGATATGCGTCTTGTGAAGCATGAAGACGGTAATATTTATGGTATCTACTGTTCTGAAAGTAAAGATCCGGATGCTCCTGCATCAGATACATCTAGCGCAGTTGCTCAAGCGGCTCTTGTTAGAACAAAGGATTTAAAAACTTGGGAAAGACTACCAAACATTACAACACCTTCTCCACAGCAACGTAACGTTGTTTTACACCCGGAATTTGTTGATGGGAAATATGGTTTCTATACTCGACCACAAGATGGATTTATCTCAACAGGTACAGGTGGAGGAATTGCATTTGGTGTTTGTGATGATATTGAAAATCCGGTCATAGATGAAGAAATTGTCTTGCATGAGAGAAAATATCATACTGTTTATGAAGCAAAAAATGGTCAAGGTCCTGCTCCGATTAAAACGGACAGAGGTTGGATTCATATTGCTCACGGTGTAAGAAATACAGCAGACGGACTACGCTATGTCCTTTATACGATTGCTACGGACTTAGAGGATCCAACTAAAGTAATTGCAACACCAGGTGGACACTTTATTGCTCCTTATGACGATGAGCGCGTAGGAGACGTTTCAAACGTAATCTTCTGTAATGGTGCGATTGTCAATGAAAACAATGATGTGTTTGTTTATTACGCTTCTAGTGATACGCGCACTCATGTTGCTACAACAACGATCGATAAGTTGGTTGATTATACATTCAATACACCAGCAGATCCATTCAGATCAATTGAGAACGCTGAACAAAGAAAACAACTAATTGAGCAAAACGAAGCATTACTAGAGCAAACAAAATAACATTTGAATTGCAGTGTATTAACGAACAAACTTTTGGTTAAAGTGTTAATTTACAGATCACGACTTAAATAAACCTGATCTCTTAGAAAATTATGATAAAGCCACTGACAAAATACAACTTATTTTGCTATCATCATTGCTAACATAAGCTTCTTTTGGTAAAATTAAGTTAAAAGTTCAGTTAGTTTAGCCGAGCGACTAAGTTAAGTTTATTAATCGTTCGGCTTTTTAATAAAAAGCACGTTTATTACAGATGTGGAGAGATAGGAAGTGGTGAGCCGTGAAGAAAAATGTAACAATGAAAGATATCGCTGATCGAATTGGTGTCAGTAGTGTGACAGTATCAAAAGCTTTAAATGATAAAGACGGCGTTAGTGATAAGTTGAAAGATAAAATTAAGCGTTTAGCAGATGAAATGGGTTATCGCTATAATACGATGGCTAAATCAATGAAGAATGGCATGTCATATAACGTTGGGATCATCATACCCGAAAGGTTTTCAGGTGGAATTTCTCAATCTTTTTATTTTAGGGCATATCAAAAAATAACGACTGTGCTAGAGCGATATGGTTACTATGGGATCATGAATATACTCTCAAATAAAGATGAAGAAGCACTAACCTTACCAAAGATTTATCAAGAGAAAAAGGTAGATGGATTTATTTTTCTTGGTCAACTAACGAGTGATTACATTAATGTTGTCAAAGGGATTGATATCCCCATTGTGTTTCTGGATTTTTATGATGAAGATGATGAAGTTGACTCGGTGATAACAGATAACTTTTCTGGAGCTTACGATATCACGAATTATTTATTATCTAAAGGTCATCGTGAGATTGGCTATATCGGAAACCTTCATTCAACAAGTAGTATTCAAGATCGTTTTTTGGGATATTATAAATCATTATTGAAGCATCATATTGATGTGAGACCAGAGTTTATAATTAAAGACCGTGATGAGAAAGGTAAATTTATTGATTTTAATTTACCTGAGGAACTACCGACTGCTTTTGTCTGTAACTGCGATCAAGTAGCCCATGAATTAGTATTAAGATTAAATGATTTGGGTTATCATGTTCCTGATGATTTTTCGGTTGTCGGTTTTGATGATGATATTTACGCGACAATTACTAACCCCCAATTGACGACGGTGGGAGTTAATATTGATGAGATGGTTAAGCGAGCTGTTCGATTAATTGTCCGAAAGCTCCAAGGAAAAAACAAACCCTATGGACGATTATCTGTAAAAGGAAATATTGTCAAACGGAATTCTGTAAAAGAACTAGGATGAGATGAATATATTGTACATCCCTCTTAGCTTTTTTAAAATAATTTGTCTGTCTTAATTTCATAATTTGTTGACTTGTATCCGTTTTCAATATAAAGTGAAATTATTAACTTAACGACAACCTAATTTAAGTTTATGAAGAAAGTAAGAAAAGAAATTTGTAGGATTTGAGAATTATAAGATAATTTTATGATCCTGAATACTTCTAAGTGTTTGAAGCAAGTTTTATTACTTTTTGCAATAATATTGTTACATTAAAATTAGAGTTAGCGATGAGTGGATCGTTAAGTATCTTTGAAATCCCATGTATCATAGATCAGTGACTTAGATTCGGTCATGGCAGTTATATTGTTATTTACTGTTGTGATCGTAACGAGGGATTCAAGGTGATTGTTCCAGTGTGGGTGGGGTAGAATTGTTAAATTAAAGTGACCCCTATCATTGATTGGTAAATTAGGTTTCTCACTATTAGGGTGTTTGTTGCTATGATCCTAATATTAATGGCATTTTTCTTGCAAAGTAAATTTATCTTGGTTGACATGAGTTTCAGTCAAATAAAAAATTAAAGGAGATGTTATGATGTCAAAAGTAAAAATGATTGCAGACAGCTTGCCAAATATTCCGTGGGAGGATAAGCCGAAAGGTCATGAAGCGCCGGTATGGCGTCACAGTGCAAACCCTGTGATTGATCGTAATCCAGCTAAAGATATTTCGCGCATTTTCAACAGTGCTGTTATCCCATACGAAGGTAAGTTTATTGGTGTTTTCCGTGCTGAAACAACAAATGGCCGTCCACACTTGCATTTAGGATACAGTGATGATGCTTTGGATTGGACAATTGAAGAAGAAAGAATTGACTTTGTTAACGAAGCTGGCGAACCATTCCAACCAAATTACGCATACGATCCTCGTTTGCTAAAAGTTGAGGATACTTACTACATCATTTGGTGTACTGATTTCTATGGCGCTGCAATTGGTTTAGCAGAAACAAAAGATTTTAAAACATTTACACGTTTAGAAAATCCGTTTTTACCGTTTAACCGTAATGGCGTTTTGTTCCCTCGTAAAATAAATGATAACTATGTGATGATGTCACGCCCAAGTGATAGTGGCCATACGCCATTTGGTGATATTTTCTTAAGTGAAAGTCCTGATCTTGTGTATTGGGGTAAACACCGTCATGTGATGAGTGGACAAGGTGCAGAAGGCTGGTGGCAAAACGTTAAAATTGGTGGTGGTCCAGCTCCAATTGAAACAAGTGAAGGCTGGTTAGTATTCTATCATGGTGTTACTGGTACTTGTAATGGCTTTGTTTACAGTATGGGAGTAGCAGTTTTAGACATAGATGAACCTTCAAAAGTTAAATATCGTTCGAAGAATTTCGTATTAACACCTGAGGAAAGCTTTGAAACAACAGGATTTGTTGATAACGTTATCTTCCCTTGTGCAACGCTACATGATGCAGATACAGGTAAGATCGCTATTTACTATGGTGCTGCAGACACAAGAGTTGGACTAGCATACACAACAGTTGATGAGATTGTTGAATATGCAAAAGCAACACATGAAGCTATTTCGGGTGAAGATCAAATTGGAACAATGTAAAAGTTAAGAATTGAGCTAGGAAAGTGTGAATTTCAAACTTTCCTAGCTTTATTAATATAGTGAGGCTTAGGTGGGATTGATATGGAGTTTATTAAAGGGTTTACATTTGGTTGGGACAGTAGAAAAGGGTATTTTAAAACAGAGCGAGCAAAAGAAAGTTTGCGCTTAATGCAAGAAAGAACGGCAAGTGAATATGTGATTATAGCTTTATCTGCTTTACAAGAAACAGCACATTCAACTGAGATCGACTACGAAGGATTACATATGGTTGACGATGATGAATTAGTTGATATGATTAAATATGCAAAATCTTTAGACCTAAAAGTCATCTTAAAACCGACAGTTAATTGTCGGAATGGAACGTGGCGAGCGCATATTAATTTTTTTGATTCAGATGTACCAGGTGAACCGATGTGGGGTGAATGGTTTTCAAGTTATAATACTTATCAAAAACATTATGCAAAAATTGCTGAACAAACGAATTGTGAAATGTTTGTTGTCGGCTGTGAGATGGTACAAGCAGAAAGAAGAGAAGATGATTGGCGTGAATTAATTACCAATGTCCGCCAAGTCTATCAAGGCTTAGTAACTTATAATACCGATAAATATCAAGAAGATAATGTGAAGTTTTGGGATGCACTTGATCTAATCTCATCAAGTGGTTACTATCCGATTAATGATTGGAACAACCAATTAGATAGAATCGAAGCAGTGATAGAGCAATATGATAAGCCATTTTTCTTTGTTGAGTCAGGTTGCCCAAGCCGTACAGGTTCTGCAATGATCCCTAATAAGTGGGACTTACCAGGTGGGGTAAATTTACAAGAGCAAGCGGACTACTACGAAGTCATGTTTGAAAAAACAAAAGATCGATCATGGGTAGGTGGCTTTGGACTTTGGGACTGGAAAACGTATTTATACGATGAAGCAGATGCAAATAAAAATGATGATTATGCTGTTTTTGGTAAACCAGCTGAAAAGATTATTAAAGCATATTACCAATCACGATGATATATAGAGGAGGATAAATTTATGCAAGAAGTTTTTATTAAAGGAATGACTTATGGTTGGGATGGTAAAAGAGGAGATTATCGCACTGATGAAGCAGTCGATTCACTTAAAAAGTTAAAAGATACAGGAAGCGAATGGATTGCATTATCTTTTTATACCTATCAAGAGACATACAACTCAACAGATATAACGTTTGATTATAATCATACCATGACAGATCGAGATGTTATCTTTGCGGTTGAAAAGGCAAAGGAACTTGGTTTGAAAGTATGTTTAAAGCCAGTTGTTAATTCACGTGATGGTATTTGGCGTGCTCGGATTGGATTCCCAGAAGAAGCAGAAGACAAATGGCAAGCGTGGTTTCAGTCTTACCGAAATTTCCTTAACCACTATGCAGAATTAGCTGAAGAATTGGGATGTGAAATGTTTACAGTAGGTTGTGAAATGATCGCCACTGAACACCGTGTATCCGACTGGACTAAAGTGATCGAAGACGTACGTCACCATTATAGTGGTCCAATTATTTATAATGCGAATCATGGAAAAGAAGACGGTGTTGAGTGGTTTAATCTCGTTGATTATATTGGAACGAGCGCTTACTATCCTGTTGCTGATAAACCAGGTGAAAGTGTTGAAGTCATGAAGAAAAACTGGTTACCTGTTAAAGAAAAATTAGCTAAATTACATGAAAAGTTTAATAAGCCAATTGTTTTTGTTGAGATTGGTTGTCGAAGTGCACAAGGTTGTGCAATGATGCCGTGGGACTTTGACCATGTAGATTTACCGGTTGATCAAGATGAACAAGCTAACTTCTATCAATCTGTTTTAGAGGTTTTCTGGGATGTCCCTTGGTTTGCAGGATTCTTCTGGTGGGATTGGTCGACAAAGATTTATCCGATTGAAGAAGCGGCTACAAATAATTGGTTTGATATTTACGGTAAAAAAGCTGAGAAAGTTGTTCGGGAGTTTTATATAAATAAATAGTAGTATATGTCTTCTTTTCCATAGATGACATTAGTCAAATTGAACATATTATAGTAAATAATTAATCGGAGGAACGACAATGCATGTTGATATGCCTTTAGAAGATTTATATAACTATCAAGGGAAAAGCCCATTACCTGATGACTTTGACCAATATTGGAGTCGAGCTCTAGAAGAACTGAAGCAACAACCTTTAGAATACGAACTAGTTGATGAAAAGGTTACACTAAGCTAGACAGTTTCGTTAAGGTCAGTTAAACTTGTGGGACTAATCACACGAGGGAGAGACCAACCATGGAAAAAAGAGCACGCCGATCATTCTCGAAAGAATTTAAAGTAAGTGTAAAATAGTTCTCGAGGGTTCCTTTTTTAGTAGACAAAAATAGAGAGAGTGCCGTAATATCAATGTATACCACTAAATACACATTAGAAAAGAGGCGCTCTCTCATGAG
>Ga0075011_10001725_pt1 | contig 11797 bp, 10 predicted proteins | sample TARM_MetaG_T_14_FD_72354 | JGI IMG/M metagenome (GOLD analysis project Ga0075011, IMG submission 72354) | Freshwater microbial communities from Pennsylvania, USA, analyzing microbe dynamics in response to fracking - TARM_MetaG_T_14 | ecosystem: Environmental > Aquatic > Freshwater > River...
GCCAGGGGGTGAAGCAGCAGCTTGCCGATCACGACCTGCCCCATGTCGGCCGCCATGCCGCGTACCTTGAGGCCATGCAGCATGCCGCCGATGGTGAACAGTGCGGCCGGCCCGGCGGCCTCGGCAAGCATGTCGATGGGCTGGCTCACTGGGCCAGGCAGTTGCCAGCCGGTCAGGGCCAGGGTCACGCCGATCAGCAGGCCGATCAGCACCGGGTTACGCGAGAGCCTGGTGAGTGTCTTCTGGACGACCCGGGAAAACCCACCGCCATTGTGGCGACTGGCCTCGGCCAGGGTGAGCGCCACGGGGATGATCAGCATGGTCTCCACCACCATGTTCAGTGCCATGAAGATCGCCGCCGGTGCGCCGATGACCATCACCGCCACCGGATAGCCGATAAAGCCGCTGTTGGCCGCCGACATGCCCAGGGCATGGATGGCCGCGGCATCCAGTGAATGGCCGCGCCAGCGCGACAGGGTCAGCCCCACGGCGAATACCAGCACCGAGCCCAGCCCATAGGCCAGCAGGTAGCCGACATTCAGGGCTTCCTCGAGCGGGGTGGCGGTCAGGGCGCGGATCAGCAGCGAGGGCAGGGCGAAATACATCACGAAGGTCGCGATCCCCTGCATGTTGTCGCGACTCACCAACCCGGAAAACGCCGCCAGGAAGCCGGCACCGATCAGCAGGAAGATCGGCAGCGTGATCGTCAGTATCTCCAGCACGAGGCTTTCCTTGGCATATCAGCTGATGGTGGTGCGAATGTCGCGTGCCTTCTGCTGCAGCAGCGGCAGGTACTCCTGCATCAGGGTATCGTGATCGATCCGGGCGGCATTGGTGCTGATATTGATGGCACCCAGCAGGTGGCCGTTGGCATCGAAGGCGGGTACCGCGATGGAACGCAGGCCGGAGTCGAGCTCCTGGTCGGCGATGGCATAGCCCTGGCGGCGAACCTCGAGGATGCAGGCCTTCAGCTCGTCCTTGTCGATGATGGTCTTGTCGGTATGTCTCTGCAGCACCGCATGCTCCAGCCAGGCGTCCAGCTTTTCATCCGGCAGCTGGGCCAGCAGTACCCGGCCCATGGAGGTATGCGCCGCGGGCAGGCGGGTACCCACCGACAGGGTGATGGCCATCAGCCGGTGGCGTGAGGAGGAGCGGGCCACGTAGGTCACCTCCTCGCCGTCGAGCACGCCCAGCGAGGAGGACTCGCCGCACTGCCGGGTGATATCTTCCAGAACCTGCTGGATCACGCTGCGGTAGTTGTTGCTGGACAGGAAGGCATAGCCGAGCTGCAGCACCTTGGGGGCCAGCTCGAAGACGCGCTGCTGCTTGCGCACATAGCCCAGGGCATGGAGGGTCAGCAGGAAGCGCCGGGCGCGGGCCCGGTTCATGCCGGTGCGCGCGGCGACCTCGCTGAGCGTCATCCGCGGATGCGCCTCGTCGAAGGCCAGGATCACCTCCAGCCCGCTGGCCAGGGCGGTGACGAAGTCACGATCTTCGGGGGCTAGTTTGTCTTCCTGAGCCGTTGCGTCCATGGGGTCGATAGGTCATTTAGAGGGATTTGTCCGCGAAATATAACACGCTGTTCGAATAACGAACAAATGCGCATTTTTGTCTACTTCCAGCTCATTACGAGTAATTAATAACACGTTATAATGATTTGGTGAGCCTGAACATGATGACGACCCAGCGTTGAGAAAGGATATCAATCAATGAGTCAGCCAAAAGTAACGGTACTTCATGGCCCTAACCTGAACCTTCTAGGGGTTCGCCAGCCCGACGTGTACGGGTATGAAACGCTGGACGATGTGAACAACGCCTTGCGCAAGACCGCGATAATGACGGGCTGGGAAATCAACTGTTTTCAGAGTAACCACGAAGGCGAACTGATCGACGCGATTCATGCGGCGCGTCTAGATGGAACCCTGGCCATCATCATCAACCCGGCTGCCTATACCCATACGTCCGTTGCTATCCTGGATGCGCTCAATGCCTTTGAAGGCAAGGTGATCGAGGTGCATATCTCCAATGTTCATAAGCGTGAAAGCTTTCGGCATCATTCCTATGTTTCGTTGCGTGCCGATGGGGTCATTGCGGGCCTTGGCACCCAGGGCTATCAAGCGGCGCTGGACACTATCCTGGCATCAACCGAGTAGCCGCTAGGCGCTACATGCTCAGCCATCCCTTGAACGTCATGCCCGCGATCATCAGGCTGAGCGTAAAGAAGGAGGCCACCGTAGCCACCAGCATGGCGGTGGCGCTGACACCCGCCAGGCCGTAGCGTTGGCCGAACAGGGGATAAATGCTGATCATCGGCGCGGCGGCGAACAGCAGCGCACCGGTAACGTAAACCGGCTCTATATCGGGAATCAGCAGAAACGCCACCAGAACCGCCAGGGGATGAAGGATCAGCTTGCCGATCACGATCTGGCCCACGTCGCGCGCCATGCCTTTGCCGCGCAGCCCGAACAGCGATCCGCCAATCACAAACAGCGCCGCAGGCCCTGCCGCGTCGGCAAGCATGTGGATCGCTTTATCAATAGGGCCTGGTATGACGAGCCCGGTAAGCGCAATCAGTATGCCCACCGAGAGACCGATCAATACCGGGTTCCTGGCCAGGTTTTGTGCGGTCTGACGAACGGTTTGCCACAGGCTGATGCCTTGCTGATTGCCCATTTCAGCAAGGATCAGCGCTGTCGGAATAATCAGCAGATTTTCAATCAGCATATTGAGCGCCAGGAGTACCGCGGCGGGGGAGCCGATGACCATGGCGGCCACCGGGTAACCGACAAAACCGCTATTGGCTGCGGCCATGCCCAGTGCCTGCATGGCGCTGACGTTGAGTGGTTGGCGCTGTAGCCGGTAGCAAAGCCACAACCCTGCGCTGAAAACGACGATGGAGCCCATGCCGTAAGCGATGAGGTAGTCGAGTCTAAGTATCTCTTCCAGCGGCTGCTGGGTTAACGCGCGAATCACGAGCGCCGGGAGCGCGCAGTAGAGTACAAATATGCCCACCCCCTGCAGCTGCTCGCGCTGGATAATGCCGCTCCATCTCGCTGCGTAGCCTGCGCCAATCAGCAGGAATATGGGGGTGGTGATTCCCAGAATCGCGAGCATGGCAGCCCCTTGACGCATGAAGGCAGAGGGTTAGGTGCGAATGGCGAATAATTGTACGATATTTCCCCGTCACTTCATGGCATGGAGTGAACAGAAGTCGCGACAAGCTGCTCTATGTAATGTGTACGCAGCGGTATCACGTGCGGATCGATCTGTCTGGCGGGGATGCGCCCGGCGGTGAAGAAACGAAAGGCATCCACGCCCTGAAACACGAAAAGATCAACGCCGGAAAGCGTTCTGGCGCCTGCCTCACAGGCTGCGTTTAACAGCTCGGTGTGGGCGGGGATGTACACCGCATCGAAGACCCAGTGCTGGGCGCCCAGCCCGGCGGTATCGATGGGGCAGCCGGGGTGGTTGATATGGCCAATCGGCGAGCAGTTGACCACGCCCTGCCAATGGGGCAGTGCCTGTGGTACCTGCGCTGACGTGATGCACGTCGCGTGAATGCCCATGGCATTGAGGTCGCGGCTGAGGTTTTCTGCCCGGGCGCGGTCATGCTCAAGAATGTAAATACAGCTGACCGCGAGTTCAGCCAGCGCGCAGGCCACCGCACGACCCACCCCCCCGGCGCCGATCAATAGCACATCGCCTGCTGGCCGGTTGCCGAAAGAGTGGCGGTAGGCGCTGATAAAGCCGGTGTAATCGGTGTTTTCAGCGCGCAGGCCGTCTTCATCGAAAAGTAGCGTATTGGCGGTACCGACCCGGCGCACGCCCTCGCCGCGAATATCGGCCAATTGCGCGGCTTTTTCCTTGAAGGGGAAGGTCACGTTGGTGCCCCGGTAGCCCTCAGCGCGCAAGGTGTGTATTGCATCGGGAAAGTCAAAATCCTCGACGCCCCGGCTATCGATCAGGTCGTAGCGTACCGGCTCGCCCAGTGACGCACCCAGGCGCTCATGCAAATCCGGGGATTGCGATTTGGCAATGCCCTCGCCTACCAGTCCGAGTTTGATCATGCTTGGGGTTCTCCCGACATGTGGTCTGCTGTGTCTTGGACAATGCCGCCAATTTCCGCTTCCAGGCGCTGCTGCGCGGTGACGCGCACAAAGGCATTCGGCGCGCCGAGCCCCTGATACCCCTCACGCTGGACCAGTTCGAAGAAGAATGCCTGACGGCCGGGCTGGGTATACAGCTGATGAAAGTCACCGTCGCTGTCTTGGTCAAAGAGGATATGGTGATCCTTCATCCACTCAAGAGTTTGCGCCGGCAGCTCAAAGCGCGCGGCCAGGTCGCGGTAGTAATTACCGGGAATCGGCAGTACTGGCGTGCCTGCCTGCTGCAATGCCGCGCTGGTATCGCGCATGGAAGTGGTGCGCAGGGCGACGTGGTGGATACCCGAGCCGCCGTACTGGCGCACAAAGCGATTGCTGGCGGTATCCGGCGAGGCGCTGGCGTTAAGCGCCAGGCGAAAGCGGCCGTTGTGGTTCTGCAGGACCTGGCTCTGGATCAGCCCGCGGGGATCGGTGACATCGAAGGAAGGCGTGGGCGCCAGCTGGAAAATGGCGCGGTACTGGAGCATCAGCGAGAGGTAGTCGTGGTAGGAGAGCGCCACGCTGATATGGTCGATATCCACCAGTGCGCCCTGAGGAACCGGCTGCACATCGACAGGGAACTCGCGATCCCAGGTGCGGCTTAGCTGCGAGTCGTCAATGATATAGGAAAGGCTGCCATCCACATTGCGTAGTGCGCTCATGCGGTGGCTGGCACCCACCTCTTCAGGCTCGACAATATCGTAGCCCAATTTGTCAGCCCGCTTGAACGCTTCGTAGGCGTTGCCCACGCGCAAGCCGATGGCGGTGATGGCGGTGGCGTCGCGCCCGGGCGCGCGGCCAGTGAAGCTCGCCTCGGTATTGAGCACCAGGTTGACGTCACCCGTCGCCCAGCGTTCGGCGTTGAGCGAGTGGTGACGGCCCACGCAGGCCATGCCCAGCGCGGTAAGCAGCTCGCGTAGCGAGGCTAGATCGTCAGGCTCGACGGCGATTTCCAGAAAGGCGACCGATTCAATCGGCTGCGGCGCGGGAATGCCGCTGTCGGCCTGCATGCTGCGCAGCAAATGATACGAGCGCAGCCCGTCCCGGGCCGTCTGGTCGCTGTGACCCATGCGGAAGACATCGTTGAAGATCTCGTGGGAGAGCGGGCCGTTGTAGCGGGTCTCCTCCAGCATGGCCATGAACTTATCCATCTGTAGCTCACCCTGGCCGGGGAAGCAGCGGTAGTGGCGGCTCCACGACAGGTGATCCATGGAGAGGCGGGGCGCATCGGCGGTCTGCACCAGGAAGATGCGATCCCCCGGAATACGTCCGACGGTGCCAAGCTCGGTCTGGCGGGAGAAGATATGGAAGGTATCCAGCACTAGGCCGACATTGGGGTGGGCGGCGCGCCGCACCACTTCCCAGCTGTCGCGGTAGTCGTGAATGTGCCGGCCCCAGGCCAGTGCTTCATAGGCCACGCGCAGGTTACGTCGTGCGGCACGTTCGCCCAGCGCATGGAAGTCGTCGGCGGCGCGGCTCAACCCCGGCAGCGAATCGGGATGAACGGTACTGCATACCATCAACAGATCCGTGCCGAGCTCTTCCATCAGGTCAAACTTGTGCTCGGCGCGGTCAAACGCCCTCTCCCGCGCGCGCCCCTGCAAACCTTCAAAGTCGCGAAACGGCTGAAGGGTGACCAGCTTGAGCCCGCGGGCGCGAATCAGCTCGCCCGCTTCTCGTGGCGTGCCGGGAAACGCTGTGAGATCGTTTTCAAACAGCTCAAGCCCCTCAAAGCCGGCCTGGGCAATGGCGTCGACCTTCTCTTCCAGCGAGCCGCTCAGGCAAACCGTGGCGATGGATGAGTACATGGCATCACGCTCCTTTGATTGATGAACATCAGTAGCCCGCCAGGCGCGGCAGGAAGGTGACCAGCTCGGGCACGAAGGTAATCAGCAGCAGGATCAGGAACTGAACGGCCAGCATGGGCAGAATGCGCCGGATAATGGGGCCCATTCCTACCCCCGAGACCGAGTCGGCCACAAACAGGCAGAGCCCCATGGGCGGTGTGATCAGGCCCATCATCAGGTTGAAGATCACCACGATGCCGAAGTGCAGAGGATCGATACCCAGTGCCATGGCAATGGGGTGCAGAATCGGCACCAGTACCAGAATGGCGGCGATGCCTTCCAGAAACAGTCCCACCACCACCAGCAGCAGTATGACGGCGATCAGGAAGGTCCATTGGGTGTCGATGCTCATCAGCGCCCACTCGGTGAGCATGTTGGGCACGCGTTCGAAGGTGAGTACCCAGTTGGCAGCCGCCACGGCGCCCATGATGACCATGATCACCGAGCTGTCACGCATGGCACGGGCGAAGATGCCGGGCAGATCCACCAGCTTTATATTGCGGTAGAGCACCACACCCAGAATCAGCGCGTACACCACGGCAAAGGCCGCCGCCTCGGTGGGCGTAACGATACCAGCGAGGATCGACCCGACCACAAACACCGGCATGAGCGCGGGCAGCAGTCCGTGGAGAAACGCATGGCGGCGTGACGGCTGTTCTGAACGAGTGGCGCCTAGGTCGCCGGCAAAAAAGTAGACGTAGATGGAAAGGCCCAGCGCCAGCAATAGCCCGGGTACGATGCCAGCCAAAAACAGCCCCGGTACCGAGACACCCGACACCGTAAGCGCATAGATGATGACTGGAATGCTCGGCGGAATGATCGGGCCGATCACCGACGAGGCCGCAGTGAGCGCAGCGGAGAAATCGCGGGGGTAGCCTTCTTTCACCATCGCGGGGACGAAGACTCGCCCTAGCGCCGAGGTGTCGGCAATTGCCGAACCCGAGAGGCCGGCAAAAATCACCGACGCCCAGATGTTGACGTGCGCCAGCCCGGCTTTCAGGCGGCCGACAATGGCCGTGGCCAGGTTGATAATACGATGGGTAATACCCGCTTCGTTCATCAGCTCGCCGGCCAGAATGAACAGCGGTATCGCCAGCAGCGGGAAAGATTCCATACCTCCGAAGAACTGCTGCGCGACGATACGGATGTGGTAAGGCAAGTCGCCGGTACCCATCAGCACCGTAAGCGTGCCGAGTATGGCAAAGGCAAACGGCACGCCAAGCAGGATGAGGGCCAAGAGCAATAAAAAAATCACGATGCTGTCTCCTCATCGGTGTGCCTGGTTAAACGGCGTGCGCCCATCACCAGGGAAGAGACGCTGAGCAGCCCACCCCCCATCAGCATGGAGGCTTGAAAGAGCCACATTGGCATCCCTGTGCTCGACGAGGTGCGGCCTCCGCGGGAGGCGATGAACTCAATCGCCGACATCATCAGGCCGATACCGATCACCAGTACTGCCAGGTCGACGGCGACGGCCTGCCAGCGCACCCAGCGCGGCGGGAGCAGGCGAGGAATCAGGTCAAAGCCGATGTGTCTGTCCTGCAAGTAGGCCCAGGACATGCCGAACATCAGGCCATAGATCATCAGGTAGATGGCGGTGTCTTCTCCCCAGGTAATGGAAGCACCGGCGGTATAGCGCGCAAAGGCATTGCCTGCGACCAGTAGAAAAATCAGGATCATGGCAAGCCCGGCCAGGCTGCCATTGAACAGGATCAGGCCACGATGTAGCCGGGCAAGAAGATGAGGCATGAAAGCACCTTCGATCGTTAGTCAGGTACGCAGGGTCGCGGGTGGGCCCTTTAGGGCCCACCCGCAAAGCGCTTTGGTCAGTGGGGGTTAGAAGCGTGCGGCCGCATCTTCCACGGCGGAAGAAAGACGCTCGATCCACTCGGCATCATCGCCCAGCTCATCGCGCAGATATGCCTGAACCGGTGGCTGAGCCGCTTCGCGGAAGGCATCCATCTGCTCGGCAGTGGGCTGGGTGATTTCCATGCCCTCGGCTTCCAGCTTGGCGATACCCTCTGCCGAGTTGAACTGCTGCACGGCGCGGCCAGTGGTGCCGGCGACCACAGCGGCGCGCTTCACGGCGGCCTGTTCTTCTTCGCTAAGCGACTGGAAGATCTCATCGTTGATCAGGATGTGATCCACGCCGTAGACGTGGCGGTCCAGCGTGAGGTAATCCTGAAACTCGTAGAAATTGTTGCCGTAAATCACCGAGATGGGGTTCTCCTGGCCGTCCACCACGCCGGTGGCAAGCGCCGTCGGCACCTCACCCCAGGCGATGCCCTGCGGCTCAGCGCCCAGTCCCTCTACCATTTCCTGATAGAGTGGAATGGTTTGCACGCGGAATTTCAGGCCTTCCATATCTTCCGGTGAGTGGATAGGACGCACGGAGTTGGTGAAGTGTCGAAAGCCTGTCTCGCCGTAGGCCAGCGTACGCAGGCCGGTCTCTTCCAGGCAGTGCTCGGCCAGGGCCGTGCCGAATTCTCCATCCATCACTTCCCAGGCCACCGGCGCAGAAGGGAAGGTATAAGGAATATCGGTAACGGCGACGGCCTCGCAGAAATTGGCGTAGGCGCCGGAAACCATTGAGATAGTGATGGTGCCATCCTGAGTACCTTCAATCAGCTCGGTCTCACCGCCCAGCGAGCCCGCGGGGTAAAGCTCCACGGTAAGGTCGGTTTCGGCTTCCACCATGTTTTTGAACACCTGCCCGGCGGCGCCTTTTTTCGAGGTCGTCCAGTCATCCGGGTCCACGTGGGCAAAGCGCAGTGTCTGTGCGGAGGCATGCGCCGCGCCGATGAGCGTGGCAGTGGCGATGGCAGCGGTCAGCGTGCGTTTCAGGGACACGTTGGTGGTAGCGAGTGGTAAAGACATTGTTGTTGTCCTCTTTTCGGGCCGTTGTCATGGGTGTGAAAAAGCCTTGAGCAAAGGCTTGCCAGGCCAATTCATCCTGTCTTTTGCACAATGTACGAAATGGTACGTTCAGTCAAGCTGTGGCATACTAGACAAAAGACGACCACGACAATAAAAGGCATGCTCCATGACAGCGACTTCGGCAACGACCAGCCCTAAAGAAACGCGGCGTCGGCGCAAGAATGACCCCGAATCCGTGCGCGCCGATATCCTCGCGGTAGCCACCCGCGAATTCTCCGAAAAGGGCCTTTCTGGGGCGCGGATCGATGAGATCGCCGAGAAGACCCGCGCCTCCAAGCGCATGATTTATTACTACTTCAGCGATAAAGAGACGCTCTACCTGCACACCCTGGAGGCTGCCTACCAGAAGGTGCGCCTGCAGGAAGCCGAGCTTGACCTGGATCACCTGGCACCGCTCGATGCGCTCTGTCGACTGGTGAGGTTCACGTTCTGCCATCACGCCAAGAACCCTGACTTTATTCGCCTGGTAATGATCGAAAATATTCACCACGGCCGGTTTCTGGCGCAGTCAGAACTGATTCAGTCGCTCAACGCAGGGGTGATTGATGTGCTTGGCGACGTCTATTTGCGGGGGGTCGCAACGGGCTGTTTTCGCGAGGGCCTGGACCCGAGGGAGTTGCATTGGCTGATCAGCGCGCTTTCATTCTTCAATGTCTCAAACCAGCACACCTTCGCGCGTATTTTTGACTGGCAGCAGGCGGCGCCAGAGAACCAGCAGAAACTGGAAGACCACGTTACCGATATGGTGCTGCGCTACGTACGGGTCGACCGGGTAGCGCCCTGATCGGTGGCGTAGGTCACCGCTCATGCCGATGGCGGGCACGTCAGTAATTGAAAGTTAGCGTCTGCCTATTTAGCGTATAGTTCGAATCACGAACACTTGTACGGTATTGGGCTTTCGTCGGTTGGCCCAGCTCTCAGCCCCCTGAAACCGGGAGATCACCATGCCTGCCTCCTTGCTGCAGCACCCCTTCATGAGCCAGTCGGCCCTCGCCGAGACCGATTCAGAGAGCATGGTCCAGGCCATGCTGACCTTCGAGCTGGGCCTGGCGGAGGTTCAGGAGGCGCGCGGTGCCGTGCCCGCCGGGGCCAGTCGTCAGATGCGCGATATCCTCGCCGCGCACGCCTTCGATGTGGAGGCCATCGCTGCGGGCATCGCCAGCGGCGGCAACGCGGCGATCCCCTTCGTCAAGCAGGGGCGGGCGGCATTGCCCGATGAGCTCAAGCGCTACTTCCACCAGGGTGCCACCAGCCAGGACGTGGTGGACTCGGCGCTGATGCTGCTTTTGAAACCGCGCCTGGCGGCACTGGATCTCCTGCTGGTGCGTTGCCGCATCGCCGCCATCACGCTGATGGAGGCCCATGCCGGCACGGCGATGGTGGGGCGCACGCTGATGCAGCAGGCGCTGCCCATCACCTTCGGTGTCAAGGTGGCCCACTGGGCCATCGGCCTGGAGCAGGCCCGGCGGCGCCTGGCCGGCGTCGAGTTGCCTGTGCAGTTCGGCGGGGCCGTGGGGGTGCACTCCGGCTGGAATGACCCGGGGCTCGACTTCATGGATGCCCTGGCCGAGCGCCTGGGCCTGAGCACGCCGGTGTTGCCCTGGCATACCGACCGCCAGCCGGTCCATGCCCTGGGCACGGCCCTGGATGCCGCCGCCGGCGCCGTCGAGAAGTTGGCCCTGGACGTATCCCTGCTGACCCAGACCGAAGTCGGGGAGGTGGCCGAGCCATCGGCCCCCGGCATGGGTGAATCCTCCTCCATGCCCCACAAGCGCAATCCGGTACGTTGCGCACTGATTCGCGGCGCCGCCCGCCAGGTACACGGCCACGCCTCGGTGCTGCTCAACGCCGCCGCCCAGCCGCTGGAACGGGGCCTGGGGGAGTGGCATGCCGAGTGGGGTCCGCTGGTCGACAGTGCCCTGCTGCTGGAGGGGGCCCTGGAGCAGGCCGCCGCGCTGCTCGAGGGGCTGGAGGTGCACCCCGAGGCGATGCGGCGCAACCTGGCCGCTACCGGCGGCGGGATCATGGCCGAGCCGGTGGCCAAGTTGCTGGCGCCGACCCTCGGCACCGATGCCGCGAAGCGGATCAGCGCCGAAGCCGCCGAGACGGCGCGCCGGCAGGGCACTCCCTACGCCGAGGCGCTCAATGAGCATCCTGAGGTCCAGGGGCGGCTCGATGCCGAGGCGGTGGCGCAGGCGACGGACCCAGCCTTATACCTTGGTAGTAGCCAGCGTCAGGTCCAGCGTGCCAAGGCCTGGCTGAACGCTGGTTAACACCCTGAGATAAAATAAAAACTGACCCGTGAACACGCAGGGGAGGCATTGCCTCCCCTGCGTGCTATCTGGGCCCCGGATTGACGATGCGGAGTGGTGGGAGTAATTTGTTCGTATCACAAATCAAAGTTCGCTATTCGAACATTGGCAAGATCAATCGCCAGGAGGAAAACCCATGGCCGAGTTCCTGAGCCTGCATGATGCGGTGGCGCGCTACGTCGAGGACGGCGCCACCGTGGCCATGGAGGGCTTTACCCACCTGATCCCCTTCGCCGCGGGACACGAGGTGATCCGTCAGAAGAAGCGTGACCTGACCCTGATCCGCATGACTCCCGACCTGATCTACGATCAGTTGATCGGTGCGGGCTGCGCGAAGAAGGTAATCTTCTCCTGGGGCGGCAATCCCGGTGTAGGCTCCCTGCATCGCCTGCGCGACGCGGTAGAAAAAGGCTGGCCCCACAAGGTCGAGATCCTCGAACACAGCCATGCCGCCATGGCCTGCGCCTTCGAGGCCGGCGCGGCGGGCCTGCCCCTGGCGGTGCTGCGCGGCTACGTGGGCAGCGAGCTGCCCAGCGTCAACGACCAGATCAAGTTCATC
>Ga0075011_10001726_pt1 | contig 11796 bp, 9 predicted proteins | sample TARM_MetaG_T_14_FD_72354 | JGI IMG/M metagenome (GOLD analysis project Ga0075011, IMG submission 72354) | Freshwater microbial communities from Pennsylvania, USA, analyzing microbe dynamics in response to fracking - TARM_MetaG_T_14 | ecosystem: Environmental > Aquatic > Freshwater > River...
ACCGGGGCTGCCTGATTCAGCGTGTAGAAGTGCAGGCCCGGCGCGCCTCCGTCCAGTAGCCGCTCGCACAGACGAGTCACTACATCGGTACCAAAGGCGGCAATGGCATCGCTGTCATCGCCGTAGGCTTCTAACTGCTTGCGAATCCAGCGGGGAATTTCCGCGCCGCAGGCATCGGAAAACCGCGCCAGCTTGGTGTAGTTGGTGATCGGCATGATGCCGGGAATAATCGGCTGCTCAACGCCTAGCGCCCGCGCTTTATCGACGAAGTGGAAATAGGCATCGGCAGTAAAGAAGTACTGGGTAATCGCCATATTGGCACCCGCACGCATCTTGCGGGCAAAGTTTTCCACATCCTTGTCGAGGCTGGGGGCCTGTGGATGAGATTCTGGATACGCCGCGACCGCGATGTCGAAGTGGTCACCCGTCTCGTCACGAATGAACTCTACCAATTCATTGGCGTAGCGCAGCTCACCGATACTGGCCATCCCGGAGGGCATGTCACCGCGCAGGGCCACTAGGCTATCGACGCCCTCTTCGCGGTACTGTGCCAGTAAATCGCGCAGTTGGGCCTTTTCGCTGCCGATGCAGGAGAGGTGCGGCGCCGTGGTGATGCCACTTTGGCTGACTGTGCGCACGATATCCCGGGTGCGCGCCTGGGTGGAGCCACCCGCGCCGTAGGTAACCGAGAAGAAGCGCGGGTTACGAGCAGCCAGCTCATCACGCACGTGAATTAGCTTCTCCCGACCTGCATCGGTGTTGGGCGGAAAGAATTCAAAGCTAATACCTAACGGATGCTCTTGGCTGCTCATGGTTTATCCTCGCAGTGCGGTAACGTGATCATTATTTAGGGTATTCTCGCTGCTTCGCCGCGCAGCGGCTAATGAAAGATTCCACGGTCGACCTTCAATTCGGCTCATGTTGGCGCTACCGCGTCTATCAAGGAGGAGAAATGGACTTAGCACCCAGCGCTTTAATGGGCCCGCTGCTTATGCTGTTAGGGTATGTGGGGCTCGGCTTTATTGCCGCCCAGCGGCTCAACATCGACCCGCGCCCGATTGCCACGCTGCTGGTGTATTTGATTGCGCCGCTGACAATTTTTCGTACGCTGATGAATGGCGGCCCCACCGCCGAGTATTTGGTGCTAACCTTTGCTATGTTCCTATTAGTCAGCGGTATGGCGCTGGCGGTGCGCTGGGCCTCACAACACCGCTTTGGCCCACAGGAAGGCGCGCTGCTGGCGTTCTCCTCTGGCACCGGCAACACCGGCTACTTTGGGCTGCCGGTGGCGCTGATTTTGCTGCCCCCCGAAGGCGTCACGCTGTATCTCTTCTGTATGCTAGGCATCAATTTATACGAGTTCACGGTGGGGTTTTATTTGAGCGCCCGGGGCCACTTCTCGGTACGCCAGAGCCTCGCCAAAATTGCCCGCCTGCCGCTGATTTATGCCTTTTTCCTAGCACTGCTGCTAAACGCGCTCAACGCCACGCTGCCTGAGTCACTGATGAGTTCGTTAGCCGTTTTCCCCGCCACCTATACCCTGCTGGGCATGATGATTATTGGCATGACGTTAAGCCAGGTCACGCTCGCCGCGTGGGATACGCGCTTTGTGGCGACCTGCGTGGGGCTGCGCTATCTGCTGTGGCCGCTGGTCATGCTGGGGGCGGTGCTGGTGCTCCAACAGTTCATGCCGCTGGCGCCAGAGCTTGCGATGGCACTGCTGCTGCTGGGCGTGGTGCCCATGGCCTCTAACGTGGTGGTCGTGGCGATGGAGCTAGGCATTCAGCCGCAGAAAGGCGCGCTAGCGGTACTCACCACCACACTGCTGGCACCGCTTTTGATCCCGCTCTACCTGGGACTGATGCTGCGGCTCACCGGGCTCGGTTAAAACCCATCGACACCCGCCTGCTGCAGTTGGCGGGCCATGCGCTGTACGTCTGGGTGGCTGAAGAAGGCAACGAGCGCCTCGCCGCGTACCGGGCCAACCCCGGGCACGGCTTGCCAGTCGGATCGAGAGTAACCCGCGAGGGTGTACCAATCGCCTAGCCCAGCGTCGCCGCCGGGCGGCATCCCCAGCGCCGTTAGCCATGTTGCATAGGGCGCTTGGCGCGCCGCGTCGAACTGTGCCATCAGCGCTGCGGCGGTGGTAGCGCCAATACCGTGGGCCTGTTGAAGCTGCTCCGGCGTCAGTTCCAACCAACCCAATAGTTCCGTAACCACACCGGCCTCCATCAGTGCCTGCCAAGTGCCTTCGCCAATCCCACGCATGCCCAGCTGCTCGCTGAGATAGGTTAAGCGGGCCAGCAGTTGGGCGCTGCATTCTGATATTCGCTCAGGCGTTAGCGTAAAGCAGCTCAACAGATGGTAGCGCTCGGGCGGTGGGGCGCTTAGGGCGGCTCTTTCGCGGGTTTGCCACACTACGCTGTCTACCTGAGGAATCGTCAGGCCCGCCAGCGTCACCGCCACTTGGTCACCTGGTCGCACGTCCCACTCCTGCCAGCGCTCCAATGAGCCCAGCGACACGCGGCTGATGCGCCGCCCTTCCAGAGTCACCGGGTAGAGCCACAGCAGCGGCGTTACGCGCCCGGTTCGCCCCACCCGAAATTCCACCCCGCGTACCTGGGCTAGCGCCTGCTGAGACGGATACTTCCAGGCCACCGCCCACTCAGGGGGCGATGACGGCCAGTTGCGCACGCCGGGGCGCTCAGCCTGTTTTAACACCACGCCGTCGGTGGCAAACGGCAGCGGGCCGTTGAACCACCGCTCGCGCCATTCGGCGGCCGCCTCCTGGCCGCTGATCGGATGGGTGTAATCGGCCGTCTCGAACCCCAGCGCCGTCAGTTGCGCCAGCCGTTCGGTCATCTGCGTCGGGCCATCCGGCCAGTCCCATACGAATAAGCCGATGCGATTCAGCGTCTCTTGGCTCGGCTCGCGCTGAGCCATGGCACCGGCCACAGCACTTCGGGCACCCGAATCTGGCTGGCGTGCCTGCACGTGATTATCCAGCCGCCAGTAAAGCTCGCCCTGCAGCACCGCAGAGACGGGCTCAGGAAGCGTAACGGGCACACCGGGCAGTTGCTGAACCCGCGCCGTCCAATCCTGCCCCCGCTCGCCGTCTCCACGGCTAACCGCCTCGACGAGTTCCCCGCCCTGGTAACGCAGCGTCACCGCCACACCATCCACCTTGGGCTGAATCCATAGATCGTCACGGCGGCTGGTAAAGCGTCGAATGCCGTCCTCATCGGCTTTAGTGAGCCCCGTTTGGGCGGCCGGATGGGTGCGGGTACCGTCGCTGCTGGTCACTCGGGTAAGCGGCTGGTGGGGAGTCGGTGAATCTAAGCAAGCTTGCCAGTTTTCCAACCGTGTCAGTGCTTGGTCGTACAGCTCATCGGCAATCAGCGATTCGCCGTTATCATGGTAGGCGCGGTCCCATACTTCGATATGTTCGGCTAGCGCCTGGGTTTCCAGCGCCAGCCGCTCGGCGGGCCAGTCGGGGCAGGTGTCTGCCTGTGCGGAAAAAGTGACACTCATTAACCAGGCTGCCGCTAGGTTCGCCATTCCTGTTATTCGCCGACCCGACATACGCATCCTCACGTGGTAAACGGGAAATTTTTCAGCCCTTATTAAAGTTAACTTATATGAAACTGGCAGAGATGCAATGCGCGGCAAGCCGCTCTCGGAGCCGTTTTCGACCCATAAAAAAGCACCCCTTGGCGTGAACCAGGGGGCGCTTTTCGCTAACCCATGACGCTCATTGCGCTTGCGGGAAGCTTATAGGCCAGCGGCCTGACGCAGCGCGTCTGCTTTGTCAGTTTTTTCCCACGGGAAGGCTGTAAACGTCTCGGTGTGCGTTTCGCCTTTGTCGTCTACCCAGCTGTAGCTGTGCTCGAACGGCTCGCGGCCAAAGTGGCCATAAGCCGCCGTCAGGCGGTACATCGGGTGCAGCAGATCCAGCATCTTGGTGATCGCGTAGGGGCGCAGATCGAAGTGCTCCCGCACCAGATCAACGATTTTAGCGTCGTCGATTTTGCCAGTACCGAAGGTGTCGATAGACACCGAGGTCGGCTCTGCCACGCCAATGGCGTAGGAGACCTGAATCTCGCACTTGTCCGCCAGGCCCGCGGCTACCACGTTTTTGGCCACGTAGCGACCCGCATACGCGGCGCTGCGGTCTACTTTCGACGGATCTTTGCCCGAGAACGCGCCGCCGCCGTGACGGGCCATACCGCCGTAGGTATCGACGATGATCTTGCGGCCAGTCAAACCACAGTCGCCCACCGGGCCACCAATCACGAACTTACCGGTCGGGTTGATGTGGTATTGGGTATTGGCATCCAACCACTCAGCGGGAATCACTTGCTCAATGATTTCACGCTTGACCATTTTACGCAGGTCTTCCTGGTCGATCTCCGGGTCGTGCTGGGTGGAGAGCACCACGGCATCAACGCCGCAGGGCTGGCCTTCGGCGTTATAGCGGAAGGTCACCTGGCTCTTGGCATCCGGGCGCAGCCACGGCAGCAGGCCGTTTTTACGCAGTTCCGCCTGACGCTCAACCAAACGGTGCGAGTAGTGGATAGGCGCTGGCATGAACGAATCCGTTTCGTTCGTCGCGTAGCCAAACATTAGCCCCTGGTCGCCAGCCCCCTGATCTTCCGGTTTGGAACGATCAACGCCCTGAGCAATATCGACACTCTGCTTGCCAATCAGGTTAATCACGCCGCACGTGCCACCATCGAAGCCCACCTGGGAGGAGGTGTAGCCGATATCGGTAATCACGTCACGCACCAGCGTTTCGAGATCCACCCATGCAGACGTGGTGATCTCACCGGCAATAATGGCAACACCAGTTTTCACCATCGTTTCACAGGCAACACGGGCCTGTTTATCTCGGGCGATAATGGCATCTAGCACCGCGTCTGAAATCTGATCGGCAATCTTATCGGGATGGCCTTCGGAAACGGACTCGGAGGTAAACAGGGAATATTCGCTCATCGCGCACTCGACCCTCTGTATGACGGCTGCTTCATTATGACCGCAGCATCAGCAGGAAATCATGGCAGGAAGTTCCCTGCCCGTATAAAGAAGCGGCACTATCACTTTCACCACCACTTCGGGGGGCAGAGTCTACACGCTGTTGCAAGTTCTTCCCAGAACGTGCCCCTGAGAATTTGCCGCCGCCGGGGAAGTCAGCGACAATAGCGCCTTTATTCTTTCCGTTTTCAGGCGAGGAGCACCCCCATGCCGTCCCGTTTTGAGCTGGCCAATGCCATTCGCGCCCTTTCCATGGATGCTGTTCAGAAGGCCAAATCCGGCCATCCTGGCGCCCCCATGGGTATGGCTGATATCGCCGAGGTGCTGTGGAATGACTACCTCAAGCACAACCCCGAAGACCCGAAGTGGGCCGATCGTGATCGGTTCGTGCTGTCGAATGGCCACGGCTCCATGCTGCTCTATTCGCTGCTGCACCTGAGTGGCTATGAGTTAAGCCTGGAACAGCTGCAAAACTTCCGCCAGCTGCACTCGCCCACCGCAGGCCACCCGGAGTTTGGCTACGCCCCCGGTATTGAAACCACCACCGGCCCGCTGGGCCAGGGCTTTGCCAACGCGGTCGGTTTCGCGATTGCTGAAAAAACCCTGGCCGCGCAATTTAACCGCCCCGGCCACACCATTGTTGACCACCATACCTGGTGTTTCTTGGGCGATGGCTGTTTGATGGAAGGTATCTCCCATGAGGCAGCTTCCCTGGCGGGCACTCAGCAGCTGGGCAAACTGATCGCCCTCTACGACGACAACGGCATCTCCATCGATGGCGAAGTGGAAGGCTGGTTCACCGACGACACCGCCAAGCGCTTTGAGTCCTACGGCTGGCACGTGGTACCAAACGTCGATGGCCACAAGCCTGAAGAGATCAAAGCGGCCATCGAGCTGGCGAAGAGCCACGATGACAAGCCGAGCCTGATTATCTGCAAAACCATCATCGGCTTTGGTGCGCCCAACAAGCAGGGCAAAGAAGAGTCCCATGGCGCACCGCTTGGCGAAGAAGAGGTCGCGCTGGCGCGTAAGCAGCTGGGCTGGGAGCACGCGCCTTTCCATATCCCCGAGCCGATTTACTCCGCCTGGGACGCCCGTGACGCCGGTAAAACCCGCCAGCAGGAGTGGGAAGCGCGGTTTGCCCGCTATGCGGATGCCTTCCCTGCGGAAGCGAAAGAGTTTGAGCGCCGCATGAAAGCGCAGCTGCCCGCCGAGCTCTCAACCCCCGCCCTGATCGAACAAGCCCAGGAGAAAGGCGAGAGCATTGCCTCGCGTAAAGCCTCCTTCGAGGCGCTGAACGTGATTGGCCCGCAAATGCCGGAACTGCTGGGCGGCAGCGCTGACCTAGCCCCCTCCAACCTAACGTTCTGGAAGGGTGCCAAAGCAATTACTCCAGAAGATGCCAGCGGCAACTACCTGCACTACGGGGTACGCGAATTCGGCATGGGTGCGGTGATGAACGGTATCGCCCTGCACGGCGGCTTCGTGCCTTACGGTGCTACCTTCCTAATCTTCATGGAGTACATGCGTAACGCCGTGCGTATGGCTGCACTGATGGGGCAGCAGGCGATTTACGTGTTTACTCACGACTCCATTGGCCTGGGTGAAGATGGCCCGACCCACCAGCCGATCGAGCAGCTCACCAGCCTGCGTACTACGCCAAATCTGAACACCTGGCGCCCCTGTGACGCGGTGGAAACCGCCGCTGCCTGGGATGCCGCTATCAGGCGCCACTCCGGCCCCACGGCCCTGGTCCTCTCGCGCCAGAACTTGCCCCACCAGCAGCGCACCAAGGCACAGCTGGCCTCCATTCAGCGTGGTGCTTATGTGCTGAAAGATAGCGAAGGCACGCCAGAGCTGATCTTGATTGCCACCGGCTCCGAAGTCGCCCTGGCGATGGACGCCGCCGCCGAACTGGAGCAGCAAGGTAAAGCCGTACGCGTGGTGTCCATGCCCTCGGCTTACCGCTTCAACGGCCAAGATGCTGACTACCGTGAAAGCGTCCTGCCGAAAGCCGTTACCAAGCGTATCGCCATCGAAGCGGGCCACGCCGACTACTGGTACAAATATGTCGGCCTCGACGGCCGTGTGATTGGCATGACCACCTACGGCGAGTCGGCCCCCGCTGGCGAGCTGTTTAAGTACTTCGGCTTTACCGTCGAGAACATCGTCAAACAAGCCAATGAGCTGCTGGGTTAACGCCTCTCAAGCAGGCTATCCTGGGCGGGGGTTCACATGCCCGCGCTAAATGGCCTGCTCTGGTTGATGAGCTACTGGTTAATCGGAGAAGTGGTGATCCGCTTCTCCGGATTACCTATCTCTTCCGGGGTGGTGGGTATGCTCCTGCTGTGCGCCACCCTGGCGGTTATCGGTCGAGTCCATGCAAACCTGGCTGCCGCCGCCCAACCGCTGATCGCCTTGCTAGCCATGCTGATTATGCCGGGCGTGGTCGGCGTTTTCTTTATTTTGGGTGAACTTGCTGGCCAGTGGCTGGCGATTATCGCTGCCCTGCTTGTTGGTACGCTGCTGAGTGTTTTCACTACGCTATGGCTGCTAACGCGCTTAATGGGGAGGGGTGATGCCGGCTGATCTGCTAACGACCTTAACCGCTACACCGTTATTCGCCGTGGGGCTAACGCTTGCTGCCTATTTGCTGGGCAGCGCGCTATTCCAGCGCCTTGGTAAGCCCTCCTGGCTACCCGCTATTTTAATTGCCGCGCTGCTGCTAGCTGCCACGCTAGCGCTGCTTGGGTTGCCGTACACCACCTATCAGCAAGGGGCCACCTGGCTAACGGTGCTGTTAGGCCCCGCCACGGTGGCGCTGGGTATGCCGCTCTACCAGCAGTTGCCGCGCATTCGTGAGCTATGGCGTCCGCTGGCCGCCTGTTTGCCGATTGCCGCCTCTCTGGCTGCCTGCTATGCCCTAGGGATTGCATGGCTGCTGGGTGCAGGGCCAGAGATTTTGGCCTCCATCGCGGCAAAGTCGGTGACCGCTCCCATTGCCATCGGTATCACCGAACAGCTAGGCGGCAGCGTCGCACTCCTAATGGGCTCGCTGCTGGTCACAGGGGTGGTGACAATACCGTTCGTTAGTTTGGCGGCACGGTTGCTACGTATTCGCGATGAGCGCCTCATCGGCTTTGCACTAGGGCTAAATGGCCATGCTATTGGTACCGTGCGGGCATTTGATATCAGCCCTACCGCCGGGGCGTTTGCCTCGCTCGGAATGAGCCTAACCGGTATTTTTACCGCGCTGCTGTTGCCGCTGGCGTGGCGGCTAGTGGGCATCGGGGCTGGGTAAGCAACCCCCGGTGAAATACGCTATCATCGGGCCACTTTTTCTAAGAGCCGCATCGCAACATGGCGAACGCTTCCACTAAATATCGCATTGCTATCAATGGTTATGGGCGCATTGGCCAGTGCGTGCTGAGAGCACTGGTGGAACGCCAACACCCAGAACTTGAGGTGGTGGCGATTAATGAGCTTTCTGACCTCGCCACCATCACCTATCTCACCCGTTACGACACCACCCACGGGCGTTTCCCTGGTGAGGTGGACAACGATGGCAGCGCTCTGCTCGTCAACGGCCAGCGCATCCACGTGCTGTGCGAACGCGACCCACAAGCGCTGCCCTGGGGTGAGTTAGATATCGACCTGGTGCTGGAGTGCTCGGGTAGCTTTAAGGATCGCGCCACCGCCGAGCAGCACTTAACGGCTGGGGCCAAGCGGCTGCTGTTCTCCCAGCCCGCTGAAAACGATGTGGATGCTACCATCGTGTGGGGCATCAACGAGCATGAGCTTGCCCCCACCCAGCGCATTCTCTCTGCGGCGTCCTGCACCACTAATTGTTTAGTGCCGCTGCTTACCGTGCTGGATGAAGCATTGGGTCTGGAGCACGGCGTTACCACCACGATTCACTCGGCGATGAACGACCAGCCGGTGATCGATGCGTATCATCAAACCGACCTGCGCCTGACCCGCTCCGCCATGCAGTCGATCGTGCCGGTGGATACCGGCTTGGCAGTGGGTATCAGCCGCCTGATGCCGAGCCTGGCCGGGCGTTTTGAGTGCCTGCACGTGCGGGTACCCACCATTAACGTCTCGGCCATGGATGCCGCGCTGACCGTACGTCGCGATACCAGTGCCGCCCAGGTGAACGCGCTGCTACACAGCGCCAGCCAGCAGCGCTTACAAGGGGTGCTAGGCTATACCGAAGCCCCCATGGCATCGATCGATTTTAATCATGACCCCCGCTCTGGCATTCTAGACGCCACCCAAACCAGGGTGGCTGGCACACGCTTGATCAAGCTGCTGTGCTGGTTTGATAACGAGTGGGGCTTTGCCAACCGCATGCTGGATATCAGCCAGCGTTTGGCAACGTTTCGCTAACTGATGGGCAGCACTACCTAGCGCTCTTACATTCGCTTGAACACGAGGAAACCGCTCACATGAACGTGCAAAAAATGACCGACCTGCCCCTGGAAGGGCAGCGCGTGCTGATTCGTGAAGACCTGAACGTGCCGATCAAAAACGGCCGTGTTTCCAGCGATGCCCGCCTGCGCGCCGCACTGCCGACTATTCAAGTGGCAGCCAAGGCGGGAGCAAAAGTGATGCTCATGAGCCATCTGGGCCGCCCCACGGAAGGCGAGCCTGCTGAGGAGTTCTCCTTAGCTCCCGTGGCCGAACACCTTGGCGAGCTGCTGGGTAGCCCCGTCAAACTGGTCGACGACTACCTCGACACCGCGCCCACGCTCAGCAACGGCGACGTGGTGCTGCTTGAGAACGTGCGCTTCAATAACGGCGAGAAGAAAGACGACGAACAGCTGGCCAAGCAGTACGCCGCGCTGTGCGATATCTTCGTGATGGATGCCTTCGGCACCGCCCACCGTGCTCAAGCTTCTACCCACGGCGTGGCCCGCTTTGCGCCCACCGCTTGTGCCGGCCCGCTGCTGGCTCAAGAGCTAGACGCACTGGAGAAAGCCTTAGCGAACCCGGCGCGCCCGATGGCGGCTATTGTAGGCGGCTCCAAGGTCTCCACGAAGCTCGACGTGCTGACCGCACTCTCTGATAAGTGTGACCAGCTTATCGTCGGCGGCGGGATCGCCAACACCTTTATCGCGGCGGCAGGCTATAATGTGGGCAAATCGCTCTACGAAGCCGACCTGATCGGTCAAGCCAAAGCGCTAATGGAGAAGGTCTCTATTCCGCTGCCCACGGACGTCGTCGTGGCAACGGAGTTCTCTGAATCCGCAGAAGCAGTGGTGAAACCGGTGGACCAGGTCGCTGATAACGAGATGATTCTGGATATCGGCCCGAACACCGCTGCCCACTTGGCCAGCCTGCTCAAAGATGCTGGCACTATTTTGTGGAACGGCCCCGTGGGCGTTTTTGAGATTGATCAGTTTGGCAAAGGCACCGAGGAGCTCTCCCATGCCATTGCTGACAGCCGCGCATTTTCCATTGCCGGTGGCGGTGACACGCTCGCTGCGATTGATAAATACGCCATTGCCGACCGTATTTCCTATATTTCCACCGGTGGCGGGGCGTTTTTAGAGTACGTTGAAGGCAAACAGCTACCGGCTGTTGCTGCACTTGAAGCTGCGGCCAAGCGCGGCTAATACGTAATAATTGAACTTGCACGCTCACTGCACCCGTTCACACTGACAACCTATAAGGTGACCCCATGGCTTTAATTAGCATGCGCCAGATGCTCGACCACGCCGCCGAATATGGCTACGGTATCCCCGCGTTCAACGTCAACAACCTTGAACAAATGCGGGCTATCATGGAAGCCGCCGATGCCACCGACTCTCCGGTGATCGTGCAGGCCTCCGCTGGCGCGCGCAAATACGCGGGCGCCCCTTTCCTGCGCCACCTGATTTTGGCAGCGGTGGAAGAGTTTCCGCATATTCCGGTAGTGATGCACCAGGATCACGGCACCAGCCCTGCGGTATGCCAGCGCTCTATCCAGCTCGGTTTCTCCTCCGTCATGATGGACGGCTCGCTGGGTGAAGATGGCAAGACGCCGATGGATTACGACTACAACGTCGATGTTACCCGTCGCGCAGTAGAAATGGCCCACGCCTGTGGCGTCTCTGTAGAAGGCGAACTGGGCTGCTTGGGTAGCCTGGAAACCGGCATGGCCGGTGAAGAGGACGGCATTGGTGCCGAAGGCAAGCTGGATATGGAGCAGCTGCTGACCGACCCCGAAGAAGCCGCTGCGTTTGTAAAGGCTACTCAGGTCGACGCCCTCGCGATTGCCATTGGCACCAGCCACGGCGCGTATAAATTCACCAAGCCGCCGACTGGCGACACGCTTTCTATTCAGCGTATCAAAGAGATCCACGCGCGCATCCCGGATACCCATCTGGTCATGCACGGCTCCTCCTCGGTGCCGCAGGAGTGGCTGGAAGTGATCAACCGTTACGGCGGTCAAATTCCGGAAACCTACGGCGTACCGGTTGAGGAAATCGTCGAAGGCATCAAGCACGGCGTGCGCAAGGTGAACATCGACACCGACCTGCGCCTAGCGTCCACCGGTGCTGTGCGTCGTTTTATGGCAGAGAACCCGTCTGAATTTGATCCGCGCAAATTCTTAAAAGAAACGGTCACCGCCATGCGTGATCTGTGTATCGCCCGCTACGAAGCCTTTGGCACTGCTGGCAACGCGAGCAAAATCAAGCCGATTAGCCTGGAAGCGATGTTCCAGCGCTACGAGCGCGGCGAGTTGGCTCCTAAAATTAAGTAAGCAGCTAAGCAATTAGC
>Ga0075011_10001727_pt1 | contig 11793 bp, 9 predicted proteins | sample TARM_MetaG_T_14_FD_72354 | JGI IMG/M metagenome (GOLD analysis project Ga0075011, IMG submission 72354) | Freshwater microbial communities from Pennsylvania, USA, analyzing microbe dynamics in response to fracking - TARM_MetaG_T_14 | ecosystem: Environmental > Aquatic > Freshwater > River...
TGATCGTAGGGTCTACCTAAGCGTCATACCGTTCTAACTGTTTGATTTAATGCTTAACGTACGAAACCGTACCGTTGGGCTTCACACCCCGTTAAGGACGGCGATTTTCAACCAGGTGATCAAGTGGAACTTGAAAATAAAGGTAGAAAGCCTGTTACCGTTTCAAAAGACATTAAGGACGATAAAGGAAATGTTGTTGATACCCAAGAAATCAATACGCACCGCAACGAATGGGAAGTCAAAGCTCAAGCTATCCGTGATAAGACTCGTGATGCACGTGATGTTGTCAAAGAACATCCTGATTTAGTCAATGAAGTAGCGGCAGTAAAAGTCGCTGAAAAGTTTAGCCAAAAGTTTGATAACGAAGAAGACCGAAACCGATTCTTGGAAAAGGTCAGATCACAAGTGGCTAGTAATGTTTCATCTGGTCAGAAATCGCCGGAGATAAAGCTGCGTGAAGAAAGACAGTTAGAACGTAGTAACCAAGATGAGGAAAGGTAGTAAACGAAATGAAAACAAAAAAGAACCGGCTTTCGGTTCTTTTTTTTGTTTGATATAACCTCTAGTTCTCTATTCGCATGATAATGTCAGACATAGGCGTTGCTTTATCGGTACTAAGCAACCTACAAGCAAGATCTATCCAGGCTGAACGCTGGTACTCTTCTATTGGAAACCCTACCGAAAGGAGTCGTGGTGTCGGTGGACAACAAAGATCGAAACTCTGACGATAAAGTTCGCCACTTTTACATTAAAGATTGAAACTTTATAAGGAGCAGTGCTTACAGGATAAGCACTGCTCCTTATAGGGGTCTAGGTCTTACTTTCACGAGAAAGTAATCGATCAATTTGTGCTTGTTACACGATGGGTGTTTAATACGAAAAATTCAAATTAATAGCCAGTAAGGGTTCTCTATGGCAACGATCAAGGATGTTGCAAAAGAAGCCGGCGTGTCCGTGGCAACGGTCTCCCGCGTGATCAATAAATCCCCCAAAGCGAGTCAAGCCTCTATTGATTCGGTCACTAAAGCAATGAGTAAACTGGGCTATCGTCCTAATGCGGCGGCACGCGCGCTAGTGAGCCAAAGCACCAACACCATGGGCGTGCTAGTTGGGGATGTCTCCGACCCCTTTTTTGGCACAATGATCAAGTCGGTAGACTGCGTTGCGCATAAGAATGGTAAACACCTTTTAATTGGGAATGGCTACCACAGTGCAGAAGATGAGCGTCGCGCGCTTGAATTACTGATCAACAGCCGCTGTGATGCGATGGTGATTCACGCCAAAGCATTGTCAGATGAAGAGTTAATCGGCTACGCCAATGAAGTAAAGGGAATGGTGCTGATAAACCGCCATATTCCGCAATTGGCCGGACGTTGTGTGTCACTCGATAACGAGAAAGGCGCTCTGATCGCGACCGAGTATTTGATGCGCAATGGCCACAAAAAAATTGCGCACATTGCCTCTTCTCATGACATTGAAGATACGCATCAACGTTTACAAGGTTATCACGCGGCACTGAATGCACACGGTATTGAACTACCCAAAAGCTATATTGAGTACGGTGAGCCAAACAGTGATGGTGGTGAAGTGGCAATGACTCACCTTCTCACCAAATCGTTAGACTTTACCGGCGTGTTTGCCTACAACGATTACATGGCGGCCGGTGCGCTTGCTGTGTTAGAAGAAAACGGCATCCGAGTACCTGAAGACATCGCATTAGTTGGGTTCGATGACGGCTTAATTGCCCGATTTGTCCATCCCGGTTTGACTACGATTCGTTACCCGATCGAAATGATGGCAGAGCGCGCTGCAAAATTAGCGTTGGCACTGGCGCACGATGAAAAGATTGAGGAAGAAACCGCGATCTTTAGCCCGACACTGGTGCGTAGGTACTCAGTGTAGCCGACACGATTCAATTTGAAATATTCGCCACAACGTGTAGCGGTGCGCGTTCGTGGCCGAACAAGCGGTGAATTTGCGCTAAATACAATTCTGCAGTGGCAATCGCATCATTGAGTGCATTATGCGCTTGATAACCTGGCAACCCATGCTCGGTCCTGACTGAGCTCAAACGCCAATCGCGGCGCACTTGCCTTAACTGCTCACGATACTGCTCAATTTTTAATGTGTCGAGCCAGACCAATGGTAACTCGGCTTGGCCGTAGTTGGTGGTCAAATATTGCTGCAAAAAACGTTTTTCCATCACGCAGCCATGCGCTACTACAACTTTCCCTTTCATTACCCCAAACAGCTGCGAAAAGGCTTGTTCCTCACTAATGCCTAAATGGAGCAAGGTTTCAGGTCTTAGGTGGTGGATTCTTGCCGAGTCATGCTCTTGCAAAACCGGTTGATCCAACACAATATGGCGCGCACTGGTTAAACGAATTTGGCTATTGCGGATTTCAACCCACCCGATGCTCAACACTTTGTCTTTTTCAGCATCAAATCCACTCGTCTCAAAGTCCAACACAAGCGTATCGAGTGATTTTAAATCTGCGGACTTACTCGGCAGTGGCGTCTCTAGTAACGCCTTAAGCGAGATAGGGAATTTCGCTAAATCCATACTGTCGGCATGCATTGGTTTGCTTGAGTTCATATTAGGCCTTAGGAACCAAATTTCATTTTTAGCGCGTCTTGATAGCCGCCAATAATTCGAAATGCATCTTTCAAGTGTTGGCGTTCAAAGCTGCCAAATCGTTCAGGATAAATCGAGTTACTCACCCCTTTCCCCTCTCGAATACCATTGAGGTGATGAGCATAACGCAATTGAGTGACATAACGATAGGTACCGATCAAATCTTGATAAGAGCTTTCATTGATAAGCCCTTGTTCATAGGCAAACTCAATTCGCTCTTCGGTCGAACGCATCTCTCCGCCTTTGCTGAGGGCGTAAATTCGTGCTATATCCACCAACAAGCCTATTGCCGCTTTTTTAATGTTCAGCGTTTTGCCATCACTGGCGTCTCTTTGCAGTACTAAGTTGTTGAAAATGCCGAGCGGTGGGCGCTCTTTGAGTAAGTTTCTCACCAGAGCCGACATCAAACGTGGATTGTGTGTCACACACTCATGCCGATGTTGATCGAGCTGTTCGAACAGGCTTTCATCCCCTGCAATTAAGCGGATCTCTAAAAACACATTCAGGTTGAGTAGCATGTCATATTCGGGGTTGTTCGCCCATTTTCGGTAGTACTGCTGCCATATATAAAGAGGTTGATTCCATTTCGAGGTTGCAGCCATAAAACGCCCATTACATAAGGAGTACCCACACGCGGCCAACCCTTTGCATACAAACATCGCCAAGTGCTGAAAATAGATCCTGTCTGTTTCAGTCGCGCCATCCTCAAGTACTAATGCATTATCTTGATCCGACCCCAAATGCACCTCTGCTCGTGCGTGCGATCCTGCGACTATCCACGCATAGCGACATGGCGGCTTGCCAACCACTTGTTCGGCCATTTTCAGTAGTTGTGAGGTAAACGCATCATAAATCATCGTCAGGACTTGCCCAATCATCTGCGCCGGCATGTGCGCTTCGACCATCGCTTCGAATACGGATTCGCGCAAAGGGATGAGTTTGCTCAGTGCGTCTAAGGCGTCGCAGTTGCGAATTTTTTCAATCAAATAAATGGCCTGCACACCATGTTCTTGCACCAACTGTTTGGGCGTGACTAAACCAACAACTTGATGATCGCTGTCGACGATCGGCACGTGTTGAATGTTGTGCTTCATCATCAGATTAACGGCGGCAAGCACCAGTTCATCTTGCCCTAGCGTATACGGATCTGGCGTCATCACATCACGGATTGGGCCACGAACATCCATCGCATCCGCTACTACGCGATTGCTGAGGTTACGCTGACTGACAATACCCACCAGTGTCCCCTCATCCAGTACCAGAGCACAGGTACTGCCCTGATGGTCTCGCATCTGTTGTGCAACGCGCTGAATCGATGTACTCGGTGCGACCATCACCACATCGCAGTGCGCTACCTCCTGCACTGACTTAAAATAAACGCCCTTTACAGCTTCCATTAATTCATTATCGACCCGAGATTGAAGGCGATGATTGGCGTTAGTCGCGAATTGATTGGCAATGGATGCAAAGTTTGCAAGCTTGGCGAGCAACAACTCGTAGTTAAATTTATAAACTAAGCAGCTTTCAACCGTTTCGATACGATAGTTGTCTTGCACAAGGTTAAAACCAAACAGATCATTTTTACCGAGCCTCGCTCTTAGGCTCCCATTAGGAAAGCGCTGCTCAATCACACCAGATCGCAGAATATACAGGCTACGCTCAGACGCATCATTGAGCGCAATATGTTGCTGCTGCCCCCAGAACAAGATGTCCGCATCGCTTGCGATACGGTCGAGCACTTCATCCGGAAGCTGAGAAAATGGCGCAATCGTTTTGAGAAAGGCAACGACATTGGGTAGTAAAGTAGAATCCATCAACACTCCATCCCGCTAACACATAAAATTCATAGGCCAAAAACGAAAAAAGCTCCGCCAATAATGAGCGGAGCTTCGTTAACGGTCTACTTACCAGAATAGCGCATAAAGAACCGTTAGTATGATCATGATGCCATATGACGCGATATTAAAGCTGCGGTCCGTGGCGAACATGGATGCGGTCACGCTGATGCCTTTTGGATCGTCATCGTTTGCTGAGGTGCTCAAGCTAGTGAACGCAATCACAACAATCGTGAACAGCAGCGTGTAGAGCATCTGGTTCATGAAAGGCATGGAAAGTGGCATGAATTTCAAGAACAGTGCAAATGGGATAGAAGCAACAACACCAATGATGGCACCTTTACTGGTGGTTTTCTTCCAGAACAGACCCAGTAGGAATACCGCAAGAATACCTGGGCTAACCAGACCGGTGTATTCCTGAATGTATTGGAATGCTTGACCGATACCACCTAGCATTGGCGCGATGAAACATGCGATAACAAGAGCAACAACCGCTGCGGTACGACCAACGTTAACCAGTTTGTGGTCACCAGATTCTGGGGCAATGTACTCTTTGTAAATATCCATCGTGAAGATAGTTGCAGTCGAGTTAAGCATAGACGCCAGTGACGACACGATAGCCGCTGCTAGTGCAGCAAATACCACACCTTTCACACCAACAGGTAGGAACTGAGTCAACCATGGGTATGCTTTGTCAGCATGCGCTGCGCTTGGTAGGTTTGATGCACCAACTTCACCAAGACCTGCCATTAATTGTGCGTCTGACGTGATCACGTAAGCCGCAATACCAGGAATAACCACAAGGAACGGTACAATAAGTTTTAAGAATGCAGCAAATACGATACCTTTTTGCGCTTCTGCTACCGACTTCGCTGCCAACGTTCTTTGAATGATGTATTGGTTGAAACCCCAGTAGTACAAGTTCGCAACCCAAAGACCACCAATCAGTACCGCGATGCCAGGTAGGTTCATGTATTGCGGGTTGCTTTGGTCAAGGATCATCTCAAAGTGACCTGGTGCCGCTTCAGCCATTTTTGACATGCCTGCCAACCAACCATCCGCACCACCAATGTAGCTCACCGCCATGAAGGTCGTCATGAAACCACCAAGGATAAGGAAGAATACTTGGATAACGTCGGTCCAAACCACAGCTGACAAACCACCGTAAACCGAGTAAACCAAAGCAAACAGTGCCAGACCCACGATAGAGTACATCAACGGAATACCAAGGATGGTTTCGAGTGCCAAACCACCGAGGTAAAGAACGGAAGTAAGGTTGACGAAGATATAAAGTGAGATCCAGAAAATCGCTAAAATCGTCTTAAGCTGCTTATTGAAACGCTTTTCTACAAACTCAGGAATGGTGTAGATCCCTTTTTCAATAAAGATAGGTAAGAAGTATTTACCCACGATAACCAAAGTGATGGCAGCCATCCACTCGTATGACGCAATCGCCAAACCGATAGAATAACCAGAACCCGACATGCCGATGAACTGCTCGGCAGAGATGTTGGCAGCGATCAATGACGCACCGACCGCCCACCAAGGAAGAGATTTACCCGCCAAGAAGTAATCTTCTGTGCTTTTTTGAGCGCCTTTCTTATCGCGGGAAACCCAAAGTCCCACCCCAATAATAATTGCGACATAAATGGCGAAAACCATTATGTCAATCGTGCTTAGACCATACTCTATATTAGACATTTGTTTCATCCTATAGTTGTTTTACGCCATGAAGTGTAAACGTTACCACACAGGAAAAATCCAATATGTATCACATGTATGTATAAATCTTACACGTTGAATCAAAATGGAGGCGCAAATCACATTTTCAGTAAAATTTATTATGTGTTGAGAGATATCTTAAATAACGTTTGATGTAACGTAGATAGTTATATTATTCCCGAATTCAACAGCGAAGTGCGACACTCGCCAATATCAAGCAGCCAATGCCATTTCTTTAAAGGTAATCTCAACATTGAAAACGAAGTAAAGTTGAAGCGAGCTAATACTATATTAAAACCAATAAAAACCACCTATAAAAATAGGTGGTACAGAGCTAATGACAGTGTTTTTTCTATTAGTTTTTTAGCTTCTTTGATAATCGTTTACACTATAATTAAAATCGGTATCGAAAGTTTATATACTTATAACACTTGAACCTCTTAAAATTCGAACTCATAAACCGTTCTATGTTGATAGCAATCTTCAAAGCTCAACACCCCGTTGTTGAGTCCCCATTCTGGCTTATTCGGCCCGTCGGGAAAATATTGCGCTTCTAATGCGAGTCCATCATGATTTTGATAAACCTTGCTTGCGCCCGGCGTTCCGAGTAAAAAATTACCGGAGTAGAATTGAATCGCCGGCTTGGTGGTACGTACTTTCATGCGCACATCGTCGTTGGGCGCAAACAGCACAGCGGCCACCTCTTTGCCATCCGACAATGGTGGATTAAGCACAAACGAGTGATCATACCCAGCCGCGATTTTTTGGTCGCCATCACTGAGAAATTCATCCGCGATGCGTTTGGGCTGACGAAAATCAAAACTGGTGCCAGCAACCGGTTTGAGCTCCCCTGTGGGGATCAAACCGGCATCCGTAGGCAAATAATGCTCAGCATTCATCTGCAAGCGGTGCTCAAGCCCCGTGTTTTCACTCGCCTCACCCGCCAAGTTGAAATAAGCATGATTGGTTAAGTTGAGTGGACAAGACTGATCGCTTGTTGCGTGTTCATCAATCATCACTTCGTTATCATCGCTCAGCGTGTAACGCACCTTGACATCCACATTGCCCGGATACCCTTGGTCACCATCCGGCGAATGCAGGGCAAATTCGACCATATTGGGCTCACGCTGAACAATACGCCAACGACGCTTATCAAAGCCGTCAACGCCACCGTGGAGTGCATTGTCACCGTTGTTGACCGCCAGTTGATAACGCTGACCGTCCACTTCAAACTGCCCCTTGGCAAGGCGGTTGGCAAAGCGACCAACCATCGCCCCAAAGTAGGTACCTTGCTGCCTATGCTCGTGCATATTAGGCGAGCGCAGCAGCACTTCGCGTGGCGCACTATTTAGCGGAAGGGTGCAGCTCAACCACGTGGCCCCCATGTCCATTAAGGTGACGGTCATGCCATTTGCGTTAGTTAAATGCACCAACTCAGCGGCTTGACCATCAAACGACGGCGTGCTCGCCATCGTTTGTTGCAGTTGGGTAAAATCGCGGTTCATGACGACTCCTTACAGCACCTCAACCAGGCCCGCGCCCGGTTTCGCTTGGCATACGTAAATGGACTCTTTCAGCCCTGTCGCCGCCTCGTAGTTGGCCTCGACCGTGGCTTTCACTTTCTCAACCAGTGCCGGTGGCACCAGTGCCACCACACAACCACCAAAACCGCCGCCCGTCATGCGCACACCGCCTTGGTCGCCAATCACGCCTTTGACCATCTCAACTAAGGTGTCGATCTCTTTCACGGTGATTTCAAAATCATCACGCATTGAGGCGTGGGACTGTGCCATCAGCTCCCCCATGCGTTTCATGTCGTGCGCACGCAGCGCCTCAGCCGCCTCAAGTGTACGATCGTTTTCGCTGATCACGTGGTGCGCGCGTTTTGCCACCATTTCATCCAGTTCAGCGGCTTTATGATTAAACTGCTCAATCGTCACATCGCGCAGGGCTTTAACAGCAAAAATGCGCGCCGCTTCTTCACACTGTTGACGACGGGTGTTGTACTCGCTATCAACCAAGCCGCGTTTTTTGTTTGAGTTGATGATCACCACCGCCATGTCTTCTGGCATCGACACCGCTTGCGTTTCTAGCGTGCGGCAATCTAACAACATGGCGTGGTTTTCGCGTCCTTCAGCGGAGATCATTTGGTCCATGATGCCGCAGTTGCAACCGACGAATTCGTTTTCCGCTTGCTGACCGTTCAACGCGATTTCAGCTTGGCTGATCCCAAGGTTGAACAATACTTTGAAGGTTTGCCCAATCACCACTTCAAGCGCCGCTGAAGAACTCAGTCCCGCCCCTTGCGGCACATTACCAGTAACCGCAATGTCAGCACCGGTGAATGAGTAACCACGCGCCAACAGAAATTTCACCACACCGCGAATGTAGTTGGCCCACATTTTGTCTTGTTGGAAAGTGATCGCTTTGCTGATATCAAATTCGTCCAGCGCATTGTCGTAATCGACCGAGACCACGCGCACAAGGTTATCGTCTCGTTTTTTCGCGGCAACCACGGTTTGGTAGTTAATGGCACATGGTAAGACAAAACCGTCGTTGTAATCGGTGTGCTCACCAATCAGGTTAACGCGACCCGGTGCTTGAATGATATGACTGGGTGCATAGCCCAATACTTGCTCGAATGATGCTTTCACATTTTGGATTAATTCAGACATTTTCTATTCCTAAAACTATTTGCGGTAACTCTTGGGATCACAAACTGGCGCGGCAATACGTATTTTTAAAATCGGATATTTTCTTAACCCCCAACTCGTTGGGGGTGCCGCTTCAAATACCACGGGCTTATTGTTCTTTGTAATGCACGTCACTTAGATCACGCAGGCGCTGCGCCGCTTGCTCAGCGGTGAGATCGCGTTGGCTTTCTGCCAACATTTCGTAACCAACCATGAACTTACGTACCGTGGCGCTGCGCAGTAGTGGCGGGTAGAACAAGGCGTGCAATTGCCAATGGTCGATGTCCGTTCCCGCATCAAAGAACGGGGCGTAATGCCAACCCATGGAGTAAGGGAAAGAACATTGGAATAAGTTGTCGTAACGGCTCGTCAATTTTTTGATCGCCACGGCAAGATCGTCACGTTGCTCATCGCTCAGTTCGCTCATGCGGCGAATGTGCGTTTTTGGCAATAGCATGGTTTCAAATGGCCACGCCGCCCAGTAAGGCACCACCGCTAGCCAGTGCTCGGTTTCGACAACGGTGCGCGCACCATCCTTGAGTTCCGCTTCTGCGTAGTCCACCAGCAAATTACGGCCATGCTCTTGGTAGTAGGCTTTAAGGTGTTGTTCTTTGCGTTCTATCTCGTTAGGTAAGAAGCTGTTGGCCCAAATTTGGCCATGTGGATGCGGCTGAGAGCAGCCCATTGCCTCGCCTTTGTTCTCGAACGCTTGCACCCAAACATACTCTTTACCGAGCTCTTCGATTTGTTCGTTCCATGTATCGATCACACCACGGATTTTATCCACTGGCAGCTCGGGCAATGTTTTGCTGTGATCAGGCGAGAAACAAATCACTCGGCTTAAACCGCGCACACCTTGCGTTTTAAACAGTGGGTTATCGGACTCTGGCGCATCTGGCGAGTCCACCATCAACGCGGCAAAGTCGTTATTGAATACGTACGTTCCTTGGTAATCGGGGTTAACGTCACCTGAAATGCGTTCGTTGCTTGGGCACAAAAAGCACTTCTTATCGTAGCTTGGCAGCGCATCAACCGCCGGTTTTTCATCGGCACCACTCCAAGGACGTTTAGCACGGTGTGGCGAGACCAAAATCCACTGCCCGGTGAGTGGGTTATAGCGGCGATGTGGGTGATCCACTGGGTTAAATTCTAGGTTAGACAACTTCTTACTCAACTTTATATTCTTGTGTTCCGACGCCCCGCGCCGGATGAAAATTAGCGGCGGCTCGCGTTAGTAGCCTTGCGGGTTATTCCATTGCCATTTCCAAGTATCTGCGGTCATTTCCGCGACACTGCGTGTTGCTTTCCAGCCCAACTCTCGCTCGGCTTTGTCGGTACTCGCCCAACACTCGGCAATATCACCCGGACGACGCGGGCAGAACTCATAAGGGACAGGTTTGGCGCAGGCATCCGCGAACGCATTGACCATTTCAAGCACGCTCGACCCTTTCCCCGTACCGAGGTTATAAATGTGCAAACCGGCTTTTTCGCCCACCGCTTTCAGTGCGGCAATGTGGCCATCGGCTAAGTCCATCACGTGGATGTAGTCACGCATACCAGTGCCATCAGGCGTCGAATAATCGTTACCAAATACCGACAATTTCTCGCGGCGACCGACCGCAACTTGAGCAATAAACGGCATCAGGTTATTCGGGATACCTTGTGGATCTTCACCCATGGTGCCGGATGGATGTGCGCCAACTGGGTTGAAGTAACGCAACAAAGTGATGCTCCAGTCGTTCTCAGCATTGAACAGATCAGCTAAGCATTCTTCCACCATATATTTGCTGCGACCGTAAGGGTTGGTGGTCGCACCTGTTGGTGAGTCTTCCGTAATCGGTACAGTTTCAGGATCTCCATATACGGTTGCCGAAGAGCTAAAGACGATACTCTTCACGCCCGCCTTACGCATGCTGCGCGCCAGAACCAAAGATCCATTCACATTGTTGTCGTAGTATTCCAGTGGTTTAGCCACTGATTCGCCCACCGCCTTAAGTCCGGCAAAGTGGAGCACCGCGTGAATATCGTGCTCAGCAAACACCGAATCTAAAAAGGCTTCATCACGAATATCGCCTTGATAAAATGCCGGCTGTCTACCGGTCAGCGCTTCAATACGATTGAGTACTTCTTGTTTGGCATTATACAAGTTGTCGACGATGACAGGCTCAATGCCCGCCTCGATCATCTGCACGCAGGTGTGACTACCGATGTAACCCATACCACCTGTAACCAGAACTTTCACCATTGCTTCTCCACTGTTACTGCTTCCTGCTCGGTACCGGACCTTATTATGCTCACTGAGCCAGCGTTATTCACACCAAGTCGATACGCCCAATTCTTCGCTGATTAAAATTCTATCAACCAACACGGATTCAGATCCGTGATCAAACTCAAATTAGTGTAAACGTTAACACCAAATAAAAGGAAACATTGTATGTTTTTGTAGAAAAAAACGGGCAAAGCCTGGTTAATTCACTAAAATTTAACAGCATTCATACGTAAATGACAAAATATAACTACATAGCATCCAAAAGTCGCCACGAACAGTGTAACCGTTACCACCTAACTAACTGTCTGAAACTGCCAAGTGTCGTTTGAAGCAACTACTTGGAGCACTGCCGGCTCTTCGTAGTTACAACACACAAGTTGTGGGGACGTCACGACTAAGGTGTTAAAAAGTTTACAAGGTTAGGAATGTACGAAACTCTGTATATTGTTTAAAAACAGGCTATTTAGATACCATTACTCTTAAACTAAATTCGGCAACGAAGTCAGTAGCCTATTAGACGGGGTCTGAAGCCCAATGGAACGAAAACGTACTATAAGGACTTCCTCCCGATGTCAATGGGTGCTCTGAACGCAATCACAATGAAGATTAAGATGCAGTACTATAAGCGGTCATACTGGA
>Ga0075011_10001729_pt1 | contig 11786 bp, 8 predicted proteins | sample TARM_MetaG_T_14_FD_72354 | JGI IMG/M metagenome (GOLD analysis project Ga0075011, IMG submission 72354) | Freshwater microbial communities from Pennsylvania, USA, analyzing microbe dynamics in response to fracking - TARM_MetaG_T_14 | ecosystem: Environmental > Aquatic > Freshwater > River...
TGGCTCCGGAGGCCAACGCTCTATCCAGCTGAGCTACGGGCGCATGCCCTATCGGCGGAGTGGAATAATACGTAGTTCACACTATGTCGTCTAGTGTTTTTTGAAAATTTTTTGCCGTTTGATGGCTTTTTCGTCACATAGTTGTTGTGATCCGTGTAATAAGGATGTGACTGAGCCCTTGAAGATCGCAACTTGTTGTTTATTGCAACAAGTTATCGGGATATAATCACTCACTGTTTACATTGATTTAACAGCTTGATTGCTTTAAATCACCTTACTCAAATAAAAAATACAGGTAAGCAGCACTTACCTTCGGAATGTAAAGTGAGTTTATTGAATATGTCTCGATCACTCTTAAGCGTATTGTTCGCTGCTCTAACTTTTTCTACTGCAGCGCTTGCAACAGGCCCAGCCGATCATGATGCCATTGCTGAACGAATTAAACCGGTCGGTGATGTATATTTAGCAGGAAGTGAACCAGCAAAAGCAGAACCAACAGGCCCTCGTGATGGTGCGACTGTCTACGGCACCTTCTGTATAGCATGTCACGCTACTGGTGTAAGTGGAGCACCGGTTAAAGGGAATGCTGAACAATGGGCTCCTCGTATCGCTCAAGGTAAAGATGTATTAAAACAACATGCGATTGAAGGTCTGAACTTAATGCCTGCTAAAGGCACCTGTATGGACTGTTCTGACGATGAAATCGTTGCTGCAATCGAACATATGATTGAAGGCTTATAAATAAAAAAGGCTTGGTTTATCACCAAGCCTTTTTTGTCACTGCTATTTTTTAAACATTGCTTTGAGGTTGGCAATATGGGCCTGACCCTTTGCCATTCGCTCTTCCTGAGTTTGTGGCTTTTTCTTAATTTCCCACTCAAGGTCATCATAAGGCAGTTCTTCCAGGAAGCGACTCTGGGTTGGTTTAAGCAGCTCGCCAAACTGGCGACGCTCTTTACACATTATGAAAGTGAGCTCTCTCTGAGCACGAGTGATACCGACATACATCAGACGACGTTCTTCATCAACATTATCTTCATCGATACTGGTTTGGTGGGGCAAAATGCCTTCTTCAGCGCCAAGAAGATAAACATAAGGAAATTCAAGACCTTTTGATGCGTGTAGTGTCATAAGCTGAACCGCATCACTGTCATCATCTTCTTCTCCACGCTCCATCATGTCACGTAGAGTCAGCCGCTGAACCACTTCTTTGAGTGTTTTCTCTTCCTGATCAGGGTTATCACCTTCAAGGTCAGCAACGATCCAAGAGTAAAGGTCAGAGACGTTTTTCATTCTCATCTCTGCGGCTTTCGGACTCGCAGAAGTTTCGTATAACCAGTCTTCGTAATTGATATCGCGAACCAGAGAACGCACCGCTTCGACCGTATTTCCCCGCTCAGCGTTATCACTAATCGCCACCAACCACTCAGTAAATCGACGTAAGTTCTCTAATCCTCTTCCTGACAGATGCTGCTCTAAACCAATTTCAAAGCTGCATTCAAATAAGCTTTTCCCACGCATATTGGCGTAGCTGCCGAGCTTTTCCAGAGTCACGGGGCCAATTTCACGCCGAGGAGTATTCACTATACGCAAAAACGCATTGTCATCATCAGGGTTCACCAACACACGCAGGTAAGCCATGATGTCTTTAATCTCAGCACGAGCAAAAAATGATGTGCCACCGGAAATTTTATACGGAACCCGGTTCTGCATCAGTGATTTCTCAATCAAACGCGACTGGTGATTACCGCGATAGAGAATAGAGTAATCCCGGTACTCCGTTCGATTAAGAAACTTATGAGCAATAATTTCGGCGGTAACCCGCTCCGCTTCATGGTCTTCATTTTTGGCTACAATCACTTTTAGCTTTTCACCATCAGGGATTTCCGAGAACAAAGACTTCTCATACACGTGAGGATTATTCGCTATTAGAATATTCGCTGCTCGCAGGATGCGGCTGGTTGAACGGTAATTTTGTTCCAGCTTAATCAATTTTAAATTCGGGAAATCTTCCCCAAGCAGTACCAAGTTCTGAGGCTTTGCCCCACGCCAGGAATAAATGGATTGATCATCATCACCAACGACCGTTAAGCGCGCACGCTCACCCACCAGCAATTTAACCAGTTCATACTGGCTGGAGTTGGTATCCTGATATTCATCAACCAGCAGATAACGAATACGATTTTGCCAACGCTGACGAACTTCTTCATTACCACGTAGCAGCATAACGGGCATCAAAATTAAATCATCAAAATCGAGAGCGTTGTAAGCACGCATCTGGGTTTGGTACATTTCGAAACAGAAAGCAAACAGCTGCATTTGCTCACCCTGAGCAATCGCTTTGGCATGATCTGGGCTAATCATGTCATTCTTCCAGTTTGAAATGGTACTCAATAACTGACGTAGCAGGTCCTTATCGCCATCAAGTTGCTTTTCTGTCAGTTCTTTTAAAAGCGCTAACTGGTCCTGATCATCAAATAAAGAGAATCCGGCCTTTAAACCAAGGTGTTTATATTCACGACGAATAATATTCAATCCCAACGTATGGAACGTGGAAACCATTAAGCCCCGAGCTTCTTGTTTACCTAACGTCTGCCCGACCCGTTCTTTCATCTCACGAGCCGCTTTATTGGTAAAAGTGACGGCTGCGATATTGCGTGCTTTGTAACCACACTGTTGCACTAAATAGGCTATTTTATTAGTGATTACGCGAGTTTTACCCGAGCCGGCACCAGCCAAAACAAGGCAGGGGCCTGAAACATACTTAACCGCTTTGTCTTGATTTGGATTCAGCTTCATATTGGTCTCGAGTCGAAAAATAAAGGCCGCTTATGATAATCCTCATAGGGAATGAATTCCAACAAAGATAAATTGTAAATATTTATCACTTTATTGCACAAGTGTATTGCAAATAAATTGCCGGGCTGAGCATAATACCGCCAAATTGAATATTTACTCTTTTTCCTGGAATGAAGTGCCAGGGTTTTCGTTAGCTGACGTGATTTAGAGTTCTTGCTGTATATCGTAAGTTCTGCAGTCACCAACTTGGAGTTCTGATTAGAATGAAAAAGTGGACTTTTTTTATGTTACTGATCGCGATTCTGCTTTTTGGCAGCGTGATTGGTTTCAACTTAATTAAGCAACAAAAGATTGCCGAATATATGGCAAACCGTCCTGAACCTGATTTTCCGGTAACGGTCACTGAAGTGACAGCAAATGATTGGACTCCAGTGATTGAAGCAATTGGCTTTATCGAACCAAATCAGGGCGTCACTTTGACCACAGAGACCAGTGGTGTGATTGATAAGATCTCATTTGAATCAGGTACTCAGGTGACGGAAGAACAATCTCTGATTCAGCTCGACTCAACCGTTGAAAAAGCAAACCTGAAAAGTACTGAAGCTCGTTTACCCGCAGCTGAAGCCAAATATAAACGTTATAAAGGCTTGTATGCCAAAGGCTCAATTTCTAAAGAAGCGTACGATGACGCCGAAGCCAGCTACCTTTCTCTTGCCGCCGATATTGAAAGCTTAAAAGCCTCAATTGATCGTCGTGAAATCAAAGCGCCATTCGCTGGTGTAGTCGGTATCCGTAACGTTTATCTTGGTCAGTACCTACAACCTGGTACGGATATTGTTCGCCTGGAAGACACCAGTGTTATGCGCCTACGTTTTACCGTTTCACAAACCGATATCTCCCGAATTTCTCTTGGGCAAGAAGTGGACATTTTTGTCGATTCTTACCCGGATAGCGCGTTCAAAGGTTCGATTACCGCGATCGAGCCTGCCGTTAGTGTAAAAAGTGGCTTAATTCAGGTTCAGGCTGATATACCAAACAGTGACGGAAAACTGCGTAGTGGTATGTTTGCCCGAGCAAATATCATTTTGCCTAAGCTTACTAATCAAGTCATTCTGCCCCAGACAGCCATTACCTTTACTCTGTATGGCGACAATGTCTATGTACTGAAAGAAGTTGACGGCGTCTCCCGTGTTGAGCAGCGTGTCGTTAAAGTCGGTGAGCGCACCGGAGCTGATGCTCATATTCTTGAGGGAGTTGAAATCGGTGATGTCGTGGTCACTACTGGCCAGGTGCGCCTGAGTAACAACGCGAAAGTTCGTGTAGTAGAAAGCGATGCAACTACTCCACCAGCTGAAACACCAATGCTGTAATTGGAGGAAGCATGCGCTTTACTGATGTTTTTATAAAACGTCCAGTTCTCGCGATATCCATCAGCTTTTTGATCGCTCTACTTGGCTTCCAGGCCATGTTCAAAATGCAGGTGAACGAATATCCGGAAATGACGAATACTGTAGTAACCGTTTCAACAGGTTACTATGGTGCCAGTGCCGACCTCATTCAGGGCTTTATCACTCAGCCTCTGGAGCAAGCGGTAGCACAGGCGGATAATATTGACTATATGACTTCATCTTCTGTGTTGGGGAAATCCACCATCACAGTCACAATGGAGCTGAATACAGATCCCAACGCAGCGCTGGCCGACATTCTGGCTAAGACGAATTCGGTTCGCTCCCAGCTTCCTAAAGAAGCGGAAGATCCGTCTGTCACCATGTCTACCGGTTCTACCACTGCGGTGTTATACCTTGGTTTTACCAGTGACGAACTGGCTTCAAGCCAAATAACCGACTATTTAGAACGGGTAGTCAACCCACAGCTCTTTACCGTGAATGGCGTATCGAAAGTCGATCTTTACGGCGGTATGAAATACGCGCTGCGCATATGGTTAGACCCCGCCAAAATGGCGGCTCTGGATCTGACAGCAACAGACGTTATGGGAATTCTGAGTGCCAACAACTATCAGTCGGCAACCGGTCAGTCTGTCGGTGAGTTTGTGTTATATAACGGCAGTGCGGATACTCAGGTTTCTACCGTTGAAGAGTTAGAGCGTCTGGTTGTACGTACCGGTGAAGGTGCCGTGGTTCGCTTAAGTGATATTGCTAAAGTCTCAATGGAGAAAAGCCACGACGTTTATCGAGCAACCGCCAACGGTCAGGAAGCGGTGGTTGCTGCGATCAACGCTGCCCCGAGCGCGAATCCAATTAATATCGCTGCGGATGTTCTCGATTTGCTCCCTCAACTAGAAGCAAATCTGCCAAGTAACATCGAAATGAATGTTATGTATGACTCAACGGTTGCCATTAATGAATCGATTCAGGAAGTCATTAAAACCATTCTTGAAGCGGCATTAATCGTACTGGTGGTTATTACACTTTTCTTAGGTTCATTCCGCGCAGTACTGATTCCTATCGTGACCATTCCCCTCTCTTTGATTGGTGTTGCGATGGCAATGCAGGCGATGGGATTCTCCTGGAACCTGATGACTCTGCTGGCCATGGTACTGGCTATCGGTCTGGTGGTCGATGATGCGATTGTGGTTCTGGAAAACGTTGACCGTCACATTAAACTTGGTGAAACACCTTTCCGTGCCGCTATTATCGGTACCCGGGAAATAGCAACACCGGTAATTGCTATGACGTTAACGCTGGGCGCCGTATACGCACCGATTGCCATGATGGGTGGTGTTACTGGGTCTCTATTTAAAGAGTTTGCCCTGACGCTGGCTGGGGCGGTATTTGTTTCGGGTATTATCGCATTAACGCTGTCGCCAATGATGTGTGCCAGCATGCTGAAGGCGAATGAAAAGCCGAATCGCTTTGAACAAACAGTACATCGTGTACTGGACCGCATGACAGAACGCTACGCTCGTATGTTGGCGGCCATTATGCAGCGTCGTCCGGTCATCATTGCTTTTGCTCTTATCGTATTTGCCAGCTTACCGGCACTATTCAGCTTTATCCCGAGTGAACTAGCGCCTTCGGAAGATAAAGGTGCCGTAATGATGATCGGTACTGGTCCATCAAATGCCAACCTGGATTACCTGTCAAACACCATGGCAGAAGTAAACCGTACTTTAGAACAACTGGATGAAGTGGACTACACTCAGGCATTTACTGGTGTTCCTAACTCGAACCAGGCCTTTGGTATCGCCTCTCTGGTTCCATGGAGTGAACGTGACTTGAGCCAGGAGGAAATCGCTAATCAGCTCGGGACACTACTGAAAGATATTCCGGGTATGTCTATCACTGCATTCCAAATGCCAGAGCTACCCGGAGCAGGTTCTGGGCTACCAATTCAGTTTGTCATCACCACACCAAACAGCTTCGAAAGCTTGTTTGCCGTGGCAAGTGATATTTTGGCGGAAGCGACCGTAAGCCCATTACTTGTGTACTCTGATTTAGACCTGAATTTCGATTCAGCGACAATGAAGATAAACATTGATAAGGACAAAGCTGGCGCATATGGCGTGACAATGCAGGATATCGGTATCACGCTGGGTACAATGATGGCGGATGGCTATGTTAACCGTATTGATCTGGATGGCCGCTCTTATGAAGTTATTCCTCAGGTTGAACGTCGCTACCGTTTAAATCCTGAATCAATGAACAACTACTTTGTACGTGCGGCAGATGGCAATGCCGTACCTCTGGGCAGTTTAATATCGATCGATGTGGTTGCAGAGCCTCGCTCGTTACCTCACTTTAACCAGCTAAACTCAGCGACTATCGGCGCGGTTCCTATGCCGGGCACAGCAATGGGCGATGCGATCAACTGGTTTGAAACCATGGCAGAAACCAAACTGCCAACCGGGTACAACCATGACTATATGGGTGAAGCTCGTCAGTACGTCACCGAGGGTAGTGCGCTATACGCAACCTTTGGTTTAGCACTGGCGATTATCTTCCTGGTTCTGGCAATACAGTTTGAATCACTTAAAGATCCTATCGTTATCATGGTCTCTGTTCCGTTAGCGATTTGTGGAGCATTGATTGCGCTCGCATGGGGTGCAGCAACGATGAACATCTATTCTCAGGTCGGCTTGATTACCCTTATTGGTCTTATCACCAAACACGGTATCCTGATTTGTGAAGTTGCGAAAGAAGAACAACTGCATCATCAGAAATCACGTATTGATGCGGTCATGGAAGCAGCCAAAGTACGTCTGCGTCCGATCCTGATGACAACAGCAGCTATGATTGCTGGTTTGATACCACTGATGTACGCAACCGGTGCTGGTGCCGCTCAGCGCTTTAGTATCGGTATCGTCATTGTATCGGGGCTGGCAATCGGGACGATATTTACGCTGTTTGTACTACCTGTGATCTACAGCTACTTGGCGGAAAAACACAAACCTCTGCCAGTGTTTGTTGAAGCTGATGAACTGGAAGCGTCCGAAACTACATCAGTCGCTCAAAAAGACTAAAGTCAGTCTCCATCATTACAAAAGGTCACATCTGTGACCTTTTTTATTATCTCAATTAACGACTTTCTCTGCTGAATTGCATAAAATATGGCTCATTAAGACAGGAGAGAAACCCAATGTTTGACCCAAAGAAAATCGAACAAGTTGCTAAACAGATTCACGATTCTATGCCTCAGCCTGTAAAAGAGCTGGGCTCTGATGTTGAACAAAAAGTTCGTCAGGTAATTCAGGGCCAACTGAATAAACTGGACGTGGTTAGCCGAGAAGAGTTTGATGTGCAGACTCAGGTTCTGCTTCGCACTCGCCAGAAGTTAACTGAAATGGAACAAAAACTGGCTGAATTAGAAAGCAAGCTTGCTGAGAAGTAATTAATACCAACCTACATAAGTTTCTGTGCATTCTTGCTTGCTAAAAACGCAATAACTGCGTTATAGATTTTGTAATTAGAATAACGAGTTAGAGGCAATCTATGCCTTGTTCTTAGTGTTTTTTTCTACGCAATTACCTGAACACTAACTTATCCAGATTGGTATAAGAATATAACCATCTTACCGGATGGCAGTGAATCAATGTCGAGAAGCAAACCCGACTTGCCATGGAAGACAAGTCGGAGCCCCAGGGATGGCGTTCTTATGAACAATAGGTGCGTGTTTGTGTTCGACATTGGTTCGCTGAAGCACCAAAAGCAAAAGGGCTGAATCTCTCAATTCAGCCCTTTGTTTATATGTTATGTTTGCCGTTCAACCAATACTAGTAAATTATTTTTATTGTATTAGTGGCATCAACTTACTCTTAATCACCAACTGCAATACGCTTCATGTCTTTCATGTAGCCACGTAGCTCTTCGCCGATGTACTCAACCGGGTGGTTGCGAATGATGCTGTTCACTTCGATCAGTGTCGCGTTATCAACCTGGTTAGACGTTTCACCCAGGCCTTTACCAATTACGTCAGTACCAATGTTTGGCATGAACTTTTCACGTAATAGTGGAGTAGCAACGTTAGCAAACAGGTAGTTGCCGTATTCAGCTGTATCAGAGATAACCACATTCATTTCGTATAGGCGCTTACGAGCAACAGTATTTGCAATCAGTGGTAGCTCGTGTAGAGACTCGTAGTACGCAGACTCATCAATGATCCCAGAAGCCGTCATCGCTTCGAATGCAAGCTCAACCCCGGCACGAACCATTGCAATCATTAGAATCCCGTTATCAAAGAACTCTTGTTCACTGATTTTAGCGTCTGATTCAGGGTAATTTTCGAATGCTGTTTCTGCCGTTTCTGCGCGCCAGCCCAGAAGATTAGCGTCATCATTCGCCCAGTCAGCCATCATAGTGCTTGAGAAGTGACCAGTAATGATGTCATCCATGTGCTTGTTGTACAGTGGACGCATTAGCTCTTTTAGTTCTTCAGACAGCTCAAACGCTTTGATTTTCGCTGGATTAGACAGACGATCCATCATATGAGTGATACCACCAAACTTCAGAGCTTCGGTGATGGTTTCCCAACCGTACTGAAGAAGACGCCCTGCGTAACCAGCATCAATACCGTCAGCAACCATTTTCTCGTAACAAACGATAGAACCTGCTTGCAACATACCACACAGGATTGTTTGCTCACCCATCAGGTCAGATTTAACTTCGGCAACGAATGAAGATTCAAGACAACCAGCACGGTGACCACCCGTCGCTGCAGCCCATGCTTTAGCAATATCCCAACCTTCGCCTTTAGGGTCGTTCTCAGGGTGAACCGCGATTAGTGTAGGAACACCAAAACCACGTTTATACTCTTCACGAACTTCAGTACCCGGACACTTAGGCGCAACCATAACAACGGTAAGGTCTTTACGGATTTGCATACCTTCTTCAACAATGTTGAAACCGTGTGAATAACCCAGAGCAGCGCCTTCTTTCATTAGAGGCATTACCGTTTCAACAACATTTGTGTGTTGCTTATCCGGAGTAAGGTTAACCACTAAGTCAGCCTGAGGAATTAAATCTTCGTAGCTACCTACATTAAAACCATTATCTTTTGCGTTTTTGTATGACTGACGCTGTTCGTCAATTGCAGCCTGACGAAGTGCATAAGACACATCCAGACCAGAATCGCGCATATTCAGACCTTGGTTAAGGCCCTGAGCACCACAACCAACAATAACAACTTTCTTACCTTTCAGGTATTCAGCTTCTGTCGCGAACTCTTCACGATCCATGAAACGACAGCGACCAAGTTGATCTAATTGTTCGCGTAAGTTTAGCGTATTGAAATAGTTAGCCATTAGGGTGCTCCTGTTATTATCTTTCCATAAGGTCGGTGGCTCTGCACCGAATAAGTTCATACTAAAACAGACATCAGATTGCTCAAAGTGATATATTCACAACTAGTAATTGCAATAAATGCAACTTGGATTCGATATGAATATAAAAACGATTCGACTGTTCCTTGATATCTGTGACAGCAAAAATTTTAGTAAGACAGCAGCAACAATGCACGTCAGTCCATCAGCTTTAAGTCGACAGATTCAAAAATTAGAAGAAGAAATAGGTCATCCACTTTTTGTCAGAGACAACCGAAGTGTGGAATTGACCCCGGCAGGTGAGAAGTTTCAGCCAGTGGCGATGAAAATGATCCATGACTGGATGCAGTTCCAATCACATATTAATGTTCAGGACGACGTCCTTAAAGGCGAGATTCGCTTATTCTGCTCGGTGACAGCGAGCTATAGTCACTTACCGCAACTACTCAACTCATTTCGCCTAAAACACCCATACATCGAGTTTAAGCTTCTGACCGGAGACCCGGCTCAGGCAATTGATAAGATAATGAATGATGAAGCTGATATAGCCATCTCGGCAATGCCGGAACACCTTTCCTCCAAAGTAGAATTCACGACTATCAGTGAAATACCACTTTCAGTAATTGCTCCGATTGGGATTAGCTCATGGGTCGACGAACTGCATAAAGAAAAGCCGGACTGGAGCAAAATTCCATTCATTGTTCCGGAAGCTGGAACTGCTCGAGACAGGGCAAATACCTGGTTTAAAAAAATGAAAATTAAACCTAATATCTACGCACAAATTTCAGGACATGAAGCCATTGTCAGTATGGTTGCGCTCGGTTGTGGCGTCGGTATCGCACCGGACGTGGTCATCAATAACAGCCCGGTGAGAGAGAGCATTCAACGCCTGTCATTTGCACCCATTAAACCTTTTCAGCTTGGTGTATGCTGCAAAAGGTCACAACTGGATAACTCTCTTGTCAGAGCATTATGGGAGTTGGCTGAAGGTAGTTTCATTACTCAGCCAAAGTAAACGTTTAAAATGGGTAGATTCGTACGCCAAAACTAACACTTTTAGACAATCCATGTGATGAATCAGAGTTGCTTTCATACTCAAATCGATATTGCTGCTCTGAAAGGGAAACTCCCGCGGTCAGTTCCAGTATACTATTAACCCTATAATCAACTCCCACCCCAGCCTGTACGCTGAATAGTTTAAGCTCAGCGCCCTGGTAGTCTTCTTCTCCCATACCCGCTCCGACAGAGAAGTAAGGGATAAAGCCCTGATCTTTAGAAAAAGCCCATTCTGGAAACTTCCGTTTATAAGTTAACGTAACCAAAGACAATTCATCGTGAAAACTTGCCAGAAACTGACTTTTTTCACTAACGTCAAATCCAATGTTAAACACAGGGGATACATCCGCACCAAGCTCTATTCCATCAAAAACATAATGCGATTCCGTCCAGGTATAATCGGCACCGACCAGAAGTTTACCGAACTGGTCTTCATCATGGAATGCCATGACAGAGCAACTTAAAGGGAGTAAAGCAAGAGCTAAGTATCTGTTCACAAAAAACCTCAAACAATTAGTGGCGTAATTATTCGTACCCATACGCGTAACTCCACGTACAGAATACCTATAATACCAACCTGCATAAGTTTCTGTGCATTCTTGCTTGCTAAAACGCTAATAACTGCGTTATAGATTTTGTAATTAGAATAACGAGTTAGCGGCAATCTATGCCTTGTTCTTAGCGTTTTTTTCTACGCAATTATCTGAACACTAACTTATCCAGATTGATATAACAGTAATACGTCAATAATGGCTCGAATATTTCATGAATTCATAGCAACCTGGTATGAAATTAGAATTTTGAAATACCAGAAATGCAAAAAGCCCGCTATTCCTAGCGGGCTTTGCAATGTGGCGGAGAGATAGGGATTTGAACCCTAGATACGCTATTAACGTATGCCGGTTTTCAAGACCGGTGCTTTCAACCACTCAGCCATCTCTCCACAAATTGTCATCGTCAGATTAGTACACTGATGATGTTTGTTACTCGTTATACAAGTAACCTTACCTTTTTGTCTTCACTTTTTAAAAAAGTGAAAATAATTAAAGCCTGGCGATGTCCTACTCTCACATGGGGAAGCCCCACACTACCATCGGCGCTATTGCGTTTCACTTCTGAGTTCGGCATGGAGTCAGGTGGGTCCACAACGCTATGG
>Ga0075011_10001731_pt1 | contig 11779 bp, 9 predicted proteins | sample TARM_MetaG_T_14_FD_72354 | JGI IMG/M metagenome (GOLD analysis project Ga0075011, IMG submission 72354) | Freshwater microbial communities from Pennsylvania, USA, analyzing microbe dynamics in response to fracking - TARM_MetaG_T_14 | ecosystem: Environmental > Aquatic > Freshwater > River...
TTGTAATGTATTTCAAACATTTTATTAAAAAATAAAGGAAATAATTGATTTAAAAGAATAGATATATATTAAAGTTTTACAGAAGGAGGCAAGATAAAATGGAGACAAGATATCTAGTTGGTGAATTACAAAATTATGTTATGGTTAAATTTGTTGGGAATGCTACTATGAAAACTTCTAAGACTTTAGAAAATTTTTTTATAAATTTACTGAAAGGAGAAGAAAAAAATATTATCTTAGATTTTGAAGAATGTAATTATATTGATAGTACTGTACTTGGTCTGATTGCTAAAACGGCTTTAGAAGTAAAAAAAATTTGGCATAAAAAAATGTTTGAAATGAATGCTTCTAACATGGTTCGTTCTAGCTTAAATTCAACAAGTGTCTATGATTTACTGATCCCCCTTAAAGAAAATAATGAAGAATTTTCTTTTTTAGAATTAAAAAACAAAACTTTTCATTCAGATGAGGAAAGAGCAAAGCATTTATTAGAAACTCATAAAACTCTTATAAATCTTTCTAAGGATAATGAAAAAGCATTTAAAGATATTGTAAAACTTTTAGAAGAAGATATTAATAATCCACATTAAAATAAGGGTTTTTAAAAACCCTTATTTTAATATTTTAACTATAAATTCAGTTCCTTCATTTTCCTTACTAATAACATTAATAGCTCCTGAATATAATTCGACTATTTCGTTTACTAAGGACAAACCTAAACCTGTTCCGCCTAAATTACTAGTTCTTGCCTTATCTACCCTATAAAATCTGTTAAAAATATTTTTAAGCTCTTGTTCTGGTATTCCTATTCCATTGTCTTTAATAGAAATTCTTAAATGCTCATTAGACTCTTCTACCTTTATTTGTAAATTTACAAATTCTTTATTATTGTATATAAGAGCATTTTCAATTAGATTTTTCAAAAGAATTTTTATTTTATCCTTATCAACGCTAATATAATTATCTTTTGATTTTAGCTTTAAATCTATATCTATTTTAGGGTTTTTCTCTCCTATTATGCTAGCCATCTCATCCAATACTTCATCTATTAGAACTTTAAAATCACAAGGATATTTACTAATTATTTTAGAACTTTCTAATTTTTGAAGATTCAAAAAATCTCCTATAATATTTTCCATTTTATCTATATTTTTATGAACTATATCTATAAAGCTTTTTTGCATTTCCCTGTCATCTTCTCCATCAATGGCTATTAAATAACCTTTTATATTTGTTAATGGAGTTTTCAGTTCATGACTAATATTTGATATGAATTTTTTTTCTATATTAGCAAGCTCCTTACTTTGTGTAATATCCTTTATAGTTATTGTGTATTTTTCAAATTCATGTATATATTTACCTCTTACAATATAATGTTTTTTATTTTCTAGTAAATAGATTTCTTGAATTAATGTATGATTTTTAGACATCAGCTTATTGACAAATTCAATAAATTCACTATATTTTAATTTTACATTATATTTATTTTCAATATTTTCTGTAAAAAAACTATATTTAGCTTCCCTATTATGAGAAATTATTTCTCCTTTAGAGTCTAAAAGTAATATCCCTATATCTATAGAAGAAATCAAATTTTGTAGTTTTTCTTTTTCTTCTTTTAAACTATCTATATTTTCCAGATTTTTATTTTGCCAATCCTTAATAACATGCCAAAATTCTATTAAATCCTTGTCTTCTTCCAAATACATTTCTTTAGCTTCTTTTCCACTTTCTACTACCTTTCGCATATGATTTAATTTATCAAAATAATATTTTCTTAGTATATTTTTATATGCTAAAAAAAGAAATACATTTAATATAAAGAAAGACATTATTCTATTTTTAATAGTATTTTTCACTTTGTTTTCTATTTTAGAATAACTAGCAGAAGCTCTTATTACCAAATCATCATCATAAAGTGTTGAATAATAGATTTGCTTATCTAAAACAGTTGTGCTATAACGAACTTGAAATCCTTCACTTTTTTCAAAAGCTTCTTTTATTTCAGCTCTATATTTATGTGATTCTTCAGTATCTGAAGCTGAATCAAACATTACTGTTCCATCAGCTCTTATTAAAGTTAATCTATTATGGCTAAGTAAATACAAATCTTGAATATTTTTAAGTCCGTCTATTCTTAAAAAATTTTTAACTATCTCACTATTGCCTTTTAATTGACTTTTTACTAATTCCAAACTATCATCCCTATATTTTCTACCATCAACAACAACAAATATTCCTTGAATTATAAAACAAATTAAAAATATAGCTAATTCTCTTCTTCTAATCGGTATCCTACTCCTTTCACTGTTTTAATATAAGGTATAATACTTTTGACTTTTTCTTTTAGCTTACCAATATATACATCTACTGACCTATCACCTGAATAATAATTACTATTCCAAACTCTATTTAATATTTTTTCTCTACTCAATACTATTCCTTTGTTTTCAACTAAATAAAGTAATAAATCAAACTCTTTTTTACTTAACTCTATTTCTTCTTCCCCTTCTAACACCTGATATTTAGCCTTATTTATTAATATATTCTTATAATTTAATACTGAAGCATCCTTTTTTTCATCTCTACTTAATAATTTTTTTATTCTCAAAATAAGTTCTCTAGGGTCAAATGGCTTTTTCATATAGTCATCTGCCCCTATATTCAGGCCTTTCAAAACATCTTCTACCTCTGTTTTTGCTGTTAACATTATTATATAAGGTTTTCCATACTTTTCTGGCATTGCTCTTAGCATATCAGTCAAACTTATTCCATCTAAATGTGGCAACATTAAATCTAAAACAATCAGTCTAGGCTCAAATTTTCTAATAAGCTTTAAGGCATCTATTCCATTATCACAAACCTCTACCTCATATTTTTCTTTTTTTAAAAAATACGCTATCAAAGTTCTTATTTCTGGATCGTCTTCTATTACCATTATTTTCATAATTTTTTCCTCTCTATAAATCTTGTTCCAAAGTCTTATGCCTAATATCTATTCCCTTTGATATATATATATAACTTTCTGCTAGGTTCTCTATAATATCGGCAATTCTCTCAAATTTCTGTGCAATTATAATATTATTTACACCTGATAAGATGATATTTTTATCTTCTGCCATCTTTTCTTGAGCTAAAGCTATACACTGGTCTCTTATTTTATCTACTTCTTCATCTAATCCTAAAATTAAATAAGTGTTATCAAGATTTTTTTGTACAAAGGCAAGTCTATATAATTTAAAAATATAATTTACCTTTTCACTTAATTTATCAAGATATGTAATATTTTTATTTTCCGTCCCTACAATAGCTTTTAACAACTTTAAAATCCCAACGCAAAGATCTGAAATTCTTTCTAAATCAGTTGATATTTCTTGAACCTTTACCAAATATCTAAGGTCTCCTGCTGCTGGTTGGTATCTAGCTATTGCATTTATTACCTTTTCATCTATTGATACTTCTAACTCATCGGCTTCTTCTTCTATAAGTTTACATTCTCCATAAAGTCTAATATCAAATTCTTCTTTTAAAATAAGGTCTTTTACGATTTCAAGACTTCTTTCAACCCTAAGAATTAATTCTTCCACATCTTTATCTATAATATCAAGACTATCTCTTAAATTTTTCATTTTTCCCCCTACTGATTAATTCAATTAATAATTAATAATTAATAATTATTAATTAAAAGTTTTTTTTGCCACCAATATACACCAATTTTCACCAATAAAATTTATTAAATTTTTTATTAGTTTATATTTCACAAAATTTTAAAATATAATCTTAAATATTCTTAATAATTTGTGTTAATTACTGTCCTTGTACGTTTTTAATGTTTTAATTTATTTGCCATAACGAATATTATTAAAGAGACTTAACGAAATTTACCGTAACAGGCTAAACTGTTTGAGCGTAGCGAGTTTTTAGCCTGTAGGTAATAAGTTTTAGTCTCTTAATAATAAATGAGTTCAGGCTTGACTTTTTGGTTACTTTTGTGTCAAGACAAAAGTAATAAAAAATGGATAAATTGTCAATTTTCAATTCTTATATATTCTAACCAAATTTCCCTGTTATATAATCTTCTGTTTTCTTATTCTTAGGTTTTGTAAAAATTAAATCAGTCTTGTCAAACTCTTCCAAAAGTCCGTGATAAAAGAAACCTGTATAATCTGATATTCTTGCTGCTTGTTGCATATTATGAGTAACAATTATAATTGTATAATCCTTTTCAAGTTCCCTAATAAGCTCTTCAATTTTAAGAGTTGATATTGGGTCTAGTGCACTTGTTGGCTCATCCATTAATAGTATTTCTGGCTTTACTGCAATAGCTCTCGCTATACAAAGTCTTTGTTGCTGTCCTCCACTTAAACCCAAAGCCGAACTATGTAATTTATCCTTAACTTCATTCCATAAAGCAACTGCCTTTAAAGAACTTTCTACTATTTCCATTAATTTATTTTTATTTTTTTCACCATGTAGTTTAGGTCCATAAACAATATTCTCATAAATACTTTTTGGAAAAGGATTAGGTCTTTGAAAAACCATTCCTACTTTTTTTCTAAGGTCAACTATATCATATTTTTTATCAAATATATCTATTTCATCTAAGCTAATTGAACCCTCATATTTTACATCTGGTATCAAATCATTCATTCTGTTTATACTTCTAAGAAAAGTTGATTTTCCACATCCACTTGGTCCTATTAAAGCTGTCGTTTTATTTTTTTCTATGTTCATAGTAATATTATCTATCGCCTTAAAATCACCATAATAAAAACTAAAATTCTCTATTTTCAATCTACAATTTGACATTTTTCCTCCTAAATTTTCTTTTTAAATCTATATCTAATATATGCTCCAAATAAATTAAAGCCTACTGTAATAAAAACTAAAACAAATAAAGTCCCATCCATTATATTACTTGGCATATTTGGTACTTGAGTTGAAATTACATAAAGGTGATAAGGTAATGCCATTACTTGATCCCATATACTCTGAGGTAAAAATGGTAAGTAAAAGGCTGCTACGGTAAATATTATAGGAGCTGTTTCTCCTGCTGCCCTACTAATACTTAATATTATTCCTGTTAAAATCCCTGGAAAAGCTGCTGGTAAAACTATTTTCCAAGTTGTTTCCCATTTAGTTGCTCCTAAGGCTAAGCTTGCTTGTCTCAAATCACTAGGAATTGACATAAGTGCTTCTCTGGTAGCAGTTATTATTACAGGTAAGCACATTATTCCCAAAGTAAAAGCACCTGCAACTATACTTGTACCAAAGCCTAAACTCATTACAAATAAAGACATACCAAACAAACCATAAACTACACTAGGTATTCCTGACAAATTAACTATTGTTAAATTTATTATTTTTCTAAATTTATTATCACTAGCATACTCTACTAAATAAACTCCTGTAAATACTCCAAAAGGTACTGCTACCATTATCGTTCCTATGGTTAATAAAATAGTTCCAATTATACTTGGGTATATTCCACCTTCTCTCATTCCATTTTTTGGCATACTTGTTAAAAATTCCCAAGATATAGCTGGTATTCCCTTAAATATTATATACGATAAAATAAATAATACTGGAAAAATAGATAATATCCCTACTGACTTAATAAAAAATTCAATAATTTTTTCCCCTCTACCTTTTAACAAACTTCTAACTTTTATTTTTTCCTGATCTTTTTCATAGTTTTTAGCCATATCCATCTACTTCCCTGCCCTTCTACTTTTCTGAATAAAATAATCTCCCAAGGTATTAGTCATAAAACTAATTATAAATAGTACTAAACCTATGGCAAATAACGCATAATAATGGTCACTCCCTTGTACTACTTCTCCCATTTCTGCTGCAATAGTTGCTGTCATTGTTCTTACAGGTGCAAGAAAGGTAGACCTTAGACCTGGCGAATTTCCTGTAACCATTAGCACTGTCATTGTTTCCCCTACTATTCTTCCAAAACCTAGCATTATCCCAGCAAAGATTCCTGGAAAAGCAGAAGGTAAAAGTACCTTTACAACCGTTTCTAACTTATTAGCACCTAAAGCCAAACTTGCTTGTTTATATGATTTATCCAAGGCTCTCAAAGAATCATCTGCTATACTAATCATTGTTGGCATGGCCATTACTGCCAAAAGTATTCCTCCTGTAAAGGCCGTGAGACCTGTATTTAGTCTAAAAATATTTTTAATAGGACCAGACAAAATATACAGACCTATATATCCCAATACTACTGAAGGCAAGGCTGACATAGTTTCAATAAGTATTTTAAATATTTCTCTAGTTTTGAGACTAGCATATTCAGCTATATATACAGCAGTTAATATGCTTAATGGTACTGATATAAATAGAGCTACAACACTAACCCATAAAGTACCTGATAATAAAGGTAGAAGTCCGAATATATGTGATAAACTTATCCAAACTTTTCCAAAAAAGAAATCACTAGCTGGAACCATATTAAAAAATTTTAAACTATTCCTTAATATAAACATAAATATTAAAAAAACAATTACAATGTTAAAGCTTGCTATCCCAACAATAGTACCTTTCATTATATTGTCTTTTATCTTACGAACATTCATAAACATTCTCCTTTTTACATTTTTTTTACTTTTCATCTTTACTTTATCAATTATATATTACTTTTGTAAACAGAATATTAATCTTATGTAAACTTAGTGTAAAAACAAAAAAAGATAGATAATTTCAAGTGAAATTTCCATCTTTTTTAAAAAATCTTAATTTTTTCCTTCAATAAATCTTTCATGCAAAGCGGTAATAGCTTTTTTTAAATCTTTCTGTGGAATTACACAACTAACTTTTATTTCAGAAGAACTTATAATATCTATATTTATATTTTCTTTTCCAAAGGCATCAAAAATTTTGGCTGCAATTCCTGAATTAGACTTTATTCCTACTCCTACCAGAGAAACCATTGCCACATCCTTTGTACCTTCTACCCCTTTAGCTCCTATTTCTTTTGCAATTTCCTCACTAATTTTCAAAGCTTCCTCATATAAATCCTCTTTTAATATATAAGTAACATCATTATGGTCTCCAATTCCGCCACCTTGCACAATAATATCAATATTAATATTATGCTTTGCAATATGATTAAAAATTCTAGCTGCAATTCCAGGTTCATCTGGAACACCTAAAATGCTTATTCTTGCTTCATGCTCTGAATGAGAAATTCCTCTAATAATTGCCTCTTCCATTTTATCCACCTTCCCCTTTACTAAAGTTCCAAGAGAGTCCACAAAGGATGACCTTAAATGAACTTCAATATTATTTTTATATGCTAACTCCACAGACCTACTATGTAAAACCTTGGCTCCTGTTGCTGCTAACTCAAGCATTTCTTCATAGGAAATTTCATGTATTTTTTTAGCATTGGGAACCATACGAGGGTCAGCTGTGTAAACACCATCAACATCAGTATAAATCTCGACACATTTTGCTCCTAGGGCTACTCCTAGAGCTACTCCTGTTGTATCACTTCCACCTCTACCTAGAGTAGTAAAATCGTTGTTAGCAGTAACTCCTTGAAAACCTGCTACAATAACTATATGTTTTTCTGCTAATTTTTCTTTTATTTTGCATGTATCTATACTAGTTATCTTGGCCGAACTATGTTGTGAAGTTGTCCTTATACCAACTTGACTAGCTGTATAAGACACTGCATCGTGTCCTAATTCATGTATTGCCATCGCTAATAAGGCTATGCTAATTTGCTCCCCTGTTGTGAGTAAAACATCCATTTCTCTCTTACTTGGATTTTTACTAATTGCCTTTGCCCTGTTAATAAGCTCGTCTGTCATTCCAGCAGGGGCAGAAACAACAACTACTACATCATCTCCCTTTAATTTTAAATCTACTAACTTTTTTGCTACAGTCTTTACTCTTTCCGCATTAGCTACAGAAGTCCCACCATATTTATGTATTACTAAGGACATATTGCACCACCTTTTAAAATGTTAATTATAATTCAAATTATGTGCCAACAAAATTTCAGCTTTCTCTATACTTATACCCTTTCTAAGAGCAAAATCCTCTACCTGCTCCTTACTTATTTTCCCCAAATCAAAATATTTTGCATCCTTATTAGCTAGGTACAAACCACAAACACTAGCATTTGGATACATGGCAAAATTTTCTGTAAGCTCGATTCCTGTATTTTCTTCTACCTTTAGTAAATCAAACAAGATTTTCTTATCACTATGCTCAGGTAAACTTGGATAGCCAATAGCTGGTCTTATTCCTTCGTATTTCATATTCAAAAGTTCATCTAAACTTTGCTTTCCTCCTTTTTCATAGGCCCAAAGTTCTCTTCTAACTTCTTCATGTAAAAATTCAGCAAAGGCTTCAGCCAATCTTGTAGCCAAAAGTTTCAGCATAATAGATGAATAATCATCATTGTTTTTCTTATATTTCTCAACAAGTTTATCTAAATCTATTCCAGCACTTACAGCAAATGCTCCTATATAATCTTCTTTCCCAGTTGATGCAGGAGCTATAAAGTCGCTTAGAGCTAAATTGTAGTCATTATGATTTTTTTCTCTTTCTTGACGCAAAGTATGGAAAGTACAAATCAAATCTTTTGTTTTAGGTTCATAAAGTTCAATACTATCCCCTTTTGAATTAGCAGGGAAAATACCCAGAACTCCATTTGCCTTTACTTCTTTATTTTCTATCATTCCCCTTAAATATTCCTTTGCTTCTGCAAATAATTTTTGTGCTTCTACCTTATACTTTTCATCATGCAAAACATTTGGATATTTGCACTTCATTCCCCATCCCATGAAAAAATAAGTCCAATCAATATAGTCTACTAATTTTTCCAAAGGAAATTCTTTATAAACTTTTGTTCCTATAAATTTAGGCTTTCTGATTATATTTCCATCCCATTTTAGATTCAACTTGTTCTCTCTAGCTTCTTTAAGACTTAAATATTTTGTATTTTTCTCACCATATGCCCTTACTATTTCAGCATATTCCTTATTTATCTCCTCTAAATATTCAGATTTTTTATTAGAACATAATTTTTTAGCTACACTTACAGAATTACTAGCATCAGTACTATAAATAACGCCACCCTTATATTTAGGTGCGATTTTTACTGCTGTATGTAATTTACTTGTAGTTGCTCCTCCTATCATTATGGGAATATCAAGATTTTCCTTCTGCATTTCACTGGCTATATAAGACATTTCATCAAGGGAAGGAGTTATTAAACCACTTAGTGCAATGGCATCTACTTCTAATTCCTTCGCCTTTGCAATAATATCCTCACAAGGAACCATTACTCCCAAGTCAATAATTTCAAAATTATTACAAGCCAGAACAACTCCAACAATATTCTTACCTATATCATGAACATCTCCCTTTACTGTTGCCATAAGGATTTTACCAGCCTTAGAAGAACTATTAGCTGATTTTTCAGCTTCAATATAAGGTAGAAGGACACTAACGGCTTTTTTCATAACTCTAGCACTTTTAACAACCTGTGGCAAGAACATTTTTCCTTCACCAAAAAGCACTCCAACTTGATTCATTCCATCCATAAGAGGTCCTTCAATAACTTCTAAAGCTCTTGAAAACAAAGGTCTAGCCTCATTAATATCTATTTCAATATAATCACTCATTCCCTTTACCAAAGAATAAGTAAGTCTTTCTTTTACTTCCTTTTCTCTCCATTCAAGAATATTTTTTTTTGCCCCATCATTAGTTCCTTGATTTTTTATTAATTCAGCATATTCAATTAATTCATCTGTAGCATTTTCATGACTATTAAATATTACTGCTTCTACCTTTTTTAATAGTTCCTTATCAATATCATCATAAAGCTGTATCATGGCTGGGTTAACTATTCCCATATCCATTCCTTCTTTTATAGCATGATATAGAAATACAGAGTGCATAGCTTCTCTAACTGTATTATTCCCTCTAAAAGAAAAAGACAAATTACTTACCCCACCACTTATTTTTGCATAGGGTAGATTCTTTTTAATCCACTTAATAGTTTCAATAAAATCAACAGCATAATTATTGTGTTCACTAATTCCAGTTGCAATAGCAAGTATATTAGGGTCAAAAATAATGTCTTCAGGTGGGAAATTTAGTTCCTTCACTAAAATATCATAAGACCTTTTACAAATTTCTATTCTTCTTTCAAAGGTATCAGCCTGCCCTATTTCATCAAATGCCATTACTACAACAGCAGAACCATATCTTTTAATTAATTTTGCCTTTTTTACAAAGTCTTCTTTCCCTTCCTTCAAACTAATTGAATTTACTATGGATTTTCCTTGTAAGCATTTTAATCCAGCTTCTACCACATGCCATTTACTACTATCAACCATAACAGGTACTCTACTTATATCTGGCTCGCTTACAATAAGATGAAGAAATTTCACCATCTCTTTTTCTGCATCAAGCATGGCATCATCCATATTAACATCTATTATTTGTGCTCCATTTTCCACTTGTTCCCTAGCAATACTAAGAGCTTCGTCATATTTTTCTTCACGTATTAGCCTTGCAAATTTCAACGAACCAGAAACATTTGTTCTTTCTCCTACATTTACAAAATTTATATCCTTTGTTATTTTAAGTGGCTCTAATCCACTTAATACACAAACTCTATCTAAATTTGGAATTTCCCTCGCCTTATATTTACTTGCTAAATCAGAAATAGCTCTTATATGTTCTGGACTTGTCCCACAGCAACCTCCAACAATATTTATATGTCTTTCTTCAAATAGTATTTCCAGCAGTTTAGCAGTTTCATGTGGGAGTTCTGTGTATTCTCCAAGCTCATTAGGTAAACCAGCATTAGGATAAATACTTACATATCTATCTAAGGAAATAGATAAACTTCTAATAAAAGGTAGAAGTTCTTTAGCACCAAAGGCACAATTTAATCCAATACTAATAACTCTTTCATGTTTCATACTTGCCACAAAAGCTTCTAAAGTTTGCCCACTTAAAGTTCTACCACTTTTATCTGTAAGAGTTCCACTTATCATTATAGGAATATCTAAATTTCTTTCTTCCATTACAATATCACAGGCAAATAAACAAGCTTTGGCATTTAAAGTATCAAAAATCGTCTCAATAAGTATAATATCTGCTCCACCATCTATTAAACCTTCTACCTGTTCCTTATAATTTTCCACTAATTCATCAAAGGTAATATTTCTTAAACTAGGGTCTTCTACATCTGGAGAAATACTAGCTGTTTTATTAGTTGGTCCTATTGAACCAGCAACAAATCTAGGCTTATCTGGATTCAAACTAGTAAACTCCACACAAGCTTCCTTTGCTAATTTTGCACTTTCAAAATTAAGTCTATATACATGTTCTTCTAGCCCATAATCACTTTGAGAAATCCTTGTACCATTAAAGGTATTTGTCTCAATAATATCAGCTCCAGCTTCTAAATATGCCCTATGAATTTCCTTTATTACCTGTGGTTTTGTAATTGATAAAATATCATTGTTTCCTTTTTGGTCAAAAGAAAAGTTCTTAAACTCTTCTCCTCTAAAATCACTTTCTTCCAAGTTATAGCCTTGAATACAAGTTCCCATTGCCCCATCAAGTATAACAATTTTTTTCTTTAATTCCTCTATTAAATTCCCCATTTTTTCCCCCTCTTTTTTACCCTTTTTCAATACATAAATAATATTAAAAAGATTGTTAAAATTCGTGTGATTTGCTAGCTACGGCATAAATTCAACTAAAGAGCTAAAGCTCTAAGTTTCATTCAATTCGG
>Ga0075011_10001732_pt1 | contig 11779 bp, 8 predicted proteins | sample TARM_MetaG_T_14_FD_72354 | JGI IMG/M metagenome (GOLD analysis project Ga0075011, IMG submission 72354) | Freshwater microbial communities from Pennsylvania, USA, analyzing microbe dynamics in response to fracking - TARM_MetaG_T_14 | ecosystem: Environmental > Aquatic > Freshwater > River...
AGCACGGCTATGACAGTTAAACCGCATTTACCATCGACACAGGCGTGGTTGGCCGATTCGTGGCAGCGAAGCATTGGCGCTGGCTTGTCCGAGTTTCAGTTACCCCAAGAACTTAGGCTCGATGCTAGCGAACTAAAGCATAAACATGAGCAATATCAAATGCTCATAGCATTAGTGCAATCCCATGCCTTGCCCTTGTTCAATCAGTTGATGGCGCATTCTAATAGCCGACTCTTGCTCAGTGATGCCGAGGGTTATGTGCTTAGGCACTGGGGCGTGAGTCGCTATTCCACAAAATTGGCGGATGTGGCTCTGGATATCGGGGTGAATTGGCTTGAGCAGCACAAGGGCACCAATGCGATAGGGACGGCGCTCACGGCCAAACAAGCGGTATCAGTGGTGGGTGAGCAGCATTTTATTCGCCAGAATCGTTTTATGAGTTGCACCGCCTGCCCAATATTTTCCCCCCAAGGTGAGATGCTCGGGGTGATAGATATCACCAGCGAGCAGCAAAGACACACTCAGCAGACGCTGATGTTAGTGTCGAGTTTGGCGCAGCAGGTCGAGACCGCGCTCTTGTGTCACTTGCCCGATAGCCATTATCGAATCGATTTAGCGGCGCAGCCAAATTTACTGAATTCGGGTTGGCAGGGCATAGTGATTGCCGACAGCGATGGTCGCATTGTGGGTTGCAATCCCATGGCGAAACAATTGCTTAACCATGCTAAGGTCGGCGATGCCGTCGAGCAGTACTTAGGCGATAATTGGAGCCGTGCGGGTGGCTTTAATCAGCATTTAGACTTGCATCTACAGACTCAGCCCTTAAATATTCCCAGCATCAAGAGTCGGGTAGCGACTAGTAATAAATCGCTTAATCAACTGGGCGTGCGGTTTCGCGACCCTCAACTTGAGCGCGCATGGCAACATGCCAATAAGGTGATCACCAAGCAAATTCCGCTGTTAGTGCTCGGTGAAACCGGCGTCGGTAAAGAGCAGTTTGTTAAAAAACTCCACGCCCAGAGCGCGCGTCGCACCGAGCCTTTAGTGGCGGTGAACTGCGCGGCATTACCTGCCGAGTTAGTCGAGTCTGAACTCTTTGGTTATCAGGCGGGCGCTTTTACTGGGGCGAACCGTACGGGATTTATCGGCAAAATTCGCCAAGCCCACGGCGGCTTTTTGTTTTTAGATGAAATTGGCGAAATGCCACTGGTGGCCCAGAGTCGTTTACTTAGGGTATTGCAAGAGCGCGAAGTAGTGCCCGTTGGCAGTAATCAAAGTTTTAAAGTCGACATCCAGATCATTGCCGCGACCCATATGGATTTAGAGCAACAAGTGGCGCAGGGGCTGTTTCGGCAGGATTTATTCTATCGATTGAATGGTCTGCAAGTACGTTTACCCGCGCTGCGTGAGCGGCAGGATATCGAGCGTATTATCCATAAATTGCATCGTAAACATCGCATTGCGCCGCAGGCGATCTGCCCTGAGTTGTTAGGGCTGCTGATGCAACACGACTGGCCCGGCAATTTGCGCGAGCTCGATAATCTTATGCAAGTGGCTTGCTTGATGGCTGAAGGTGATGACACTTTAACTGGGCAGCATTTACCCGATTATCTTGCACAAAAATTAGCGGCAGGGCCGTTAAAAGTGGATCCGTTCAACGCACAGTTGTTAAACACACAGCTGTTAAATGAAGAGCAGCCATTAGGTGAAGAGGTTAAAACCGGTCAAAACTCTGCATCACATCCGCTGGCTGGCAAAGTTGTGAGTGGGAAAGCTACGAGTGGCAAGATTGCGGTGCAGCCAACTGCCACCGCGGTTCAATCGGATTCTCTCCACGAGGCGATTTATAGCAATGTGTTGCAGGCATACCAAGCCTCTGATGGCAATGTGAGCCAATGCGCCAAGCGTTTGGGGATCAGCCGTAATGCCTTGTATCGACGATTAAAACAGATGGGACTTAAGGGTTAATGTTAGCTCGCGACGCTTGTCGCGAAGCTCAATCAATCCCCCAACTCTCGCTTATCACATCAATAACTTTCATCTTACTGCAGGCTAGAACTAATAGGATTTAGCCTGCAGCTCTTGCATCGTGACAAGTTAACCAGAGTAACGCTTTGCAGCAGGCGAGTTTGAAGCCATAAAGACATCATTTTTTGCCATCTTTTGCGCTCGATCACTCTGGGTAATTCTTTTTAATCTGTTTAGATCTCAGCGTTTACTATTAGCCATAAGTCTGCTTGTTAATCGCGTCTATGCCTTTTATGGTAACTTTTTGAATATCGTTTATTACGATTTTCATGGCCTTCGGAGAGCAATTTATGTTTGATGCCTTACTACTGACGCAAGAAGATAAACACACGTTTGCTCAAGTTTCACAGATCACAGAAGCTGATTTACCAGAAGGGGAAGTCTTAGTTGAGGTCGCTTATTCCTCGCTGAATTATAAAGATGGTTTAGCTGTGACGGGTGCTGGCAAAATCATTCGCCAGTTTCCTATGGTGCCAGGCATTGATTTTGCGGGCGTAGTGCACGAATCGACCGATGCGAGATACCAAGTCGGCGATCAGGTGATTTTGACCGGCTGGGGCGTGGGTGAAAATCACTGGGGTGGTATGGCGCAAAAAGCGCGGGTTAAAGCCGACTGGCTGGTGCCTATGCCGCAAGGTTGTGATGCCGCTAAAGCCATGATGATAGGCACGGCTGGGCTTACGGCGATGTTGTGCGTGCAAGCGCTGCAACAGGCTGGGATAACACCGCAAAGTGGGGATATTCTTGTCACAGGTGCTAGTGGTGGTGTGGGTTCTGTGGCGGTGACTTTGCTCGCCAATACTGGCTATCGTGTGGTCGCCTGCAGTGGTCGGGTTGAACAAAATGCACCTTTACTGCGGGAGCTTGGCGCCGCAGAAGTGATTGATCGCAGTGAGCTTGAACAAGATGCTAAGCCGCTTGAGGCGCAGCGCTGGGCGGGTGTGGTCGATACCGTTGGCAACAAGATCCTCGCTAAAGCATTGGCGCAAATGCAATACGGTGGCGCCGCCGCTATTTGTGGTTTAGCGGGCGGTTTTGCATTACCCACAACCGTTATGCCATTTATTTTACGGGGTGTGAGTTTACTGGGAGTCGACTCTGTTTCTTGTCCATTTGAGAAACGAAAAGCCGCGTGGGAAGCTGTGATTAAAGCACTACCTGCACATTTCTATCAGCAAGCTTGCCAGCAGATATCATTGGCAGAGGTTCCTGATTTCGCGAATAAAATTATCCAAGGCCAAGTCACAGGGCGTGTATTAGTCAAGTTGTAATCTAATACTATTTCGTTAAAGTTAGATTTAACGAATCTAACTACTATGAATAAATGGCAACACTAATATGTTGCCATTTTCGTATTCCAATCATAAAGCGGATTTATGTCAATTTAGTTTTCATTCTGTTGCGAACTCACCATTTGGAATGATTTCCATAATGCTACCTAAGTCATTTTTCTAGACAAAACTGAAGTTAGTTAATACTTCTACCATGTTATTTATTTGTAGTAGAAGTAACTCTTGATGCTCTCACGTTTTGGAATTCATTCCATTGCTATGATGTTTATGTCTATTAAAACAACAAAGGTGATGACAGATGAGTAACGCAAATCTGCTAGGACGCCGTAATTTTATCAAAGGTTTAGGTGCCGCTACTGGCGTAGCAATGGTATCGCCTGTGATGGCAGTTTCCGAGAGAGCTGACGGTATTAAGTGGGATAAAGAGATTGAAATTCTAATTGTGGGTTCAGGTTTTGCCGGATTAGCGGCTGCAATTGAAGCGACGCGCAAGGGCGCTAAAGATATACACATTTTTGAGAAAATGTCTTACTTCGGTGGCAACTCTGCTATCAATGGTGGTTTATTCGCTGCCCCAGGCACGCCAATGCAGAAAAAAGAAGGGGTAGAAGATTCAGTTGAAAAAATGGTTGCGGATCAAATTGCCTCTGGTCGAGGTATTGCTGATGAGAGTTTATTGCGGCACGTGGCCTCACATGCCGTAGAAGCATTACAAATGACGTTAGATGCTGGATCTGAATACCATCCATATTTGCAGCAGTTAGGTGGTCATTCCGTTGCTCGAACTTACCAGACAAGCGTGAGTTGTGGTGCAGGTATTACTCAGCCATTGTTAAAAGAGTGCTATAGAATCGGTGTACAGACCCATAACCGTTCTAAGTTCGAAGGCTTTTTATTAGGTGAAAAGGGTAATGTTGTCGGCGTGAAAATGCGTGAGAACTATCATTTTGGTGAAGATCAACCTGGGAAAGTACTAAATATTCGCGCTAAACGTGGCGTGATTATGGCAACAGGTGGTTTTGCACAGAATATTGATTTGCGCATGGCGCAAGATCCTACCCTAACTTCCGAAGTGGGTTGTACCAACATACCTGGCGCTACTGGTGAAGGCATGTTGGAGATGTTCCGTTTAGGAGCTGTACCTGTACATCTTGCACATATTCAATCTGGTCCATGGGCGTCCCCTGATGAGGGCGGTTTTGGGTATGTCTCTAATTACTCAATTTATAATTTTCCTCATTCGATTGCGGTTAATTGTTTGACGGGTAAGCGCTTTATGAATGAAATTGCCGATCGGAAAACTCGCGCCGATGCAGAATTGGCGTGCCGTGATGCTAAAGGTGAACCGCTGCCACCTATTCTAATCACGAGCTACAAAGACTCTAAACAGCACCCTAATACTGCCAAAGTTATTAAATATAACGTGGGTTGGAAGTTCGATACGCTTGAAACATTGGCAAAACACTTTGATGTGCCACTTAAGGCATTAGAAGCACAAATTAAAGAATATAACGGTTATGTCAAAACGGGTGATGATAAGCAATTTGGTAAAAATATGAGCAAAGCCAAAGACAAATATCTTGAAGCTCCATTTACCGTTGTTCGTTTATGGCCGAAAGTGCATTACTGCCAAGGTGGTGTTCAAGTTACAACAAAGGCAGAGGTTAAAGACAGTCTTACTGGTATGCCAATTCTCGGGCTTTATGCTGCGGGAGAGGTTTGTGGTGGTATTCATGGTGTGAGTCGTCTTGGTAGTTGCTCTATTCCTGAATGCATGGTGATGGGTATGACGGCTGCGCGCAGCATCATGAACGCCTAACTTTGCTTGATAATACGAGGAATAAACCATGAATAAATTAAACATAGTATTCGCGTTAGTATTAGGGTGTTTACCGATGTTATCTGCTCAAGCCGTTGAGCTTCGTGATTACCACAAAGCAGTAATCGGTAATGATTGTAAGGCTTGCCATGATAATGGAATAAAACAATTTCCATCGGACCAAGCTTGTTTGAAATGTCATAACATTGATGATTTAGCAATGAAAACTGCACGCAATAACGAAGACAAATGGCAGAATCCGCATAATAATCTGCATTATGGTAAAGAGTTACCTTGCCAAGAGTGTCATGGTGAGCATAAAGCCAAACAACCTCTTTGCAGTGACTGTCATACGTTTAAGTATGATAAGCATAAAGAGTAATATCACTCTAAATGAAGTGGCCTATAACAATCACGGGTTATCTTCCATTTTTACTTACCTCTAAATGGGAGCCATAGTGAAAGTGTGTCATTTATAGCAATATTGACAGTTTTATGATTCTTGCAAAGACTATTTACTGTCAATTCTTTTACACCTACCCAGCTCCTTGGTCGTTAAGGCCTAGGGGCTTTTTTCTGTTAGAAATAAAGTTATTCCTCTTTATAAACAATATCTTTGTTGTGTTTGTGACCTCAACTGTTATTTGGTGTGACCAATTGTAGCAAATCCGTTGTGGTTACCTTTTTGGAATCTATTCCAAGCATATGATTCGCTCTGTTAGCGGTGAAAAATAATATGTAAATAAGGAAGAGAGGAATGAAAAAGACAATCGTTGCGTTGTCATTGTTATCGGCAAACGGTGCAATGGCAGCAGACCTACCAAATTTTTTAGATCAGAGTGATATCTACAACGCGCAGTTTAAGTGTCTGGGTGAGCCTATAAAGTATTCCAAGGCGGACCAAAAGTATGTCGATACGTTGTGGGATGAGACGTTAAGCTACCTAAAGGCCTACGCTATTGCCTTAACGAATGGTGAAAATAGTCATTGTCTAAATTCAGATGAGGCCATGATCGACTCGACCCTAGGGGGTCAGAAGATGTGCATTATGGATCGTCGCGATATGAAGTTAATGGTAAAAAACATCTATCAGGTGATCAATAACGCCGATAAGGCAAAACAATGCTTTGGCGCCCGTGAAGAGGTGAACTGGATCTATAACCCAGGTGGAGAGTTAACTCAAAATTCGCCAGTTGCGCAGCACTTTAAACGCACGACTTTCGGTGAGTTTTTTAAGACTAAGGTTACGAACAAAGAAGTCAAAAAGCTCGGTAAAATTTTTACGGAAAACTTCTATAAGATGGTGACGGGCGGTGAAGTAAAAATGCCGTCGGCATTCCCTTACGACATTAGTGCTAATGCTTTGCCAAATCTTTGGGCGGCGGCGGGCTGGTTCCCTATGTATGCCGAAGAGAGTAAGCGTAACGATAAGAACTTTGACAATATTCGTGGTGGTTATGCCTATGCCGAGATTTTCGGTCATTGGGGGCTACTGCGCATCGATGAGATCAATGGCGAGAAGGTAGGAGCCGAAGTCGGCATGACAGTACAATCTGTCAATACACTCTACCCTTACCATAACCACGCTATTTCCGAAATTTACTACAACATGCGAGTTCCTGCATGTACTAATCAATTTAAGAGTTTTGCAGTACGTGCGGACTCACCTCTAGTAAAAACAGTCAAGCAAGATACCACGATGCGCCGAGTACAGTTTGATGCAGCAAAGCATAATGGCCACACCATGTGGTTAGCTGGAAGTTACGATCAAGACCCCCTGATGTATTTCCACCAAAATACAATACACGCATTCGATATTGATGGTAGCTGTGAAGCTAAGCCAGAAGAGAGAGCCATCGTTTCTGTCTGGGCAAGAAGCAATGCCCATGACAAGCGTAACGATTATGGAACCACACTGCTTTGTGAATCAGCACAAAATCCAGGTACGCCAGCCAATAAAGATGAAGTCATTCAGTGCGATCTGACTCATTTGAAGTGGTAATGACTACGAAATAAGGCCAAGTATAAGGTCGATATAAGCTTATGCCGTGGACCTTAGGCGCACGGCAATTAAAATTAAAAGGTGAGATGATGAAAAAGTTAAATTTGTCTTTTGTTGCTGCACTGATATCAATGGCATTGGCGGCTGGTATGGTGCAAGCACAAGAGCAGCAAGATGGTATTAATGTTGCTGGTACTGTCAGGGTGAATTATGCCTATAAAGACTATAGCGAGAGCTCAAAAGATAAAGGTGGCGACTTTGCTTTTGACATGGCGGCGATTAAATTCAACGGTAAGCTGGGAGAGTGGGGCTTAGCGAGTGAATATCGCTTTTATGATGGTTGGCAGGCACTACGTTATGGCTATGGCTTTTATGAGCTAAATCCAGAGTGGCAACTGCAGTTCGGTGTTAACCAAGTGCCTTTTGGTAATCCTGGTTTTATCTCTAATAGTTTCTGGTTTGGTGTGCCGTATTATCTTGGTTTTGAAGATGATTATGACTTAGGGATAAAGGCTATTTATTCAAGCGGCGCATGGGGAACTGAGATGGCATTTTATAAAAATGCTGAATACGGTGCGGGTCGTAGTGATCGGTACTCGACCGATTTATACAGTGGTCTGGTTAACGGCACTGAATATCATAACGAAGAGACCAACCAGCTTAACTTACGTCAGACCTATGAGATCAGCTATGAAGGAGGGGAAACCCGCTTTGGGGGATCTGTTGAATATGGTCAGATTTATAACAGCAAAACGGGTAACAATGGCGACCGTTATGCGTTAGCGATTCATATGGACAGTAACTATCAAGGCTGGGCGCTGCAATTACAGGTAATGCAATATGAGTATGATGCTGCCGATGCTATTGATAATAACAAAATAGCTGTCGCAGCATATAACTGGCAATATGAAATAGCCTCAAAAGCACAAGCCTATAGTATTAATCTTGCTAAGAATATTGTCACTGATTGGGGAAGCCTTAAGTTCTATAATGACTTCGGTATAGTCACTCCCGATGTGGCCGATAAAGGTTATGATACTAGCTATCAAAACGTCACTGGCTGTGCTATTTCTGCTGGCCCAACTTACACTATGATTGATTTCATTATGGGTAAGAATATGTATGCCTCGACTCGGGATAACGGCCATGTCGGGTTACCTGAAATGGGGGACAGTTGGGATAAGCGGGTTAATATCAACTTTGGTTACTACTTCTAAGCAGCGCCAATAGACCTTGTCGCTATTATAAAAATGCTAACTTTTGTGTTGGCATTTTTTCAAATACGTTTGCTATAACAGGCGCAGACTAGTCGATCGTGTCAGACAAGTGTTCCACATTGGCTTTGATTAAGGTGATCAATTGCATTGTGGCTTCTGTCTGCGTTTCAGGATTGAGATAAAGGGATTCATTAAATATGGGTAAAGGTGGCAAACCATGTTCGTGCGGATCCAATATTTGCATATGCTCATTGGTCCTAAATTCTGCAATAGGTGCGATGGCTAAGTCATTTTCAACGGCCATACACAGGGCTTGAGGAGAGGGCGTCGACAGCAAGACATTGATTGGACGCATTGACAGTTGATGGTTGGCAAACACCTGAGCGCGGATTGGGCAGTTTTCGGGATAGAGCGCCATTGGCACAGTACTACGTTTATGGGCTTGACCATTCTTTGCCGCCGCCCAATGAAAGCGGCGAGAAAACAGTAATTCACCGTTGACTGGAGCTTGCCAGTGGGTTGCAACGATCAGGTCAAATTCACCTTGCTGTAGTCGCTTAAAAAGATTGCCACTGACGTCAGTATCAATGACTAATTCAATACAAGTAAATTCTCGGATAAACTCCAATAAGCAGCTGTTTAAATAAAATTTTATGTAGTCTGTTGGCACTCCGAGTCGAATGATCTCTCGGTTTTGGCAGTCTTTTAAATCATGAATTGCTTGCGAGTTAAGTTGCATCATTTTATAGGCGTAATTTAGCAGGGTCGATCCCGACTCAGTTAATGTCGTACCCTTGTTATCCCTTAGCAATAACGATTGGCCGACCACCTCTTCAAGCTTCTTGATTTGTAGGCTTAAGGTCGACTGAGTGCGGCAAACTTTGTCGGCTGCTTTAGACATGTTTCCGCATTCTGCAACTGCGATAAAACTCTCAAGTAATTCTATTTTTAGCATCTAGCTATCTAGTTTATTCATAGTGGTATCAGTATTACTCAATATAGACTGGCTCTAAACCCTGTTATCGTTTGATTGTGAGGTTGCAGCCTTTTTGTTTGTTGAAATGTGACGAGGTCGGTATGAGTAGCTGGGAACAAAGGAGTCATTATCTGATAGAAGTTGCACAACGTAGCTTGATTGGCCATAAGACATTTGACTTATGTCGTTCTCATTTAGTTGCGGCCAGCCAAATATCTAAAGGTACAATATATAATCACTTTACGACAGAAGCTGATTTAGTGGTGGCAGTGGCTTGTGCAGAATATGAGGAGTGGTTAGCGGCAGCTAAGCGAGATATGCAGCGCTACCCAGATCCCTTGACGCGATTTTTGTACCATCATTGTTATCGCTTGCACCAAATGCTTTCTCAACAACGATATGTGATTGAGCGAGTAATGCCAAATCAAGCCTTGTTATTACAAGCGACTGATAGTTATCGACAGCGCTTTGAAAAAATATCAGCTGAATACAACCGCTGGAATCGATTAACTATTTCAGAAATCGGTGATATACCTGGATTTAATCGAGCTGAATTGGTCAAGGACTATCTTCGCGGCGCTATGATCAACAGCGATGACGCTAATAGACAGGCGGATGATGTACAACTCTACTGCCAATTTAGTTATGCACTAAGTCAGTTGATGGGACATTCAGATAAACGCATTCCAACTAAGCCAGCATTTGTTCATTGGTTGTCGCATTTACCCAGTACATCGGCTATTTCGGCAGTGTAATAGTCACTTCAAGACCGGTTGGTTTACGGTTCTCGGCTTTAATCTTACCTTTGTGGGCGGTAATCGCCGCTTCAGTGATTGCCAGTCCAAGTCCCCAGCCGCCGCTCTCTCTCTGTCTTGCCGAGTCTGGGCGGTAGAAAGGTTTAAAGATGGCATCGAGTTCAGCGGCATCTATGCCTGGACCATCGTCTTTTATTGTAATTTGTACTTGATCAGCAGTCGCACTCGCCTGCAGGTGAATGTCGCTTGCGGCGTAGCGAATTGCATTACGCAGTAGATTTTCAATTGCACGGGAAAGTGATTTAGGAAAGTGCGCTAACTCAATTTCTTCATCGATATCGATGGTAATGCTTTTACCTTGCTGTTCGGCTTCAAATTCCGCATCGTCCAATACCTGGCTCAAGGATTCTGCCAAGCCTAAATGCACCTTGGTTTCGTTAGTGCTGAGCTTGACCCGCGAGAGTTCTAACAATTCACTGATAAGCTTTTCGAGTTGCTCGGCTTCATAACCTATGCGTTCAGTTTCGGCGCTCTGTTGACCTTTTTTACGGGCGAGGGCGAGGGATAATTGCAGCCGCGTCAATGGGGTACGCAGTTCATGGGAAATGTCGCCCATGAGTCGCTGCTGATTATTCACCATAGCTTCGATGGAGTCGGCCATGCTGTTAAAAGCCTTGGCGAGCTGACCAATTTCGTCGTTGCGTTGAGTAGTGGACTTATCGACACGGTTACTTAAGTCGCCTTCAGCGAGGGCATTCGCACTCTTTTTAAGTGAATTTAATGCCTTACCTAGATGCCAAGCGAGCAGGCCACATAATAATCCCGACAGGAAAATCGCTAGGCTTAAAGTTAATAACTTATTTTCGGCGAAGAAGAAGAACCAAGGCCGCGGATGGTTATCCGGCAAGCGGCCGTAGAGTGAATAAGTCTCGGCTCCCAGATTGAATTGAAAGGGGCCAAACACCAGCTCATCTTTAAACTGATGGCTAATAGGTTGTTTTTCTTCATCGGCCATCAACATAAAGCTGCGCACACCGCGACTCACTCTGTGGGTGTTGACGACTTGACCTTGGCTGTTGACGAGATAAACCCGTAATGGCTTGCCTTCCATGTCTCTGTGCCTTTCCCAGCGACGAAGAAAGTCGGATTCCAGTAAGGCAGGATTTTCTTGAATGCGCTGCGCTATGGTCGATAGGACTTTTTCAAGGTGAGGTGGCAGCGGTGCACGGTCGTGACTCTGTTGCAGCAATGGCAACAGACCGACCAAGGCAATGATCAGCGAGCTGCAGAGCCAGAATCCGAGCAATAATTTGATAAATAAACGATTAGGCACAGTCGATACCGCCGTTATGGAAGCCAAATATAACCTTTGCCGCGGATGGTTTTCACCCTTGGCCGCCCATCGCCACGCTCGGGGAGTTTTTTACGTAGATTCGATAAATGCATGTCTAAGCTGCGATCGAAGGGCATGAGTTTTTTACCGAGCACTTTCTCGTTTAACTCTTCCTTATTCATCAACTCTCCCGCGTGCAGCGCTAGGGTGTGCAGCAGAGTGAATTCTGTGCCTGTGAGTATGATCAACTGCTCGTTACAGTAAGCCTCTTGGCGCGATGGATCTAAGCGCAGATCGCCAAACTCTTGGGCGGGCGCGGCATGGATTTCTTGGGTTGTTAAGTTCGAACGACGAATA
>Ga0075011_10001733_pt1 | contig 11778 bp, 4 predicted proteins | sample TARM_MetaG_T_14_FD_72354 | JGI IMG/M metagenome (GOLD analysis project Ga0075011, IMG submission 72354) | Freshwater microbial communities from Pennsylvania, USA, analyzing microbe dynamics in response to fracking - TARM_MetaG_T_14 | ecosystem: Environmental > Aquatic > Freshwater > River...
GATCACCCGAAGGATTGTCGGCCTGGCGAAATGTCCGAGCGCACCAAGTCTTTCTTGCGCCTGCTCGGTGACACTCACGAGATCATCGGCATGCACTACGTTGATGGCTCGCTCTACAAGAGCCGCGGCGCGGGATGGCCACTGCTGATGCTGGTCACTGGCCCTCAGCGCGAGACCGTTCACGAATTTGACCTCCCCGAAACGCTCCCGGTCATCTCCACCCCGGATGAGCTTGCTGCCTATCGCCGCCACATGAAGGAGGAGCTGGCGAAGTGGGGCCGGGACGTGCGTCAGGAGAAGAATCGCGATTTCGGGGATGGGGGTGGCTCCCGAGACCCGAATGCAGAACCCCGCGACCCGCAAGGTGGGGATAGCACAGGTGCCGGCCCTGAGCAGGAAGAGGGTGAGGACGCCATCCCCGAAGAGGAAGCCGAGGAGGAGTCGCCGGAGGTCGAGTTCGAGGAGCACGAGCAGCCCGGCGAGGAGGTCTACGAGGATGACGAGCCGATCCCGGGCGAAGATGAAGAGCTCGAGAAAGCCTCGCGCCATGCGGCTGAAGACGCGGAGGTTCCTTACGAGCCGCGTTCCCGCATGCGTTCTCTCGACAAGCGGATCCCGGCCAACCTCGCAGGCCCTGTCTCTCGGGCCCTGGATAAGGTGCAGCTGCACCATGGCGATATCGACACCTACGTTGCCGAGCAGCTCGGCTGGACCCTCGATGACCTCGAGGAGCGCCTGGCGGCCGAGCAGGTCGACGCGGTTGCCTTGGCAATGCACCAGGGAGACATGGGGCGCGGTTTCATCCTGGGCGACAACACCGGTATCGGTAAGGGTCGCGTCTTGGCTACGCTGATGGCCTGGGGCATCAAGCAGGGCAACAAGCCGATTTTCGTGACCTCGAAGGCAGGCCTGTTTGCCGACATCATGCGTGATCTCCGCGACATCGGTGAGGCTGACCTGCTCAAGCCGCTGGTGCTCAACGACATCCCTGAGATCAAGGATGCCGATGGCCACACGGTGCTCAAGAACACCCCCGCGAAGGATCTCAACCCGCTGATCGATGAGCGCACTATCGGCAAGAATCATAACGCGGTCTTCATGACTTACAGCCAGGTCAACCGTGATATCGGGACGAGCCGCAAGGCTCAGTGGCTGGCCGCGGTTGCCGAGGACAATGTGTTGCTCCTGGACGAGGTGCACAACGCGGCAGGGCCGGACAGCAACACCGGGGCGAACATCCTGCATGCGGTGCGCGGCTCCAACTTTGTGGTTGGCTCCAGCGGCACCTACGCGAAGCGCCCGGACAACCTGGGTGTCTACGAATTCACCTCCATGTTCGACGGCACTGACCCCGAGACCCTGATCGATACCGTGGCTGGCGGTGGCACGGAGTACCAGGAGGTGCTCTCGACCATGCTTGCGGAATCCGGTCAGATGATTGTCCGTAGCCACCAGGCAGCCCCGTCTCCGAGCCCTCAGCTGGTGGATGTCAGCTATGACGGCCTGAGCGCCCGCGAGATCACCGACCGCCTTGCCGTCGTGCTCGATGCCCTCACCGGTATCTCTGAAGGCACGGGCGAGATGGTTAACGAGCGCAACGAGGAGATCAAGAAGCTCCTCGACAAGATGCCTGATCAGGTTCGCAAGCAGCACAACCACTGGCAGTCCAAGCGCCTGAACTTCGGTTCCGTGATGCACAACGTGGTCAGGCAGGCCATGTTCGCCATGAAGACCCGGGGGGTAGTGGATGAGGTGAAGCGCTCGATTCAGGATGGGCGCCGCGTGGTGGTAGGCATCGACAACACCATGGAGTCCTACCTGAGCGGGGTGATGCAGGATATCGCCACGGAAATGGCGCAGGCAGCGGATCAGGAGGGTGCGGATGTCACCACTGTTGACCCCCTGAAGAACGGCGAGGCCGACAAGAAGGGGATTCCGGCCAACATCACCTACCGTGACACCATCCATCGGATGCTCAATCGCCTGATCATGATCGAGGACACGGATCGCTACGGTAACGTCTCAAAGGCGCCGGCCTTTGATGTTGACCAGAAGCGTCATGACTACGAGGAAGGCACGCTGATGGAGCGCATCGCCTCGGGGACGGCGGACGAGAAGGACCAGCTGGCCATGGCATTCTTCGAGTCAGAGCAGCTGATCAACGAACTTCCCGAGGACCTCCCGGCCTCGCCCATCGACTACATTCGCAACGAGCTGGAGAAAGAGGGCATCGTCGCCGGGGAGATCACCGGGCGTTCCCTGCGCATTGACTACAGCGATGAGGAGAATGGGCCGGTCTTCGCCAAGCGGACCAAGGAGGACCGCGATCGACTCAAGGTTGCGGAGCGTTTCAACCATGCGGACTGCCAGGTGATCTTCGTCAACTCCTCCGGCGCGGAAGGCGTCAGCCTCCACGGGCACAAGGACTTCACCAACAACGAAGACCGCGAGATGCTGTTCGCGCAGATTCCCTACGACATCAGCACCTACAACCAGCTCGCCGGCCGAATCGACCGGAGTGGTGCGCGGGAAGGCTACTCCCCGCATTACAAACTGCTGGGCCTGGATATTCCGGCAGAGAAGCGCCAGATGGCGAACCTGATTCGCAAGGACTCCTCACTCAAGGCCAATACCCGGGCCGACCGTGAGGGGAAAGTCGAAATGTATGGCGTTCCGATGATGAACCGGGTGGGCGATCAGGTGGCCTTCGAAACCCTCAAGAACCTGCCCAATACCGAGTCGGTCTGCGAGAAGCTGGGCGTTGACCTCAAACAGGAAGGCGACAAGTTCAGTGGGGTGTCCTTCGCTTCTGGCATCGGCAATGACACGGGCCTGTACAGCAAGGTGATGTCGCGCCTATCTCGCATGCAGCTCGCCGAGGCTGAGCCGATCGTTGATCAGATGGAGGATGCCTACCTGCAGCGTATCGAGAAGCTGGACAGGGATGGCAACAACCCCATGAAGACGCGGATCCTCGACCTCGGGGCCGAGTTCACCGACGAGGTGTACGAAGTCATTCCTAAGTCCGGTCCCAGCTCCTTCCAGGCTTCTGTCGAGGGGCGCCAAATCCAGTTCAAGGAGGAGGTGCGGCCTATCGATCTGGAGGTGGTGAAGGCCTCCATGCGCAGCAGTCTCGAGCGACTGGAGAAGATCGGCATGGGTGAGTACCCCATTCAGGGGAAGTGGGCCGAGATCCAGTCAAAGCAGGACCGCGAGATTCGCCGCCAGGCGGAAAGTCGCTGCCGGTCGGTCTACGAGGACCTGATGGCAGAGCATGGCAGCGAGTCGGCACCCGAGGCTTTCCGGCAGCTTGTCCTGAAGCGCCCCGGGGCCCTCCACCTCGAAGAGACGCATGTCGATGCACTCAAGAGCATCGTGCAGCGTCATCGCACCATGCAGCTCCTGCGTGACGGCCTGGGCGTGGGTGTCAAGGTCAAGGGAGTGCCGCTTGATGCGCTGGGTCTTGAGGTCGAAAAGGAAACCAGCGACTTCGTGATCACCGGTATCAAGCCGCCCCGTCCGACCGAAAACCCGGCAGCGGCGAGCAACTGGACGGTGACGATGATGTCACCGGAAGGTGAGGTCGGCGCTATGCGGCTCTCGATGAGCCAGATGATGACCGTGATGACCGAAAACCCCTCAGTGCAGCTCTCCCTCGACCCGGTGAGCCCGGCAGACCTGGAGGCAATGTTCCACGCGGATCGCGAGGCCTATACGGAAACTCGCCAGCAGATCGTCCTGATGGGCAACCTGTTCGCGGCGGCTGGCGCTGCCGAGAAGGCCCGCGAAGCCAATGAGGGCATGGGCAAGCCGGTTCCGGGGGTGTTCACCGATGCGGATGGCGTGAAGCACCGGGGCATTCTGATGCCGCGCTGGTTCGAGCCCGGTGATCTTGAAATGCTCAAGGATGTGGATTTCACCGTCTCCAAGCCGGATGTGGCAATGGCCTATCTGGATCACCTTTCCGAGGCTGCCCCGCAGCAAGGTCGCAAGGTCGAGCTATATAGCACCAATGCCTGGTATAGCGTGTGCGGCGCGCGGGTGAACCAGAAGCCGGATGCGTTGGGTAGTGGCGTGCGCCTGGTGCGTGACAGCACCACACGCCAGTGGACGGTTGAGATCAGCAAGAAGAAGAAGGACAACGCCGCGTACCTCAAGGATGGCGTTCTGGCTGAGATGCTCGACGGCGAGTTTGAAAGCTCGACCGACTACATGGAGCGCAACAAGATGTCAGCCCGTCTGCGTAGCAATGCGATGCTGCCTGATTTGGTAGAGCGCCTGATGATTCACCACCGGATCAACTTCCACGGCTCGCACCACGATTCCGACTGGCACCGTGAGCATCTTCGGGAGCGTGGCAAGTTGCTGCAGGAGCAGGAGGAGAATCTTGAGAAGGGCCTGGCGAAGCCGAAGGTGCAGGTTGAGCATGTGCCAGAGGCCCAGGAGCGTGATGACTTCGCGGCCGAGATGGAAGGCGCTTTCCAGCTTCGGGGGCGTACCCAGAGCTCGCTGCCAAGTATGTAGAATGGCCAGCATAGGAAGGGGCATCGGGGAGGGCGGCAGCCCTCCCTGTTTGCCACCAGGGTCACGAATCAGGAGGTGTCCGATGAAGAAGTCGTTGGTGATTGCCATGCTGGCGCTGATGCCACTGGCTGGGGCTACCACGCAGGTGCTGGCGCAGAAAAACGTGCTCAGCGATGGCGGTGGTGGCGCGGCCTTTGGCAAGAATGCCTTGTCCGGAGGCGAATCGGCCCTGAGGCAGCGCAATGTACTGAATCCGCGCGGGGCTGATATGCGCGCTGGCAATGCGATCCCGAACAACCGGGCGGATATGAATGCTGGCAATGCGATCCAGGAGCGAGACTCCGGGCTGGATGCGCCGAACGCCATAGGGCGCGGCGAGAACGTGATCGGTCGTGGCGAATCAGCGCTGCGGGCAAACAACGTCATCGAGCAGCGTAACTCGGGCCTCGAGGCTGAAAACGCCATGGAGGCAGGAAACAGGCTCGAGTCGGGGCGCAGTGCGTTCTCCACGAGCTCCACACGCAACGCGTTGAGTGAGGGGAATGGTGTGGATGCGCGGCGTGAGGTGCGTGACGCTCAGGGTGTCGATGCCCGCCGCGACATTGGCGAGCGCGAAGCTGTCGATAGTCGGCGCCAGGTGGGAGAGATGGAGGCTGTCGATGCGCGTCGTGAGGCGTTTCGCGCCCAGAAAATCGAGGACATGTCGAATGCCTTCGGAAACGAGCAGGGGGCTAGCGTCGGCGGCATCGGCGGCGCTCTTGAGGTGGCGATGCCGGGGCATGGCAGTGCGACGCCAACTGCCGGGGGAGCCGAAGGGGCGGGCAATGCGAACAACGTGCTTGCCGCGGGCAATTCTGCTTTTTCCGAGGAGTTTCGTGCTCGCCTCGCGGAGCGCAACCAGCGCCAGGAGGGTGATGAGTGGTGGAAGGCAAAGAATGCTTTTGATGGCACCATCACCGACACTGAAGGGGGTAGCTCAGGATTCGGGGAGTCAGCCTTCAGGTAGCGTCTTTCTCGGCCGTAGAAATACAGAGGCCCAGGTCCAAGACCTGGGCCTCTGCACATTCTGAATCAGGCTACTTGTCACTCTCCTCGCTGTCGTCCTTTCCAGGTGTCCAGTCGTCCTTATCCAGTGAGGCCCGCTGGAACGGGATTGAGATGGATTTCAGGGCGGCTAAGGCTGCATGCTTGGCCTCAGGGTCAACGTCAGACGCCTTCGGCTCTTCGGGCTCGGGGTTGCCTCCATCGTCCTTCGGCGTGGCGCTGGGCTCAGGATCAGCGCCAGACGCCTTCGGCTCTTCGGGCTTGGGGGTGTCTCCATCGCCTTCCGGCGTACCGCTGGCGGCTGGCTCAGCGTCTCGACCTTCGTTGTCCTCTTCGTCAGTGTCAGGAGTCGCGGCTTTTGGCATCAGTGAGTCGAGAGCCATCCGGATCGAACTTCCTGTGTCGATGCTGTCTCCCTCGGTCGATGAGGCGGGTTCATCAGTTCCGCTCTTAGGTGAGGTATCGACTTCATCGTCATCCTCTGGCTCGAGGTCTTCCATGTCGATCTCGATATCATCGTCCTCGATCTCGAAATCATCCTCAGTCGGGGCCTGATTGGTCTCGGAAGAGGATTTCTTGGGCTCCTGGTGGCCGTCCTGAGGCTCCTGCTGGCTGGCATCTGACTCTTCCCCTTCAAGGAAGTCGAGAATGGCCTGGCTGCTTTCGGAGTCGTCCTTCTCACCGCCATCCTCGCCGGGCATGGATTTGCCCTGCCTGGCGGCCTCGGTCATGGATTCTTCCTGGGGGTTGTAGGGCGGACGGCTGGGACGACCATTCTCGACGATGGCGCGAGCCTCCGTCAGCAGCGGGTGCTCGGCGGTGGTCTCGTAGAGCAGGTGTTCGAACGCGACCGAGGCCTTGCGCGGGTTGATGGCGTGGATCTCGCTGCAGTCGAGCTTGCCTGCTGGGGGCGGGCTCTCCTCCCACGGGATGATGACCTGGTGCTCATGGGCATACCTGACCAGTTTTTCCATCAGTACCCACGCATCTTGAGAGGCTTCATCAGCTTCCTCTTTCAAGGTCCGGCACAGGCCAACCATGTTCAGGGGCGGCTTGCGCTCCTTGATAATGTCTTCAGTGGCATTGCGCCGTTCGCGCATCTGGTCACGATCGGTGGCCATGGAGCCCGGGATCGGGACAAGGTCGTTCCGCTGTGCTCGGACCACAGACGGCGGGTCGACGTGGGGCATGCGAAGCGGGATCAGCGTATCCCGCCACTTCATGAAGGATTGGCCCTCGGCGAGGTTGGTGATCTGCTGCACGGTGACGCGAGGGACTTTGTCGAGCTGGCGGCTATCTTCCACCCAGCGTCCCTTCTCGAGGCGTCGGCCGCCGGAGCGCAGGATCTGCGTTTCGCCGACCGCCGTGGTGAATTCATCAATGGTCTCCTTGTCCTCGGTCTTGAGGATGACCTTGATGCCGCTGTTCGACACGATCCGCTGTGCCTCGAGGTCGCCGGCGGACTTGAAGGATGCCCACTCCTGGCCAGAGAAGATGTTGAAGACGCCGAGCGAGCGCGCCTGCGAGGCGACGTCCGCGGTGCCCGCCTGGAGGTAACTGCCGGCTTCGTCGTAGATCAGCAGCATAGCCCGCAGTGAGTTCGTTGGGCGGCGGTCCACGATGTCGGCCTTGCGGCCGGTCAGAGTGCCCGAGATGGACTGTGACAGGGCGGACTTGATGCCCGAGAGGGCCATCCGGCCCAGCTGGGACATGGAGTTGGGGCTTTTCTCGAGGGCAGGCAGCTGACACAGCAGGATCCGGCGGCCGTAGACGATATCCGGGAAGTAGATATCGCTGAACTGGACATTAGCTATATGCCCATAGGTGCCGATCAGCATCGCGTAGAGGGCTGAGAACTGCATGAGCAGGAAGCCGAACTGCTTGCTGGGCTGGTCGGCCAGGGCCATGGAGCGCTGCTGAGGGTCCTCGATGGCCATGGCATCACGGTAACCCGGGATCTCGTTGAGTACGGCGGATATCTGGTCCCGGGCGGTCTTCTCGATGTCAGGGTCATTCTCGAGCTCGGTCAACTTCTCGAGGGACATGTACTCCTGCAGAGCCTTGACCGAGATTTTGATGCGGCCCTTGTCACGCAGGTCTACCAAGCCCTTCAGCAGGGAGCGGAGCAGGGCTTCAGCACGCTCCACCCACATTTTGTTCTCACCGGAGGCCTCGGAGCCGAGCAGCGATGCCCCGATCTCAAACAGGGTGTCCGAATTGCCGGTGCCAAACAGGTTGAAGGTGTTGGACTCGACGGCGCGGAACTCCTCCCAAAGCTCACGTTCTGCCTTGCTGTAGAACGAGTAGTCGGCCTGCTGGGCGGCACCCACCACGAAGTTAAGCACCAGGAAATCATCGGCGCGGCCTGCCGCGACGGCCATGGCGAACAAGTCGAACCAGGTTTTTGGGTCGGCCTTACCGTCGATCATGACCATGCCAGAGCCGGCCACGAAGGATGTGTAGGCGAACGCCGAGGTCATCGTGACGGTTTTACCGGAACCCGTGGTGCCAGACAGGACCATGTGCGTGCGCACAATGTTGTCGCTGGCCACCACCTCCTCGCCGGTGTAGAAGTTGTTGCCGAGGGGCCATATGCCGTCACCCCCACGGTGTTGCGGGGTGGAGAGGACCGACCATTCTTCCTTCTGACGTCGAGCGCCCGGAGTGCGCTTGATGTAGGGCCCCTTGCCTCGGCCAAATGGGTCCTGCTTACGGATATGGGAATCTGTGTCGATGACGTACAGGATGAAAGCGATGAACAGCCAGGTGAGCGGGGTGCCAGGCAGGGCGGCGGCGACGAGGCCCAGGCTGAGGATGTACCAGTGGACATTCCGGCGGATGTTGTAGGCAAGCTCGAATGCCGCGCTGTACGAGCTGCGCTGCGTTTCGCGGTTGCCGTCGTTGTAGGACGTCAGAGCCAACGTCGTCTCCTTCCCTGTTTCGCTTGGGCGGTGTGCTATCGTCTTCCATGATACTGGTTTGCTGATGGAGATTGTGATGGGTGAGTTCGATGAAGGCGTAGAGGCGCTGATCGAGTTATTTCGACGGGTCCGCCGTGATGTGGGGAGTGATATCGCCCTTGGGCGTGACGTGAACACCTTCCAGCTGTTCCCGGCCACGGAAGAGGGTGGTCAGGACATGGTGCTGGAGGTGGTCTGCCTGCCGGTCGAGCGCAAGGGCGAGGACGGCGGGCCCTTCGCGCCTCCTATCAGGCAGCTGACGGTCGCCTATCGTCCCGTGGGTGAGAGCCCGGTAAACGAGGTTGAAGCGAGGCTGGAGATGGTCGAGGGGCTGTCATTGAAAGACTTGCTGTCTCGCTCTCCAGATGTGTTCCACCTGGCGTCATTCGGAAGTGATGTGAGGGGGCAAATAAGCGCAAGTCAGGAAGCTTGATTATTGATAAGCATGTTGCGCTATTATCCCGTGCCCGCTCTGCAACCGGAGTGGGCACGAGTTATAAGCTTTAGTGACACCTATCTTTCATCAAGATAAAGGGTGACATTAACCTTAAATCTTTTTCCGTGAAGACTATACGATGCCGGCATTCCAGCAAGTTGCGTAAAGCTTCCGCTCCAAGAGTACACATCATGCAGATTTGCCATCTTCCCGCCCGCGGGTGACCAGTGAGTCTTGGTGACGTTATTGTATGTAGAGTGAGCAACAACTTTCTTCGCCCGCAAATTTGCCTCAGGGATCTTGCTGTCTATCCGGTTAAATATCCTATGGTAGAGCTCAATATCAGCAGTCCTGGTGCCCCAGGAATACGCTTTTACATAGTTATGAGAGCTAGATGGTATCAATGAAAGCAGGTTGCTCTTACTTCCTGTTATTCCATATTTTTCGAGGCCGCTTATGCTTTCGATCTGGTATGCAGACTGCATGATGCTGCAATACCCACCGCTGCCGTCGTAGCAGTCGTGATGGCCGATATAGTTGACTTGGAAAGCAAGTGTGTCCGGGTATGGCTGGCAGGGTTGCAGCGTCTCCGTCCCGACCTGCTCCGTATATGTTTTGGTGTACGTTTCCCGCTCACCGTCGACCTTCTTGCAGTCATTGAGCGACCAATCATCCGAGCAGGTTGCTTTTACGGTCACATCGTATTCCCGCATGCGCGGGACGGTGCCGCAGGCGCCCTTGTTGTAGAACTTTTCCCGTGTGACCGTACCGCCGGCATAGCCGCCAGGCGGCATTTCCCAGGTAGGAGGGGGGCACATTTTGTCGACATTCGGGTTCACTGGTATGGTTTTTGTGCTGATGGGCATTGCATCTTCTTCACCCGCCTCCAGGGTCGAGATACAGCGCTGGGCAGGCAGGATTTCATCCGGCTGGTTGCCAGACATCCAGCGGGCGGTACAAGTGACATCGCGCTTCTTGGTGCCTTCGTACTGGACCTCGTTATTGTGGTCGATAATGCACCTGGGCTCGACTGTCGTTTTCCAGTTGGAAGTGTCCCAGAACAGGAAGGCGCCGTTGGCGGTGACGCCACTGGTGGAATCCTTCGCCGCCTGGCCGGCCACAGGCAGCGCCAGCAGGGCGGTGCCAGCCAGCACCATGGCCCGGCGACGCCAGAGCTGGAAGATTGATGTTGTTCGCATGGGCTGCCTCCTTCATTGAGATGGAGACAGTTTAGCAACCTATTGGATTCAAATAGATTGAATAAAAACAATCAGCACACAAGCCAAATGCTTTCGTATCTACCAGCCCGCCGACGCTCTAACTGAATCGCGCAGCCCAGGCTACCTATACCTGTACCGCAACAAAGCGCTCATGGGATCAGTCCCGCGAATATACCCACTTATCAGCTACCTGCACGGCAACAAATTACCTGACATTCTCGCTGGCAGCCATATAGATAACTTGGCCATAAGTCGAGTGGCATGATAATCGAGGTATTCTTCAGGACTTGTGTCGCCAAAATACATAAGATATGAAAAAACAGCCCGCATAGCGGGCTGTATGAGAAGCAACTGATTTATATGGTTTCAGTGAAGTATTAGCAATTCGTGCTGGTATAGCTTTGGCTTGATCCTTACGCGGACATCGGTATCCCCATTCATAGCGTCAGACTGCAAATCCCATTGAATAGACATATAAATGGAGTCGCAGACGCCAGAACCGAGCCTGGATTCGCATTTCTGGTTTTTAAAACCTGAGCTGGACGTAATTTGTCCTCCATACTTGCGAGGGGTATTCAGACGATATATCGCATTTTCAGGTCCGCGCACATCATTCTTTGGCATAAGTCGGCGATTGCATGCGCTGCTGGAGAAATAGTTGGTGCATTCCCCCCAAGACAATCCGCGCTTATTAAGAGTTGCAACCTGCGTGTCCTTGATTTTAGAGGCAATGGTGAGGCACTCACCATTTTTGTATTTCATGGGCGTTCCATTCTTCGGTCGGTACTCGCAGTAAACGCCCTCCTTTTTGATGTTGTTAAGTTGTGTGGCAGCTTCTGAGTGGGGCGAGTATTCCATAGAAGACGCATGGAGACCAACAGGTGAGCGCTGAATTAGCTCGGAGATAACAAAGCCAGCAGATTCTTCCTGTTCATAGTAATATCCAGGAAAAATGGGTGATTCGACCATTTGTTTTGGGTTGTACCTTGGTCCAATAACGGAGTCAATTCCTAAGGCGTAAGCGGAGCTGAGGTGGTGGCTTATCGCCTGCGTATTCACCATATAAGAAAATATGCTGCTGCTGGCCAAGGTCTTAAAATAACGAGACCCAGCCCTGTATGCGCTATACTGAGAGTCACTTAACTTAATAGAAACAGTCACGCCTCCAAATGCTTCCAAATACCTGTTTGTGTATGGATCTGAATACCCTTTTTGTCTTGCTTTGTTGTATGTATTAAAAGCAGAAGAAATAGAGCGGGAGTAAGATGTGATTCCGCTGGGGTTGCTGCGGTGAATCTTGGGGTGGTAGAAGGAAACTTTTGGCCTATAGTAGTAAGTCTCAAAATATGCAGAGGTCACAAAGTAAAGACGGTCCCCCTTTTTGGGTGTCAATGATCCAGCGGGAACTTTGCAAGACTGAAGATTCACCGTCCCGATCTGGCGGGTGTAGGTGCGGGTCTCCACGGGCTTATCCCCGAAGAAACGCTCGCACTGGGCATCGGTATAGCCATCGGAGCAGGAGGGTGTTTTGGTCTCCTTGTACTCGCGCATGACGGGCACGTTGTTGCCACATGACTTGGCATTGTAGGTCCGC
>Ga0075011_10001735_pt1 | contig 11772 bp, 10 predicted proteins | sample TARM_MetaG_T_14_FD_72354 | JGI IMG/M metagenome (GOLD analysis project Ga0075011, IMG submission 72354) | Freshwater microbial communities from Pennsylvania, USA, analyzing microbe dynamics in response to fracking - TARM_MetaG_T_14 | ecosystem: Environmental > Aquatic > Freshwater > River...
TATCGAATTCTTCTTCCAGCGCCATTACCAGCTCAACTGTATCCAGTGAGTCTGCACCCAGGTCGTCAACGAAAGAAGCTTCGTTCTTCACTTCTTCTTCTTTTACGCCCAGCTGTTCAATAATAATTTTTTTAACGCGTTCTTCGATGTTGCTCATCTTTTCTTCCTTTTTCTCATCTAAATCGCAACAAATCGTGCAATTTGGTTTGGCGCTAGTTTATGCGTAAGCAGGGGTTGATGCAAGCAATGCGCTCGGCATTTTTTGCTGGTCAAACCTGATTTGCTTACACCATATACATACCGCCGTTAACGTGAACTGTTTCACCGGTAATATAGGCTGCCTGCGTGGACGCCAGAAATGCCACTGTCGCCGCAATTTCTTCTGGCTGCCCTAAACGATTTGCAGGGACTTGCGAGAAAATAGCTTCTTTTTGCTCGTCCGACAACTCTTTCGTCATATCGGTATCAATAAAACCCGGCGCAATCGCATTGACGGTAATACCGCGAGATGCCACTTCGCGTGCCAGGGATTTAGTAAAGCCCAACACACCGGCTTTCGCCGCGGCGTAGTTGGTTTGCCCGGCATTGCCCATTGAACCAACAACAGAACCAATGGTAATAATACGGCCAAAACGCTTTTTCATCATGCTGCGCAGTACCGCCTTACTCAGGCGATACACCGACGTTAAATTGGTCTGCATAATATCAAACCATTCTTCATCTTTCATCCGCATCAGCAGATTATCGCGCGTAATACCGGCATTATTTACCAGAATATCGATCTCACCAAAGCTTTCTTTAATCTGTGCCAGACATTGCTCAACAGAATCGGCATCGGTCACATTCAACACTAAGCCTTTGCCGTTAGCACCCAGATAATCCGAAATAGCTGCAGCGCCTTTCTCGCTGGTCGCGGTACCGACTACTTTGGCACCCAGGGCGGCCAGTTGTTCAGCAATGGCCTTACCAATACCCCGGCTGGCACCTGTTACCAGCGCAACCTTACCTTCTAATGAAATAAATGGCGTCATCTTGTTACCTTATTCTGTTGTCAGGGCTGCGCTCAGCGCGGCGCTATCTGTAATTGAGCTAGTGTTCAGCTCTTTGTTAATCCGCTTGATCAGGCCGCTTAATACTTTACCTGCACCCAGCTCCAGTACTTCGGTTACGCCCTGCGCGGCGAAATACTCAATGGTTTCAGTCCAGCGCACCGGACTATATAGCTGACGAATCAGTGCATCTTTAATCACATCGGCATTGCCGGCAATTTGCACATCGACATTATTTACCACCGGAATAGCCGGGGTGTTAAATTGCAGTTCCGCAAGATCAACCGCTAATTGCTCTGCTGCCGGGCGCATCAGTGCACAGTGTGACGGTACGCTTACTGGCAACGGCAGTGCACGTTTGGCACCGGCGGCTTTACAAGCCTCACCGGCCCGCTCTACTGCCGCTTTATGACCGGCAATCACCACCTGACCCGGTGAGTTATAGTTAACCGGCGCCACAACTTCACCCTGAGCCGCGTCGGCACAGGCTTTGGCGATAGCTGCATCATCCAGACCAATAATCGCTGCCATGGCGCCAGTACCGGCGGGTACTGCCTGTTGCATATACTGGCCACGCTTTTCCACCAGTTTTACCGCATCGGCCAAAGACAACACACCGGCACAGACCAGTGCTGAGTATTCTCCTAACGAGTGGCCGGCAAAATAAGCGGGTGTCGCGCCGCCTTGTTGCTGCCATACACGCCAGACGGCAACGGAAGCCGTTAATAATGCCGGCTGGGTACGCTGGGTTTCATTCAGCTGCTCTTCCGGGCCATTCGCAATCAGTGCCCATAAATCATAACCCAGCGCTGCTGAAGATTCGTTAAACGTATCCTGTACCAGCGGATAAGTTTGATACAGATCGGCTAACATGCCAACACTCTGTGAACCCTGACCAGGAAAGACAATTGCAAGTTTTTTCGTCATCGTTATACCCTGTTAAAAGGTGCCTGCATTGGAATTAAGAATTTTCATTGAAATAAAAGCTTAGTAGCGAACCAGTGCCGAAGCCCAGGCGAAACCGCCGCCAAAGGCTTCTAATAACAAGGTTTGACCACGCTGAATACGGCCATCACGCACCGCCTCGTCTAGTGCAGTCGGTACTGTCGCCGCTGAGGTATTGCCATAACGGTCCAGGTTAATCACCACCTGATCCATCGACATATCCAGCTTACGCGCTACGGCAGCAATAATCCGTAAGTTAGCCTGATGCGGCACCAGCCAGTCGATTTGCGATTTATCCATCTGGTTAGCAGCCAGAGTTTGCTCAACCACTTCAGACAGCTTAGTCACGGCAACTTTAAAGACATCATTCCCCTTCATACTACCCCAGGAGTTATGCACCGAGGCTTCGTCACCGCGAATCGGGTTATCAACATAGAGTAATTCTGAATATTTACCGTCGGCATGAATATGAGTTGATAGGATACCTGGCTGTTCTGACGCTTCCAGTAACACGGCACCAGCCGCATCACCAAACAGGATCACCATAGAACGATCTTCCGGGCTGATCAGCTGTGACAGGCAGTCTGAGCCAATCACCAGGATGCGCTTCGCCAGACCGGTTTTAATATATTGATCAGCAATACTTAGCGCGTAACAAAAGCCGGCACAAGCGGCAGCAATATCAAACGCCGGAATAGCCGGGATTTCCAACTCGCGTTGGATTTCACAGGCGGCGCTGGGTAAGGCGCGCGAGGCGCTGGTGGTGGCGCAGATAATCATATCAACGCTGTTTTTATCGACGTTAGCCGCTTCCAACGCTTTGCGGGCCGCCGCAGCGCCCATGGTTGCCACACTTTCGTCTTTACCGATAATGCGCCGCTCTTTAATGCCCGTGCGTTCGATAATCCATTCGTCTGTGGTTTCCACCATAGACTCTAAGTCCGCATTGGTGCGAACTGTTGCCGGAAAATAACTTCCGGTACCAATAATTCTTGAGTACATGCTGGCCTATGCTTTATCTATCAGAACCTGTTCCAGCCGATCTTTTATTTTTGCAGGCACCTGGCGTTGAACCTCGCACACCGCTTGTCGGATGGCACTTAAAAATGCGTCTTTCGTCGCATTTCCATGACTTTTCACTACAATACCGCGCAATCCTATCAGACTTGCACCATTATACTGGTCGGGGTTCATCCCCTGATAAAGACTTTTTAAAGCAGGTTTACACAGCCAGCTTAATAAAGCAGCAAAAGGCCGCTGCTTCACGCCCTGCTGCGCCCGTTTCAGGATCAGTTTCGCCACCCCTTCACAGGTTTTTAGCGCCACATTGCCGACAAAGCCATCGCAGACAATCACATCCGCTTTACCGGAAAAAATATCATTACCTTCGATATAGCCGATATAATTCAGGTCGCGACATTCCTGTAATAACTGCGAGGCACGTTTGATCTGATCTGAGCCTTTGATCTCTTCTTCGCCCATATTTAGCAATGCCACGCGTGGCGCACGGATGCCAATGACTTCTTCGGCCATCACTGCGCCCATGACGGCAAATTGAAATAAGGTGTCGGCATCTGCATTTACCGTAGCGCCTAAATCCAGCATATACACTGGCTTGCCATTACAGCTGGGTAAAGCGCTGACCAGCGCCGGGCGCTCGACGCCATTGAGCATTTTCAGTACATAGTGCGCCATGGCAATCAAGGCACCGGTATTACCGGCCGAGACACAGGCATGCACAGCCCCCTGCTCAACCAAATCAAGCGCATGGCGCATGGAAGAGTCGCGTTTGGTACGTAACGCCAAAGAAGGCTTATCGGCCATTGAAACCTGATCGTCACTGTGAACGAAGTGAATGCGGGGATGCGCACTGACGCCAGATTCGGCTAGCAAACGCTTTAACAGCGGCTTATCGCCACAGAAGGTTAATTCAAGCTCAGGGAATTCTGTTAACGCTGCCAGGGCGGCAGGTATAGTAGATCGGGGGCCGAAGTCGCCCCCCATCATATCTAAAGCCAGAGATGGCTTTAGCGGCTGCACTTTACTACCAGTAAAGACCGTCAGGACAAAGGTCCGGACTTACTTTACCTTACGGCCTTTATAGAAACCGTCGGCAGTAATGTGGTGACGGCGATGCGTCTCACCTGAAGTTGAGTCAACTGACAGCGTTGGGCCAGTTAAAGCATCGTGTGAACGACGCATGTCACGACGTGCACGAGATTTTTTGTTTTGCTGAACAGCCATTGTATTTCTCCTAAATCACTTTTTTTTCAATTCTTGCAGCACTGCAAACGGGTTAGGCTTTTCCGGTTCAGGTCCGATATCACCGAAACTCATGCTCTCTGGTTTGACTGAACAAGCTTCAGGGGCATGCATCGGAAACAGCGGAAGCGTCAGGATTAACTCGTCTTCAATCAACTGCCGTAAATTAATTTCGCCGTGCTCATTTCGTTCGATCACGTCGTAGCGCTCAGGAATCAACTCCAAAGCCGCGTCATCATCTCCGTTAACCGGAGTATATGCAAAACTGCAGTCTAGTGTTAGCGGCATCGCTTCGCCACATCGCTCACACTTTACACTTACCAGACAAGCCACTGTACCTTGTAGTACAGTCAGTCCCTGCTGGTCAGTTCCGCATTCAATTCTGACTGTTACATCGCCGTCGTTACTCAGCAAGCTCTCAGACAGTCGGCTTAAGGTACTCAGCACTATAATGCCTTCGTAGTCCGACCGCTTTTGCGCTGCCTTTACCGGATCCAGCGTAACAGGTATTTTCACTTTTTGCATAAGGCGCGCATCATATAGAAGCAGTCCCAGAGTGTCAAAGGGTTCTGCAGGTTTTTTAACATATTTCTCGCAGCTTTCTGGCGAATAGCGCGGCTTGGCATTATAGTGCGGCCGCACCCTGAATCATAGCGTGAAATCACCCTAAGGATTAAAAATGACGACCCAGCAGCATCCGGCACTCTATCTGGCCTCGACCTCTGTTTACCGGCGCGCCTTGCTGCAAAAGCTGACTACGCAGTTTAGCTGCGTTAAACCCGAGGTCGATGAAAGCCCCTTACCTGACGAAACAGCAGAAGCGCTGGTTAACCGGCTGGCGCTCGCTAAAGCCAAGGCTGTCGCCGCGACGCTAAGTGCCGGTTTAGTGATAGGGTCGGATCAGGTGGCGGTATTTCAGGGGGAAATACTTGGTAAGCCACATACTGTAGCTAATGCTGAAGCCCAGCTCAGACGTTTTAGCGGTCAGGCAGTGACGTTTTTAACCGGGCTGGCCGTGGTGAATGCAGCAACCGGCAAGGTGCAGCAAGTGATTGAGCCTTTTGTGGTGCATTTCCGTGAACTGAGCGATGCCGAGATTAGCCATTATGTGGCGCGGGAAATGCCACTGGACTGCGCCGGCAGCTTTAAAAGTGAGGGGCTGGGCATCGCCCTGTTTGAAAAACTGCAAGGTGATGACCCTAACAGCCTGATTGGCTTGCCACTGCTCAAGCTGTTAGCGATGCTACGTAACGAAGGCTTAAACCTGTTACTGCACCACGAGTGAGGTTAACTCTGGTAAGCGGTCAATAATCGCCAGCGGCTGATATTGCGCCAACACTGATACCGGATGGGCGCCATGGCTTACCCCTACCCTTGGCATATTAATCGCTTGTGCCATCTTTAAATCATGACTGGTATCACCGACCATTATCGCCTGCTCCGCCTTTACCCCGAGCTCAGCGATAATTTGCTTAAGCATATCCGGATGCGGTTTCGATTGCGCTTCATCGGCACAGCGGCTGGTGGCAAAGTATGGCGCCAGCCCGGTTTGGGCAAACATCCGATCCAGCCCTTTGCGCGCCTTACCTGTTGCCACTGCCAACAGGATATTCTGCTCCGCCAGCTGCTTTAACGTTGTCTCAGCACCTGCAAACAAGGGTGTCGGCGTGGTGTCATGCAGCACATATTGATCGCGGTAATGTTCAAATATTTGCTGCCGCTGGGCTTTATTGGCGGTCGGAAACAGCTGGTCAAAGGCCGGATCCAGGCTCAGGCCAATAATTTGTTTTACCGCATCATGGCTGGGTACCTCTAATGCGGTTAAGGCTGCGGCGGCACGCATTGAGGACACAATGCGTCCGACCGAGTCCATCACGGTACCGTCCCAATCGAAAATAACCAGTTTTACTGCTGACATCACTACTCCGCGTCGTTACGCTTTTTATAACTTGTTACTTACGGTTTAACCGTTCCAGAGTCTGGCTTAATTTCGGATCCAGTGGCGCTTCAAAGCGCATAGTGGTTTCGCTGATAGGATGGATAAAGCTTAAGCTAAAGGCATGTAAAAACAGCCGGTTAAGACCAATTTGCTGCATCTGTTGGCTAAACTGGTTATCACCATATTTGTCATCACAGGCGATCGGATGACCTTTACAGGCGGTGTGAACCCGGATCTGATGGGTACGGCCGGTAACCGGAAAGGCTTCAACCAGGGTGCCTTCCTGATAGCGCTGCAAAATCCGAAACCGGGTTTCCGATGGCTTGCCTTCCGCAGCATCCACTTTGACCACCCGCTCACCGGACTGCAGGGTATTTTTACGCAGCGGCTCTGTGACCTTGCGTACTTTGTTATCCCAATCGCCGGCGACCAACGCCCAGTATTTTTTCTCTACCGTTTTATTGCGTAGCTGCTCGTGTAAATGCGTTAAAACTGAGCGTTTTTTTGCGATCAACAAACAGCCCGAGGTATCGCGATCCAACCGGTGCACCAATTCCAGATGCTTAGCATCCGGGCGCAGCGCCCGCAGGGCTTCAATGACGCCAAACTGTAAACCACTGCCACCATGCACCGCCATGCCAGAAGGTTTATTCAGTACAATCAAATCTTTATCTTCATACAAAATATGCTGCTCAAGATCTTTGACCAGACCCAATTTCACCGATACCGCATCGGGCTCGCTGGCAACCGTTAACGGCGGTACCCGCACCACATCGCCCTGTTCTAATTTATACTCAGGTTTGATGCGTTTTTTATTCACCCGCACCTCACCTTTGCGCAAAACGCGATAAATCACACTTTTTGGTACACCGCGCAGCCGGGCGATTAAAAAGTTGTCTATGCGCTGACCGATGAAATCATCTTCAATTTCAATCATTTGTACTGGCAATTTTATTTCATCGGTCATCTTTGCAAAATACTCAGCTAAAATTACAATTAAGTTGCTAACCGCAGCAGATTAGTGGGATAATCAGCCCGCTAATTGTGCCGAATTACGGCAATTAGGGCGCTCAAAGTGACATAAGAGAATTTGTGCGGCACCGTCAGGGGATGTGATCATACCGAAATCGTGGTGAAAACCAATGTTTTTTATAACCCCGGCGTTAATCCACTGCCACTTGCCTGAGGTAATGTTGAGTAATTTGTTACCAATAACGGCAAACCACAAAGTCCGGTCACTGGGCAACAACAGTAAAGATTAGTCAGAACACAACGCCTGCAGGCGCTGTGTGTCAGAAAGCATAACGAAAACCCTGCTGCCAGGCGCTATTTAGCTGGCAGCAGAGTTGTAAAACGTAAAATTAGGTTCCCTCAAGCACCCAGTCGTGAGACTGCACCCTTCCGTGTTTGATAACAGCTGACACTCAGGTGCCCGGTTGTTGTGTTGTGGCTTCGCAATAGAGTCACCATACAATGAAAAGAATGTTAATTAATGCCACGCAGGAAGAAGAAATCCGCGTAGCCCTGGTCGATGGCCAGAAACTGTACGACCTGGATATTGAAAGCCCGGGCCATGAACAAAAGAAAGCTAATATTTATAAAGGTAAAATCACCCGGGTCGAGCCGAGTTTAGAAGCTGCCTTCGTAGACTATGGTGCAGACCGCCACGGTTTCCTGCCGTTAAAAGAAATCTCCCGCGAATACTTCCCTACCGGTTACAGCTTCGATGGTCGTCCAAACATCAAAGAAGTGGTCAAAGAAGGTCAGGAAGTCATTATTCAGATCGATAAAGAAGAACGGGGCCAAAAAGGCGCTGCTCTGACCACCTTTATCAGCCTGGCCGGTTCTTACCTGGTACTAATGCCAAACAACCCACGCGCCGGTGGTATTTCACGCCGCATTGAAGGTGATGAGCGTCAGGAATTAAAAGACTCCTTAGGCCAGCTGGAAATGCCGGATGGCATGGGTCTGATTGTGCGTACTGCTGGTGTTGGCAAATCCTACGAAGAGCTGGATTACGACTTAAAAGCCTTGCTGAAACACTGGTCGGCCATTACCGAGGAAGCGCAGAAACGTGCCGCCCCTTTCCTGATCCATCAGGAAAGCAATGTAGTATTCCGTGCGATTCGTGATTATCTGCGCCGCGATGTTGGCGAGATCCTGATCGACAGCCAGAAGATTTTCGAAGAAGCCAAGGTTTATATCCAGCAGTTCCGCCCCGACTTCGCGCACCGCGTCAAGATGTATCAGGGTGAAGTGCCGCTGTTTATGCACTATCAGATTGAAAACCAGATCGAAACCGCCTTCCGTCGTGAAGTACGGTTACCCTCTGGGGGTTCTATCGTTATCGATAGCACCGAAGCTTTAACGGCGATCGATATTAACTCCTCTAAAGCGACTAAAGGTGGCGATATCGAGGAAACTGCCTTTAATACCAACCTGGAAGCGGCCGATGAAATCGCCCGCCAACTGCGCTTACGTGACTTGGGCGGTCTAATCGTCATCGACTTTATCGATATGACGCCGGTTCGGCACCAACGTGAAGTAGAAAACCGCTTAAAAGATGCCGTGAAGCAAGACCGTGCCCGGGTACAGATTGGCCGGATTTCACGTTTTGGTCTGCTGGAAATGTCGCGGCAACGGTTACGTCCGTCACTGGGTGAGTCAGCCGGTCATGTCTGTCCGCGTTGTCATGGCCGCGGCACTATCCGCAGTGTTGAGTCCTCTGCGTTGTCGATTTTGCGTTTAATCGAAGAAGAAGCGATTAAAGATAACACCAGCCAGGTGCAGGCACAGGTGCCGGTATCGGTTGCTACTTATCTGATGAACGAAAAACGCGAAGGCGTGCGTCGCATCGAGCAGCGCAATGGCGTACAGGTGTATGTGATCCCGAATGAACATTTGGAAACACCAAACTACGAAGTGATCCGCATCCGCATCGATGAAGAGATCGAAGATGTCAGCTATAACCTGACCAAGGTGCCAGAGCACACGACTAAGTTGTACCAGCCTGCTGCCGATGCAGTAAAAGAAAAACCAGCAGTTTCAGCACTGAGTATGGCGCAAAGCGCTGCGCCGGCGCCGCAACCGAAAGCTGTTATTGCCGACGTTGCTGCCCCTGTGGCCACTACGCCGGGTTTATTCAGCCGCTTAGCTGGCTGGTTATCGGGTTTATTTGCCGCACCAGCTACAGAAAAACCGGCGGATAAGCCGAAAGAAAAACCAGCCGCTCGTCCGGAGCAGCGTGGTGAGCGTGCCGATAGCAGAAGACGCAACAATCGTAACAACAAACGTCGCGATCAGGTCGAGAAAGTTGCGGATAAAGCACAGGACAAGGTCAGCGAAGACAAAGCAAGCCCGGCCAGTCGCCCGGAACGGCAGGAGCGTCCGAAACAACAGGAACGCCAGCCACGGCAGCAAGAGGCCCGTAAAGCGCCAGCTGAAGCTAAGGTTGATAAGGTAGAACGCGAGGAAGCGGACGAGCCAAATAGCCGCGCCGCAGCGGCAGAGCGTCGCGCTCGGCGTCAGTTACAACGCTCAGTGCGTATCGCTAAGGCCGAAGCCGCAGCTGACACGGTATTGCCGGTAGTCGCTAAGGACGAAACGCCTGCGGATGTCAGCCCCGCAACGCCAGTGGTGACTACAGAGGTTGCGCCACTAGCCAGCACTATTGACACAGAGCACAGCGCTATCGAGGCAGTCAACGCCGAGTCGCAAACTGCGGAATCAGAGCAAAACAAAGACACCTCAGCTGAACAAGCTGCAGAAGCATCTGAGCCACGCAGCCGCAGCCGTCGTTCACCACGCCATCTGCGTGCAGCGGGCCAGAAGCGTCGTAAAGAGCAGTCTGCCGATGCCACAACTGATGACGAAAGCGTTGCAGATAGCGCTGCTGAGACAGCTGAACAATCTAATGCTGATGTTCTGGCTGCGCCAGCTGAAGCCTCGACAACAACAGCAACGGAATCGCAACAAACTGTTACTGTTGCCGCTGTTGTCACTGCTGAAGGCGAAAACACCACTGCAGATAGTGTTGAGGATGAAAAACCTGCGCGTAGCCGCAGCCGTCGTCGCCCAGCTAAGGTTGAAGCGGTAGCCGACAACGAAGCAACGTCTGATGTAAACGAGCCTGGCTCTGAAAGTGCCGATGAATCAACAGCAGTTATAACACAGCACCCTGAAGTCGTGTCGGACAGCCCCGCGCAGCAAAGCCTGGCCTTGCCAGAGCCGGAACCTGTTGTTGCAGTAGCACCAGCTGAGCCTGAGCCAGAAATAGCAGCAGTTGTAGAAGCAGTTGTACCTACATCTGTAACTGAATCTGTTGTAGCAAAAGCTGCGGCCCCGGTAGCGACTGCTGCAGCAACAACGGCCACCGGCGGACGTTTCCGTAAGATGGTGGTTGCTGAAATGACTAAACCACAAGCGGTAACTGAGCAGCAGCAAGAGATCGTCATCTCTGCCGCCAGTGCAGAAGAGCGCCCGGCGGTGCAATCCTCGGCCCGCCCTGCTGGCTCGGCATTCGCACGGCAAGCTGTATCAGCACCAATGACCAAACCTGGACAAGCTGAATAATTCCAAGGTTTATCAAGCCCAAAGCCCGGTTAATACCGGGCTTTTTATTGGATGCGCCTTGACCGGCGCCCCCGAAAAAAAAACCACCGTCGGAGCGGTGGTTTCTTGTTAGTACGCAGCGGAATTAGAAGTCGTACTTAGCGCTAAACTGAATGCGGTGCATATCGCCATCCAAGCCGCTTTCGATTTCGCGGTTAGCGAACTTATACTCGATACCCATCATAAACTTCGGATTGAATTGATACAGAGCATTAGCGCTGTAGCTGTGAGTACTCTTAGTCACGCCGGTTCCGGTTAAGGTGGTATCGTTATCGGCACTTAACATTGAGTACAAGAAGGTAGAACGCCACTTGTCATTCCACAGATGACGATAAGCCACAGAGAACGCCGTCACATCAATCGCTTCCAGCCGGGCTGCATTAGTGGTGCCTGTTAACACCGCGCCATTAATGGTATTTAAGCCCACATAACGGCCTAAGCCCTTACCATGGTTCAGGGTGAAACGGATATCATCATTGTTTGCCAGATTAAACTTACCGCTGAACGATACACCATAAGAGGTGACGGTATCGTCAAACACGCCCTCGTCGATGGCGATTTGGCGTAATAAACCGCCCAGACGGAAAGATGCATTACCGGCTTTAAAGCTGTAACCGAAGGTCAGATCAGGTGTCGCATTATCATCGGTGGTAATGCGGGCACCGCCACCAAAGGGCGTAATGGTACTTTCCGGGTTCTCTAAGGCCACCGAGAAATTACCAGAGGTGTAACGGATTTGCGCCTGACGGATAAACACAGCTGCATCAGGGTTACCAACGAAGTCCAGCGTATCTGGCAGCGATTGCAGATCCATAAAGTTTGACCAGGTCTGGCCAACGGTCCAGTTTTTGTAGCTGACAAACGCATGACGCATTACCGGGCTGTAGCCGTTAGTGGTGCGCTCGTCGTTACCATTAGTGCTGGTCATCATATCGAACTCAAGGCGACCGGTCATTTTCTCGCCAT
>Ga0075011_10001736_pt1 | contig 11768 bp, 10 predicted proteins | sample TARM_MetaG_T_14_FD_72354 | JGI IMG/M metagenome (GOLD analysis project Ga0075011, IMG submission 72354) | Freshwater microbial communities from Pennsylvania, USA, analyzing microbe dynamics in response to fracking - TARM_MetaG_T_14 | ecosystem: Environmental > Aquatic > Freshwater > River...
CCCAAACTTTTTGTGTGCCTTCGGCAGGGGCGTGCGGGTACGGGGCGGTGGTTTGGGTAGGGTGTGGATGTAGCTTGGCTGTGCGCTGCGCCCAAAGGGGCGCAGCCGCTTACCCTGAGCGAAGCGAATATGAGATATTTAAGGCCCTTGGCCTTGGGCGGGCGTCTCCGCCCATCCGCAGTTAAGGCCGTCCTCGCAAAATGTCGCGTAGCGTGACCAATCCTTTCTTCAGTTGGTCCAGCGACTCGGTCCCGGTCAGGGAGATGCGTGCGGCGTGGGGGGCGGGGCATTGCCCGACCACAAATTTTTCGGCGCCGAAGACGTTGACGCCCTGCTGGGCGGCGGCCTGTGCCAAGGCTTGACCGGTCCATGGTTCGGGTAGTTCAAGCCACAGGAAGAAACCGGTTCGTTTGCCTCGAAAACGCAGTCCGTCCAGGATATCGCAGGCGAGCATGTAGCGATGGGCGGCTTCTGCATGTTTGGCGGCCACCACGCGGTCGGCGGTGCCGTCCGTGATCCACATGGCGGTCAGCTCCACGTTCAGGGGCGGGGCCATCCAGATGGTGTTGAGCACGGCCTGGGCCAGGGGTTTGCGCATGGGCTGCGGGGCGGCGACAAAGGCCACGCGCAGGCCTGCGGCCAGGGATTTGGACATGCCCGCAATGTAGACGGAGCGGTGCGGCACCCGGTTGCCTACCGGTTCGATGCGCCCGGGGTCGGTCAGGTCGTAGGCGTCGTCCTCGATGAGGATGAGATCATGCTTGTCGGCCAAGCGGGCGATGTCGTTCCGCCGCGCCTCGGGCAGGCAGATGGTGGTGGGGTTGTGCACGCCGGGCATGAGGTACAGGGCCTTGATCTCGTCACGGCGGCAGGCCGCGTCCAGGCTGGCCGGGACCATGCCAAACTCGTCCATGGCGATGTGCACCAGGCGCAGGCCGAGCATGGCGGCCAGGGTCTTGAGACCGGGATAGGTCAACTCGTCCACGGCCACCCGGTCGCCGGGTCGGAGCAGGCCGCCGAGGGCGCAGGTCAGGGCGTGCTGGGACCCGGCGCAGACGGTGACGTCCTCCGCCTTGGCCTTGACACCGTACCGTTCGGCCCAGAGCGCGCCCGCCCGTCGGTGCTCAAGCTGGCCGCGCGGGTCGGAATAGCGCAGCAGTGCGGACGGGTCCTTGCGCCGGGCAATGCGCTTGAACCCCTCGGAAATCTCCGGATCCAGGTGATCCAGCGGCGAGATGAGACCCAGTTCGAGCATGCCGGGCGCGCTCGGCTCGAACGAGACCATGGCGGAATTGGTCACCGCGTCGGAGGTGACGAAGGTGCCGCGCCCCACGGTGGCGGACACCAGCCCGCGCTTCTCGGCCTCGCGGTAGCCGCGCGTCACGGTGGATACGTTCAATTGGAGCGCGTCGGCCAGGTCGCGGTGCGTGGGCAGCCGTTCGCCGGGCACCAGCGTTCCGGCCGCGATGTCCCGCTCGATGGCGTCCGCCAACTCCACGTACAGGGGGCCTTCGCCCCGGACCAGTGCGGGTGCGTATATTGTCATGCAGACAATATATTCATTGACGCCACACAAAGTCAACCGTACCCATCTTAGGACAGAAAAATCGCAGCAGGACCGCCAGAAAACGCGGCTGTCCGGGGAGTTACCGCCATGAACATGGAAGCATATGCCGCCTTCGTTCTCTTTGTCATCGTCATGACCGGCACGCCCGGCGCGGGCAACCTGACTATGATGGGTATCGGCCAGACCACGGGCTTCAGGTCCGCCATTCCCTTTCTGATCGGGGCCACCGTGGGCGCGGTCAGCCTGGACACCATGGTGGCGCTCGGTCTGGGCAAGATCATCCAGGCTTCCCCCAACCTTTCGATGATAATGAAGGTTTGCGGAACGTGTTACATTCTGTATCTCGGATGGAAATTGCTGACCATGCGGTTGGGCGGCCCTACGGTGGACCGCCGGTTCACCTTCTGGGAAGGTGTTGTCCTGCATCCGCTCAATCCCAAGAGTTGGGCCATGGCCCTGGTCGGGTTCACGCAGTTCGCCGACCCGTCCGCGCCGCTGGCACGGCAGGTAGCGGTCTTTGCCCTGACCTTCATGGTCTTCCAGGTCACTTTTCACTCGGCCTGGGGGTTGGCCGGGGCCGCCATCCTGCGCACCCTCAAGTCCGGGGCCGTGCTCACCGGGGTCAACTGCGTGCTCGTGGCGGTCATGGTCGGGGCGACCATGTACGCCCTGTTCGTTTAGCCCTTGGGATGGATCATCGTTTCCGGAACCACCACCCGGTCGAACTCCTCGGCCGAGACGAACCCGAGCTCCAGGGCAGCCTCGCGCAGGCTCTGGCCGGTTTTGTGGGCGTGCAGGGCGATCTTGGCCGACTTGTCGTAGCCGATCACCGGGGTCAGGGCCGTGACCAGCATGAGCGAATGCGATACATGGGCCGCAATGCGTTCCCGGTCGGGCTCAAGCCCCTTGAGCAAATGTTCGGTAAAGCTGTGCATGCCGTCGCCGAGCAGGCGCACTGAATGCAGCGCGTTGCGCACGATCAGCGGCTTGTACACGTTCATCTCCAGCACCCCGCCCGTGCCGCCCAGTGTTACGGCCAGGTCGTTGGCCACCACCTGCAGGGAAACCATGGTGAGGGCCTCGCACTGGGTCGGATTGACCTTGCCCGGCATGATCGACGAGCCCGGCTCATTGGCCGGGATAACCAGCTCGCCCAGGCCGGCGCGCGGTCCGCATGCCAGCAGCCGGATGTCCGACGCGACCTTGTTCAGGGAATTGGCCAGGGTCTTGAGCGCCGCCGACACGTGCACCAGCGCGTCATGGCTGCCTTGCGCCGCGAACCGATTTCGGGCTGGAACGAACGGCAACCCGCTCAAGTCGGCGATATGCCCGATGGCCGCCTCGGCGAATCCGGGCCAGCTGTTCACCCCGGTGCCCACCGCTGTGCCGCCCAGGGTCAGTTCGAACACTGATTCCAGCGCGGTCCGTATCCGTTTTTCGTCATCCTCCAGCAGCGAGGCGTAGCCGGAAAACTCCTGCCCCAGCGTCAGGGGGGTGGCGTCCTGCATGTGCGTGCGCCCGATCTTGACTATGCCATCCCATGCCTTTGCCTTGCCCGAAAGCTCCTCGCGCATAGTGGTTATCGATGGGAGTAGTCGCTCGATAATTTCATTTGCAACAGCCATATACATAGCAGTCGGAAAGTTATCGTTGGTTGACTGACTCATGTTGACGTGGTCGTTGGGGTGGACCGGTTCCTTGGAGCCCACGCGCCTGTCGGCCAGGTGCGAGCAGCGGTTGGCGATGACCTCGTTCACGTTCATGTTGAACTGCGTGCCACTGCCCGAAATCCACACCGGCAACGGAAACATGTCCGCGTGCTGTCCGGCCAGAATTTCGTCGCAGACCGTCACGATCAGGTCGCGCCGCTCCGTGTCCAGCTTCCCGGCCTCGCCGTTGGCCAATGCGCATCCTTTCTTCAAAATCGCATACGCCCGGATCATCTCCCTGGGCATCAACTCGCCGTCAATGGTGAACAACTGCAACGCCCGCTGGGTTTGCGCGCCCCACAACGCCTCCTCCGGCACCCGAACCTCGCCCAAACTGTCCGTCTCGATTCGAAACATGCGACCTCCAATGTCTGCTTCCCGCCACATTAGCCCATAGTGAAGGCCCCCTCAACACAAGGTTTGGTTTTTGTTGGTGCCTCTTGCAAGCCTCCGGCGGGCGGGGCGCTGCCCCGGACCTCGCTTAATAACCTTTTGGGGAAAGGGTTCTTAAGAATATCCCAAACCTTTTTGGGTGCCTTCGGCAAGAACGCCCGAGGCAGCAGGTCAATTGTGCGAGGAGTGTGGAGATAGCTTGGGCAGCGACCTAAGATCCCTTCGTTGGAAGGAGTGCGGGATATGGATATGGCGACGTATGGGGACTATGGGAAAAAGAAACCGCCAACCGGCACGGCGAAAGGCGTCCTTTGCCAGCCTTCCGCTGCTGCACGTCCCTGAGCGATGCGAACACGGGATTCTTAAGGCCCTCGGCCTTAAGTGGGGCCAGGGCAGCACCCTGGTCTCTCCGAAGGCGACTGCCGGTAGGCCCGCCGGAGGCACCCCCAAGCCCAAACCTTGCCTGCCTTAGAAAAAGGCGCTCATGACGAGATCGATCTGGTCGGCGTATTGGCTGACGGCCTGGTTCAGGGTTTCTTCGGGGTTGATGCCGAGGAGTTCCCAGGCTTGTTCGTCGAGTCCGGGCATGACGTACATGCCGCCTTGGGCGATTTCCACGGCATTGGTCAGGTTGTCGGCGACATGGACGATGGCGGGTTCGAGCGGGTTGGGATATTCCATGGGGCTGTGGTGGTAATTGATCATGACAGCCAGGCTTTCGGGGAATTTCCACGCTTCGAGAAGGGGGGTGCTGATGTCCGTGTGACAGAGTTCCATGACGGCCATTTCGGCCTCGACCAGGGGCAGGTAGTTTTCGCGGGCGAAGAGCATGGCCTCGGTGGAGGCATAGGGCAGTTTCTTGAACAGGATAAGCCGCCCCACATCGTGAAGCAGTCCGCCAATGAAGAACCGCTCCGCTGATAGGCCGCTTTGGGTCCCGGCGAGCATGCGGGCGAATATGCCGCAGGTTATGGAGTGTCGCCAGAAGGACGGCATGTCCACGAGTTCGGGCGGTATGTCTTTGAAATAGTTGATGGCCGAGATGCCGAGAGCCAGGGTGGACAGTTCCTTGCCACCGACCAGGGCCACGGCCCGGCTGATGGAATCGATGGTCTGGGGGAAGCCGTAGAGGGGCGAGTTGACCAGTTTGAGGAGCTTGGCGGACAGACTCAGGTCGGTGCTGACCACTTTGGCGATGCGGTCGGCCGAGGCCGCGTCGTCTTCGAGGACCTCTTTGATGCGGAAGAAGATGTCCGGAAAGCTGGCCAGTTCGGTCTCGTGCTCCACGATGGTCTCGGGGGTGCCCATGCCGGCGACAAAGACGTCTTCCAGGTGTTCGACGTTGGCGGCCCGGCGCTCGTCCAGATCGGGCAGCTTCCAGCCTCCGGCAACGGCCCGGGCGGTCAGCTCCAGGGCGATGTGGAACATCTCTATGACCGCGGGATGGTCCGGGTTCACGTACAGGAAAAATTCGCGCACGTAGTCTTCCACGGCCAGGAGGTCGGCCTCGGTCAGGTCCGACAGGTCCGGCTCCACGTCGGCCTCGAGGATGGCCACGCGTTTGAGCAGTTGGAGCTGATTGTCGGCCAGCTCGGTGCCGCTCCTGAAGAGCAGCCTGCCGTCTTTGGCGATCAGGTCGGAGGCCAGGACCATGCCCGGCTTGAGTTCGTCTATGGGCTTTATGCTCATGGCCTATTCCTCCTTCTTGTAGGCGATGGCGCCCGCGTTGTGAACCGGCTTGAACGACTGGGAAATCTTGTGCAGGGATTCGGAGTGGCCGAGCAGCAAGTAGCCGCCGGGCAGCAGGTTGTCGTAGAACGCCTGCACCACCTTTCGTTTCATGGCGTCGTCGAAGTAGATGATCACGTTGCGGCAGAACACGATGTGTGACCGGGGAATTCGCTTGATGGCCAGGGAGTCGTTCAGGTTCATGGGCATGAACTTGACCAGCTTGCGGATACGCGGGTCGAGTTCCCAGCCGCCCTCGACCTCCTTGAAATAGCGCTTGCGGATATCGTCCGGCGTGGTCTTGAAGGCGTATTCGGTGTAGATCCCGGCCTTGGCCCGGGTGATCATGTCTTCGGACAGGTCCACGGCGGTGATATTGATCCGCCAGCGGGTGATCTCGGCCTTGAGGATTTCGAGCAGGAGAAAAACCAGGGTGTAGGGTTCCTCGCCGGACGAACATCCGGCGGACCAGACGTTCAGTTCGAGCCTGCCCGCCTTGCGCTGCCGGTCGAGAACCTCCTTGAGCAGGTTGTCGCGGAAGGAGTCGAGTTGCTTCGTATCGCGGCAGAAGCTGGTTTCGTTGGTGGTGACCATCGCGAAGAGCTGTTTGAGCTCCTGCCCGCGGTCCACCTTGAGGTACTTGATGTAGTCCGTAAAGTTGGTCAGGCCGAGCTCGCCCAGCCGCCGGGAAAAACGGCTTTCGAACAGGTACTTGCGCTTCTCGTCAACAAAGATGCCGCTCTTTCCGTAGATGAAATCGCGCAGTCGGATGAATTCTTCATCCGTGATCTTGACGCCCTGTCGCAAGGTGCTTGATTTACTGAACAACGAGCTCATTTATTGCGATCCTTCCAAAACACTGTCCGTTTTACCCCTCTGCCCGTTACTGCAAGTCTCATATTGCAGACTAGTATTTATTGACGAAAATAATGCCGCAAGGTCTAACCCGCCCGGTAGGTTCGAACCGGTTCCCTGCCGCTGAGAGCCCGGTGCGCACCTTGGGCAAGGGCGGCCATTTCCACCTCGCCGGCGACCACTTCCACCGGTCCGATGAACGCGATCTGCCGGGTGATTTCCTCCACGAGGGGGGCGCTCCGGGAGAGCCCGCCGGTCAGGATTACGGCGGTCAGATCAAGGTCCCCGTCCTCCAAGGTCAGGGCCGGGGCCATGGACACGATGTGCCGTGCGATGCCGTAGGCCATGGCGCGAAAGACCAGCCCCGCGTGTTCGTCGCCCTGTTCCATGCGGGCCAGGACCACGCGGGGATCGTTGGTCCCCAGGTGGGCGGCCAGCCCGCCTTGGCGCAGAATGGTCGTGCGCAGCTCGGCATAGTCGCGTTCGCCGTGGTGGACCGTGTCCAGGATCGGCACCAGAGGCAGGCTGCCCGTGCGTTCCGGGGTGAACGGGCCCTCGCCGTCCAGGGCGTTGATCACGTCCACCACCCGCCCTTTTCGGTGTGCGCCGATGGAGACTCCGCCGCCCATGTGGCAGACGATGAAATTCGAGTCGAGATACTCCACGCCGCGCCGCGCGGCCACGATGCGGGCCACCCCGCGCTGATTCAGGGCGTGGAAGATGGATCGTCTAAAGAGCCCCGGCAGGCCGGTCAGCCTCGCCTTGTCCATCATCTCGTCCGTGACCACCGGGTCCACCACGTAGGCGGGCACGCTCCAGTGACGGGCCAGGGCCAGAGCCAGGATGCCGCCCAGGTTGCAGGCGTGCTCGCCGTACCGTGCGGATTGCAGGTGGTCAACCATGGCGTCCGACACTTCGTAAACACCTCCTTCCAGGGGACGCAGCAGACCGCCTCGGGCTACCACGGCCTCTATGCGTTTGGTGTCCGTGCCGGTCTTGCCCAGGAACTCGGCCACCAGTCGCATGCGGTAGTCGAATTGGTCCGCCACCTTGTGGAACCCGGCCATCTCCTCGCGAGAGTGCTGCAGTTCCTCGGCGGCCAGGGGCTCGCCGTCCCTGTAAAGGGCCACCTTGGTGGAGGTGGAGCCGGGGTTGATGACCAGGATGCTCATAACCGGGTCCTCCTCGCCAGGACCGAGGCCAGGGCGATGGAGTGGAACTTGGACGCGTCCGAGTCGCCCCGGGAAGGGACCACCACCGGCACCCGGCTGCCCACGACCACGGCGGCCATGGTGCAGCCGCACAGCGTGGACAGGGACTTGTACAGGACGTTGCCCGCCTCGATGTTCGGGGTGACCAGGATATCCGCGTTCCCGGCCACCGGATTGTCGAAACGCTTGGTGGCCGCGACCTCGCGGGACACGGCCAGATCAAGAGAGAGCGGGCCGAGGACCTGGGCGTCGCCGAACTGGCCCTGGCGGGCCATCTTGGTCAGGATGTCGCCGTCCAGGGTGGCGGGCATGGCCGGGTAGTTGATCTTTTCCGTGGCCGCCAGCACTGCCGCCTTGGGGGCCTCCATGCCCAGTGTGCGGGCAACCTCCAGCGCGTTCTTGAGGATATCCACCTTGCGTTGCAGGGAAGGCGCGATGTTTACCCCCGGATCGGTCAGAAGCATCAGGCGGCCGTCCACGGGAGTCTCGAAGACTGCCACGTGGCTGAGGATACGCCCGCCGTGGGGTACGCCGGTCTCCTTGTTGAGCACCGCCTTGAGCAGGGTGGCCGTGGACACCAGCCCTTTCATGATCAGCTGGGCATCGCCCTCGCGGAAGAGCCGGACCGCCTCGAACACGGCCCCGGCATCGTCGGTGACGTGCACCTGCCGAAAGGGGGAGATATCGAGCCCCCGCTCGTCCGCGATACGCCTGGTCTCCTCCATGTCCCCGATCAGGATGGGCTCGGCCACGCCGCGTTCATACGCCTCGATCCCGGCCCGGAGCACAAAACCCTCGGCGGACCGGGCGATGGCTACCTTGGGCATGGCCCCCCCCTGTCCGTAATCAAGGGCGGCCTGTACCAATTCGTTCAGGCTTGTAATGGGTAGGAAATCGGACACTTATTCATCCCCGCGCTTGAGCGCGATCATCCCGGACCGGCACATGGACTTGATCCCGTAGGGCACGAGCATCTTGATCAGTCCGTCCACGCGGTCCTGGTCGCCGGACAGCTCCACGGTGACCGTTTCCCGGCCCATGCCGACCACGTTGGCCCGGAAGACCTCAAAGACCTGCATGAGTTGGCTGGTCTGCGCGGGGGCCATGGCCACCTTGATCATGACCAGTTCGCGGTCCACGAAATCCTTCCTGGACAGGTCATCCAGCTGAATGACCGCGTCCAGGGAATCCAGATAGCGGCCGATCTTGTCGACGGCCTCGTCATCGCCGTCCACGCACAATACAATGCGGGACACCTGCGTGTTTTCGGTTTCCCCGGCGGCCAGGGAGAGTATATTGGCGTCGTATTTGCCGCATTCCCGGGCCATCATGGCCAGGACGCCGGGCTCGTTGCGGCACAGGGCGGACAGGGTGCGTTTCAAGGGAAATCTCCTCGTTGTGGTTGGTACGCGCGGCTTTCCGCGCCCAAGCACAATACCCGATACTCGGTTCAAAGCAAATCTCGGCGTGTCCGCTGCCTCGGCTGCTCTTTCGGCTGGCTACGAAACCTCCGGCCGTGTATAGTGCCCGTATCGTGATCCATTTTTTTCGTGAAAAACGTTGGTTTTTCTTCACCTTGGTCATTCAGGCCGTCATGCTGCTCCTGCCCGCGCCCGAAGGCGTCACGCAGGAGGGGTGGCGCGTGATGGTCATGACCGTGGGCGCGACCATCCTGTTCATCACCGAGCCCATCCCCCTGCCGGCCGTGGCTCTGCTCATCATCCTCGGTCAGGTTTTTCTCCTCGGCCTGGACTCCTCGCTGGTGGCCAAGTCCCTGATGAAGGACTCGGTCCTGTTCATCATGGGATCGCTCATGCTCGCCGTGGCCCTGGTCAAACAGAAGCTCGACAAGCGCCTGGCCCTGCTGATCATCAAGGTCACTGGCTCGGGCACCTATGCCATCGCCTTCGGCATATCCGTCTTTTCCGGTCTGCTCGCCTCGTTCATCGGCGAGCACACCGTGGCCGCCATGATGCTGCCCGTGGCCCTGTCCCTGATCCAGCTGTCCACCGATGATCCCAAACAACAGCGCGCCCTGGCCGTGCTCTTCCTCTTCTCCATCTCTTATGCCTGTGCCATGGCCGGGATCGGCACCCCGTCGGGCGGCGCGCGCAACGCCATCATGATCGACTACCTGCGCGACTTCTTCTACGCCTCTGACGATCCGGCCACCTACGGCTATTCGGTCTCCTACCTGCACTGGATGATCTACGCCTATCCCATTTTTCTCATCCAGTTGCCGCTCATGCACGTTATTCTGCGGTACACCTTCAAGACCGACCTGCACGACCTGGGCCCGGCCGTGGCCAAGCTCAAGGAACAGGTGGGCCAGGAAGGTGCCCTGACCGGCCGCCACTACGTGGCCATCCTTCTGTTCCTCCTGACCCTGGCGGGCTGGGTGGGCTTTTCCTCCCGGTTCGGCATGGGCACCATCGCCATCCTCGGCGCGGTCCTCTTCCTGATCACCGGTCTGGTCCGCTGGCAGGACCTGAACTCCGGCGTCAACTGGGGCGTGGTCCTGCTCTACGCTGCGGCCATCTCCCTGGGCGTGCAGATGCGCGATACCGGCGCGGCCGCCTGGGTGGCGGGCATGTTCATGGACGCGCTCGCCCCGTTCGGCCTGGACTCCGGCCTCGGTCTGCTGGCCGCGGTCATGCTTCTGACCACCTTTATCACCAACACCATGAGCAACGGCGCGGCCGTGGCCGTGCTCGGCCCCATTGTTCTGGCCATCGCCGTGGGCACCGAGTCCAACCCCCTGGCCGTGGGCATGATCACCGCCATCTCCAGCGCGTTCGCCTACTTCACGGTCATCGGTACCCCGGCTTCCACCATCGTCTATGCCTCAGGCTACCTGCGCCCCTCGGATTTCATGAAAGTGGGCTGGCGCATCGCCATCATGTCCTTTATCGTGCTTCTGACGGCATCCAAACTGTATTGGCCCCTTATCGGCCTCTAAGGAGTTGTCCATGACCAGGGACGACAAACTCAACCTGCGAATCCTCATCTGCATAGGCGGCGGCCCCGAAGCCTACGCCAGCCTGCGCTACGCCGTCCGACTCAGCCAAACCACCTGCGCAGACATCTCCCTGCTCTACGTCCGCCCCCAGGACAGCGGCCTCAACTCCGGCGGCATGGAAGTGCGCGTGGCCCGCGAAAATGTGCTGGATTGGGGCCTTGAACTGCCCGGCCTGCGCCAGCTCAAGGCAGCCCGCGACATTCTTGTGGAACTGGGCGAGATCGAGCCCGGCGCAAGCCGCGAGTGGAAGCACCGCGAACTCAAGGGCGACCCGGCGGGCGAATACGTCCGCGAATACGAAAACCCCTGCGGCGGCATCGTCTCCCTGCGGCTGCGCACCGCCTCGGACGTGACTGCCGCCGTGTCCGACGAGGCCAAGCGGTTCAAGGCCGACGTGGTTATCGTCGGCGCTTCTCCCGAACCCATGTCCGGGCTCAAAAAACTCTTCTCCCGCAAACCCCTGGCCCTCAAGATCGCCGCCCACGCGCACTGCTCCGTCATCGTCGCCCGGCATCTCGAACACGGCCGCAACCACCTTGTCTGCGTCCAGGATACCGACCAATCCCGGGCCATGCTCCCCGTCGTCAGCCGTTACTTCCAATCTTGCCAATACCCCCTGTCCATCCTGTCCGTGGCCCCCACCGAGGCCGACCTCGCCTCGGCCCAGAAAGCCGCACAGGAAGCAGCCGAGATTCTTGCCGAACTCGGCACCACCCCCGCCGAAATCCTCGTCGAAGTGGGTGACCCCGTGGAAACCATCATCACCATCGGCTACGACTTCTCTCTCATCCTCGCTTCCGAATCTCTCAAACCCTGGTTCGCCAAAGGGTTCAGCGTGTCCCACGAAGTGGCGGAAAAAGCGCGCAATTCCGTGATGATCGTGAAATAGGGTCGGGAAAGAGGCCTCCGGCGGCTGGGGCACTGCCCCAGACTCCGCTTAAGGACCTTTTGAGAAAAGGGTTCTAAGAATTTTCCAAACTTTTTGTGTGCCTTCGGCAGCGGGCTGGCGGGTGTTTTACGTGGGGGCGGAGACCAAGTCGCAGCCTCTCACTGCCGCACGCCCCTGGACGCTACAAGTCGACCAGTTCCACATCCTTTTCGGCGATGGGCGTGCCCAGAAACCGGGAGCCGGTGCGGGCGAAGCGGGGGACGTCGTCGGTGGTCAGGTATAGGGTGGAACCGCAGCCGTTTTCGGGCCGGTTGAGGTGCAGGCGGTCGAGCTCGCGGGACACGGTGTCTGCCGTGGTGGCGGCGGAGTCCACGATGGTGGTCCCGGCCGGGACCAC
>Ga0075011_10001738_pt1 | contig 11763 bp, 5 predicted proteins | sample TARM_MetaG_T_14_FD_72354 | JGI IMG/M metagenome (GOLD analysis project Ga0075011, IMG submission 72354) | Freshwater microbial communities from Pennsylvania, USA, analyzing microbe dynamics in response to fracking - TARM_MetaG_T_14 | ecosystem: Environmental > Aquatic > Freshwater > River...
GGTACAAACGGATAGGGCAGGTCAGCCTCATTATCCTGGCGACCGACGGCCTTGCCGGAAAAGGACGCCACGATCCCTTCCTTGGCCTGCTTCTTCCACGGGGAAACCTGATTGGGGTGTACGCCGTACTTGCTGGCGAGCTCCGCCGGGTATGTTCCCCGGACAAGGGCATCCAGGGTGACTCGGGCTTTGAATGCCGCGCTGAAACGTTTTCTCGGCTTGGACATGAATTGCCTCCTTCGGGCAGTTTATGTCCACCTTATCGAGTGGTCCAGTTTTCCGAGGCCACTTCTTTCATCTAGAATCTCCTGCGTTGTCTTTACGAAAAAATTCTACTTTTCAGAACCACTAATTTTCTCGGGGATTACCGGGGACTTTACAGGACGGGTTCTGACCAACGAGGGCGGGATCGCCCCTGTGTGGAAGCGCCGCGGAGACACGCGTGGACGACATTGTCATCGGCCAACAGGGTACTCCGGGTCAGGAAACGGATGCCTGATCGACCAGGACGCGAACCAAGTCCTGGTTGAGGCTGTGGGAGGAGCGGAAGGCAGTGATCCGGCCGACCACTTCGGCCCCGGCGAGCATCAGGTCGCCCAGGATGTCAAGCACCCGATGGCGCGGCAATTCATCCTCGAAGCGCAGGCCGCCCGGATTCCAGACCCGGCCCAAGGCGTAAACCAGCAGGTTGTTCAACGAGGCTCCGCGCGCAACAGACGTCCCGGTGAGCAGGCTGAATAGCTTGACAGGCAGGGCGTGGCGCAGAGGCGAAAAAGTCCGGGCCGGGCAGATTTCGCGGGCCACGGTCTCGCGATCCAAGGGCCCACTCCAGGTGAGCACCCCGAACCGGCGCAGGGTCAGGGAAAGGTCCACGGACAGATCTTCGGCGGGCTCCAGGCGTACGAACCGCTCCCCGTCGCGGCTCTCCATCGGCTCGGAAACAACAATTCGCCTTCTCGGGGCTGCCTGTTCCACGGAACCGGCGCGGCGTACCGCCTCCACCAGCAGCCGGGCGCTGCCGTCGAGGATGGGCACCTCCTCCGCGTCCATGTCGATGAGAGCGTTGTCGATGGAACAGGCGTACAGAGCGGCCAGCAGATGCTCGCAGGTGCGGATGGTCGCGTCGTCCGTCTCAAGCCCGGAACAGCGCACCAGCTTTTTGGCGTAGGCGATACGAGCCGGGACTAGGGCACCGTCTAGGTCTGCGCGCCGGAAGACCACACCGGAATCCGGCGCGGCCGGGAGCAGAGTCACGGCGGTCCGCTTCCCGGTGTGCAGTCCCCTGCCTGAAAAGGATACAGGATGAGCAAAAGTGCGCTGGAAGACGGACATGCGGTGAATCTACGACGCAGCAACCCGATTGACAACTACTGAAGGCAAAGCGTCCACCTTTCTGACTTATCTTTCTGGAATGTCGTGCGAAAGCGCCTCAACGCCAACGCTGCCACCATCGTTTTGGCGGGTATTGAAATGGTTTGTCGACGGGACTCCCGTCTTCACTGTTATACGTCAAATTCGGATTATAGTAGGGATCATTCTTCAAGCGGCCCCCCCACCGTTTACGCATGTATTTCTTTTCCCGAGTGAAACGACGGCGTTTCTCTGGGGTATCGCGACGCCCTCTCGAAACGGACTCGTGGTGAATCAAAGTTGCTTCCGGAGTCCAAACAATACGCAATCCCTTCCGTTGCAGCCTGAGACAAAGGTCGACATCATTGAAGGCCACTGCCAGATTTTCATCAAACCCGCCCACAGAAAGGAAATCCGACTTTCGCATTAACAAGCATGCACCGGTAGTCGCCGAGACAGTCCTGGGATATTGCAAACGGAAATCCACAGCTAGCGATCCTGGATCGGTTCCTTTCCACGGGTGGCCAGCATATCCATTGATGCCAAGCACAACCCCGGCGTGTTGCAATGTTCCATCCGGGTAAAGAAGACGCGCCCCGACGGCACCCACACCCTTTTGTTCAATCCAAGCCACCATGGAACTGAGCCAGCTCGGTTCAAGGATTTCAATATCATTATTCAAAAAACATAAAATCTCACCGTGGGCATGCTCAACCGCATTGTTGTTCATTCTCGAATAGTTAAATGTCTGCCTGTCCCGGATGACATTGATCCAATCTTTTGTTTCCAAAACATGCAAATACTCGATTGCATCTTTTTCCCTACTGTTATTGTCAACAACTATTATTTCATAGTCATTATATGCAGTTATACTAAAAATGGAATTAATGCAGCGTCGCATATAAGTCAATTTATCTCTCGTCGGGACAATGATGGACACAGTCGGATTCTCGAAGGGCTTTGGAATGCACAATCTCTTTTTTTTATGTTCACCACAATTGCTACTTCGCAAAAGCACCTTTGGAACGTGAGTAATCTGCATACCCGATTTATTCACAAGCTCTTGCACCTGTCGGTCAGGATGCATATCACGACGGAATTCTAAATGCTGTCCCGCGACTTTGAAGACAGCACTTCTTCCTATATATCCGGAAGCATTTTGAAGAATGGGATCATATTGCGGTTTAAATATGAACGAGCACGGAGAATCAGTACTCTGCTGTTTGCATTCATCGCCATAGATACACAAGCTCTCCGCATGGTTAGCAATTGCGTAATGCACGGCCGAAACGGCACCAACCTCCAGTTGATCGCCAGCGCACAAGACACCTATGTAATCGGTTTTTGGCAAGGCATCTGGCCAGACGACATTGCCAGCCCAGATTTCAACGGCTTCAATCCGCAATTCACGGAACATCTCTGCGATTTCGAGATATCCGACGGGGGAATGCAGCAACAGCACGCATGGGCACGCAAAGCATCCTTGGTCTAAAATGGAATCCAAAGTCCTGCAAAGTGCACCCTTGTCACCATACGAATGGATAAAAAGAGTAATCCTCGAACTTGTTTTCATCGGCAACACGCTTTCATTTCGCAATCACAATCAACGGATAACCTTCTTCCACCCCTTGCAGAGGAGACAACCCGGTTCTCCACTAAAAATAAACCCCAGAAAGCACAAAGACTCACTGGGGTAAAAAAAACACTGTTAGCAATACTACTTGATAGCGACAGCAGCCATTCTGCCATTGGAAGAATAAAGATCGATCGCAGAATTAGTGCTCTTGGCGGTCAACACGATAGAGAGCAATCTGTTGAACTTCTCATCATCAGACGGAACCGTAAATTTAACATCGTAGGTGCCAGTCGAAGTACGCCCCCACACCTCCATCACGCCGGAAGAGGTAATGGAGACAGCGGAAATGGTGAACCCTTTGACACTCCCACTCCAGGCGAAAGCTATGGAACTGAACATCACCAAAAAAACGAAAGACATAAACATAATCTTCAAAGATTTCATACGGACCACCTCCTTCTAGACGGTTTCAACGATATCTTTTATCCGTTTATTGATTATAGAACTGGTGTCCCTTTCCCGAATTTCCTTGCACAACAAAGTCCAGCCATACGGTATCTTTTCTTTAATATAAATCAACGCGGGGCGCAATTGCTCGTCGTCAAATTCAGCAATACTTTTAGATTGTTGTCCAGGAACGCCGTTCGCCTGGAACAAATTCCCCCCTGCCCGTTTCAGCAGCGATCTAGCGATTAACGTATTGTCTTTAGCATATTTTTGTATAATATGCAATCTCTGCTCGGAAGAAATAACACCTTTGAATTTATACAATTTATCGTAGCTGTCAAAACTTGGCAAGGTCGCATATTGCGTCAACAGAAGTGCTACAGAAGCCTTTATTTTGCGTTCTATTTCCAATGTATTAATGAATTTCTGAAAATGTATGAACTCCCCACGCAGTGATGGATTCACCGAATGTTTCGGAACAGTATATTCCGGCCCGATAGCCTTTCCGAAAACATGATGATGAAAATCAGCGTATATGGATCCCGAACTGAACTGATCGACTTCGTAAGGACGGACAAGGACATTCTCCATACCAAAAACATCAATCCAATCTTTCAAAATCAACGAATAATACAACGAACCATCGAATGCTATTTCTGGGTTTGAATGTATATTCTTAATGTGTTGTATATACGTCGACTCGATCAAACAATCTTGCCTGCGCAGATATGCGATAATTTTCACGTCAAAACAAGATGGGATCCAATCACGAAGTTTTTGAACCGCTCCCGCTACGGGATTGAACAGTCCTTCCGTTGAAATAATATAGGAATAATTGGGATCTGTTATGCCCAATTCCTCGAACTCTTCCTTCGCCGACTTCAAGTCGGCGGGAAAGTACGGCTCACTTTGCCCGCTTTCCTTGTAAAACGCGAAAGATAATGCATGATGGGTTTCTATAATTTTCGTTTTTGGAAAAATGATGCCATCATTCTTCAAGGACTCCCTGTTGATCGCCCAGAAGTGCTGTAATGCGCTCGTTCCGGTTTTTGGTGAACCTATATGCACATAAACCGTTTTCCTGGCCTGCCGTTTTTTCCCAGGAGAACACACCAACGCGGAGGCTTTGCTAATGAAGCACTCATTCGGATCGGCATTAACCAATTCGACATTGAAACTGCCGGTGTACTTGTCATCAATACATATATCCTTAAGAGCCGCTACATCGCCACAGAGTGTCGGATTTTCAAAAAATTCCTTGAATCCCCACAAAGCAGTCTCAAAATCAAATTCGGGGAGGAGCTCGAACCGGTTGACCACGGCAGAGGCAAAACCCTCGACTCCGCTTATGACCGCCTCCCGAGCAATGATCTCATTCACAGGAATGACGATATCGTCATAGACTGGTACAATGTCTCCGTCGTCATTTCTGGTCACACCGACGACGCTGGGAACAGGCGGCATCATGACCGCCTCATAACAGAATGAATGTTTGAAGAAAAGTTCGCCCAGTTTGACGGCGTCATCAAGATTTTCGTGCAGAAAGCTGACCTTGTCCAGATGCGTATTCTTGTCCGGAAAGGACATGATATAATATCCTTTGATAGGCCTGTTGAACACTTCCTGAATGCAATTTTGCATTGTCCCGCTATAGCCGATATCGACCAGCGCGGAACCTTCCACGATCTCGCTTTGGAGGTATTCCGTAAAGCCTCCCCGCTTCTTCGACATGGTTTCGTAGAGTTTGTCTCCCAGAAGCGTTACAGCCCTAAGAATTTTCTTCTTGTCTCGGGACATTACATACTGAATGTCTTCGATATTGTTCGCCCTCAGGAGAGTCCAATCCTCATCCGTCAGCCGATAACCGAATCTCCCTTGAAAAAACGGTACAAGCCCCCCTTTCATGTACGGATTGCGATCAACTATGTTCTTGAGGCTCGAGACGGAGGAGACAGACAACGTGTTGGCTATAGTCCTGGACGAATACAACAAGGCGGACTCGGGGGCATCTTTCATACCCCTGGCGACGATGTCGTACGCTTTTTTCATGATCACACCTTCTCGCGTGAGAAAATGCAATTTCTTGATGCCGTTCTTCCTGGCATCCAGAATCAGTTGCCTGCTGAACTCATAGAGCAGAGGTCCGAGATAGAGATACCCCAGGTTATAGGGATTGCTGTCCAAAAGACTTGAACAGCGTCGATCCTCGGCTCCGAACATGGAATTTGCCAGGATTCCCATATGGCTGATCTTGTTATTCCGTAAGGAAACGGTCCCATTCCTTTGAAGGACATATGCCCGTTTGAGCATATCGATCACTTTGGGAACATGCATGGATCGGCATCCGCAGAACCTGGGCATGTTCACGTCGGAATGCAGGTTGTCGCCGACAACAACCGTCTCCTCCAGCTTGATTCCCTGCTCCCTGGCAAGGAACTTGAACATCTTGCCTGAATCCTTCCGCACCCCGACATCAGAGGAAACAAACAACGCGTCATACCCTATACGGCATACGCCAGCGGCCTCCAGCATCTGATTTACGGCCGGAGTGGTGAGATACATGTCCGAAGCCAGGATCACCTTCATGCCGCTCTCGCGAGCAGCCCTCAGCATTGCAAGCCCGGCTTCGCGAGGCTCGACCAATGCAATTTCAAGGTTGATCTCGATCTTCTTGAGCTGGTTGGACTCCTCAGCACTCAAGCCGAGACGTTCCCCCACCTTCTTGTAAATGTCATGAATTGTGACATCTTTGTTCGGCTTCAAAGCTCGGCGACAAACATCCTCCGCCCAAATACGAATCTGGGGAAACCCATCCATCCCCTCGTTGCCCACGATATCCCGGATCAACGGCTTCATGTAAATGAACAAATCCTCCGGCTTTTCAAACGGGCGCGCCACGAGGGTATCGAAAATATCAAACACAACGTTCTTGATTTCACCGCTGTGGATTAGTTTGGTAAAGGTCTGGATAAATCCATTATACCATGTCTCGTTCTCCAGCGCATTGACCTTCCCGCCTCCGTGCGCAGGCAGCGACGTCGAGTCCAGGAGGCTGGCCGTCACAACCGAACTGTATCCCTCTTCATGAGCGATGTGGCTTATGAGCCTTTCCACCCCGTGCGCCAGGGTCCCGTCGTTGCCGATGGGCTCTTCGGGAAAATGCTCATAGTTCCATTTATAATTGAATAGTTTTTTCAACGCCTTGGGTTTCGCCCAATAAAAAGACCCGGCAGGGAAATGTATATTCTCTTCAGGGGGGGTCTTGATCTTGAGGAATTTGCAGACCTCACGGATTTTGTCACCGTTGCCGCCGAAATCCTCGTGATAGCTCCAGCGGGGATAGGTCTGCGGGTACACGACCCCCACAGACTCCTCGTTGTACAACTGATTGATGATGCGGTTGACGATTTTGGACGAGCCGAACGTACGGTCTTTAAGATATTGGAACCAAACTGGGTCGCTCTTTTTGGAGTGTATATGAAGCATGATGTCAAAATCACTTAGGCGGGGCCCTATTTCAACCAGCAATGGGCCAATATCCCTGCCGCGATTTTCGCACAAGACCACTTCTAGCTCCTGTACCAGCGGTATCGAGCCGAACGCCTTGCGTACCTTCTCCTCCACCGCTTCGAAAGGCGTGGTGACGAAAAGGTGAAACGGCCTTTCAAAATGCTTCAGCGCCGCAACGAATTGCGGAATCAGATCGTCGTGATAGATATGGATGTGGACAGCCACTGAACAACTACCGGCCGGAACAGCCATGGTGTCGGTCTTGTCGAACTCGGAATCCGTGAACAAAATTCGGGAAGGACAGGTCGGCCCCCGTCGTGGCTTGCGGAATGTAGGAGGCCGCGTACCGTTCAAGGCCCTGCTCACCGTATTAAGCGCGGTGTAGCCAAAATGCACATCCGGCTCCAGATACGTTCCCTCCGCCCATTCATTCCATGCATTGATGAAAATGAATCGACTACCCCTTGGCAATTCTTTGCAGGCATACCACATGGAATCGAGCAACCACCGATGGAAAATGTCCACTGAAAAATGTGTAAATATATGTGGTCCGTGTGGCTTTCGCCCGGTATTATCGAACTTGAGCGCAACCGTCCTGAACAAGGTATAGTCGACCTTCTCCCGCTTCCTGATGTCGATGATGCCGTTGGCGTAATCGGCGTAGGAATGAATTCTCCCGGAAAAACCGTGCTCCAGCCCCGCCGGGGAAAAATTCCTATTAATGCTCGGATGGTGTAGGTGGGCGGGCATTTCCGAAGCGGCATCGAAGCCGTACTTGCGAGGGTCGGTGTAGTCCTGGTAGGTCTGAACGCAGATCAGATAGATATCGCCTATTCCGTTCTCACGGCACCACTTCCGCCAAGTCTCGGTTGTCTCAACCGGATCCTTGAGATGGGACTTACGATAGACCAAAACGACAGGCTTGCTTTCGAAGCGGATATAGCGGGGGTCACTGAAAAGCTTGGCGATGTCGGCAATAGTGTTCTCATTGTCACGCGGCAGATACTTCTGCTTCATCAGGATTTCATCGTCGGACCCATCCCATCGCCTGCTCCAGTTTTCATTGGCCCAACAAACGCAATAATTAATATCAATATCCTTGTTTTCACACAAAAGATTCAGAGGCTTCTCCAACAACCGCTTGCCGCTGAAGTTATAATAATAAAAACAAAACCCATGAATACCATGACGCTTCGCGATGGCTGCCTGTTTCTTCAGTGTACCGATATCAGTCAAATCATAATACCCGATATCTGGATGTGGCTTGCGCTGCTGCCACTGATCGCCATAAACCTTCTTAGCTCTTTTGCAGCTGGTCCAGTCCGTGAACCGCTTTCCCCACCATTCGTTGTTCTCTTCCACTTCGTGGAACTGCGGCAGATAAAAGGCGATAGGCTTGATATCGTCCTTGTTGGCAAAGGCTGAAATCACGCTGTCTTCATACACGTCGATTAACAGATCAGGGTCCTTGCTGTGCGACTTTTGATACGTATTATTAACGCGGCACTTGTGCACCAGGGGATTGCCGACCGGGCGACCGCCCCCCTGCATCTTTGCAATATACGCCTTGGTAGAAAATGAGCTGGAGGGATCGCGGCCCTCCTTCCATCCGACAATGCAATAATGGAACAACGGATCGATATTGGCCCGCGCCACATCCGGATTCTTCTCCAAATAAAATTCGGCATCGAAGACATTCCTGACTAAATCCATGTCGGCCGCAATCTGCGAGGGATGCCGACCTTCATTCTTCCCGAACTTGACATAGTGAGCCAATGGATTCATTTTGGCTAACTCAACATCTGAATTGCAGGAAAGATAATAGCGGGTGGAAAAAAGCTGGCTGGGGTTCAATCCTTGGGCGGTTCCATATTCGAAATAGTGCCATATGGCGTCTTTCGGGTGGACATGCGTTCCCACCTGGGACAGATAGTGTTGGGAGTCGAAGAGACCGCTTACTTTAATCATATCGATTAATTTTCGCTGTTTTCTCCGCTTTGAAGAGACTAATTCCAACAATTTCCCGAACAGCTTGCTGATGCCGAGCCTGCGCCTGATTTGATGGTATTCTATGGTCGCAATGCGATTGTTCAAATACGCGATATGGTCGCGCATCGTGTGAGAATCGTGCAACAACGCCTGACATTTTTTCTCAAGGTCGTAATATTTCATTCGGAGGTCGGAGCCTGCTGCTCCATCGGGATTTACCTGGTTTGACATCCTTTTCACCTGAATTTGACAATGCGTTAAAAACCAAACCGGCCGGTTGCGGACTAAATATCCTGCGCGCCCGACCCAAAAAACGGCACTCGGCATACTTCATGACGACATTTCTTGGCCATAGTCACCAAAGTGGAGCCGACTCAGCAGACATGCTCCATCATGTCGTCTTTAAAAAATCTCTTTGGCAAACGCTCGCTAAGTTCTCGCGATTCCAGCGCATAGAGAGGATGATGTGTCGGCTTGTCGCAAATCAGGCCTATCCCCCTGACCCGACCGCCAAAGCCACATCGGCACGGTTCCCCCCAAAAAATGATGGAGCAAATCCAAGCAAAGGTTTCTTGAAGCTAAGACCTTTGGCTGTCTTGTCCCGCTCAGAGCTTTTGATACGCTGAGCGAACGACTTGGATTGCGAGCCACTTCGCGTTTACGAATATCCAATAAACGGCATTCTGTCAGTACTACTCAGCCAACTGCAAGGCATTCAGGACTGATTAGCCCCTTATGTTAACGTTTGACCATCAGCGTCAATTCGTTATGTGAATAATATTTAAAAATATTACGATAAAATCAAGCCCATTCTACCTAAATTCATTAAAAAAAACTGTCCCGTTTATTTACCAATTGGCAGCCTTCCAAGAAAAAACACTACGTGAACGTGACCTGCCCTATCCGTTTGTACCACCCGCGATGTTAGTGCTCTCCCCTTGGCGTTTGCGGTAAATACGAAGACAGACTGTTTCCGGTAAAAAGGAACGAACAAACGGCTGGAGCCGCACCGTGCGCAGCTAGTTGGAACACCCCTTCCAAATTCGGGGCGTTTCCTTCCACCCCTGATCCACATCGTAACAAAACACTGTCTCGAAATTGCATTTGTTCTTGGTTACGATGTTGAGCAGGCGACACCGCTTGCCGGAAGCGGAGAAATAGTCGTTGGTCAGGGAAACGTCCACGTCGCCGTACCGGGTGCCAGCCAGGGAGGTCCACTCGCCCAGCCGGGCGGAGGCGACGTATTGCTCCAGGGGCGGCTGCGTGGGAGCGGCTTCCTGCGCCTGGGTCTCAGCCTGGGCCTGTGGGGGCGTCTCCTTCAGGACGGCACATCCGGCGAAAACGACAAACAGCACGAGCAACCCGCAACGAACGATAACCGAAACAATTCTCATGACACACTCTTCAGGATCGTTTGAACAAACCTGCTGACCCCTTTGCGGAACGCCCCCTGACGAGGTTCCGCCGATTCGGTCAGCCGTTCCAGGACCACCTCCGGTCCGCAGGACATTTCCGTCCGCCAATCGTAGTAGCTTGGATACAGGATTAAGACGCCAGCCACAAGTTCATCCAGGGAAAGACTCCGTCCCCGGCGGTCGAACTCCACCCGGTCCTCGGTCAGTCCCCAACCCGCATAGAACGGCCCTCCGTAGGTGACCACCGGGAGCCTGCGAAGCAGGGCCTCGAACCCAGACAGGGAAGTCAGGGTATGCAGTTCGTCCACTGCCGAGAACAGCGAATCGAGCGAGACGTCCGTAAGCATCAGGTCGTAGAGGGCCCCGTCCTCCTCCGCGAACGCTCCGCCCGGACGGTTGCCGCTGACCACGTCGGGATGGGGCTTGTACACGATGAACGCCTCAGGGCGGTTCTTCCTGACGGCCCGGAGCAGCTCCCGGTCCGAGCGCAGGCCCAAGCCGCCCAGCTCTACCGACTTGTCGCCCTGCACCTGGCCGACCACTAGAGCCGTCGGCCTGCCGCCAGAGTCCAGCCGAACCTCCCCGCGCGCGCCCACGTTGTACTTGGTCACGCCACGGCCCACGATGCTCTTCCGCAGCCGAGCCGCGCGCTCCAAGAGCTTGGGGTTGAAGGCCGTATCCCGGAGCAGCGTCTCAAGATCACTGGGGCGCGACGGATCGAAATAGGCCCCTTGGGCATCCATGCACAGGGAGTAGGGGTAGTGGAAATCCGACCCCAGGCCCGAGGAGCGGAGAAACCCGTCCTCCACGCCGACCACGTCAACCCTCGCCTTGCGGCACGCCTCTAACGCACCAGCGGGCACCTTGGCGGACCAGACCAGGACACGCGATCCTGCCTTGCGGGCCGCCGAGGCCGCCCCTTTCCCGGACCGGACGAAAAGAGCCTCCCCGTCCGTGGATGCAAAGAAATGTTTGGCGAATCCCCGTCTCCACCAGGAGAATCCGGCGCAGACGAACCGCCCGCGATTGCGGTCGTTGTGGCGCTTCTGATCTGCCAGGGCGTCGATGGCCTCCAGAACGCCGCACGGTCGGCCGGTGTACGGATTCACATACCGGGCGTAGCGCAGGTAGGCCGCCGCAAAGACCTCTTCCAGCGAACGAGCCACACCGCGCCGTTTCTCGCTCAGAGCGTCCCGGGTCAGCCCCCAGCCCGCGTAGAACGGCATGCCGAAACAGGACACCTCACACCCGGCCAGCAGGGCCTCAAACCCCATCTGGGAGGTCACGGTATAGACGCTGTCCACCTGTTCGAGCAGGCTCAGAGGATTAACGTCGAAGTCCAGCAGCACGCTGCCGGGGATGTCCATCTCGGCGAGATAGCCCCGCTTCTTCCCGGCCGTGACGTCCGGGTGGACCTTGACCAGGAGCGCGGCCCCCGGATTGTTCGCCGAAGCCGCTTCGGCCATGGCCCGGAAG
>Ga0075011_10001739_pt1 | contig 11761 bp, 12 predicted proteins | sample TARM_MetaG_T_14_FD_72354 | JGI IMG/M metagenome (GOLD analysis project Ga0075011, IMG submission 72354) | Freshwater microbial communities from Pennsylvania, USA, analyzing microbe dynamics in response to fracking - TARM_MetaG_T_14 | ecosystem: Environmental > Aquatic > Freshwater > River...
GCAATAGAGCATAACCACTGCTCTATTGCAGCCCCATTTTTCTAGTAAACGAGAGATGGCTCTGTCAAGAGGGTTGAGTAACAAAAAAAAACTTAACGTACTTATATCAATGGGGGGAGTAGATGCTCCAAATGCGACTTTAAAAGCCTTGAAGACTTTGTATTCCCAAATAAGTGCCAACTTCACTGTCCTGTTATCACCAAGGGCTCCTAACTTTCAACAAGTAGCAACGTGGTGTGCGCGTTGCTCTAACGTTACGCATTTAGAGTTTGTCTCTGATATGGCGAGTTTGATGCTGGAGCATGATATTGCTATTGGGGCTCCTGGTACGACAAGTTGGGAAAGAGCTTGCTTGGGGTTACCAAGTGTAATCATCCCTCTTGCAGATAACCAACAAATGATCTGCGAAGAGCTAGTTAAGCATAGCGCTGCATTAAAAGTAGAGCTCGAAGACATTCCAAGTCAGTTACTTTCTAGTTATCAAGCGATATTACGAAGTTGGGAGGCTTTTAAGCTGGCTAATCTTACTATCTGTGATGGACGTGGTGTAAAGCGAGTAGTTTTTGAAATTGAACAGCTTTTTATTAATAGTGATGATAGTTATTGTCTTGAAAAAGCGACACAACAGGACATAAAGCTAGTTTATGAATGGCAATGCCACCCAGAAACAAGAAAGTATGCATTGAACAAGAATGTTCCATCATGGGATGAACATCAAATGTGGATGTCTAGGAAGTTGCAATCCGCATCAGACTATTTTTATCTGGTAATAGACAAAGGAAATAACAAGAAAGTGGGGGCATTACGTTTAGATAGAATACGTTCTGAGCACTATCTTGTATCGATCTTTATTGACCCAAGTTGTTATGGAAAAGGTATTGCTTCCAGAGTTCTTGAATTAGTGGATGCCATCCACCCTGACGTTACTTTGCATGCTAAGGTATTAAAAGCTAATCTGGCATCTCAAAAACTTTTCCAAAAAGCTTGTTATCAACAAACTGATGGAGAAACCTATATCCGGCAACCCATTTATCGAGGTAAAAATGAAACCATTTATCACCATTGACGGTCGTAAAATAGGTCCAGACTTCCCACCATATATTATCGCAGAGCTATCAGCTAATCATAACGGCGATATTAATCGCGCATTCCAAATAATGGAAGAAGCCAAAAAGGCTGGCGCTGATGCGATAAAGCTACAAACCTATACCCATGAAACGATAACTATAGATTGTGATTCTGAAGATTTTCAGATTCACGGGGGGCTGTGGGATGGGCAGACCTTATATGAACTATATAAAGGCGCGCATATGCCTTGGGAGTGGCATAAGCCACTGTTTAAAAAAGCTAAAGATTTAGGTATTACAATATTTAGTTCCCCGTTCGACTTTACGGCAGTTGAATTACTTGAAGAGCTAGATGCACCAGCATACAAAATTGCATCGTTTGAGGTTATTGATATTCCACTGATTAAACGTGTAGCTCAGACGGGAAAACCAATGATTATCTCTACTGGTATGGCGAATGAAGATGAAATTGCAGAAGCGATTAAAACGGCTAGAGGCAATGGCTGCCAAGAGTTGGTGGTGTTACATTGTGTTAGTGGATATCCAGCCCCTGCATCGCAATACAATTTGAGAACGATCGCTGATTTGTCTGACAGATTCAATGTTTTGTCTGGTTTGTCTGATCATACTATTGATAACGCTACCGCTGTGGCTTCGGTCTCTTTGGGGGCTTGCTTAATAGAGAAACATGTCACCTTAGATCGTAACGGCGGAGGGCCTGATGACAGTTTTTCTTTAGAACCTCATGAGTTAGCTGCTCTATGTCGAGATGCAAAGACGGCGTGGAGTGCTCTTGGTAAAATTAATTATGAGAGAACTGAAGCTGAGAAGGGGAATTTGAAATTTAGGCGTTCCCTCTATGTTGTTAAGGATATGGAAGTTGGAGAGATAATTACTACGGAAAACGTCAAGAGTATTAGACCTGGTTTTGGTTTAGAGCCTAAGTACCTAGAAGCAGTCCTTGGACGAGGTATAAAGAAGAAACTAAGACGTGGGACAGCATTGACGAAGGATGATATTAATTTTTAGATCCGTTGGAAAGGGACACAATGACTAAACATGAATTGATCGTAGAGCCGGAAGGCTACTTATCACTTAAAAATAAACCTACAAAATCTGAATTGGAAGCTTATTACAGAAATAAGTACTATCAAGAGTCAAAAGGGGCTTATGAAGCATGCTATTCTCCGGAGGAGGTCAAATGGAAAAAATCTGTAGAGGAAGTAACAATACTCGCTCTAAAAGATGTTGTCCAAGTAAAGACTTTCTTAGATATTGGTTGTGGAGAAGGCTTTTTAGTAAGTGCTATGTTAGAAAAAGGTGCAGATGCATATGGTATTGACTTTGGTCTCGAAGGTGTAAAGCAGCACAATTCAGAAATAATCCATAGAACGAAAGCATGTGATATTTATGAATATATAGAAAAAGAAGATCTGTCTAGATTTGATTGCGTAAGTATAATGCATGTCATTGAACATGTGTTAGACCCTCGCAAGCTAATATCGATGCTGAAAGATAAGATGAAACCAGGAACGATATTGATCGTTAGACACCCTAATGACAACTCTATATTACACAAATATGCAAAATCTAGAGGGAAGTTTAAAGAAGACTTTTTTATAGAAGTCCCTGACCATTTGTCATACTTCAATGTGGAAAATATGGAAGTATTTCTCAAGGAACAGCAATTAGATGTAATTAAAAAGTTTTCCTCATGGCCTGTGGACTTGGCAATACTAAATGATGATACTAATTATGCGAAAGATCCGAGTAAAGGTAAAAGTGTGCACAACGCGAGAGTGTTGACGCATAACCTTTTATTTGAATCGTCTAATAGTAATTATTTGAAATTATTGGTTGATTTTGCAGAACTTGGTATAGGAAGAGATATTACGTTTATTTGTAGGGTTTAAGGTGTTTATATAATGAATAGCATACTTAGTGGCTCGCTTAATAATGTGAGTATATTAAAAAACAAGCGGAAACTGATTGAAGAGCTTGAGCCTAAAGCACAGATTGAAATTAAGCTTTTAATACTAACTGGTTCTACGATAGCTGAGCTTAAAGATTTTCTGTATCTTTTTTTGTTGAATAATGGGATAAAAGCGAACATTCTAGAGTCGACATATAATTCGTATTATGAAGACATAGTATTTAACAACTTGATAGAAAAACATAAGCCAGATTGGGTCTACGTACATACGACAAATAAAAACCTTATTCGTTGGCCAGATCCAGGTATGAATAAAAATGAGGTTGAGTCAATTTACAAGGATGAAGTTGATAAGTTTAAGTTATTAATGAGTAAGTTAAATGAATTCGGCATAAAAGCAATAGTTAACAACTTTGAATATCGAGTTGAGCGAGTTTTCGGAAACTTCGATGCATATTCAGATTTTGGTTATGTAAATTATGTAAATAGATTGAATCTGGAAATGTGTAAGATTATTTCAGAGTATGGAAACATACATATCAATGACATCATGTATATTTCTTCATCTCTTGGATTGAACAAATGGTTTTCAAGAAGTTACTGGCATTCTTTCAAATACGCAGTGGCTCCACAAGCAATGCCTCATTTAGCACGCTCTTTAAGTAATATTATTAAAGCTAGCTATGGAATGAGTAAAAAAGTGCTAGTTTGTGATCTGGATAATACGCTTTGGGGCGGAGTAGTTGGGGATGATGGGTATAATAACCTCTCTATTGGTCCGAATGGACCACTAAGTGAGTCATTTTCTGAACTACAGTCCTATATAAACGTATTACAAAAAAGAGGAATTGTCCTGGCTGTAAACTCAAAAAATGAGAGTTCGCTAGCTAAAACAGGTTTCGATAACGAGTTTTGCTTATTAAATCTTAAAGACTTTGCAGTTTTTAAAGCTAACTGGAATCAGAAATCGATTAATATTAAAGAAATTGAGAAGGAAATAAATATAAGGCACGATGCTTTTGTATTTATAGATGATAGCAAGTATGAGATTGAACAGATAAAGTCAGTTTTGCCTGATGTTGTTTCATTTACATACGAGAAATCACCTACTGAAATAATCGATAGCTTAGTTTCTGAAGGTGTATTCGAGTCATTATCACTATCTTCTGAAGACCAAAATCGGACTGAGTTATATCAAGCTAGGAGCAGGTTTGAAGGTGATGTGATTTCGATAGATGAATACTTAGCCACTTTAAAAATGCGTTCTTCGTTTTCTAATATCAATAAAACAAATAGTGTTAGAGTGGAACAACTGATTAATAAAACGAATCAGTTTAATCCAACTACCGCTAGAGTTAGTAGCAGAGAGTTGGATAGGTATGGTGAACGAAACTTTGTTGTTTCATTAGAAGATATTTATGGTAATAGTGGTATTGTTTCTGTTCTACTATATGATGTTTTTAATAATAGAGCTCATATAGATATATGGGTAATGAGCTGTAGAGTGTTCAATAGAAAACTTGAAAATGCCATTTTTGATGAGTTTATTAAAACTTGTATAAGGAATGATGTTAGCGAAGTAAGTGCAAAGTATATAAAGTCCAAAAAAAATGGGTATGTGAGAGATTTATATACTAACCTCGGGTTCACGCTAGTAAAATCTAGCGGCTATGAAGAGGAATATTTAATGAAGATTAGTGATTATGAAGCGAGAAATGAGTTAATAGAGGTGATTTATGAAGCTTGATACCAACGTGTTAATTAATTTGATAGCCGAAGTTCTGGAATTAGAAGTAGACAATATAAATGAAAGTACTACTAGTGATGAAGTGGAAAACTGGGACTCTGTATCAACTATCACTTTGATGACAGTTATTTGTGAAGAGTATGGGGTCGAACCATCTTTTGACGTTATCGATTCGTTTACTTCAGTTAAAAAAATCCAAAAACTACTAAAGGATTTATAGATGTTAACTTTTCATCATGTTGGAATTGCTGTTGATGATATAAACGATAGCTATAACCAATATAAATTGCATATTGGGGAATCCATCGAGAGCGAGACTGGTGTTGTTTATGATGGTATTCAAGACGCATATCTAAAGCTTGTTACATTAAGTAGTGGCATAAATATAGAGTTCATATCCGGAAATATGGTAAGAAATCTAATTAAACGTGGAATGAACGTATATCATACATGCTATGAAACAGATGATTTTATGTTTGATAGTAACAACATGTTACGTAATGGTGCTGTAGCATTATCCTCTTCTGCTCCCGCAGAGTTGTTTGGAGGTAGACTCGTTCAGTTTTTTATGACTCAATATGGGATAGTTGAACTGTTGGAAAGTGAGTAGCAGACGTTTATGAATAATTGGAAAGCTAACCAGAACAAGCTATACAGTCTAGTGGATAGACATGGTGTATCAAACTTGTTCGCGCATAGTGATATTATAAAGTCGATAGAGTTTATTGATACATCTAAGGTCAAGAATCAGAGTAGCCTAATAAACGCGCATTGTGAACTTTTGAACTCGTTAAATACAAATCTTTACCTACCTCATTTCAATTACGACTTTCCCAAGCGGAAGCAATTTGATTATGATAACTTTATTAGCCAAGTAGGTGTGCTGTCCGGATATTACTCTGAAAAATACGAATCTCATAAAACGTTTGATCCAATGTTTTCGGTGATAACAACAAGCCCTTATAGTATATATTGTGACCACGCCACTGAAGTTGATAGTTTTTCAAAAAATGGGATTTTTAGTAGATTCTCAACAAAGAATAGTGCAATTTTATTCTATGGTTGCAATTTATCATCACTCACCTTTATCCATTATGTAGAGACTATCACATCTTCACCTTATCGATATAGAAAGTCTATTAAAGGAAAATCTATATTCAAAGGCGATGTGGCTCCTTTGACATTTAAAAGTCACTTTAGACCTTTAGTCGGCAACGTTTCATATGATTGGAACAAAATAGAGCAAGACTTGTTAGAAGAAGGGATCTATCAGCAAATTAGTCAGAGTACATCGTTACTATTATCAAAAGAATTTTTTGATTATGCTCTTGTTAGGCTGCAAGAAGAACCACTGTATTTTTTGCAAGCAGATTCAAAGCGCTGGGTACAAGACAAACTAGATATACTCGGCAGGCCCTTTTTAGTAGAAGACTTTGAGTAGTAGAGGTTATTATCGAAATGACAATTGGCTCCGAAATGCACAAGTTGGTAGAAAAGTTGTTCCCAATTTGTCGAAGCATCACAGGGGAAGGTGTAAGGTCAACACTCAAACTTATCAAAGAAGAGATCCCAGAGCTTAATATACTGTCGGTTCCTAGTGGGCACCAAGCATTTGACTGGACTGTTCCTAAGGAGTGGAACATTAAAGATGCTTATGTAATGAATGAGCAAGGAGAGAAAGTAATCGACTTTAATAAAAATAATCTTCATGTTGTTGGTTATTCACAAAAAGTCGATGAGAAGTTGTCTCTAGATGAATTGTTAAAAAAAATTCACTGTTTGCCTGAGCTGCCAGATGCGATCCCGTATGTGACTTCTTATTACTCTGATTATTGGGGCTTTTGTTTATCATATAACGACATGAAGCGACTAACACCCGGCGAATATCATGTGGTTATTGATGCGACTCACAGTAATGGTGAGCTTAACTATGGAGAGTTGATATTACCAGGAGAGACAAAAGAAGAAGTACTTCTTTCCACATATGTATGCCATCCATCAATGGCAAACAATGAGCTTTCAGGTCCAGTAGTAACAACTTACCTTGTTAAATGGCTGAAAAACTTGCCAACTAGGAAATATACATATCGAATAGTTTTAATACCAGAAACAATTGGCTCAGTTGTTTATATACATAAAAACTTACATCATCTCAAAAAAAATGTTGTAGCTGGGTACATCGTCACTTGTGTAGGAGATGATCGAGAGTATTCGTTCTTACCTTCACGAGATGGTAATACGCTCTCAGATAAAGTAGCAAGATATGTATTAAAAGAAATTGAACCTAACTATCGTTCATACAGTTGGCTAGAAAGAGGAAGTGATGAACGTCAGTATTGCGCACCAGGTATTGATCTCCCAATATCTACTATAATGAGAACTAAGTATGGTGAGTACCCTGAATATCATACGTCTTTAGATGATCTTAATCTGGTAACGCCTGACGGCCTAGAAGGTGGTTATAACGCTTTGAGAAAAGCGCTGGAATTATTGGAAAAAAATTTTCGACCTTTAGTAACCGTTTTATGCGAACCGCAACTTGGGAAGAGAGGCCTCTATCCAAATTTAAGCACTATCGAAAGTCAAGAAAAAGTCATAAAAATGTTAAACTTGCTTTCGTATTGCGATGGAAAAAATACTGTACTAGATATAGCTCTTTTGATCGATTGTAGTGCTGATGAAGTAGTTGAAATGTTACAACCTATGATATCTAATGGTCTGATAAGAGTAATGTAGCTATATAAACAGCTTTAGAGTAGGCGTGGCATTGGAAAATATATTTATTTAGGGCACCATGATTATGATAGTAGGATCGAGAGTTAAACTTATAGAATTTTCGATAGATGTTGTGACTGATTCGTATGTTAATTGGCTTAACGACCCTCAAGTCAATATGTTTTTGGAATCAAGATACGTTAGACATGATATTGACTCATGTAAAAAGTTTGTCCAAGAAGTCATTGATGACCCATCAGCGAAAATGTTTGCTATTTTTGACTTGGAAAGTGGTAAACACGTAGGGAATGTTAAATTGGCGGATATCAATAGCAGATATCAGCGTGCCGAGATAGGCATATTGATAGGTGACAGAAATGTATGGGGTAAAGGCTACGCGAGCGAAGCTATTAACTTAGTGGAACATTATGCGAGAACTGAGCTCGGTTTAAGGAGAATTACCGCAGGATGCTACGAATGTAATGGACGTTCGCTTCGCCTATTCGAAAGCCTCGGATATGAAAGGGAAGGTTTACTGAAAGAGCATTTTATTTATGAAGGCAAATTTGTAAACAGCGTTAGAATGGGTAAGGTAATTAGTTAATGCAAAAGAATATCTTTCTGTCATCGGAAGCGGATCAATGGTTTAAGAGAAATGTAGAATCTCTTACCAATAAAGTTCGTAGTAACGACATTATTTATCAATGTGTCAATAATCTGCATGCAAAAGGACGAGTTTTAGAGATAGGTGCATCTATAGGCTATCGATTAGCATGGCTAAAGAGTTCTGGCTTCGAGGTTCTCGGAATCGAACCCAGTAAAAGTGCAGTTGAATATGGCTTGTCTAACTTGAATCTTGCCCAAAATGAACTTGTTGTAAGTGATGCATCTTCTTTCTTGGATCAATGTTCTGTAAAATTTGATGTTATTATTTTTGGACACTCTTTATACTTAATGGATCCAGATGACCTTCCTCTCATAGCTGCTAATACAATGAGACTCCTTAATGAAGGTGGCCATATTGTTATATATGACTTTGATTCTGAACCACAAAGGAAAAAATATCATCATAGGGACAGCTTATACTCATATAAAATGAAGTTTGATAACATGTTTACGTGGTCTCCTTGTTTTAAGTTGATTGGAAAATCGATTGCTCAGCATGATGGCAGTGACTCTATAGGGGATGTGCATGAAGATTGTGCTTTATCAATAATTAGACGAATTAGCATAGATAACGCCTATCCAGTATTATGTTAGCAGTGATAACAGTAAAAGAAAGGCTCCTTCTGTTTTTTATCAAGTGTATTGGCTTAGCAATTAAAATGGTATTTATACTATCTATTGCTAAGCTATTATCTATCAAGGATGTCGCAGCTTATGGGGAGTTTATGTCGTACCTAAACTTTCTGCTTGTGGTATTTGGATTTGAAATATACACGTATTCTCAAAGGAAAATATCTAGCTCTACTTTTAAAATGCAGCAAATATCTAATCATGTGTTAAGTCAGTTTATTTTGTTTTTTCCCCTTCTGGTTATTCTGATTGTTTTTCATTCATATGGTTTAGTCAATACTTATTCATTTTCAATGTTGCTTATATTGCTCGTTTTTGAATTGATTTCCCAAGAACTATCCAGGTTCCTGATTGCGTTGGACATGCATCTCCAATCTGCAATTGCCTCTTTTATTAGGAATTCATCGTGGAGTCTATTATCTATAACACTTTTTGTTTTCATTGAAAGTGAAAGGGAAGTTGGTAATATATTTTATATTTATTTGGCAATGTCCGTTCTTTCACTATTGTATTCTGGCTATAAAGTAAGCAAGTTTTTTACTGAACATGATGAAGCAGTTAACTTCGATATTAGAAAGTTTAGCAACTGGTTTGTGGGTTCAATGAAAAACTCTTCATTATATTTCATATCAGGAGTAAGTGCAAGTTTTTTGTTTTTTATTGACCGATACATGTTATCTCATTTTTCTAGTGACAAGGATTTAGCAACACATACAGTGTTTATTGCTGTATCATTATCTATTACATCTTTATTACTTTCGACTGTTTATTCCTATAATCTTCCAAACATTGTCAGAGTCGTAAAAAGTAAAAGTGTTAAAAATATCCAAAAATTATTTTCCCATTTGACAATGGAAGTGGTTATTTTGTTAATGTTAGTCGATGTACTTGTGGTTTTTATTTTGCCTTACTTATTTCAGTTTATCGGAAAAGAAGAGTATATTTCATTAATTAACTACTTTTACCTACTACTTATTGTTGCAAATGTAAATAGCATATCTTATATACCCCATTACTATATGTATTCTTCCGATATGGATAAAACTCTCTGTATAATTTCAATCACTGGTGTTGTTGTTTTTGTCGTAACTATTTTTGTTTTGTTTTATTTAAATATTAGTCCACTATTTTCCGTCGGGTTTGGACTGTTAACTACATTCTCCTATATGTTATTATCTAAGTCAGTAATAGCAGCCAAGCATTTTTTTAGGTTAAGAAATGAAAAAGAAACTCGTAATATATGCTCCTGATAATCTAATCTGGAGAGAGGTAGGTGCCGCCTTAGGGAATTTATTTAATGTAGAGAAAATTGTAGATTTTAAAAACGAGATTTTAGGTGTATTTGAACTTTCTATAGAAGAAAATATTTTCGATAGTCAAGTTGAGTTAGATCAAACGGACTTAATGATCTATAATCAGCTCGTAACAAGACGCGGTTCTTATTATAATAACTATCCAATGGTTAGAGACGAGTTTTTTTATTTGGTCAAACGGGCTGAAAACCTCCTTATGTCATCTAAACCAAATTATATTGTTTTTAGCAATATACCTCATGAAGGCTTTGATTATATTCTTTATAGAGTAGCACAAAAATTGAATGTAAAAGTCATTATTTGCCATCAGTCAATTTTTTCAAATAGGTTTTTTTTATTTGAAACAATCGAAGACTACGGGATTTTTGAAACATCGAAAAAAAATGATTATCCTGTGATAGATTTAGATAGTTACTTCAATGAAGGATTATCGTATATGAAAGGAGTGGCTGGCTTCTCCCCCCTACCAGAATTGATTTACTATAAGTGTGCCGACTATATCGATCGAATTTCTTTTAAAAAGTTCCTTGTTACCGGTTCTTTTAGACACCGAGCTCTTAAGTTTCTGGAATTATTCGATAACTACGTATATAGCCAAAGAAAAAAGCGCTTTTTTTCAAAAGATATTAGCGAGCTTATAAGCAGAGAGACTAGATATGTTTACTTCCCGTTGCATCAGCAACCTGAACTAACAACCTCTATACTAGGTGGGATATATGAAGACCATTTGTTAGCAATCGAACACTTAACTAAACTATTACCTGAGGATGTAATGATAGTTGTAAAGGAGAACCCACGTCAAACAAATCGTTACAGATCGTCTAGCTTCTTTAAACGTCTATTGAACATCAGAAATGTTTTTTTGGTTAAGTCGTCAACATCTTCTGAATATTTGTTAAGGAACTCGCTCTGTAGTGCAACTATAACAGGCACGATCGCATGGGAGTCAGCAGTGATGAACAAGTATTGTATTGTTTTTGGAAATACATGGTATATTGGCCTTAGAAATATTATTTTGTACAATGATGCTGCTCGAATGCTTAAACGTGATTTTATAGATCTTATATCGAATAAAGTAGAATTTGATGTGACTTCATGCGATCGAATATTCCATAAGATGCCTTTAGGGGTGGTCGATGACTTTTATCTACGTGGACTTAAGGACTTTGATTATCGAAGAAATGCCCAGCTTGTTGCAAACGCAATTGAGTCAGGTGTGTGATGTATAAATTAAAAGGTTCATATAGCCTTGAAAGTAAACCTATTATTGATAATTTATTGTTTATTCTATTGTGTTTTTATTTGATAGCATTTTTACATTCTTTTATCTTCGTTAGCTTTCAAGCTCTAGATTTTATCATTCTAAATGTTGTCTATTTGATACCCTTATTTGTTCTTTGTATGCTTAGAGCATTTGGAAAGCCGTTATCATTTCCAAGCGTTAAGCTTGTCCTTATAGTGTTTTTCATATCAATCGTAGGGAAGATTGCAAGTAGAGCCGGTTATGTCAATCTTTTTTTTGAATACTCGTCAGTTTTCGATGTTAGAAATAATGCTGTGGGTGGTGGATGGTTCTCTTATTTATCCATATTTTTTTATCCTAGCTGTATATGTATATTTTACCTAAGAAAAATATATCGTTTTAGTAAGTTTATTTATTGTCTAATTTTTGGATTCTTGATATTTGATA
>Ga0075011_10001743_pt1 | contig 11740 bp, 9 predicted proteins | sample TARM_MetaG_T_14_FD_72354 | JGI IMG/M metagenome (GOLD analysis project Ga0075011, IMG submission 72354) | Freshwater microbial communities from Pennsylvania, USA, analyzing microbe dynamics in response to fracking - TARM_MetaG_T_14 | ecosystem: Environmental > Aquatic > Freshwater > River...
GCGCAAGGTCATCGACGACCACCTGCGCCGCAGACAGGCCGAAGTGGTGGAGTTCGAGGCCCAGCAGATCCTTCGGGCCTACGGCCTGCCCACGCCGGAGACGAAGCTGGCCCGCACCTCGGACGAAGCCGTGGCCGCCGCCGAGGAGATCGGCTACCCCGTGGTCCTGAAAATAGCCTCGCCCGACATCTCGCATAAGACCGACGTGGGCGGGGTCAAAGTCAACCTGGGCAACGCGCGCGAGGTCATGGAGACCTTCAAGGAGATCACGGCCAGGGCCCAGCGCATGCGCCGCGACGCCTATATCGCGGGCTGTCTGGTCCAGGAGATGGCCCCTCCCGGCGTGCGCGAGGTGATCATCGGGTTCAAGCGGGACGAACAGTTCGGGCCCATGCTCATGTTCGGTCTGGGGGGAGTGTACGTGGAGATCATGAAGGACATCTCCTTCAAGCTCGCGCCCCTGTCCAAGCAGGACGCCTTCGAAATCGTGCGCGAGATCAAGTCCTACATGCTGCTCAAAGGGCTCAAGGGCGAGAAGCCCGTGAACTTCGCGGCGCTCGAACGGATCATCGTGGTCATGTCCCGGCTCGCTCTGGACCTGCCAGAGGTGCTTGAGGCCGAGTTTAACCCGATTCTGGTCAACAACGAGCGCGCCTTGGTCGCGGATGTGCGCATGACCCTGCGGGTCTAGCCCCGGGTCACTCCTTCCTGAGTTCGGTCACGGACTCGCCGCCGATGCCCCAGTTGTCGGTGTCCACCTCGTCGATGATCACGAACGTGGTCTTGGGATTCTTGCCGAGTACCTCGGCCAGAAGGTCGGTCACGCCCTGTATGAGGCGCTGCTTCTGCTCAGGGGTCGTGCCCTCGTTGGTGATGCGGATGTTGACGAACGGCAAGGTCTCCCCCTTTCATGGTTTACGGTCAAAGCGGCAGGGCTACGGTCACCGTGGTGCCGCGCTCGTCGGAAGAATCCATGTCGATGCGGCCGCCCATGACCTCGACCATGAGCCGGGCCGAGTAGGTGCCGAGCCCGGTTCCGGAAAGCTTCCCGGCAGTGGCGTACTTGCCGAAGAAGTCGGCGCGTACGGACTCTGGCACCGGCGCGGGGTTGTGCACGGCCACGGTGAATTCGCCGTCGGATTCCATGCGCAGGGCGACCGGGTCGCCGGATTCGGATGCCTCGATGCCGTTTTTGACCAAGTTGGCCAGGACCGCGTAGAACAGGTTCTCCTCGGTGGACAGAGTCAGTCCGTCCTCGCGTGTGAGCGGTCTGTCACGGTACAGGGCCTCAAGACGTACGCCCTTCCGGGCGGCCAATTCGTCCAGGTCTTCCGCCACCCTCCGGCAGACGTATAGGATGTCCACGTTCGCCGGTGTATATTCATAGCTGCCGGTCTCCATCTTGTAGAGGTCCAGGGAACGGCTGATCAAGTCCATGCCGGTGTTCGCGGCATGGCGCATGTCCTCAAGCATTTCCTTTTGATCCGGATTCAGGGTGGTGTAGTTCTCCAGGTAGGTGATGCCGTTCAGCACGCCCAAAAGCGGGGTCTTGATGTCATGGCGGGTGATCTGCTCCACATCCTCGCGCAGCTTGTCGGACTGATGTCGCGAGTGTGCCTTGGCCAGCTCCTGCCGGAGCAGGAGCAGGACCACGCCGAGCAGGGCGAGGCTGATGACGAACGAGCCCGCCGTGGCATAGAGGTTGAACCGCTCAAGATCTCGCTTGGGCCCGGTCACGTTGAAGATCAGCTCGAATGCTCCCAGAAAGTCCTTGCCGCGCATGAGCGGCACAAAGGCCTCTACGGTGTAGACGGTTGTGGCCTCGTCTTGGACAGAGTTGTTGCGGAATTTGCCCAGTCGGGCGTATCTCCGGCCCTTGGCGACTTCCTCCGTGAATATCTTTCCGGACTCGATGCTGTTGATCTCGGTCGGGGCCGTGGAGTAGAGGATTTTCCCGTTTGGCGCGAACACCCGGACCTTGAGCAGACCGAAGTCGGTCTCCAGCCGGTAGACGTCGGCCAGAAACCGGGGGGTGTCCAGGACCACCGGGCCGAGGCGGGTGTGCTTGATGGACGGCGGGATGGTCAGCACGGCCAGCCGCTGGGCCGAGTCCTCGAAGGTGTCTACCATGATCTTGGTGTAGGCCGGATAGATGACCAGGGCGTTGATCAGGGGCAGAACCACGGCGCAGAAAGCGGCCAGGGCCAGGATGCCGAGCAGGGGATAGCTGTGCCCGTCCAGGCTCCTACGGTTGAAATTCAGCCAGCGCGCCCCTCCGGGGGAGGTGCGGTCGGTCGGGTCCTGGTGTCCGCTGTCGTCCATGGGCGAGAGCTCTCCTGGGTGAAAATTGGACGTTTTTCACCCTGAACATAGCAGATGGGGGAAATCTGGCAAGTAAGTTGGAAGGGCCGCCCTGGGATCGGATCAGGCCGAAAGCATCATCCCGGCGATCTCGCGCAGGATCTTCGCGCCGACCATGGCTGTGACCCCGTTCTGGTCCCGGTCCGGGTTCAGCTCCACTATGTCCGCCCCGATGATCGGCGCGTCCACTGCGTGGATGACGTCCAGCAGCTCGCGGGTGCTCAGGCCGCCCGGTTCGTGGTGGGATATGCCCGGCGCAAAGGCGGGGTCCAGGGCATCCAGGTCCACGCTGACGTAGACCGGCGTATCAAAGGAAAGCGCGGGCCAGTCGGCCCGGTCCTTCATCTCCAGCCACTGGATGCCGAACCGTTCCCGCTGTTCCCTTTGGTGCCCGTGTGCCGTTCGGATGCCCACCGAGACCAGCCGGGTGCACAACTGTTCCTCCATGATCCGCGCGAACGGGCAGGCGTGGGAGTGGGGGTTGCCCTCAAACTCGTGATAGCAGTCCGGGTGGGCGTCGAAGTGCAGGATGGTGAAGTCCCCCACGGCCCGCTTCAGCCCACGCACCAGGGGATAGGTTACGGAGTGGTCGCCGCCCAGGAATATGGGGCGGGCCGATTTTCCCACCTCGGCCGCGGCCTCCTCGATAACCGGGAAGGCCGCTTCCGGGCCACCCAGGTCGAGCGCTCCCCGGTGGTCCAGGACCGGCCCCAGGTCGAAGCCGGTCTCGGTCCACAGGTTGGCCGAGTCGCAGTGCAGCGCCTCGACCAGGGAAAACGGTCCCCTGGCCGAGCCGCGCAGATAGGACGAGTTATGGTCCAACGGGACGCCGATGATGGGAATGCGCTGCAACTGTCCGGCCTCCTAGAGGATATAGCGTGACAGGTCGCGGTTCTCGATGACCTCGTCGAGTTGGGCTATGACGTAGTCGCGGTCGATGACGACCTTGTGCCCGGACTTGTCCGGGGCCTCGTACGAGAGGTTGGCCAGGATCTTCTCCATGATGGTGTAGAGCCTGCGCGCGCCGATGTTCTCGGTCTCTTCGTTGATCATCTCGGCCGTGGCCGAGATCTCCTCGAGGGCCTCTCTGGTGTAGTCGATGGCCACGCCTTCGGTCTCGAGCAACGCCTTATACTGTACGGTCAGGGCGTTCTTCGGCTCGGTCAGGATGCGGTAGAATTCCTCCTTATGCAGGGAGGCCAGCTCCTCGCGCAGGGGGAACCGGCCCTGCAACTCGGGGATGAGGTCCGACGGCTTGGCGAAGTGGAACGCGCCCGCCGCAATGAACAGGATGTGATCGGTCTTGACCATGCCGTACTTGGTGTTGACCACGCTGCCCTCCACGATGGGCAACAGGTCGCGCTGCACGCCCTCGCGTGACACGTCGGCGGAGCCGCCGCCGGTCTGGTCGTGGCGCGAGGCGATCTTGTCCATCTCATCGACGAACAGGATGCCCTGTTGCTCCACGCGCTCCCGGGCCAGTTCGTTGACCGCGTCCGGGTCGATGAGTTTGTCGGCTTCTTCGTCAATGAGCACCTGGTAGGCGTCCTTGATCTTCATCTTGCGGGCCTTGCGTTTGCCCGGGAACATGTTGGAAAAGGCGTTCTGGAGGTTGGAGCCCATCTCCTCCATGCCAGGGATGGCCATGATCTCGACGGACGCGCCGTTCTGGACCGTGACCTCCATCTCCACCTCGCGCTCGTCCAGCTGGCCCGAGCGGAACATCTGGCGGAACTTCTCGCGGGTGCCGTCCTCCTTGGGCGGTTCGATCTTCTCCACCTCGCCGTTCTGCCCGCCCTGGAAAAAGCCCATGGGACCGGTCTGCTGCGGTTTCTTGCCCGGCAGCAGCAGGTCCAGCAAACGCTCTTCGGCGTTCTTCTCCGCCTTGATGCGGACCTTCTCGGTCTCTTCCTTGCGGACCATGTTCACGCCGATCTCCATCAGGTCGCGGATCATGGACTCCACGTCGCGGCCCACGTAGCCCACCTCGGTGAACTTGGTGGCCTCCACCTTGAAGAACGGGCAGTTGGCCAGCCGGGCCAGGCGGCGTGCGATTTCGGTCTTGCCCACGCCCGTGGGGCCCATCAGGATGATGTTCTTGGGCGCTATTTCGTCGCGCAGCTCAGGATCAAGCTGCTGCCTGCGCCAACGGTTGCGCATGGCGATGGCCACCATTCGTTTGGCCGCTTCCTGGCCGATGATGTATTTATCCAGTTCCGATACGATTTCTCTGGGAGTCAGATTGCTCATGTGGATGCCTCCGGCGGCTTAAGAACCTTTTGGAAAAGGTTCTTAAGAATCTCCAAAACTTTTTATCGCACGCCTGTCGGCGTGGGAGTATTCTCGATTTAAAGGTACGTCTTTACGAGGACGCGTCCTCCACGCCGCCGCTCAAACTGTTCGTGCTCTTCGTCCCTTCCAGGCGGCGTGGCCCAAAAAGTTTGGAAGGGAGAGCGCGAGAGGGAAACTTTTTCTCAAAAGTTTCCCTCTCGCATTCTCAAATTACTTCGTCTGTGTCTCGATGGTGATGTGGTTGTTGGTGTAGACGCAGATGTCGGCGGCGATTTCCATGGCCTTGCGGGCGATGGTTTCGGCCTTGAGGTCGGTGTTCTGTTGCAGGGCACGGGCCGCTGCCAGGGCGTAGGACCCGCCCGAGCCGATGGCGGCCACGCCGTCGTCGGGTTCGATGACGTCGCCGGTGCCCGAGATGATCAGGATGTGTTCGCCGTCCGCTGCCAGCAGCATGGCTTCGAGCTTGCGCAGGTACTTGTCCGTGCGCCAGTCCTTGGCCAGCTCCACGGCGGCCCGGAGCAGGTTGCCGGAATAGGTCTCGAGTTTGGTCTCGAACCGTTCGGACAGGGTGAAGGCGTCGGCGGTGGCCCCGGCAAAGCCTATGGTCACCTTGTCCTTGTAGATGCGGCGGACCTTGCGGGCCGTGTGTTTCATGGCCACGCTCTGGCCCATGGTCACCTGGCCGTCTCCGGCCACGGCTGTACCGTTTTCGTCCTTGACCGCTACAATGGTCGTTCCTCTGAGTTCCATGGATTCTCCTTACAGGATGTCTTCGGCGATGCGCGACCAGGTGCGAAAGGCCGTCTCGCCGTGCAGGACCATGACCGCCTCGTCGACCAACCCTGATTCCAGCCCTTGCTTGAGGGCGGAAAGCGCAATGCGCGCGGCGTCTTCGACCGGGTAGCCGTAGACGCCGCAGGAGATGGCCGGGAAGGCCACGGTGCGTAATTCATGTTGGTGTGCGAGCCGCAGGCTGTTTCGGTATGCGTTGGTCAACAGTCCTGGTTCGTTGTCGTTGCCGCCGCGCCAGATGGGGCCGACGGTATGGATGATATGGGGTGCGGCCAGGTTGAAGCCCGGAGTGATGACCGCCTCGCCCGGTGGCAGAGATCCGATTCCCTGGATGATTTCCCGGCAGGCGGCCTGGAGCAGGTCGCTGCCAGCAGCGCGATGGATGGCCCCGTCCACGCCGCCGCCTCCGGCCAGCCGGGAGTTGGCGGCATTGACTATGGCGTCCACGGTGAGCCGGGTGATGTCGCCTTCACGGACCAAGAGCCGTCCGGGGCCTGCGCTCCATGTTTTATGCATGACGCTTTGATAGGTAATGTCTCTGCGGCAAATGGCAAGGGGGGGGCGTGGGCGAAAACCTTTCGGCAACCGTTCGTTCGTGCTAGGGTATGGGCGATGAGCAAGTCCGAAACCATACTCCTTGTGGATGACCAGCCCGAGAACATCAGTATCATGATCGAGGCGCTGCACTCCCTGTATACCCTGCTGGCGGCCACCGATGGTGCCACGGCGCTTGAGCGCGTGGCCGGCGACCCCAGGCCGGATCTCGTCCTGCTGGACGTGATGATGCCGGGCATGAGCGGGCACGAAGTCTGCCGCGAGATCAAGGACAATCCTGTCACGCGGGATATTCCGGTCATCTTCGTGACCTCCCTGGACGCTCCGGACGACGAGGCCAGAGGGCTTCGAATCGGGGGCTCGGACTATATCACCAAGCCCATCAGCCCGCCCGTGGTCCAGGCCAGGGTGCGGGCGCACCTGGACCTCAAGCGGGCGCGGGAGCAGTTGCTGCGCCAGAACACGGCCCTGGAGGACCTGGTCCGGGAGCGGACCGCCGAGGTGGTCCGGGCGCAGCGTGAGCGGATAGAGAGCCTCAAGCACTTTGCCGACGCCATGGCTCACCAGATCCGAAATCCGGTCATGTCCATAGGCGGCATTGCCGGGCTGTTGCTGCGCAAGACCCCGGAGGACAGCCCGCTGGCGACCTATGCCAAGGCCGTGCGCGAGGACAGCCTGCGGTTGGAGAGTCTGGTCGGGGTGATCAGCGAGTATGTGTCCCTGTCCGCCGAGCCGTTCACGGAGGTCCAGGTCAACGGACTGGTGGAAGCGGCGCTGAACAAGGCGCGCGGCTATGCCGATTCTTCGGGGCGGGACCTGAAGGTGGAGAGCGGTTTGCAACCTGCCCTGGTCGAGGTGGACGAGCGGATCATGATAACGGCCATGGCCGAGATCATCATCAACGCCATGGAATTTGCCGGGGAGGAGCGAGCGTGCGTGACCATTCAGGGTGGGGTGGGCATGTTCGGCGACGAGCTGGCCGAGGCCAAGCTGACCGGTGCGCCTGGCCGTCGCTACGGCGTGCGCATCAGCGACTGCGGACCGGGCATGGGCAGCGATGTCCTACCGTACGTGACCGATCCCTTCTACACCACCAAGGCGCAGGGCGTTGGCATGGGACTGACCAAGGTGAAGCGGGTCATCTGCGACGAGCACGGCGGCACCCTGCTCATCGAGTCGCCCGCCGCATCTTCGACGAACCACGACCGGCCGGGAACGTCGGTGACCTTCGACCTGCCCCTGGCCTAGGGCCCCTATTTCTTGACTGCGGGCACGCGCTCCGCGCCCAAAGCGGCCTCTTCGCGGCCCTCGTCCTTCACCTGGGCGATGGCCTCGGCATAGGCCAGGAACACGTCGTCGCGGTTGATCAGTCCGATGATGTCCGAAGTGTCGGTCTCGGAGACCACCGGAATTTGGCCGTAGTCGGTGTTCACGAAGCGGAGCAGGGCCTGGTACAGATCGTAGTCCGGGCGGACGTAGACCGGGCGCGACATGAGGTCGCGGACCACCACCAAGTCATGCAGGTCCTCCTCGAACATCCAGTTGCGCACGTTGTGGATGGAGACCATGCCCACATAGGTGCCGTCCTGGGCGCGCACCGGGAAGTAAAACTGGTCCGAATGAGCGATGATGTCGGTCAGCGCCTTGAGGGTGGTGCCTTCTTCCAGGACTATGACGTCGCCGGGGTTGTAGAAGTCCGAGACATGCATCTGTTCCAGGACGTTGATGGTCGCGTCCTCGGCGTGGGCCGGGGAGTCGAACTTGTTCTCCACCTGGTGTTCGTAGAGCGAGAAGTTGCGGCCGAGCACGATGCACAGGGCCGAGGCAAGCATCAGCGGGGCGAGCAGCCCGTAGCCCTGGGTCAGCTCGGTGACCATGATCAGCGGGCCGATGGGGGCGTTGGCCACGCCCGCGAAAAAGGCGGCCATGCCGACCAGGATGTAGGCCCCGGGCTGGGTGACGATGTTCGGGAAGAAGTGGTGCCCGATTTTGCCAACCAGGCCGCCGGACATACCGCCCACGAACAGGGCGGGGGCGAACATGCCGCCGGACATGCCCGAGCCGATGGTCACGGAGGTGGCCACGGTCTTGCCGATGATGATGTAGCACATGCCGAGCGCCGGGATCTGTCCGAGGATGGCCAGTTCGAGCCAACCATAGCCGCCGGACAGGATGCCGCCGGTGACCAGGCCCGCGTGGGCGGTGTACGGATAGAGGACGCCGAGCAGCCCCATGGTCAGGCCGCCCAACCCCATGGACCAGACTAGGCCGATCTTCTCCTTGAGCGGGAAGAAGATGTGGTATTTGATGGTGTAGAAAGTCTTTACGTAGAGCCAGCCCACAGCCGCGCAGACAAAGGCCAGCAGGGCGTAGAAGATCAGCTCTCGCGGGTCGTGGAAGGAAAAGCGCGGGATGCCGAAGATGGGGTCCGTGCCGTAGAAGAAGGTGAAAATTGAGTAGGAGACCACGGAACTCATGACCGAGGGCAGGATGGCCTCGGACTCGAAGTCCTCGCGATAGATGACCTCAACCGCGGTCAGCGCGCCGCCCAGCGGGGCGCGGAAAATGGCCCCCAGACCGCCCGCTGCGCCCGCGAGCAGGAGCATGCGCCGCTCCTTGGCGGACATGTCCAGAATCTTGGCCAGCCAGGAACCGATGCCCGCGCCCATCTGGGTGATGGGGCCCTCGCGTCCGGCCGAACCGCCCGAGGCGATGGTCAGGACCGAGCACAGTCCCTTGATGATGGCCACCCTGGCCTTGATGATGCCGCCCTGGTTGTGGAAGGCGTTGATGGTCGAGTCCGTGCCGTCGGTGCCGCCGTTGATGGTCTCGGGGATGAAGGTCTTGACCAGCCAGCCGGTGAGCAGGGCCGTGCCCGTGGTGAAGGCGGGGATGACCCACGGCCGGTACACTCCGGCCGGACCTTCGAACAGTCCTTCGCCCGCAGGGTCCGGGGAGACGATGCCCGCCAGCTGGTGCTGGATGAGAAATTTGCCGCTCTCCACCAGCCAGAAGAAGCCTGCGGCCACGAGTCCGGACAAGGTACCTATGACCACGCCGATGACCAGCCACCTGAACGAGGTGACGGTACGGTATGATTTGACGAAATCTTTCCAGTAACTGATCAGACGTGAGATGGGCATGAAACTTATCGGACCTCCCGGCCCTTGCCGAAATCCGGGTGGGTCAGTTTAATGGCCGCCTCGGGTTGGGCGAGGATCTGGCGGCCCAGCTCCACGTCCTTTGCGATGCGGGCCTTGAGTTCATCCAGACCGTTGAACTTCTTTTCGTCGCGGATGCGCTGCACGAAGTGAACCCGGATCTCGTCCCCGTAGATGTCGCCGGAAAAGTCGAGCAGGTGAGCCTCCACCGAGAGCACATCGTTGCCGAAGGTCGGGTTGAGGCCGATGTTGGCCACGCCTTCGAGAACCGCGCTGTCCACCTCGGCCCAGATGGCGTACACGCCTGGCTTGGGAAAGAGCTCGTCCACCAGCTTGAGGTTGGCCGTGGGGAAACCGAGGAGTTTGCCACCCCGGTTCATGCCGTGCACCACCTCGCCCTTGACCTGGTAGAATCGGCCGAGCAGGGGGCGCACCGCCCAGACGTGGCCCGCCTGGACCAAGTCGCGGATGCGGGTGGAGGAGACGATGGCGTTGTCGATGGTTACCGGATCGAGCCGGTCCACGGAAAAGCCGTACTTCCTGCCCAGTTCGCACAGGGTCTCGAAGTTTCCGGCCCGGCCCTTGCCCAGGTGGTAGTCGTAGCCGATGATCATCTCCCTCACGTTCAGTCCGTCCACCAGGTAGGTCTTGACGAACTCCTCGGGAGAGAGTTTGGCCATGTCCATGGTGAATTCAAGCAGCAGGCAGGCCTGCGGTCCGTACTGCGAGAGCAGTTCGATCTTTTGTTCGGTGAGGGTGATGAAGGGCGGCGTGCGGTCATTGCGCAAGACCCGCAACGGGTGCGGGTCAAAGGTGACGACAACGCTGATGAGATCTCGAGCCTTGGCGCGCTCGCAGGCCAGCGCGATGAGTTTTTGGTGGCCCTTGTGGACTCCGTCAAAATTGCCGATGGTCACGCATGCCCCGGCGATGACGTCCTGGATGTCCTGTATAGTCCGTGCGACGATCATTGTGTTGGGTGTTCCTGTTTGAAAAAAATGCAACCTACGCCAAAACCCCCCTGTGCACAAGGGTTGGCTATTTTCCGATCTCGGCGCGGGCCTTGATGATGTCTTCGAGTTCCTTGATCCGGTCCTTCTGCTCCTGGGTCTGAGGCTGGGCCAGGTCCCGGGTCCGTTGCAGATATTCCCGGGCTTTGTCCAGGCGCATGGAATAGACCGCGGCGTAGCCAAGGTGCAGGTTACCCCCGAAAGTGTCGCCGGACTCGCCGAGGATCATGCCAAGGTGATGGTGGACTTCCCAGTCCTCGGGTACCAACTCGTTGACCTTGCGCATGTTCCTGGCCGCCTCGGAGTACTGCTTGGCCTCGGCCTGGAGACGGGCCAGGTAGAACAGGGCCATGGCGTCGTCCTTGTCCATGATGGACGCCTTTTGCAGCAGGCCAGCGGCCCTATCTGCCCGGCCGGTCTTGAAAAAGAAGATACCCGCCTCGCGGACCACCAGAGGATCGTCCTTGGCCAGGGACAGGGCCTTTTCAAAGGCCGTCTGCGCCTCGTCGATGCGTTTCAGCCTCTCCAAGGTGATGCCGCGCCCCACATAGTCCATGGGCGTGTATTCGCTTCTTTTCTTGTCGTCCCAGTAGGCCAGAGCCGTGTTGGCCGGGGACATGCGCGCACGGATGAGTACCTGGACCCTTTTCAGCCGGGCATTGTCATCCTTGCGTTCCAGAAACGACTTGGGCATGCGCGAGATGCGGTCGTTGAGGTAGGTGATGCGCTCCACGGTGCCGGGGTGGGTGGACAGGTAGCTCGGCATGTTCGAACTGTTGTCGTACCACTTGTTCTTGAGCATGATCTCAAAGGTCCCGGGCATGCCTTCGGGATTGTATCCGGCCTTGACCAGAGAGTTGAGGCCCACATGATCCGCCTCGCGCTCGTCCTCCTGGGAGTAGTGCAGCATGGCTGCCGTGGCCACACCCTGAGAGCCGAGCACCAGCGCCTGGCCCGCCTGGGCCGCGTTGCCGCCCCCGCTGGCCACGCCCAAAAGCAGACCGGCCAACATGCCCGCCGTGGACAGCAGGGAGATCTTTTTCTGCTTCTCTATGCGGCTGACCACATGCCGCTGGGAGACGTGCGCCAATTCGTGCGCGATGACACCGGCCAGTTGCGACTCGGTATCCACGGATTGTATCAGCCCTGTAAAAATATAGATATACCCACCAGGTATGGCGAAGGCGTTGATCAGCGGGTTGGCGATGACTGCGCTCTCGACATGGAACGGCATGGGCCGCTTGCCCGTGACTATCCGGGCCACCACTTCGGCCACGTATTTGGTGATGTAGGTGTCGCCAACCATGTTCTGCTGGGCGCGGATGATCTGGTCGAAGTCGTGACCCATCTTGTTTTCGTCGCGCAGGGTCATCTTGCCGCCGAACAGGTCGGCGCGCGCGGTCACGGCCGGGGCCAGCACCAACAATACGGCGGCCAACAGGGCCGGGAATAGGGCGAACGGTGAACGCATGCCGACATAGTAACCATTTGCCCGCCCAAAGCAACCACCGACCATTCGCTGCACAAGATGCGGAAGAATGTCTCCACTTCCCCGGCCCCCCCATCCCC
>Ga0075011_10001744_pt1 | contig 11740 bp, 11 predicted proteins | sample TARM_MetaG_T_14_FD_72354 | JGI IMG/M metagenome (GOLD analysis project Ga0075011, IMG submission 72354) | Freshwater microbial communities from Pennsylvania, USA, analyzing microbe dynamics in response to fracking - TARM_MetaG_T_14 | ecosystem: Environmental > Aquatic > Freshwater > River...
GGCCAGCAGGGCGCGAATCTCCCGCCTCGCGGCCTCCAGAAACTTGGGATACTTTTCCCTGACCGGGGCGGACAGCTCCATGGACCAGTCGCTGATGGTCAGGGGCTCCATGCCGATGACCAGTACCTGCGGCTTGTTGCCGAGCAGTTCCGCCATCTTGAGGGAGTCAAGAAGATCAATGTCATGCAGGGACAGGCGCTGCTGGTAATTGTCCCGAAGGTTCTCTTCCGTGAAACGGTACACGGTTCCCGGCTCCCGACCGCCCTTGACCGTGTCCAGCACAAGGACACGTTCGTAACGCTGGAAGATATAGAAGATATCCTGCGTGAAGGTGGCACCATCCAGAAAATCGACTTTATCCAGATCCCACTCTTCTTCCCGTCCCAGATCCTGCACCGCGTGCACACCCACCCCATCGTCGGTCAGCAGCAGATTGCCCACTCCCAGAACCAAAAGTCGTTTCATGCCTCGTTCTCCAGAACCTGCGCTTTCGCGACAGCAATCACTTTGAAAATTTCCGCATCCTAAAAAAAAGGGCCGGTTTCCCGGCCCTTTTATGGTGCAGTCAATCCGCGTTAGTCAATGTTGACAACGTGTTCTTCACCGGTCTCAGCGTGCAGCACGTGCACGGCACAGCCCAGTCACGGGTCGTAGGCGCGCACCAGGCGGCCGACATTGACAGGATTCTTGATGTCCGGAACCGGAACGCCGATGAGGGATTCCTCGATCGGACCGCGCTGGCCCATGTCATCTCTGGGGTTGGCATTCCAAAGGGTGGCAGACACAACCTGGTAATTGTCGATCTTTTTGTCTTTGATCTTCAGGTAGTGCAGCAGAGCACCACGGGGGGCTTCGGTGAAGCCGGTGCCTTCGGCGGCATCCGGAATCTCGGCCTTGACGTAGGTTTCTGCGCCGGGCTGAACCTGCTTGAGCCATTTCTCAACCGCCACTGCGGTGACCCAGGTTTCTTCGGCACGGGCAACGTGGCGGCCCATGATGGAGAAGGCCTTGTCGCCCAGATCGCGGAAGTTCTTGGCTTCGATGCCGTAGAGATCCTTGAGCAGTTTCTGACCCACGGGGCTCAGCTCAGGGTTGTCCACCCACATGCGCGCCAAGGGGCCGACTTCGCAGGGTTTGTCTTTGTAACGGGGGGACTTGACGAAGCTGTAGGCTCCGGCTTTGTCCGGATTGGGGTTGGTTTCGCCAGCGCTGTAGTGCAGGCCGCCGGGGGCCGACTGGTCGAAGAACGAATGCCCAACGTATTCCTTGATCAGCTGCGGATCGAATTCCTCGTCCTTGCCGTCGATGTAGACGCCGGGCTTGAGCAGGAACTTCGTGCTGTCGTCGTCTTCGGGGAAAACACCGAAAGCGATGACGTTCTTCCAGCCGATGCCGGTCTCGAAGAGGTCGGTGTATACGGAGCCCAGAGTGTAGACCAGGGGCAGGTATTCTTCGACCACGAACTTCTGGACTTCCTTGAAGCGGGCTGCGTACTCGGCAACCTTGTCGGCAGTTGGAATCTCGGTTGCTCCGCCAACGACCATGCCCTGAACGTGAGGCATGCGGCCGCCGAACATGGCGACCATTTCGTGACAGACACGGCGGATTTCAAGCGCCTTCAGATACTGATTCAGTCCGTAGGTGTTGGTTGCTTCGGCCTTGGCCGGATCCTTGATGCGATCCGTCAAAAGATCCGCATTGGCATACCGGGGCACAAAGGGAGAAACATCGGGACCCTTGACGTAATCCAGGGCGGCCAAGTGGTAGAAATGCAGGATATGTGACTGCAGATAGTTGGCGCCGAAGATCAGGTTACGGGTGATGCGGCCGTTGGTGGTTACTTTGACGCCGAAGGCGTCGTCCTGGGCCATAACAGAAGCCGTGCAATGCGCCGTGGGGCAAACACCGCAGATGCGCTGCACGATCTGGGAGGAATCCCGGGGATCGCGGCCGCGCAGGATCTGCTCGAATCCGCGGAACATGCCGCCGGAGCATTTGGCGTCGACGACCACGCCATCCTTGACTTCAACTTCAATCTTGAGATGGCCTTCGACCCTGGTCAGCGGATCAATGGCAATCTTAACTTTCCCGTCAGCTGCGGGAGTAGCTGCTTGTGACACGTGCGTCCTCCTTGATTATTCCGCTACATAGAAAGGAGACTTTCCATCCGGAAAGTCCGGTTCCACACAGCCGATGCACACGGCGTTCTCGACACACCAGTTGATGCCGTTGTTCCAGCGACGCTTGGCGCAATCGGCATAGGTGGACGGACCCTTGCAACCGAGTTCGGCCTTGCAGCCGGGCTTGGTGAAGGTTTCCGCGAATTCGGAGTTGTCGTATTGATCAAGATACGGACAGGTCTCGTGCACATTGTCGCCGAAAAACAGCATCGGACGGCCATCGTCATCCAGGTCAGGAAGCGGATGTTCCTTGGGATTGAGCACATGGCTCCATGCTGCCACCAGCGTGCCGACCATCCAGTCCGGATGGGGCGGGCATCCGGGCACGTTGACCAGCAGTTTGTCGATCTTTTCATCAGCGAAGAAATCGCGGAGGCTTTTCGCTCCGGTGACGTTGCCGGCAGCTGCCGGAATGCCGCCGTAAGCGGAACAGGTCCCAATGCCGACAGTGGCCAGGGACTTGGGTGCCAAGTCGCGAATCAGCTCCATCATAGAGACTTCATGGTGATGGCCCTTGGCGTCCAAGGTTTCACCGACGATGCAGTAGCGACCTTCCTTGGCGGTGGGAATGGAGCCTTCCACCAACAAGAAGAAGTTGCCTTTAAACTTTTCAGCAATTTCATACATGTGTGCCAACGCCATCTCACCCTCACTGGCCATGACCGTGGGGTGATACTCAAGGCTGATCACATCCAGCAGAATCTCTTTGATTCTGGGATGAACGGCATTGAGCAGAGAAACGGAACACCCAGTACAACCCTGTCCCTGTACCCAGATGACCGGAGCTTTTTTAGCCCCTTCGGTCATGGCGTGCAGGATGCCCGGATGATAAATCTGGGAGATTCCCAATCCGGCGACACCTGCGGAGCACAGTTTTACGAACTCACGTCTGCTAAGACTCATACCCTCCTCCTTCAAAAAGGTAATAGCGTGCAGAGACTTCGGCCTTTTTTTCACGAGCCTTCAGATATCCCTAAATTTATTGATATGTCAACGTAGTTTGGATCGAAAATAGCTATCTTGAATATATGATCACCACAGCAAGCGTGTATCCCCCATTTATAATACAACCTCTGGTATTGAGCCTGCTTGGTAATATTATTAAATAAATCGTAACACGCAACCCGTAAATACCGGTCTGAACAATCTCGTCCTGCATGCACCGCGGTAGGCGAATTCGCGGCAAAGCCTTTTCGTCCGTTCGAAAAAGCCCGGAAAGCTGATGGGACAGGGGTTCAGTCACGCCGAGGATAGTATGCGTAGGTCGAATTGTGCTGCCACATAAACTGGTGGATATGATACCCGTCGGAGAAAAAGGTCACCGACCCGAGGATGGGCTCCGGCGAATCCGGGGTTTCACCGTATACGTAGATGAAGCGGTTAAAACGAAAAAGCGGTCGCTCAAAGCCCATGTGTTCGGCATGCAGGATCAGATGCCCGCTGCGGGCACGGTCATCCTCGATCCAGACCCTGCCCAGCTTGCCCATCGCATACTCGCCGACATAGTTGTCCTCCACGAATTCCTCTGTGGCCACGCCATGCATGAACCTGGCTTCGGAGCCGTGTTTGAGGGCATCCAGCCCCGACTCGTTGGCCAGGACCGTCACTCCGTGGCGCGGCACGATCTGCCCGACAGACGTCTTTGCGTTGAAGCCCACCGGCGCCGCTACCTGCGGGGCGGCTTCCGGCTTTGGCACCGCACGTTCCTTCGCCACGGAATTAGGCTGCACCGCCAGCGTGGACTTTTCCTTTTTGCGCACGCCGAGCTTCGGTGCCGGAGTTTTGGCCGCCTGCGGCGAAGATGCGGGTTTAGGCAGAGAAGAGACAGCAGACGGAATCGCATCCTTCACCGAACTGTCAGGAACTGGAACCGGAACCGGCTTCATGGAAGGCGCGGCTATTTCCAAAACCATGAGCGTGTCCAAAACCAAATGCTGCACCGGACGAAAATCAGCCAACCAGACTCCTAGGCCGTGTATGATGAGCGACAGCAGAACGCAGGGCCACAACACGAATCTTTTGCGGAAAAAAGGGCATTCATCCCGATCCGCGTTCCCGTGCCGAAAAACCTTCGGCTCCGGTTTGAAATCGAGAAAGAGGAGCAAACTCGTCAGGGAGGCGTTCATATTGTTCTTTCCTGCGACCCGTGGTATTTGAGTGCAATATCAAAGCGTTCCACGGGAGGCGGATATGCGGGAACTGTTCTTGGCGTTGCTGACCATTCTTGTGGCCGCGTCCGATGCGACTTCAAGCAATATCAATATAAGCATCGTTCACAGCTACCACAAGGAATACGCTTGGGAACAAAGCATGACCAGTGGTCTTTTGGACACGTTGCCCCAAAACGCCACCCTTGACCATTTGTATCTCGATACCAAACGACTCGAAAAATCCCGCCACGAGGCCCAGGCGAAAAAAGCCTTGGAGCATCTGAGTGCCAGCTCGCCCGATCTGATCATCCTCTGTGATGACAACGCGGCCAAATACCTTGGCCCCTCCCTGAAAAACGGGCCCATCCCGGTCATCTATGTGGGCCTGAACCGAAATCCCCGGGACTATGGCCTTTTCCCGGCCGACAACATGACCGGCATCCTCGAACGCCCCCTGCTCAAACGTTCTCTGCACTCCATGTGCAGGCTGGTGAATACCGAAGACACCAAGGTGCTCATCCTCTTTGACTCCGATTCCACGTCCGACGCCGTTCTGCACGAGGCGTTCAAAGGGGAAACGCGATTCAACCTGGGCAAGGTGCGGGTGGAGATCAAGCAATTCGAGCTGCTGGAAGAATGGCAAAACGCCCTGCTTGAGAGCAGATCCGAAGGATTCGACACAGTGTATATCGGCCTCTACCACACCTTGCGTAGCCATGCGGGCGAGCATGTGCCTGACGAAGACGTCATCGCCTGGGCCAATGCGCACGCACCCGTGCCCATTTTCGCCTTTTGGGATTTTGCGGTGGGCAAGAACAAAACCATAGGCGGTCATGTCTTGAGCGGTCGTGACCAAGGCCTGGCAGGCGGCTTGATCGCCTCGGAGGTCCTGGCCGGTGCGCTGCCGGCTCAACTCCCTCCCCGCACCGCCAAGGAAGGATCCTACCTGTTCAGTATTCACGAACTCAACCGCTTCGGCATCAAACTGCCCCCTAAAATCAGAGAGCAGTCCGTCCTTGTGCCTTAATCGGCACAAGCGGGCCGGGCTTCTCCAAACAAGACAACACACGCCTTGACCGGGAGCGGGTCACTCATTACCAGCCATGGTCATGAACACACACCTCATCGACCAAAAAAAACAGCAGATTCTCGACCATGAGTCGCAACTGGCCAACAAGCTGGCGCTACAGATCCTCGACAAGCCCAAGCCCCCCATCTGGATGATCTTTGTGCCCATATTCTTCGTATTCTTCGTGCAGAAGATGAACCAGTATAAAAGCGGACTCGCGGAATTCGTCGAAAACTACCTCAAATCCAGGCGGCATGCCCTGGAAGCAGCCTTGCAAGCCGAAGAAACGGCCAGCCCGGCGGACATGGACGCACTCATGGATAAAGTGGGTAATATTCCGGATCAGGCCCGCCCGCTTTTCATGGCGTGGATGACCGTGCTGGTCGACCACTACAGCCTGCTCCTGACTTCGAAAGGCAGCACCCATGCGGCTCTGGTGCGAAGCGGCTACCAAAACAAAACCAATTACCTGCTTTTCTGCAACTGTCTCAACAAAGCCGAAAATGCGTACAGCAAGGCGCTGTTGCCAAAAATGGACGGCGACAACCAGGACCTGCGCCACGTCATCGAAAAAATCGACATTTGCGTTGCGAATCTGCGCCGTGAGGACGCTGACAAGATTTTTTCCTGATCCTCGCAAGAAGTACGCTCTCCCCTTACTCCTTCGCCCTTTCACACCTGAACATCTCCGGGCGATGCCGTCTTGACGAACGGCATCGCCTTTTTGTCGTCAAATAGCGGGCCCCAGACGGATCGAACCTACTCGGCCGCGAGCGGAATCCCCTGATATCCATTTCGAAGACGCACCCTCGGTCCCGCTCACAACTTCCGCACCATCTTCAACGAGCAAGCCACATACCCAGACATCCTGTCGCACGAGCCCGCGCGAACGTACGGCCAAATACCGATTTTAGTTGAATCAAGGCCAAAGATGTCCTAGTATAAGTGAACTATATCAGACTATTTGCAATGTTTTTTGCAGACAGCAAACAAACCTGATCGGGGAACGGATGGCAAACATGGCCGGACTGAGCTTGGAAGAAAAAAAGGCACGTATCTTCGACCATGAGAAGAAAATGGCGCGGTTGCTGGCTTTGATGGTGCTGGACAAGCCCGAACCACCTTTCTGGGCCAGTTTCATACCGATGGTCTTTGTTTTCTATGCCCAAAAGCTGAAGCAGTATTCGCAGGGTCTGGACGACTTCGTAGACAACTATCTCGTCTCCCGGCGGCACGCCTTGGAAGCGGCCGTCGCGGCCAAGGTCGAGGATTCAAGCGCGGATGCGCGGCAACTGCTCAAACTCGCCGGAGACATTCCCCCACCGGCCACGTCGGTTTACCTAGAATGGGTCGCGCTGCTGATTGCTCATTATCAGGTGCTTCTTGACGCCGATGGAGACTGCCACGAGGATCTGGCGCAGGGTGGCTACAAAAACAAAAACAACTATCTGGCCGCGTGGACCAGCCTCAACGATGCTGAACGTGCGTTCAACATGGCGCTGCTGCCTAATGTCGATGGCGACTCCGAGGACATCCTGGATGTGGTCCGGAAAATGAATGCCGGCATCGTCCATCTTCGAAACCAGGACGCCGAGGCGATCTTCCCGCATGAGACGAGTTGAGTTCCCGAGCCCCCACTGGGCGCACACAGAGAAGCCCCTCGAACAGCCTGGAGCCGCGCGACGAAAGCAGGGTCAAGCCCCCTAGAGCATCTCTTCCATCTGCGTGAAGAAATCCGTGCGCTCAAAGGCAGGAGCATATTTTTTTTCGAGCTCATCCAGGCTGCCAAGAAATGCTTCCCAGCCTTCGATCTCTGTGACCTTGGCCTTGTCGCAAAAAATCTTGAAACGCGTGCCCCTGGGACATTTGGTCATGTTGATCTCGAAGCTGCGACCTGAGACATACACCGTCCAATGGGCCGACCAACTGGTCCTATCCCCTTCCGTCTTCTTGTACTTTTCAAAAAATGCTTCAAATATCCGGACAATGCGTTTTTCGTCCATGTTTTCCTCCTTCTGGTTCGCGGGACCCGCCCATATCCCAGCCGGCGACATGAGCGCGGGCCGACAATCCGGCGATCACAGAGCTGAGACTTGCACTTTGGCCTGACTCCGTTGTATTGGTAGGACCAATTTACGGAGATCATCGTGCCCACATCCATCCAGCAGAAAAGAATCTACGAAGAAATCAGCGCGCGCCTGCAAACCCTGGTGCAAAGCGACAATCTCAAGCCAGGCGACCGATTGCCGCCGGAGCGCCAACTTGCGGCTATGTTCGGAGTGTCGCGCAATTCGGTGCGGGAGGCAATCAAAAGCCTGGAACAGCAGGGACTCCTGATCAGCAGGCCCGGCGCAGGCACGTACATCGCCGAGGATGTCCAGGAAAATCTGACCACAGCCATGGGAGACGCCTTTGCGCAGGCGCGGCACCGTCTGGAGGACATCTTTGAGTTGCGCCTGCTGCTGGAACCCCAGATCGCTCATCTGGCCGCACAACGCATCACTCAGCACGAAATCGAAGAACTGAGCGGCCTCATGGACGTTTACGAGAAAAATCTGCGCGACGGGCAACCCGTCTTCTTCCTCGATCAGGCTTTCCATGACGCCATTGCCGCTGCCACAGGCAACCGGTCCATAACCCGGCTCATGGAACAGATGCACGACCTGCTGCGCGAGAGCAGGGACGAAGCCCTGCAATCTCCAGCCCGCAACGTCAGATCGCTGGCAGATCACCAGAAAATACTGTCGGCCCTGAGTTCACACGACCCGGAATGCGCCCGCGAAGCCATGAAAGGACATCTGGAGCACACCCGGGAAATTGTCTTTACCTCAACAACGGGAGAATAGAACATGAAGGAAATGCATAAAACCGCCCGCGACCTGATGACCGGATTCTGTCGTGTCTGCCCGGTCTGCAACGGCAAGGCCTGCGCCGGGGAAGTACCCGGCATGGGGGGCCTGGGCACCGGCTCGGCCTTCATGGCCAACGTGAGCGCCCTGGCCACGGTCAAATTCAATATGCGCCTGATGCATGGCATCACCGAACCCGACACCCGCACGAGCTTCCTCGGCCTTGATTTGTCCATGCCGGTCATGGCGGCACCCATCGGCGGAGTCTCATTCAACATGGGCGGCAAGCGCAGCGAAGAAGAATACATCACGGCCGTCATCGACGGCTGCAAGCAGGCGGGCATCATCGGATGCACCGGTGACGGTGTGCCACCCTTCATCCACGAATCCGGCCTGGCGGCCATCGCGGCTGCGGGCGGTCACGGCATTCCGTTCATCAAACCCTGGGAAGACGCCGAGCTTTACGAAAAACTGGCCAAGGCCAAGGACAGCGGAGCCGAGATCATCGGCATGGACATCGACGCGGCCGGCCTCATCACGTTGCGCAAAATGGGCCGCCCGGTTTCCGCCAAATCGGTGGACACGCTGCGTGAGATCATTGCCAAAACCGGGGTGAAGTTCATCGTCAAGGGCGTCATGACTGCACAAGACGCAGAGTTGGCTGTGGAAGCCGGAGCCGACGCCATCGTCGTTTCCAACCATGGCGGGCGCGTGCTCGACCACACTCCCGGCACAGCCGAGGTATTGCCGGACATAGCCCGGCAGATGAAAGGAAAAGTCGCGATACTGGCGGACGGAGGAGTGCGCACAGGCGGCGACGTACTGAAGATGCTCGCCCTGGGTGCGGACGCGGTCATGATCGGCAGGCCTTTCAGCATCGCGGCCATGGGCGGACTGAGTGAAGGGGTGAGTGCCTACATCGCGGCGCTGCGCACCGAACTCATGCAGGCCATGGTCATGACCGGAACCGAGTCCATTACGAAGGTGTCGTCAGCCCTGCTCTACGAAAAGGCTTGAAAAATGGGCCGGAAATCCGGCCCTGGCAGACCGCCAAGACGGTGACCTGCTTGCTGAATGCAGAAAATCCAGGCCCGCACGTATGCAAAACTACGCTGATGGCCTGGATTTCTCCTTGTCCCCGGCAACTGACCTTTTCCTCAGCAGCCAGGACATTTGTGTTTTTAGCAGTCAGCTAACCCCTGTATTTCAACCCTGTCTCGTAAACAGGAAGCCCGCGTTCCGGAATTTCCTTGCTCCAACACACGGCTACCGGATAACGGTCGAATTCGCCCATGGTGGATTCGGGAGAATACCCCTCCAAGGAAAGCTCCAGCTTGGCCCCCTGCTGGATGGGCGTGCGCGTCTTCAGACACATGCCGCCATCGCTGTAATTCACCAAGCGGGCATACTGGGTCTTGCTCTGCCCCTCATAGACGTAGCGGACAGGCACCAGGCAGTCTTTACGGATGTGTATTCTCTTGTTTTCACTCATTGGGATAATCCTCCTCGCGACGTGTTCGGGCCTCACAGGCCAAAGTAAACCCATACATAATCATAATCAAACATACTTATTGATAAACCATTCCGGATAAAGAGGCAAATCCGCAATTTGGCGAAATGCCGAAAAAAAAATCCTTGCCATTTGCCCCCCCCCTCTATATTAACCGACTTCGCTTTCGGGGTTACCCGGCAAGCAGGTTCGGCGAGGTAGCTCAGACGGTTAGAGCATGCGGCTCATATCCGCAGTGTCGGGGGTTCAATTCCCTCCCTCGCTACCAATAAAAGATAAGGACTCCAGCTAATTAGCCGGAGTCCTTTTTTATTTATTGGGTACTTATCCACCATCTGTCGCCGCGATAAAATTTTTCCTTGGAAACGCCCAATCGAAAAAGAGTTTTGGTCATGGGCGGCGTCGGCTTTCTGGGGCCAATAATTAGACGTGTCAAATAATGCTTGCCAATCCGGACCAGAAAAGACTAGATAGCTCTGCAAGGGGAATTCTGTGTCCGGCCAGAGTTGCCCTGTAGCTGAAATAGCCTGATTGGCAACGTTTTTTAAGATTTTTGGAAGAATATTTGCTGAGCACTCAGAATTAAATTGTTGCGGCCCAGGAGGCGGATGGCCTCTTTTTTTGGGAAATTTACCGGAAACTCTTCGTTTCCTATGGAGGTTATTTGGCATGAAATTTTCGATACATAAAACTTTTTTTGGAACAATCTTTTTCGCGCTGGTTGTGACGTTTGGCCTCCTCGGGCAGTCCTTCGCGGCTGAGGTGAACGTGTATTCCGCCCGCCAGGAGCATCTGATCAAGCCCCTGTTGGACGAGTTCTCCAGCCAGACGGGAATCAAGTACAATCTGTTGACCGGCGAAGGGCCGGCCTTGTTGGAACGTCTTCGCGGCGAAGGCCGCAACAGCCCCGCTGACGTGCTGATCACCGTCGATGTGGGGAACCTGGTCGCGGCCAAGCAGGCGGGGGTGTTACAGCCCGTGGCTTCGGAGATTTTGACCGGGAACATCGAAGAGTCCTACCGGGACGTCGAAGGTTACTGGTACGGTCTTTCCGCCCGGGCCCGCGTCATCTATTACGATCCGCAGCGCATCGCGCCCGACAAGATCAATACCTACGAGGCCCTGGCAGATCCAGAACTCGGTCAGGTGATTTGCGTGCGCAGTTCTTCCAATGTCTACAATCAGTCCCTGGTTGCATCTCTTATAGCCCACGACGGCGTGGAGAAGACCGAAGCGTGGATCAAGGGGTTCGTGAACAACTTCGCGCGCAAGCCCCAGGACAACGATACGGCCCAGATCAAGGCTGTTGCTTCGGGAGAATGCGCGGTGGCAGTGGCCAACAGTTATTATTTCGCAAGGCTTCTTGCTTCGGATAAACCCGAGGACAGAAAAGTGACCGAAGCCGTGCGCGTGCTGTGGCCCAATCAGAATGACCGTGGTGCGCACATGAACTTAAGTGGGGGCGGCGTGACCCAGAGTGCTCGCAACATCCCGGAATCCATCAAGCTGCTCGAATTTCTCTCTGGTGAAATCGCTCAGGAGATTTACGCACGGGAAAATAATGAATATCCTGTAAATCCCGCAGTCAAAGCCAGCGGCGTTGTTGCCGATATGGGGGACTTCAAGGCCGATGACCTGAACTTGTCGAACATCGAGAAGTTCAATGCGGAGGCTGTCCGGACCATGGATCGCGGCGGCTGGAAATAGCAAAGGAGCGGATGGTGAATTTCTGGAAGGTAACGGTTGTGGGCATTGCGGCCCTGGCGGCTGTCCCGGTTATTGTGATCGCGACCTTCCTCTTCACCCCGTCGCTGGACGTGTGGCGGCATCTGGCATCCACGGTGCTGCCGCACTATGTCTTCAATTCTCTCGCCTTGATGCTCGGAGTCGGCGCGGGGACCATGGTTCTGGGCGTCGGGACGGCCTGGCTTGTGTGCATGACCAGTTTTCCGTTGCGGCGTTTTTTCGAATGGAGCCTGATC
>Ga0075011_10001745_pt1 | contig 11737 bp, 9 predicted proteins | sample TARM_MetaG_T_14_FD_72354 | JGI IMG/M metagenome (GOLD analysis project Ga0075011, IMG submission 72354) | Freshwater microbial communities from Pennsylvania, USA, analyzing microbe dynamics in response to fracking - TARM_MetaG_T_14 | ecosystem: Environmental > Aquatic > Freshwater > River...
GCTTACTGCTGAATTCACTGTCGGCGAAGGTAAGTTGATGACTCATGATGAACCCTGTTCCATGGCTCCAGATGACAAACATGATCTCATATCAGGGACTTGTTCGCACCTTCCCTAGGGCGTGTTGTTGGATATTGGGCTCCAAATGGTGTTTTTGAAATTCTGTTGTTAGATCCTTTGCATAACATTCAGCCAAGCAAGCGATTTGGTTACAAAGTCGATCATTGTAGTCCAATAAATTGCGATTATACTTCTTTGTTGATAGATATTGACATTTTGAAGCAAGGTCAATATTGCTCATCTCCTGAGTGTGGTTATAAATCTCAAATAACCCAATTGCCTAGTAAAGCAAATTATTCAAATGTACTTATGCATTATGTAAGTGATGAGACATTACTTGAAATTGATAAACTAATGGAATCAGGCTTGGCCAAAAATGAGTCTGAAATATTGGAATATGGAATTATGTTTTTAAATTCTGATCAGTATTAGTTTAGTACGCACATAACAAAGCATTTAAGAGTGATTCCCAACGCTTGGCATTTTTGATGTCATCGTTGGTTTTTTTGTTTACGGTGGTATGGTTAGGTTTCGTGGTAGCGTTGCTCACACCTTAATGCGGCGTTATATGTTTTCGAGGGTATGAGCTTATGTATTCCATACAAGTCCTGAAGTCTGACAAAGTTGGTCTTAACAGCAAAGAGAGCTACGTGGTCGTTCGTGGCAAAACTAGCTTCTTACGAATCCTTGGCTGTGAGCCGGAATGGGAGCTAATGACAGCCACTGCAAGTGAGGATCACGGCCGTATCCGTGTCTGTAGTGATCAGCGTCGTTTAGTGGAATCCGCACTACGGCTTGGCGCAGAACTGAAAACAGAGCCGAAGGTCGAGAAAGATTGGATGCAGCGTGAGTACGTAAAAATTTGTGGTATCAGGCAAGACCCAGAGCAAGACGACGCAGGATTCAACAGAGAGCTACACGATCTATTTGATAAATTTTTCGCGTACTACGACATTTATCAGTCCCAGGACTGTCGGGAACCCGATGAAATGCGAGAGTTGTACGACGCCCTCACAATCGACGACCAAGGTGGTGATGTGTATCTCAGCGATGGTGTTTGGCTGAGCGCTGATGGCTCACTTCACGACCGAGGTAGGTAAAACACATAACTATTCGTTCAACCGGACGCTCACCCGCTGCGCGGGCTCGCGCCGGTTAACTCAAGCGTTAGGCCAAATGAAATGCCACGTTTATCGTTCAAAGCAGCCCATGACGATGGTAGTGATGCGACAGCAGATCTATTGTCTTTTGCGAAGAAAATTGGCCTCGACTCCGCTGCCGGCGACAGATATAGCTTTCTGCTTTTGCTTCAGCTTTACGGTTCAGCCATATCAGGAAGTCTCAACCCTTCAAAAGTTGTAAGCCAAATTAGAGTTTTAGAAGGTTTGGAGGCCAGTAACGGGCTTAAAGCCGCAACACCGTTCAAGAGAGATGCACTAAAAGGGCTTTGGCATCAGCATCGCTTTGAGGATGGCCTATCAAGTTTCGCTAAAAATATAGAGAGAGGCCTAAATAAATTCGGCATGCCATACGTTAATAAAAAAATAGCGGAGGCAGAAGCAGCTGGTGAAGAACACTATTTCACAGCAGAAGACATAGCAAATATTGCGCACGATGCGGTCTAATTAAATTGGCAAAGGCTCCAAGAGAGTGAGGCTTTAACTGGCGAGTGGCTAATTTTCGCCAAGCATGAAGGTAGCAACTATTATCTTAGTCTTGGGAAGCACAATAGCGGCGACAACTACTTGCGGGCTCAAATTGATGCGGTCTGCCTACAAGAATTTCCATTTTTAAAAAGCATTCTTAATGAGCAACCTACCACATCAGCCTAACAACTGGTTCAAGCCGTTCGCTTCGCTCACTCGGGACCGGCTAAAGCCGGCCCCTTAACCAAACGTTAGCTTTTTAAGAAAAATTTATGATAGAACCTAAAACCAATGATTGGCCATTCGTATATAGAGAAATACATCTATTGGGTGGAGCTTTCTTAGTTAATGATCCAGAAGACTCAAATTCTGTAATACTACATCCGCATACGCTAGATAAAAAACAAGCCGTCTTCAAAATAGATGATTTTAAAAAACTATATTGTGTAGTCGATAAGTACAATCTTGGCAAAATTGTTGGTGTTGATTTTATTCATCATGCTCACCAAATAGAAGGTAAAATGCCTATCGAGTGGAGATTTAGTAATACTTATAACAACATATCTTGGGCAAACATTGAAGCGTGTTGGACATGGAGCAATATCGGTAATGAGGCTTATACTCAACAAAACGGACATTTGTGGGACTTATCGAAGAGAATATCACATCAGGCAACACTACTAAATCAAACCCTTAGAGATCTATCTTTAGCATATAGAAATCAATTATTCTCTATTGTTGAGAGTTTTAAGCCAGATAATAAGTTCATCAATGGTTTTTCCGATGATATATATGCAAAATTCCAACATTTTTTATACGATGCGTGTGTATTAAGAGATTATATCTCTGAATTTGTTTTTCATTATGTAGTCCCCTCTCATTTGAAAGGTGACATTTTAAACATGAATACAACATCAAAAATATTTAATAAATTCTTTAAAGAAAGAACCGAGTTAACAGATTATGAGTTGTTTTATAAAGAAATTTGTAACGAAAATGGTTGGATGAACAAGCTCGGCATATATCGAGATTTAGTAATGCACGCATGCCCAATCGCCATATCAAACAAGCGAAATTATATCCGAACAACTACACTACTACTTCCTAACGACCAGTTTTTACCATTAGTAGTTGCGCCAATACCAAAATCACCAGAATTTATTAAGATCGATAGAAATAACTTTCAATATTTTAGTGATTTTAAAAAACAAACCGACTCATTTTTTGATCTTTCGAATGATGAATCATCATCTGTTGATATTTTAACTTATGCGATATTTGCGATGAGTGACTTTACCGAACTGTTATGGAGAACTATTTCTCAATCACCATTGCAAGGCAAAATTTTGACGTTTGGGCCTCACAACATCAAAGGTCCTGTGATAATAAAAAGCTAACAAAAACTTGGTGTGGGACCGCTACGCGGCCCCACAAGTAAAAGTTAGAGCCACAAGGATAGAGAATGCGGACTAAAGCATTTCACTCGTTTGAGTCAAAACTTAATTACTTTGATGATGATGTAGAACTTATTGATGTTTTGAGGCTTCATGTCATCGCAGGCGACTTGACTGACGCTCAATCAAATCACGTCTTGAATAAGGTCTGTACTATAAAGCATAAGCACTTGAGCCGGAGGCAAAACTCTGAGGGCAGCAGAAAGTTAGTTATAAATCACCTGAGGTCAACACTATATTCTTCATATGTCAAGGATGTTTACGAAGAAGTCACGGAGTATTTAAGAACAATACTCAAGCAAGCAGCCGAAAAAGGCTTTGATGCCGGCCGCTTAATTGGCGAGCACGGATTTAAAATAAATGCAAAAACCGTACTTGAGGCTGGAAGCTGGGAGCATGTAGCTGAAACGATAACTGATTCAATTTTTCAAGCCCTTGAGTCAGAGAGAAGCACTCTTGAACTAATCGATAAAATTGCCAAAAAACTCGCACTTAATATAGATGCAGAGCTAATTGAAAAAGCACTTCCATTTCTAGAAGTAAGGCACCTATTAGTTCACTCTGATGGTAAAGCATCAGACGAGTTCAAGGATAAATATCCAAAAGTAAAACTCAGCAATGACTATGTGGTTATCAATTACACATTCATTAACAATATGAGGAAGGCCATAAGAAATCTTATTGAAGCATACGATCAAGAGGTTATCAGGACAGATCTTGTTGATGAAAAATACACGCAGCCATAAAAGCTCTAACAAGCGCAATCACACGGAGCAATTTTCCGCCGCGCACCAAATTGCCCGGTGTTGCGGGCGTTAGCGAGGAGCATGTTGTGAAAATATATTGTGATAACGGTGCATGTCCTTCTGAGCTAAAGAATCTACAAAATGAGGGTAAAGTTACTCTTGTTATGTTTCCTTATGAAAACAAGAACAAACATATCAAAGAAACAGGGCTACCCTCTAAAGCCACATGGTCTGACACTAAGAATTTTACATGGAGTACTATTCCTGGAGCTTGGGAAGATTATTCTGAGTCTGATAAATATCAAGAAATTGTAAATATTGTAAGGCTTGAAAATAAGCGAGTAGATATTTTGCACCTAGATTCTGCCTATAAAACAGGGTGTGAAATATTTATCACCAATGACAAGGACGATATATGGACGCACAGAACACAATTAGAAAAAACTCTCAATTTGCGTATTTTTTGGACTCAGGAAATTAATGGGCTTATAAGCTACATTGAAAATCGCTAACAAGTCGCTGAAGCATCGCACCTTCGGTGCTGGACAGTTTTTAAGTCGCAGTTTTGTGGTTTTGCTGCGCAAAAGTATTCCACAAACCGCAATTTAAAAACTGCCGCTTAGCTCGGCGTTACCGCAAAGCAGGAGTTCACGGACGTGAATCGATTTGTCATTCAGAAGAAACGACAACAGATTCCGATAGTCAGAAAGCATGTTCTTGACATTTTAGAATTTCTCTTTATAAAAGATGTAGAAAACTCATGGCAATAGCGTGAGTCAATCACACTGTTTTTATAATCGTCGATAACGGCGTAAGTCATTGAATGTAAAGGTTATATTTGTGCTGTGATATACAGAAGTGAGGGTTCGAATCCCTCCCTCACCGCCAAATGATAAGCCCAAGCAATTGAATTGCTTGGGCTTTTTCTTTATGTGCAATTTTCGTTATGCCATTCACTATGCCATCTGATGTTGGCTGGTACGGAACTATCTCGTACCCTGTTGGACAATGTGGTCGATGATTCACGGGTTGTCACCTACGGGACAAGAGCGATCATCATGTGCTATCTAGATAGGGATAACGCCCACCTCCCACATAGCTTAATGAGCGTTATCTCTTATCTCGTCGGTTTTGAACAACCCTGGAATCTGATTCTTGTAAGTCTGCAACTGGTTGAACATGGCCAGCAGCAAGCCATTTATGAACACCGCCACATCGGGCTGCCGGTTATTCTGACTGCAGATCATCACAAACTGGCTTACCGCCAGCAAGTCGTTCTGCTCCGGTTGCTCAACGTTGATGAGCGCTGTCTTGCCAGCAGTCACAGTGCAGTTGTTCACGTAGTGCTGGACGTACACACCTTCTGTCATCAGCTTGTGGATGCGGCGGTTTTCGAGCAACGATGACAGTTCGGATTGCATCACGCGGCACAAGGAGTCCTGCTTGGCCTCTCCAGTGGTAGGCTAGGGCTCAGACGTGCGACAGCGTCTTAGAGTCGTTCCTTGAGGACGCTCTCATCGTGACTCTCGCGCTCTGATCGATGTTCATCAGGGCCGATGACCTCCTAGCGTGCGATGCTGTATTCCAACTCTCCCAACTGTTCCAGTAATGCCAGTTTCACCGAGGCCTTGGATAAAAAAGCCATTAGCCTTCTCCTTGTTCCACCACAAATTCGATGATTGATATCCCACCACCGTTGTCATCGCCATTCCACTCGGCTGGTACATTTGGCGTTTTGTCGACATTATTGGCCGCGCCATCATCGCCTCCGCCAAACAGGGAGAAACTGGAGTGACCTGCCAGCGAACAGAACAATACGCCATTCCCTCGCATAGCTGATGTGGATTGGCCAGCCGCACGCCCTATAAAAATAGTTTTAGCCTTGGCCGTCTCGTCTATCAGATCCTGGATCACTCGGTTCCATCCGCGGGTTCTAGGCTTCGGCTTGACAAAGACCTTGCCAGCATTGCCCGCTATAAAGTCCACAAGATCGCCTGCAAAACACTTATAGCGGCTAATTTTCGGCCTCGTAGGTTGTGCGGTATGGTGAAGGCCAATCTCTGGCCAGTGACAATGCCAATGGAATGGCCAATAACTGCAGCATGCGCAATACTGGCCAAGTGCCGCAGAGCCCGTGCCAATCAGGAGATATTTTGACGCTTCATACATATCCGGCTCTTTGATGTGCCGTGGTTTTCCTGTCAGACCACCAGATCTGGGTGCGTAAGTAAATCCAGGCCACTGCTCATAAAGATGCCATTGGTTTTTATTGTCAGGTGTGACAGGAATGCTATCCGTCTTTTTTGCCTGCAGAAGCAAGGCCCGGTTTTCTACAACCTTACCGCTCACAACCAATGTTCGGATCAACAAGAGATCACCTATCTCTACTGATGCAGGGGTGGGCTGTGGAAATGACTTACAAGCAACAAAAGGCCGCGAATGAACGAATACACCGCCAGCCGTAACTTTCATCGTTCCGGGACATATGGCCTTATTAATCTGCTTGGGAAACTCGAAAACCAGGTTAGCTACCAATTGTGGTTCTGATTGCGTTGGATGTTTGAAGGCGTTGGACAATGTATTGGCAACTGCATCGCCAATATGCATCATATTCCGCCTCGAGTAAAAAGGCATTACGGTTCTCCTTGTTCTTCGACGGGAGCCACGGCCGCAGCCGGAACCACACGAGCAGCGTTCAACGCCTCTACATAAGTGCCACGATCCAGTAGGTAAAACAATCGGCTGATTTTGATGTTGATGTGTAGTGTTCACTGATAGTTGGATGAGATTTTTATCTCACACGAGTCTATTCAGGAATAGCTTGAATCTCCTCAGGTAAGAACCATTTGCTCTTATGGGCATAGGCAAGTGCATAGCCTGCATCGCGCGTCCAGAGCACTAGGGCCAAGCTTTCTTTTGCTCGGCTGCAGGTCACATAGAGAAGACGGAGAGTGCGGTCAATCGATGTTTCCTTGTTCTCTTCCACGTTCTTGAGGTCAGAGACCCCCAAAGGGGCGCCAAACAGCCGGTCATATGAGAACAAAAAACCACCGGCATCTTCATCGTCCATTACCACCATGACATGCTTAAACTCTGAACCCTTGACTACTTGGTGAGTGGCGAGGTGCGAATTACCACTTAAGTAGGTCTTGAATCTCCGCACCTGAATCCACGGTGAAGCGAAAAGAGCATGCCAACCTCTGGCCAGCCGATTCTCGACACTCTCTTTCTGGCGTGGTTCTGGCGCATCAGGAGGCGGCTGGGTGTCATTAAAAGCTGCGAGTAACCTCTTGTCTGACTCGAAAAGGCCACTATGAACTATGGGGGCCAAGACCTCCCTTACCGTTGCAGAAGGTCTCGAGCAAACAGCTGCGAAGTGTTCGATTGCACACCGATATGCCCTCAACTGCTGAGCACGACTATCTCTATCAGCAGAAAGATTCAAAAGCCGGTCGTAGCGATGAAGGACCTCCATGACGGCGAAATCCGATGAAACTTGACCATTTGCTACACAATCTGCGAGATCCATCATTTCTCGCAATAGAACTTGCACCGCAGCGGGACCAGAAGCTTCACCTGTCGTATCTGGTCGAACTGAATCGGGATCAAGTAGTGCTAGTGCTTCAAAGATTTCAAGAAAATCACCGCGTCGAGCAACCAACGAATGTTCAAGAGCAAGAATCTTGTGTCCGGGATTGCCTCGCTGCCACTCAGTTGTACCCACGGCAGTCTCCATTGCAGACTCACAAAGGACCTCTCGTCGCAGTTTATCTTCAGGTGAAGCCGCCGTATCGCCGATGAATACTCGTACGATCCCTGATGATTTCTCTTCTCGAGAATGCTGACGCACCGCCTTTTTAGACTGCGTTCGCCCTTCCAAATCGGAATCCCAAATATCGTTAATTAGATCAACTATACGGCGCTGACTTCTGTGATTCATCTCCAACTTTGGGGTAGCCCACTCTGGTGGAACAATGCTCGGAAGGTCCGCATGCCCATCCATGTAGATGCGTTGACGGTGATCTCCTAACAAGCCAAGCATCAACCGAGTCGGATCCTCTGCCGCGACTTCAAGCAGAGCATCTAGAATGTTCTTCATCGTGTCCTGAGACTCGTCAATCAGGATAACCGGATGCTGGTCGCGAAGAATGCGCCGCAGAGTCGGTTTTTGATTGAGCAGCCAAGCTGCCACGCTCAGGACTTGCGCATGGCTCAGGGCTCCATCGGAAAATCGTTTCCGATCAGGGCTGTAGATGAATTGTGGAGTTTTGGACAGGGCTATAGCTTTAGCCGCAAGTTCCGCAATTACAACCTTATCTTTGTCTGTAGGTCCCTTCTTCCTGCCAGCAGCAACTTCCCGAGCCTTCTCTACCGCACTGCTATTTAATGCCAGAAGAGCTTCGCGGATATCGTCGTCAAAGCCCGCGATCAAGTCCCAGCAAAAGGAGTGAATGGTGGCAACTTGTGTAAGATCGTTGATACCCAATCGGCCGGTGACTACCAAGGCGGCATTTTTCGTATATGTGATTACACGAATAGTCTGGGCTCTAGCTCTCAGTTCTCGTGCAAATCGAAGAGCCAGGTCGTCTGCTGTATCCTTAGACCCCGGTTGCGCGTCTTGTTGCTCGCCGCCAGTGATCCTGTGGAGAACAGAAACTAATGTCCGCGTTTTACCGGAGCCAGCACCAGCAAACAGAAAGAAGCTTCTAGGCGGCGTGCTTGTGACATAGGAGACAATTTCGTCCACCACACCAGCATCACGCTCATTCGGATCCACTATTTCGCTAACCATCAAGCCAACTCCTTCTTTGACGGCGCTAATTCATTATCGAGCCACGCCAGAGCATCGGCGATATAGCCTGGACACGCTAATTTGTCGCCCACACTGATGCGTTCAAACATGGTTACAGCGAACTCAGCCTTTGCGAAATTTTCACGCAGCATAGAATGAAGCGCAATACAGAGTTTCGCAGGCTCCTGTTCGGCAACAACGGTATTAACAGCGACGCGCAAGGGACCTGTCACTTTCGGCGTAGCTACCTCACCTGCTGCGGGTTTCTTGCCAATCCCTTGCCCAATGTTTTTGAACCAATCAATGTTGGACAATATCAAAGAGTCCTCAAACGAGCTCGGCCAAGGGCCGTTTTTGGGTACTGGGACCTGCCATGCAAATCGGACCCGTCCGCCGCTTCCGTTGCTCCAGGTCTGGTCTGCTTCGACCGGATCTGCCAACAAATGCAGTTCCTTTTTCTTGGGGTGCCAGCCATTGAGAGTGTCATTTCCGCACTCAAGACTATTTGGGTCAACGATTGCTGCTGCCTTTCGTATGACCTTATCATTTTCGCCCTTCGTTACTTCCACCGGGTCCACATCGGTGATGATAACCGTAGGGATTCCAAGCCTCTCTACGAGAGGTCGTAGTCGGTGGGCATGACGCCCGCCGAGGTCGAGGAAGGAGATATAGCGCTTGTCGAGCTCTTCGAAATCGCGCTCGATGAACAAAGGAACAAGCATCCTCTCTGCCGCGCCTTCTACAAAGATCGCAGCGTCGGCGAACAGTAGGTCCGTATGCTGCACTCGGAAGTATCGTTCCGCAAATGTCCGTGTTTCTTTGTCGGTTCCAAAGGCTGTCGCGAGATCGATAACATCGGAGCACGGCATCGTGCCTACTGTGGACGGAATCCGCCTGACATATCTCAAGCGGTCGAAGTTTTCTGCATGAGCTAGATGACTTGCATGAGTGCTGATGACTAATTGGCTGCTTAGATGCGCATGTTCAGGGGCGGTCGGACTGATGAGCTCTGTTGCTCGCTGTGGAAAAATGCGTTGCACCTGAACATGTAGATGGGCCTCAGGTTCTTCAACAAGTACAAGGTGCACTGCCGGTGGGCTACCTTCAGTGGGTGTTAGCCGAGCATCTCTGAATGAGACTAGCTGATAACTCAGCGATTGGAGGTTCTGGTAACCTAAACCAATTGAATACTCAGGCAGGTAGACGTCAGCCTGCACTCCATCAAGGCGGTACTGCACTGCGGTACTGTGGTCGAGCAAATCTCCAGTCTGTATACGAGTTCTAAAATGAATCTCTTGGGGGTCATGAAGAGTTGGATACCCAAGCTTCTTTACATGCTCTATGGATGGCGTCAAAGCAACTTTTATTCGATCGTCAAGGTCTTCCTGGGCTTGAGCAATGGCTGCTATCAGTTCTGGCTGATGGCCCTGACCTTTCGTCGCTATGTTCAGATGCTGACGGGCGTACTTCAGCAGCTGGTTGGAAAATAGGCCAACGCGATTCGTACCAGAACTGGAGCGAGACTCGGCTTCCTCAGTACCAAATCCGCGTTGTGCTGCAACGAAGTCGACACGTAGGAGCTTAGATAGTTTTGTTCGGTCAATAGCTACCGATTTTGGCGATAAGGACTGTGGCGCAGTTGCTGGGGTGGTGGCAAGCGGTCCCAGTGCTGGATCCAGCCTATAGACAAGAACACTACCAAGGTCGGAAGGATGACGCAGCCAGTAATCAATGAGGTCTACTGGCCAGGCATGAGCCTGCTTTTTAAAGTCTTTGACTGGATTCCGAGCCTCACGGTATCGCCATGCCAGCCGTTGGAGGTCTTCTACCGAAGAAGCTGGCTCAAGGCGCAGACGAACCCCTACTGCTCCGCCCCCCCAGTCGAGCGAGGTAATGAAGGGCGCAACCAGATTGTAAGATCCTGGCTGAGCATCGAACCACAAATCCAATGTAGGCATAGAACCTAAGAGTGCTGCCAACTGCTCTTTCCACGTATCGATATCCTCCGATATCGATGTAGGATCTTCTGTCAGTTTTTCCCACTCAGAGCCAAGGGCCTTCAGCGTTGGCCATTGGTCAATGCTGATATCGAAGGCGCCGAAGACTTGACTTGAGGCCAAGAAATTGCGGATAGCGATAAGAATAGATGTTTTACCACTGTTGTTGGCTCCGACTAAGACAGTTGTTCTCCTGTCGATCTGGACACAAGCCTTTGCCAAGCGTCGAAATCGACTGAGTTCTATGCAAGTGAGGCTTACTTCTGGTACTAAAGGGGGCTTTGCTAATGGATCACTCATCTAGGTTCCTTGGATATTTGGGAGCTATTTTATAGCTGGCGATCACGTTGCATGGCCCCCCAACCGTCAAGTGGGAGTTCAAAAATTCAGTAGTCGCCGCCCATACTACCTTGCAGTTTGACCATTCCGTCTACAAGGCAGTGAAAAGGGCTTTATTGAGTCTAAAACGGTCATGTTAGCACACACATGACTGACTGCTAAGAGAGCAGACAGCTAGACGGGATGAATGGAATATTATTGCTTGGGTCTTATCTCAGCCCCCCCTCTACAGTAGGGAACAGTCAATATTAGTGAGGGTAGCAATAGCCACTTACCACGGGAACGAGTTGTGTAATTTGCAGTTGGGTTTCCAAACATTGTGCATGATTGGGTTGTTCTAGCGACGTTGGCTTGGTTTCTACTCCTATTCATGTCAAAGATGCAGTGTAATATGGCGGGACCAGCAAGTACCACCGAACCTCTTTTTACCAGACCTTCGTTCACAACGGGACTAAATAAGGCTTGCACGCTCGCTGCATGCCGTAAAAGTCTGTTCTTGGCAGCTTTTTTCTGGGACGATTTGCAGTCATGACAAGTCAATCCATCTCAATACAGTACGCTTACGCCCTAGATAGCCAAGGCGCGGTAATCCCCCCATTTTTTGGAGCACTCAAAAGTAGAGGTCATGCGGCCTGTGCCAAGCGCTGTTTCGGCGTGTAGCCGCCCAGCGCCATATTGGGCCGCTCATGGTTATAAACCCACA
>Ga0075011_10001747_pt1 | contig 11736 bp, 9 predicted proteins | sample TARM_MetaG_T_14_FD_72354 | JGI IMG/M metagenome (GOLD analysis project Ga0075011, IMG submission 72354) | Freshwater microbial communities from Pennsylvania, USA, analyzing microbe dynamics in response to fracking - TARM_MetaG_T_14 | ecosystem: Environmental > Aquatic > Freshwater > River...
CTCTATAAGTATCATAATAAAAAGATGCTCCTAAACCTAAAGCTAAATACTCTTTATTCTCCCAGTATTTTTTATTGTGACGAGATTCATAATTTTTTTTGGCAAAATTTGAAATTTCATAATGTATATAACTATTATTTTCTAATATGGAAATAATAAGTTCAAACATAGAGGCCTCTAAATCATTATCACAAGGAGAAAGAACTCCTTTTTCTTTTAATTCCCAAAATATAGTATCTTCTTCCCAAATTAAAGAATAAATAGATATATGTTCAGGATTTAATTTTATAATTTCATTCAAGTCTTTTTCAAGGTCAGTTAAGCTTTGATTAGGTACAGCAAACATGAGGTCTAAACTAATATTATTAAATCCAATTTCTCTAGCTAGAAAATAAATTTCTTTAGCTTTTTCAACATTATGCCTTCTACCTAATAAATCTAAAGTCTTATTATTAAAACTTTGCACGCCAATACTAAGTCGATTAATTCCAATTTCTTTTAATTCTTTTAATTTTTTATAATCTGCAGTAGCAGGATTCAATTCCAAAGTTATTTCAGCATTTTTCTTTAATTTTAATTTATTCAAAATTTTAAAAATTAAGTCACTTTCCAAAATAGAAGGAGTGCCTCCTCCAAAATATATAGTATCAAATTCATATTTTGGATATAAACTAAGTTCTTTAATCAAATAATCTACATACTTTTCTTGTTCATCTAATTTATTTTCAAAAGAATGAAAATCACAATAAGCACATTTTTTTAGACAAAAAGGAATATGTATATATAATCCATCTAGCATTTTTTCACCATTTTCTTAGATTGTTATAAATAATATAGTAACACTTTTATTTGTTTTTATCAAGTTTGTTTACACAAAAGAATGTCAAAAATAAATTTTTTGATTTTTAAAATTTAAATTTATAAGCAATATTAAGCGAAACTCTACTATGAATAATATCTTTAGTATTATCGTATGTAACAGTATTTTCGTCAGAACTTTTGCTATGAAAAGAGATAGAAGTTAAGCTATAAATACCTTCTAACTCTATATTCCAAAATTCTATTCCAAGTCCTGCCCCTGCATAATATCCGTGATTGGTTTTATAAGTAGAATCAATGTATTCAAATTCATTCTTATTAAGTGAAAATCCACCAATAAATTTTGTGTATAAAGGCGATGAAAAAATATTATATTTAAAAGATACGTATAAAGGGATTGAATAAAAGGTTTTACTTCCTCCATCTTTTAATTTTCCATGCTCTTGATAGCCTATTCCAGAAGCAACTTCTATTTTTTTATTAGGTCTATAAAAAGATTCTAGCATAAATTCCATACCATCTTTACTTTTATATGTTTTAGAAAGTGGCTGATTGTCATACTCTCCCATAAAAGTACTACCATACCTAAACCTAATACCCTTTGATTCTTGGGAAATAACATTAGTTGTAGCAACAAGAAATAAAAATAATATAATTATATTTTTCATATGTTCTCCTTTTTTATAATCATAGTTCACTCAATTAAGATTATACCATATTGCAAATAAAATTTCACTAAAATTATTATTTTGTTTTCAAATGTTTTATTTTTGTTTTTTAATCTTAAATATGAACAATTTATTTTATTTCCTGTCTTGCTTCTAGAGATTTTGCTAAAGTTGCCATATCTGCATATTCAAGATTTCCACCCATGGGAATACCACTAGCAATTCTACTTATTTTAATATTAAAGTTTCTAAGTAAGTTACTTAAATAAAGAGAAGTAGTTTCACCTTCTAAATCAGGATTTAAGCCCATTATAACCTCTTCTACCTCTTCTTTAACTATACGTTCTAATAAGCTTTTAATATTTAATTCGTTTATTCCTTTACCATCTAATGGTGCTATTTTTCCATGAAGGACATGGTACGTTCCCTTATAAATATTTGCTCTTTCCAAAGCTACTATGTCCTTACTATCTTCTACAACACATATAGTATTTTTATCTCTATTATTGTCAGAGCAAATATTGCAAATTTCCTCTTCACTAAAATTTCCACATATAGAGCATTTTTTTACTAGTCTTTTTAATTGTATCATAGCTTTGGCAAAATGTTCTACTTCGTCCATTTCCATTTCCAATATTGTAAAAGCAAATCTCTGTGCGGTTTTACGACCTACACCTGGTAATTTGTTAAATTCTTCGATTAGTATTTCCATTGATTTTGTTGCCATTTTTCACCTCTAAATTTTTATCTTTATGATATTTATATTATACCATATGAAAACTTTAGAATCTACAAAAGAAATTAATTAAAAAATCTATTGTAAAGAATTTGGAAAAAACTTTGCTTTAATCTTTGATACTTGTTATAATATATGAAAAGATTTTGATTAAGAGGTGATAAAATGTATAAATTAGTTATTTCAGATTTAGATGGAACTCTTTTAAATAAAGAGCATGAACTTTCAACATATACAAAAACTACAATAAAAAAATTAGTTGATAAAGGAATAAAATTCTTTATAGCAACAGGAAGGCATCACGTAGATACTTTGGAAATAAAGGAAAAATTAGGATTAAAAGAAGCATATTTGATAACAAGTAATGGAGCAAGAGTTTATGACTATGAAGGGAAATTACTTATTTCTCATAATCATAAATCAGATATAGCAGAGGAGATTTTAAAATTACCATTGGAAGAAGGTGTACATTTAAATGTATATTCTGATAATAGATGGCTTATTTTTCAAGATAATGAAAGAATAAATGAATGGGTAGAAAAAACTACTTTTAGATTTAATAAAATTAACAAAGAAGAATTAACATATGAAGAAATTTTAAAGTGGTATTATTTAGGAAATCACGAACTTTTATTGAAAGTGAAAGAAAAATTAGAAAGTAAATGGGGAAATGAAATTGAATGTTTGTTTTCTTTGCCAGATTGCTTGGAGATAATGCCAAAGGGAATTTCTAAAGCCAAGGCAATAGAAGAAATTATAGAAAAAGAAGGTATTAAACAAGAAGAAACCATAGCCTTTGGAGATGGTTTTAATGATTATGAAATGCTAAAATTTGTAAAAAAAGGACTTGTAATGGGAAATGCCCATGAAAAATTAAAAGAAGCATTAAAGCATTTGGAAGTTATAGAACATAACTGCCAAGATGGTGTAGCAAAATATTTAAGTAAATTATATTCGTTATAAATAGAGTCTCCTTTTTATGAGGGGATTTTTTTATATAGACTTATTTATTGTATTTTGTTAGAATATCCTATATACTTTAATAGTCTAGAAAATAAATTGCTAGGAGGTCATATTTTGAATGAATTAATTAATAAAAATTATGAAATTAATAAATTAAAATTAAAAGAAATTATCAATAGTTTATCTGATTTATCTAAGGAATTAAATGACAAAGAAATAAATATAATTCTTGATAAAATAAATAAAAGTCTAGATAAACCTTTTATGTTTGTTATTATTGGGGAAGTAAAGGCTGGAAAGAGCTCTTTTATTAATGCCTTGCTAAATACTCCTAATTTGTGTAAAGTTGATATAGATGTTTGTACTGACAAGATTAGTCAAATTATTTATTCTGAAGAAACATATGAAAAAGAATTAGATAGTCATTTGATAGAAAAAGGGATTAATAATGATATTTTGAAAGAAATTGCAATAGTAGATACTCCAGGAACAGACTCTATTGTAAAACAACATGAGCTTATAACAAAGTCTTTTGCACCAAATAGTGATTTGATTATTTTTGTTTTTCCAGCTTTTAATCCTCATCATAGAAGCTCTTGGGAAATGTTAGATTACATGAAAAGTGATTGGAAAAAAAATATAATTTTTGTATGCCAACAGGCTGACCGTATTAGTGAAGCAGAATTAAGGGTTAATATTAGTAAAATAGAACAATATGCCAGAGAGCACGGAGTTGACGAAGTAAAAATTTTTGTTACAAGTGCTAAAAATGCCTTGGAAAATAAAGACGAAGGAATTGACAAGCTTAGAGTATATATTAATGAACACGTAACTGGAGGAAGGCACATTAAGGATAAGTTACTTGATAAACTTAATTCTTCTACCATTATTCGTGATAAACTTAATGATATAATAGAAGCTCGTAATGAAACCCTAAATAAAGATATTGACTTACGTGCAAATGTTCAAAGTAGATTTAATATAGGTCAAGAAAGAAGTCTTAATGAAATAGAATTTATAATTGATAGATTACTAAAAGTGTATTATTATAAAGTGAAAATCTATACTGATAAACTTGATAAAATTCTTTCTAGTTCTAATTTATTTAAACAATTAATTCCTATTATTAAAAAAGAAAAAATAAGTAAGGAAGTTTTAGATGAGTTTGGAGCTAAATTGCGAGAGGAAATAGGAAAAGAATTGGAGGTAGAAGCTTATAAAAATGCCAGCCATTTTATAGATGGTATCAAGGATATTTTTAATAATATAATTAATGATATTGATAAGGAAATTCAAAATATAAATAGAGAGAAAGTTTATGATGGCTTTTATAAAAAAAGAGAAGAAATATTTAATGTTACAAAACAGAAGTTAGAAGAAATGTCAAAAGAAGACACTTTTATTAATTTGCTAAGTTCGAATAGTCCAAATGTTAGTTCTATTGCCATAAAAGGAGGAACTCTTACTGTTGCAGGGGCACTTTTAGCACTTCTAACTCAAAATTCTTATCTTGATATTACTGGTGGAATTATGGCAGCTGTGGGAATACTTGCTTCTACCATAACTATATTTATTAAGAAAAGTAGAACCCTTAAGGAATTTAGGGCTAAGTTAGAAGAAGCTGGGAAGGATTTTGAAAACAGTATAAGAATACAGTTAGAAAATAATCTGAAAATAATTTTTGAAGAAATAAACAGGGCATTTGGAGATTTTGATTCTCATATAGAAAAAGAAAAGTTAAAAATAAAACCTCTTTTATTTCAAATAAGTAAAATAGATGAAGCAATTGAAAAATACAAGAATACAATGAATAGAGAGTGATATTATGAATTGGGACACATTATTAAAACCATATAGATTTAGACAAAAAGACAGAAATAGAAATAAGTTAGAAGAATTTCAATATGATTATTCAAAAATAATTTTTTCGTCTGCCTTTAGGCGTATGCAAAATAAAACACAGGTCTTTCCTTTGGATAGTAATGATTTTGTAAGAACTAGATTAACTCATTCAATAGAGGCTTCTACCATTGCCACAATATTAGGTAGAGGAGTAGAACAAAAATTAATAGAAAAAAACATGCTAAGTAAGGAGCATGATGGGAAATTAAGCAGTATATTAGGTGCAGGGGCTCTTATTCATGATATAGGAAATCCACCTTTTGGACATTATGGAGAAATGGTAATACAAGATTATTTTAAAACATATTTTGAAGAAAATTTTGTAGGGAATACAGACTTTTATGCTTATCGTTGGACTAATGAAGAAATAGGTGATTTTACTCACTTTGAAGGAAATGCACAGGCATTTAGATTATTAAAAAAACTTCAGTATACACGTGATGAACATAGTATAAATTTGACGTATCCAGTATTATCAACAGTAATAAAATATCCTCGTAGTTCTACTGAAGGGAATAAGCCAAATATAGAAGTAAGCTATAAAAAATTTGGTTATTTTCAAAGTGAAGCTAATTATTTTAATGAAATAGTAAATAGTCTAGGGCTAAGGGTAGATGGTGTAATAAAAAGACATCCACTGGTATTTTTGTTAGAAGCTGCAGATGACATTGCTTATTCAGTAGCTGATATTGAAGACGGTTGTAAAAAAGAGATTTTAAGCTTAGATTTAATAAGAAAGCATATGCATAAATATTTGAATCCAAATAAACCACAGGAAAAAGAATTGTTAGATACTATTGATAATATTGATGTAGACCCTAAATATCCTATACCACTTGAAGTAGTTGTTAGTATTTTTAGAATTAAAATTCAAAATTATATGATTAAGGCAAGTGTAGACTGCTTTATAAATAATCATGACAAAATATTAAGTGGAGAATTTGATATGGATTTGTTAGATGCTTCTGAAGCTTATGGACTAAAAACTGCATTTAAGGAATTGGGAGAAATTTTATATAATACCAAGGAAGTCTTAAAGTTGGAATTAACAGGAGATAAGATTATTAGTGTTCTTTTAGATGAATTTACCAAGGCAATATCATCTCCTAAAAGAAACAAAAAAGGTTCCAAAGAGGAAAAATTATACCATATTATTTCTAGTAATTATAGATTTCTTATGGAGAAATACCCAGATGGAGAAAATGTTTTATATAATCAACTTAGGCTTGTAACTGACTTTATTTGTGGAATGACAGATACCTATGCTCTTGACTTATATAGAAGCATTTCAGCAATTGAATTTTAAATAAATAGTCCTAAAATTAGGACTATTTAATCTATATTTATAAATTTTTAGGAAAGTATAAGTAAAAGGTATTGCTTTTTTGTATAAAATAGTGTAATATATTTAAAATTCATTTATTTTTAAATACTCATATAAATCAAAAATATGGTTTGGTGTATCTACGGTTAACCTTAAATTAACCTCTATGAGTGGAAGTATTTAGGTTTAAGAATACCTAAGTATGTACTTTCACTTGTGGTACAATGTGATAAGTATATATTTAGGTATTTTTTTATTTTTAATAAAGGAGAGTGCACAATGCATAAAAATAGTATCGTAATATTGGACTTTGGGTCTCAATATAACCAGCTTATTGCTCGAAGAATTAGAGAAATGGGAGTTTATTCAGAAATAGTTCCTTATTTTACTGGTTTGGAAAAAATCAAGGAAATGCAACCAAAAGGAATAATTTTATCAGGTGGACCAGCATCTGTATATGCAGAAGGAGCACCATCACTTCCTAAGGAAATTTTTGAATTAAATATTCCGATTTTAGGAATTTGTTATGGGATGCAATTAGTTACCCATATGTTAGGTGGAGAAGTTCAAGGTTCTAGTAAAAAAGAGTTTGGTAAAGCTGAACTTATAATTGAGGATAGTAGTTTAGATTTTTTTGCAGATGTACCTAATAAATCACAAGTTTGGATGAGTCATGGTGACCATGTAACAAAGTTAGCAGAAGGCTTTAGACAAGTTGCATATACTGAATCTTCAATAGCTACAATAATTAATGAAGAAAAAAATATTCATGCAGTACAATTTCACCCTGAAGTTACTCATTCAGAATATGGTGCAAAACTATTGGAAAACTTTGTGTTTAAAATAGCAAAGGCTGAAAAAAATTGGTCTATGGGTAATTATATAGAAAATTGTGTTAATTATATAAGAGAAAAAGTAGGAAATAAAAAAGTTATATTAGCATTAAGTGGTGGAGTAGATTCTTCAGTAGCAGCTGTTCTTATTCATAAAGCCATAGGAGACCAATTAAATTGTTTCTTTGTTGACACAGGACTAATGAGAAAAGATGAAGCTAAAAAAGTAATGACTACTTATGGTGAAAATTTTAAAATGAACATAGAATGTGTAAATGCAGAAGAAAGATTCTTGTCAAAGTTAAAAGGAGTTAGTGACCCAGAAACAAAAAGAAAAATTATAGGGCATGAATTTATTGAAATTTTTGATGAACAGAAAAAGAGATTTAAAGATGCAGATTTTTTAGCACAGGGAACAATTTATCCAGATGTTATTGAATCACAATCTATAAAAGGTCCTTCTGCAACAATAAAATCACATCATAATGTTGGTGGCTTACCAGAGCATATGGAATTTGAATTATTAGAACCTTTAAGAGAATTATTTAAAGATGAAGTTAGAAAAGTAGGAAGAGAATTGGGGATTCCTAGTCATATGATAGATAGACATCCTTTCCCAGGACCAGGACTTGGAATTAGAATTCTAGGAGAAGTCACAAAAGAAAAAGCTGATATATTAAGAGAAGCAGATGATATTTTCATAGAAGAATTAAGAAATGCAGGTCTATATGAAAAAGTAAGTCAAGCATTTGTAGTACTTCTACCTGTAAAATCTGTTGGAGTAATGGGAGATGAAAGAACTTATGAATATACAGCTGTTCTTCGTTCTGCAGATACTACAGACTTTATGACTGCTACTTGGTCACATTTGCCATATGAATTTTTGGGGAAAGTAAGTAATAGAATTATCAATGAAGTTAATGGAATAAATAGATTAACTTATGATATAAGTTCTAAACCACCTGCAACTATTGAATGGGAATAATTGCATATTATCAAAAATTAGTGTATCATATATCCATAAAACATTAAAAAAATGAAGGAGATGGATATGGTATTCTATGAAGATTTTGTAAAAAAAGTAAAAGAGAAAGAATTTAATTTGGAAAAAGAAAAGTATAATTTCGGAGCAAATTATAATCAAATGATTTCTAATTTTGGTATAGGGATTCCACTTATTTTGTTAGGTTTGTTTGAGATATATTCAATGTTTCTTAATGGCTTTTCTTTTAGAATTATTATTGCACTATTAATTATGATTTATGGTTTGTATATTTTATATAATGTATTATCATACAAAATAGTAATTGACACGAATAGTAAAAATTTAAAAGATAAAAAAATAAATATTGACTTAGATAAGGTTACTCTTTGTGAACTAAGAAAAATGGTTGCACCAAGAGGTAAAAAATTACAGTTTTGTTTAAATTTTTATACAGAAGATAAAAAAGAAATTATATTACCTCTAATTATGAGTAAAAAATTGGATTTTGTCCTTTTGTTAAAAAAATTATTAGGGGCTAAGTTTCAAATTATTGAAGAAAAATAGGAGGAAAAATGCTAAACGGAAAAATAATAAAAGAAGCAATAACTTTTGATGATGTACTATTAATACCAGCAAAGTCAGAGGTATTACCAAGTACAGTTAGTTTAAAAACAAAATTAACAAAAAATATAGAATTAAATATTCCTTTTTTAAGTGCTGCTATGGATACAGTAACTGAAGCTAAATTAGCAATTTCCCTTGCAAGACAAGGTGGGATAGGATTCGTTCATAAAAATATGAGTATTGAAGAGCAAGCTGCAGAAGTTGATAAAGTTAAAAGAAATGAATCTGGTATGATTACAGACCCAATTACTCTAACTAGAAATTCTATATTAGCAGATGCAGAAGAGATAATGTCAAAATATAGAGTTAGTGGGCTTCCTGTTATTGAAGAAGATGGAACTTTAGTAGGAATAATTACAAATAGAGACTTAAAATATAGAAAAGATTTAAATGAAAAAGTTGAAAATATAATGACTAAAGAGAAGTTAATTACAGCAGGTGTAGATATTACTTTGGAAAAAGCAAAAGATATTTTATTAGAAAATAGAATAGAAAAATTGCCGATAGTTGATGAAAATAATAAATTAAAAGGTCTTATTACTATTAAAGATATAGATAATATAGAAGAATATCCTAATGCATGTAAGGACGCTAGAGGAAGATTAAGAGTAGGGGCTGCTGTTGGTGTAGGTTCTGATACAATGGATAGAGTAGATGCACTTGTAAAAGCAGGTGTTGATATAATAACTGTTGATTCTGCACATGGTCATTCAACAGGAGTTATTAAACAAGTAAAAGAGATAAAAGATAAATATCCAGACCTTGATGTTATTGGTGGAAATATCGTAACTGCAGAAGCCGCTAAGGACCTTGTAGAAGCTGGAGCAGATGCAGTAAAAGTGGGAGTAGGTCCTGGTAGTATTTGTACAACTAGAGTTGTTGCTGGTGTAGGAGTTCCACAATTAACAGCAGTAAATGATGTATATGAATATTGTAAAGATAAAGGAATTGGAGTTATTGCAGATGGTGGAATTAAGCTATCTGGGGATATAGTTAAGGCAATAGCTGCTGGAGCAGACTGTGTAATGGTTGGAGGACTTTTGGCGGGTACAGAAGAAGCACCAGGAGAAGAGCTTTTATTTGAAGGTAGAAGATTTAAAGTATATGTAGGTATGGGTTCTATGGCTGCAATGAAAAGAGGAAGTGGAGATAGATATTTTCAAGGTAAGGCTACAGAAAAGAAACTTGTACCAGAAGGAATTGAAGGAAAAGTTGCATATAAAGGTAAGTTAGAAGATGTGATTTATCAAATGTGTGGCGGTCTAAGAGCAGGAATGGGATACTGTGGAACTGGTACAATAGAAGATTTAAAAACAAATGGAAGATTTGTAAAAATAACAGGAGCAGGTCTTAAAGAAAGTCATCCACATGACATAACTTTAATTAAAGAAGCACCAAATTATCATAAATAATAATTACAACCAGTTGAAAAACTGGTTTTTTAAGTTGTATAATATTTGGTGTTTGTATAAAAGTATAAAATTTGTAGGGGTTCAAAATTTTGAATCCCTGCCTTTTAACAACACTATTTAACAAAGAACCAAAAATGTGTACCTCTGTTAAAACTCTTGATTTCTCTGTGGCTCTGTGGTTATCTTTTGCAACTAGCTATTTAACAAAAATATATAATAAATAGCCATTAAAAAAAAGGATTTAAGCAATAATCCTTTTTTTTTAAATATGTATGACTCAATTTTCAGTTTGTAATATTTTTACTGACTTCTACCAATTCACCATAGTTATTGTAGCTTTCTATATAAAGCAATTCCCCTTCTGGAGAAAAATATTTTATATTTCCCGTGTAAATATTATTTTCTATATCAATAGTTCCAATAACTTTTTTTATTCCATTTTCATAATATCTATTAAAATAAGCTAAGCTATTATTTATGTACTCTCTATATTCCTTAGTATTTCCATTGGGATAATAATATATCCAACGTCCTACTTTATTATTTGATGAGTCAAAATATCCAATCGTTTTAATTTGTTTGTTTTCAAGATAGTACTCATAATAAGAAATAATATTTTCTTTGGTATAGTCATAAGACATTATTTTATTAATGTTTAAATTATAAAATTTTGTATAATTTAGAACCCCTTTTGTGTAGTTATATAAAATATGATTTATTCCATCAAATTCATATGAAAGTCCTTCTAAATTTCCATCAATGTAATATTTATAACTTCTTAAGTGACCTAAATTAATATCATTTTCTATAAATTCATATTGTTTAGTATATTCATTAGTTTGAATATTAATTTCTTTTAAAATTCCATTAGAAGAAAAATTTACATTAATATGGACTTTATCATCTTTATACATTGAACTAGAAACAATTCCATTATTATAGATATTAAAAAAATTATAAAAATCATAGGCTTCCAATTTTAAAAAACTATCATTAAATTCTTTTGGAATACCAAAAACAAAATAATTCACCTTGTTGTTGTTAATTTCTTTTTGCAGAATTCCATTTTTAAAGAAAAGTTCTTTGTTGGCAACGATAACTTTTCCATTTAAATATCCATTTTCAATAGGAAAAAAAAGATTGTTATAGGTGATAGAAGTTATAAGTCCATTTTCAAATTTTCTTTTTATAATATTTTCTTCTGTTTTACTTCTGCTTACCCCAGTAACTAGTTTATTATTGTTTTTATATGAAAATGTTTTGCCATCACTTTGAACTAAGTCTTCTTCTTTAATCAAATTTGTGCACGCAACAATAGGAATAAATAACAAATAAATAAGATATTTTTTCATCAAATCACCTCATTTGTATTATATTCTCTTTGTTTATATTAGTCAATAAAAACTATGTTTATTTTGAAAAAAATGTTTTGTTTTTATAATTAAAAACTAAAAAAGAACAATACTAGTC
>Ga0075011_10001748_pt1 | contig 11734 bp, 13 predicted proteins | sample TARM_MetaG_T_14_FD_72354 | JGI IMG/M metagenome (GOLD analysis project Ga0075011, IMG submission 72354) | Freshwater microbial communities from Pennsylvania, USA, analyzing microbe dynamics in response to fracking - TARM_MetaG_T_14 | ecosystem: Environmental > Aquatic > Freshwater > River...
ACTATGACTTTATCTTTATTTACCACTCCTGGAAATGAGAGTATGGTTTTAAGATCAGATATAACTTCAAGTTTTGGAAATTTATAAAATTTAGTAAGGACAAAAAAGGCTTCCATTAAAACATCACTTAAAATTTCAACTTCCATTGAGCCTTGCTCAATTTGTTCAAAATATTCAGTACTTTTTGTTAAATACTCTTGGTGGTCTCCTACTAAAAATCGAATAATGATATTTGTATCAAGAAGATAAACCATATTTTTCCCTCATCGCTTCCATCGTTGAAAACTCTTTTATCTCTTCGATTGTCATATCACTTTTTTGAACTCTTTCTTTATATTTACCTGATAATTTTTTTACAATTGATTGTTGTTTTACAGGGTAAACCATAGCAAGTACTTGTTTTTTTCTTTTATCAACAATCTGTATTGCTTCGGTCATATTTGTAAAAACTGAAGTATTTTTTTGAATTTCTCCAATGCCAATGCTTAACATTTCAATCTCCTTGCATAGACTATTTATATAAATAAAAATCTATTGTATATAAATACTCCAATTTTGTCAATATTTATCAACCCAACCGTAAAGTTTGTACGAATTCATAAAGATTTATTAAGATTTTACCATTATTGCCAATAGCATTATTTCTAAAATTGTCTTCATTTGCAAAATAGTCGAAGGTTTTAATTCTCTCGTAAATCTTTACATGTAAAGATAAAAAGCGGGCTCATGCCTTCCTTGTTTTGTTCTGAATTTTCTGATGGTTTTTGCTATAACCGCTGAGTGTGAATAAAAGAGACTTCGGATTTTTAATGAGGCTAGATAAGGGTTGTTTTGATTTTGAAAAGTAGCCTGCCCCTGTTTTCCACCCTGTTTTCCACTAATACATATAAAATCAGCAGGCTTGTGTTTTCTTTGTTTGGTCTTGCAGTATCGCCAAAAACCGCCTTACAGCCCGTTTTCCCTCAGTATCTTCACCAATTTTTCATCACTGATATTCTCCAACTCTGTTTTGGAATATATCTCCAAAAGATAGATTTTTTGCGCTATTTTTTTGAAAAAAACCACCCTGAACCCACCAGTTTTTCCCGTGGGAATGGAGGCGTTTGCGAGTCTTATTTTGAAGCAATGATTCCCCAAATCCACCGCCGCATAGGTTTCCTGAGTAAGTTCATGTTGTAGCACTTGGAGGTCTTGGGCTATGCGTATGTGTTTTTTGGCAAGTTTTTTGACGGACTTGATAAAATTAGGCGTTGGGATTATGGTTAAGTTCATCGATTAGCTCGCTTAGTGTACCCTCTTTGAGTTCGCCTTTTTGCATCTGCACTACTTCTTTGCACGCACTGTCAAAACCTTCGTAAAACATCTTTTCTTTTTGCGCTACTAGGTAAGATTTGATTGCTTCGGTGATAATGTCTGTTCTGTTGAGCGCGAATTGCTTCGTAAATTCATCCATCTCGTCCACAAGATACGCAGGCAATCTCAGTCCGACTTGTTGCTTTTCTAGCTGTTTTAAACTGTGCACCTTGGCCTCCTTTTGTTTGACAATATTATATATATTTGATATACGAAAGTCAATATTTTGGCCGATGCTTGTTCTTTTGCAGGTTTTGGAGTCACGGGGGTATTTGCCTCTTTTTGGATTTGCACCTCCACCTCCTTTAGCATTAGGTAACTTACCTTAATCTCCCCAGAAAGCAAAGGTAGCAGCTCCAAAGCTACTGCAAACTCTTTGATTGCTGCGGTACTGGCCTCTTGTTTGGCCCAAATACCATGCACACGCACTCCAAGAGGAGCCAAAGAAAGCTTGATGTCCCCTTTGATTTGCACATCATACCCCGAAGCATCTTTGATGCTAGCTTCCAAGGTCTGCTTGTGCTGATTCAAATCCACCATCAGCACAACGCCCGCAAGACCCACGACAACTACGGCCAAAAAAACAACTAAGGCCATAAATTTTACGCATTTTTGCTCCCTGGAAATAGGTATAGCATTATACCAAGGAGCGACCACAAGCCACCGCCCTCGTGCGCCATTTTCACCGTTCATGCTCTCCAGCGCCTCTTAGGACACACCTACCCCAAAGGAACTTTTTTTCCATTTCTCACAAAGGTTACATGCTGCAATTTTGCTTTTACGTTTCTCTTATTATTCCTATCCTATACTTGTCAAAATCCCAACCCCTCTTAAACCTTAAAAGGAATATGCCCGTGAGTGCGAGGCTTGTCTTTCTTCTCTTACTGCTTACCCTGCCCCTTACGGCGCAAGAATCCCTTAAAAAGGTAACGTTGCAGCTTTCGTGGTTTGACCAGTTTCAGTTTGCAGGGTATTACATGGCCAAAGAAAAGGGTTTTTACAAGGCGGCGGGGTTGGAAGTTGAGATTTTGCCTTTTTCTTTTGAAGCAAATATTCCCGCCATGGTGGATGAGGGAAAGGTAGATTTTGCCATCGGGCGCGAAGCGCTCATCATCGAACGGGCCAACAGTAAGCGCATTGTTGCTTTGTATGCGCTCTTTCAGTTTAGCCCTCTTGTGCTCATCGCCACCCAAGAAGCCAACATCAACTCCGTGGAAAACTTCAAACAAAAGCGCATCATGATTGCGGCGGATGACGCCGAAGAAGTCTCTTTGCAAGCCATCCTAAACTCCCATCACCTTCAACAAAAAGATTACATCCACCTTGCCCATACTCACGATATCAACTCCCTCATCCAAGGAAAAACAGACCTCATCTCTGCCTACACCTCCAAGGCACCTTTTCATTTAGAACAAAAGGGAATCCCCTACCGCGTTTTTCATCCAAAGGACTACGGTTTTGACACGTACAGCGACTTTTTGTACACCAGCGAAACCCTTATAGAAAAAGACATTTCGACCGTTGCAGCCTTTAAAGAAGCATCCCTCAAAGGCTGGGAATACGCATTTTCCAACATCGAACAAACAGCAGCCTTCATTTTTGCCCACCACAACCCCCAAAACCTCGCCCTTGAAGAGCTTATTTTTGAGGGAAAAACCCTTAAAAAACACGCCTACCACCAAACCCAAACCCTAGGGCTCATCGACAAAAACAAGCTCCAGAGGATTTATGACCTTTACAACATCATGGGGTATATTCCCCATAAAATGTCCGTCCATGATTTCGTACTGCACAACTTTGGCACCCTCACCCGTGAAGAAAAAGAGTATCTTAAACACAAAAGGCGCATCACCGTGTGTGCGGATCCGGGCTGGCCGCCCTATGAGCGCATTCAAAACGGCGAGCTTGCAGGTGTAAGCGCCCAATACCTTAGGCTCATCGAACCCATCCTTGGCCTTCCTTTTGTCCTTGTCTCCACCCACAGTTGGGAAATGTCCCTAGCTTACGCAAAAGAGCGACACTGCGACATCATCACCCTTGCCGCACAAACTCCTTCCCGCCAAGCGTATCTCAATTTTACCAGCCCCTATTTCTCCACACCCTTGGTCATTGCCACAGCCAACCATGCAGAGTTTATTGCCGAGCTTGCAGACGTCAAAGACCGTCCTGTGGGCGTTGTTGCCGACTATGCTTCGGTTGAAATTCTCAAAAGCATCTACCCAGGCATCCACCTTGTCAAGGTTGAAAACATTGCCCAAGGGCTGCACCTTGTCTCCAAAGGAGAGCTTTTTGGTTTTGTCGATAGCCTTGTTTCCATCAACTACATTTTGCAACAAGAGTATGTGGGGGTTTTAAAAATTTCTGGAAAAATAGACAAAAACTACGAGCTTGGGTTTGGAGTGCGCAAAGACGAGCCCCTCCTTCAGCAAGTTTTAGAAAAGGCTATCGGGGCGATTGACGAAACCACAAAGCAGAGTATTCGCGCCCAATGGACAAATATTCAATACGAAAAAAAGTTTGATTATTCGCTATTTTGGAAAGTCCTGTTTGTGCTTGGGGTTGTTTTTGCCTTACTCAGTTTGCGCTACCGCACTATCCGTTCTTATAACCAGCAAATCAGCAAACACTTGCGCATCATCGACAAGTACGTTTTACTCTACCGCACCGACGCCCACGGGAACATTACCTATGTCAGCCAAGCCTTATGCGAAACCTGCGGATACGCCAAAGAGGAGCTTCTTGGTAAACCCTTAGAATACTTCAACCAGCCAAGCTCATGCCAAGAAACCCTCTCTTCCATGAAAACCGCCCTTCAAAGCGGCCATAGTTGGCATGGAGAATTTGAAAACCTCCACAAAAACGGCACAACCTACTGGGTTGAAACACAGATTTCTCCTACTTTTGACAAATATGGCAACATTGAGGGCTATAACGCTTTTGCCTACAACATTACCGACAAAAAACGCATTCAAGCCCTTTCAAATACCGACAGCCTCACCCAAATCCCCAACCGTCTGTTTTTAGATGCGTTTTACGCCAAAAAACTCAGTTGCGTCAAGCGCTACGAGGAGATTTTTTCTATTATTATTATCGACTTGGATTATTTCAAAGCTATTAATGACACGTTTGGGCACACGTGCGGCGACCGCGTGCTTGTGGAGATGGCAACACTTTTAAAGCGCTCCATCCGCGAAAGCGATGTGCTAGGGCGCTGGGGTGGCGAGGAGTTTGTTATCATTTGTCCCAACGCCACCAAGGATGATGCGGTTATTTTGGCGGAAAAAATACAAACCCTTGTGCGCAACACCACTTTTGAAAAAGGGGCTGTGCGCCTAACCTGTAGCATTGGTATCACCCATTTTGAACCAAACGACAAAGAAACCGACACCTTTAACCGCGCCGACCAAGCCCTTTATGAGGCGAAAAACAACGGAAGAGACCGTATCGTTGTCCACTAAGCACACGCCCCTGCCGTAGAAATAATATTACAAATTCTATATAATTCATCAAAAATACTTCAAATTGGTATTTTATATTACTACCACAAGGGTTTTCGATGAATCCACTCCAGCGTTTTTGGCTCATTTGTGCGGTGCTTTTTACATGTAAAAGCTTCCTCCTTGCCTCATCCGTGCTTGTGTACGCCAGTACCAAGGACATCCGTGACATCAACCCGCACCTCTACGGGGGTGAAATGGCCGCCCAAAACATGGTCTTTGAACCCCTTTTACTCAGTACACGCGAGGGTTTAAAACCGTGGCTTGCACAGCGCTGGGAAGTCAGCAAGGACGCTAAAACCTACACTTTTTTCTTGCGCGAAGATGTTGTTTTTAGCGATGGCACCCCCTTTGACGCCACGGCAGTCAAGCAAAACATCGATGCAGTACTGAGTAACTTCAAGCGTCACGCATGGCTAGAGTTGGTCAACCAAATCGACAAAAGCGAAGTGGTTGATACCCACACCTACCGCCTCACCCTCAAGAACGCTTACTACCCCGCCCTTGAAGAGCTCGCCCTCACGCGCCCTTTTCGTTTCCTCTCGCCCAAATGTTTTCAAGAGGGCGAAACCAAAGGGGGTGTTAGCTGCCTTGCGGGAACTGGCCCGTGGGTACTTAGCGAACATCGCCGCAACCAATTTGCCCACTTTAGCACAAACCCCACTTACTGGGGAGAAAAACCTGCCATCGACGCGGTGCGCTGGCGTGTAATGCCCGACCACCAAAGCATTCTTCTGGCATTGCAAAAAGGAGAAATCGACCTGCTTTTTGGCGCAGATGGAGACATGGTTGACCTTGACTCTTTCGCCGCCCTTGAACGCCAAGGCAAATACCGCACCCTCATGAGTCAACCCATCGCTTCACGGGCTGTGCTTATTAACACCAACCAACCCATCACCAGTAACCCCAACGTCCGCCAAGCCTTGCAATACGCCATCAACAAAGAAGCCATTGCAAAAGGGATTTTTAATGGCTCCGAAGTGGTAGCACACACCCTATTCTCTCCCGCAACGCCTTATGCCAACGTGGAACTTCCCTCTTACATGTACGACCCCGCCAAAGCCAATGCCTTGCTAGAAAAGGCAGGTTGGACAAAAGGCAATGACGGCATCCGCATTAAAGAGAGCAAACGCTTATCTCTTGAAATCTCCTTCAATGCCCAAAATGCCCAAGAGCGCACCATTAGCGAATTTATCCAAAGCAACCTTAAGGCCGTAGGGGTGGAGCTGCGCATCGTTGGCGAAGAGAAGCAGTCTTTCCTTGACCGTCAGCAATCGGGTAATTTTGACTTGCAATACTCCCTCTCATGGGGCGTGCCTTATGACCCCCAATCTTACATCTCCTCATGGCGTATTCCCGCGCATGGCGACTTCCAAGCCCAGCGCGGCCTTGCTAAAAAAGCGTGGCTAGATGAGACTATCACCCGCGTTCTCATCGAACCAAAGAGCACAGTGCGCCATGAACTCTACGCCCAAATGCTCCGTTATGTGCACGAAGAGCATGTCTATATTCCCTTAACTTACTCCCGTACCAAAGCGGTTTTCTCGCCCAAAGTGCAAGGGGTAGAGTTTAGTTTCTCGCAGTATGAGATTCCCTTTGAACGTATGCGCCTCTCTCGCTAATGCTCCTTTACGCCCTCAAACGCCTAGCCCTTAGCCTACCTCTTCTTTTGGGAGTTTCGCTAGTGACTTTTGTACTGGTGTATTTTAGTCCTAGCGACCCCGCGGAGGTTGCGTTGCGGGTCAATGACATCGTTCCAACTGTCCAAGCTGTCGAGGAAATGCGCGCGGAGTTGGGGCTAGACAAGCCCTTTTACCTGCGCTATGGCCACTGGCTGCTTGGGGTGGTCCAAGGAGATTTTGGAAAAAGCTACGTCACGGGCCGTTTGGTGTTTGAAGAAATCCTCCACGCCCTTCCTGCCACCCTTGCTCTTGCGGGTGCTGCCCTTACTATGGGTCTGGTCTTAAGCCTTAGCATCGGCATTTGGTGTGCCCTGCATGAAGAGAGTTTGGGCGACAAAGTGTTGCGCGGTGGCGTGTTTATGCTCTCTGCTATGCCCAGTTTTTGGCTAGGGCTTGGGCTCATGTGGCTATTTGCTTTGCATTGGGATTTGCTTCCAAGCAGTGGCATGGAAGAGCCCAAAAGCATCCTCCTTCCCGCACTCACCCTAGCCCTTGTCTATACGCCCACCTACACCCGCCTCATCCGCAACACCATGGTGCAAACCCTCAACGCCCCCTTTGTGCTTTACGCCAAAGCACGTGGCTTGCAGCCTTGGCGCATCGCACGGCATGTGTTTAAAAACTCTTTACACCTTTCCATCACCGCCCTTGGCATGTCTATCCCCAAGCTTCTTGCGGGCACAGTGGTGATTGAGACGATTTTTGCGTGGCCAGGGGTTGGGCGGTTGTGCATCAGTGCTATTTTTAACCGCGACCACCCCATGATTCAATCTTACGTGCTGATGATGGCGGCACTGTTTGTACTGTTTAACCTCCTCTCCGACCTTGCCAATGCCCTCATTGACCCAAGACTCAAAAAGGCATTGTGATGGGATTTTGGCGAAAACTTTGGCGCGCGCCTTTAGCAAAACTTGCCCTTGGCATCATTGCGCTTGTGCTTTTTGCGGGCATCTTCGCCCCCTTTCTCGCACCCCACAACCCCACCACGCCTCACCTTGAATACAAACTCTCCACCCCAAGTGCGCTTTTTCCCTTGGGCGCGGATCATTTGGGTAGATGCGTGCTTTCGCGGTTACTTTATGGCGTACGCACCACACTCTTTTTGGCCTTTTTTGCCATGGCAATCACCCTTTGCATCGGCACCCTTGTGGGAATGTTGGCTGGCTATTTTAGGCGCCTAGATGGGCCACTTATGCGGTTGTGCGATGTGATGCTCTCTTTTCCAGGGGAGTTGATGATTTTGGCCATTGTGGGGATATTGGGGCCAGATGTGTGGAATATGTTTTTAGCCATCGTCCTTGTCAAATGGGCGTGGTACGCCAGAATGGTGCGCACTCTCACCCTGCGCTACGCTTCCATGCCCTACATGGACGCTTCGCGCTTGTGCGGTACCCCGTGGCACAAAACCCTAAGACGTCACCTTTTGCCCCTGCTTGCCACAGACATTGCGGTGCTTGCAAGCTTGGACATGGGCGCGGTTATTTTACTCATCTCCACCCTTTCGTTTTTGGGTTTGGGTGTGCAGCCGCCCACACCAGAGTGGGGCATGATGCTCAGTGAAGCCAAAAACGTCATGCTGTTTTACCCTGAGCAAATGCTCCCCGCTGGCCTTGCCATCATCCTCACAGTAGGGGCTTTTAATTTCTTGGGCGATAGCATTCAAAACGCCCTTAATCCCACCCATATTCCCCGCCAAGAAGCGCGACCATGAGTGCCTTACATGTAAACGATCTGGCCATTTTTCACGGCCAAAAACCCTTGGTTAACCCCTTAAGTTTTACCCTTCAAGAAACGCTGGGCATCATCGGAGAAAGCGGAAGCGGTAAATCCCTTACATGTAAAGCTATTTTAGGGCTTTTACCCCGCAATTTACATGCAATAGGAGAGGTTTATTTTCAAGGGGAATTGCTGCAAGAAGCTGCTTTGCACACCGTGCGCGGGAGAAAGATTGGCTACGTTACCCAAGATGCCATGAATGCCTTTGACCCGCTTTATCGCATCGGGGCGCAGTTTCACGAAACCTTGCGCGCCCACGGCCACCCACGCCACGAAGCCCATGCCAAAACAAACCAATGGCTAGAGTGGGTGGGCTTGCCCATATCCACCGCGCGCGCGTACCCTCATGAGCTCTCTGGCGGGATGCTACAACGGGCGATGATTGCCCTTGCACTGGCTCTTGAACCACACATTCTCATCGCCGATGAGCCAACTTCTGCACTGGACACGCTCTCTCAATATCGTGTCATTGAACTGCTCAAACAGGCCAAAAAAGAGACTTCCATGGAGCTTATCATCGTCTCTCACGACTTAGGCGTGGTGCGCGCACTAGCCGAAGAAGTATTAGTAATGCACCAAGGCCAGTGTGTGGAACAAGGCACGCTCAGCGCGCTCTTTAGCACACCCACCCACCCCTATACATGCCACCTTGTAGGACTCTACCATGAGCGCACTGCGCCTTTTTTAGGAGAATCGTGTGATACGCATTGAGTATTTAAACAAAGCCTACAACGCCCCCGTCTTGCGTGATGTCACCTTACATGTACATGAGGGAGAGAGTTTGGGCATCATCGGGCAAAGCGGAAGCGGCAAAAGCACTCTAGCGCGCTTACTTTTGGGGCTTGAAGAGCCTGATTCTGGCACCATCACCATCGACGGTTTGCCTCTTAAAACATGGCAACGCCAACACCCTGGCCGTTGCACTGCAGTGTTCCAAGACTACGCCAATGCCCTTAATCCCGTGCTTCCCATTTGGCGCAGTCTTGAAGAACCCCTTGAAGCCCTAGGGCTCCCCCGTGATAGGTGCGCCATTGAAACATTGCTAGAGCGCGTAGAACTTCCCGCGCACGCAGCACGCGCATACCCTCATGAACTCTCTGGCGGGATGCTGCAACGGGTGTGCCTTGCACGCGCACTAGCTTCAGAGCCCAAGATTTTGGTGCTTGATGAAGCCCTAAGTGCGCTGGATGTGTCTATTCAAGCCCAAATGCTTACTTTGCTACTCTCTTTGCAACAAAAACTAAAAATGACGACGGTTTTTATTGCCCACGATTTGCATGCCACGCTAAAGCTGTGTACCCGCTTAGCCTTTGTGCGAGAGGGAAGTGTTGTTTCCCATTGCGCCAGTTGTGACGTTCATGCCCATTCTCACCCCTATGTAAAGGAGCTTTTCCATGCCCACCTCTTGTCTTAACGCACCCCAAGCCGCTCAACCCCTTTTTATTACCCCCATCACCGAGGCTACCTTTGACGCCTTTGGAACCTTTTTGGCGCACTATTGCAGAACCTACTATGGCCCAAGACTTTCAGTGGACAAATACGCCCATATCCACGCCAACCTTGCCCGTGAACAACGCACGCGTGAAGGAAAGTTTTTTGGCGCCTTTGATGCAACAGGAGCGCTCATAGGAAGCATCACCCTAAGTGCCTACGACCACCGCATCAAACCCCTTGAACCGCTGCTCCCACAGGGCAAGATAGCCGAAGTGGGACGGTGCTACATCGCCCCTTCCCACTGGCGCCAAGGCATCGCCACCAAGCTTTTTCACACCGCCCTTGCCGCAGCCCATCCCTACAGCACCCTTTACCTACACACCCACCGTTTTTTACCCGGCGGATTGGCGTTTTGGAAAAGGATGGGGTTTGAAACACTGTTAGACGAAGGAGGTGCCTGGGAAACGATACACATGCACCGCCCCAAACAGCTTAAAGAAGCGTTTTAAAAGAGGTTTTTAGGGCTTCTTTTTGAGCGGGAGGTAGCGTAAACAAAGGAGTATTGGCACACAGGCCCAGCATGGTCTTGGCGGTTGTGCGCGCACCCAAAAGTCTGGCGGATTTTTTCAAAGTTCCAAGGGTGCGAAATAGCAAGCGCCCCAAGAGCGAAGGGGCAGCACAAGAACTCACGACCACAGCTTTTTTACTCAAAGGCACTTTGCGGTATTTGGGCGCTAACGCACCCCACGGCCAGTAGCCAAACACGGCCATGCGCTCCAAGAGCCGTTTGAACAAAGCCGTGACGTCCCCCATGTTAGTAGGGCTAATGAACACATACGCCCTTGCCTCTTCAAGGTCTTGCAGCACCACTTGGAAATCATCTTTGATCACACACCCAAGGGGCTGAGAAGAGACCATACACGCGCGACAGTTGGTACAAAATGCCAAAGGAATGTCACGCAAAAAAAGTGTTTTTGTACGCAATCCCAAAGAAGCATAATACTCCGCTGCCAACTGGGCCACTTGGTCTCCCACGCCCCCTATGCGGTAAGCGCCATTGACAATACACACATCAAAAGAGGGCATTAATTTTTCCTATAAAATCTAGCGGGTCAATAGGCACGCCTTGCACCATAAACCCAAAATGCAAATGGGGGCCTGTCACGCGCCCTGTGGCACCGCTAAGACCCACCTCTTCTCCTTTTTTCAAGCGCGTTCCCACAGGATGCGGCATGGAGCTAAGGTGGTAATAGACGCTATACACCCCCTCGCCATGGTCAAGGATAACCGAACCGCCTGCGTAGTAGCGCTCTTTGGTAAGCACCACCACCCCATCATTGGTCGCATACACTGGCGTACCCACAGGAGCGCGAAAATCCGTCCCCGAGTGATAGCTTTTTAGGGTGCCATTAAAGACCCGCGCATTGCCAAAATCGCTCGTAATAGCGCTTTGCAAAGGAAGAATAAAAGGGCTGTCCCAGTGTCGCGTTGGGCTAAAAGTAGCATATAAAGCCATGGCTTCTTCCCGCTCGGCTTGGATGCGCGGCAAAGCGTCTTTGGGTGGAGAAACATGCGCAGGGTCAACACTAAGGGTTTCTTGCTTATAGTCCCCTTGCTTTACATGTAAGCGCACCAACTCTTGTTTTTCACCCGCAATACGCACAAGGTCAATGGCCTCGCTGTGGCGGTAAGGGACTGCCACAAAGGCGATGCGTTTGTTAGGGGCTTTAGGGTGGGCAAGCAGCGGAAGAGGCGTTTGGTCCTTGAGGAGTTTTTGCGTACTGCTGTCAACTTCCAGCACTGCCACGGTGCCGTTGACAACTTCATGTCCATAAGCGAACATAATACACAGCAAAATATGCATTAAAATTTTCATTAACTTCCTTTTTTATCAGCCCTATTTTACATAGTTTTGTTAGAATGATACCAAACACTCAAAAGATTTACCATGAACCAACACTTCACCGAACAAGCCGTCGTTTTCACCTCTAT
>Ga0075011_10001750_pt1 | contig 11716 bp, 10 predicted proteins | sample TARM_MetaG_T_14_FD_72354 | JGI IMG/M metagenome (GOLD analysis project Ga0075011, IMG submission 72354) | Freshwater microbial communities from Pennsylvania, USA, analyzing microbe dynamics in response to fracking - TARM_MetaG_T_14 | ecosystem: Environmental > Aquatic > Freshwater > River...
GACCGCACTTGGGTCACGGAAGGCCCGTGGCCCCCGCGAAGGAGGTGAAGGGCGTGGCTACGCGATTCGACCCGTTCCAGGAGATGGACCGCCTGTTCGGACAGCTGCTCGGCGCCGAGCGCGCCTCGGCCCAGATGCCGATGGACCTGTACCGCTCGGGCGACCACTACGTGATGCACGTCGACCTTCCGGGCATCGACCCGGGCACGATCGACGTCAACGTCGAGGACCGCACTCTCACCATCCGCGCCGAGCGCACGGCGCGGGTCGAGCAGGACGTCCAGTGGCTCGCCAAGGAGCGCCCCGCCGGCACCTACGCCCGCCAGCTCACGGTGGGCCGAGGGCTCGCGCTCGACGCGATCTCGGCGACCTACACCGACGGTGTGCTGACGCTCACGATCCCCGTGGCGGAGGAGTCCAAGCCGCGCCGCATCGAGGTGCAGCACGGCAGCCAGACCGCCCAGATCGAGTCCCCCGCGGCGAGCGCCTGATCCGATCCCTGCACCCGGGAGCGCGGGGCCCAGCCGGTGTCCGGCTGGGCCCCGCGTCGTCGTGCAAGGAAGTCCCGCGCCGTCGGGCACGATGCCCCGCGCCGTCGTGCAGCGATGTCGTGGCGAAGGGATGTCGTGGTGCCGCGATCTCGTGCTGCAAGGACCGGGAGCCTCACCCGGTCCGGCGCCGGAGGGTGAGCACCCCAAGGACGACGGCGCCGAGCGTCCAGGCGGCGACGACCGCGACCGCGCCGCTCACGTCGGACCAGCCGTCCCCCGCCGCGAGCTGGCGCATCACCTCGACCGTGTACGTGAGCGGCAGCACCCGACTGACCCACTCGAGCACGGTCGGCATCTGGTCACGCGGCATGAGCAGGCCGCAGGTGATGAGCTGCGGGATGATCACGAGCGGCATCATCTGCACCGCCTGGAACTCGGTGCGGGCCAGCGCCGACGCCGCGAGCCCCAGCGTGCAGCCGAGCACCGCGGTGAGGATCGCCACCGCGACCACCAGCCACAGCGGCCCGTCGACGTCCATCCCCACCACGAGCGCGAAGCCCACCACCACGAGGGCCTGCACCACCGCCAGCATCCCGAAGGCCAGCGCGTAGCCGGCGACCAGCTCGCCCTTGCGCAGCGGCGTGGTCATGAGCCGCTCGAGCGTGCCGGAGGACCGCTCGCGCTGCATGGCGACGCTGGTCACCAGGAACATCACGAACAGCGGGAAGAAGCCGACGAGCACGGGGCCCATCTGGTCGAGCACCGGCGTCCCGGTGAACATCCACGCGATGAGCCCGACGATCGCGCACGGGAGCACGATGAGCAGCGCGACCGTGCGGCGGTCCCGGCGCAGCTGGGAGAGCACGCGTCCGGCGGTGGCGAGGGTGAGGCTCATCGGACGCCTTCACGGTCGAGGAGGGCGAGGAAGGCGGCCTCGGTGTCGGGGGCGCCGGTGTCGGCGAGCAGGTCGGCCGGCGTGGTGTCCGCGACCAGGGCGCCGTCGCGCAGCAGGAGCAGCCGGTCGCAGCGGGTCGCCTCGTCCATCACGTGGCTGGAGACCAGCAGGGTCCGCCCGGAGCGGGCGAGGCGGTGGAAGAGGTCCCACAGATCGCGCCGCAGCACGGGGTCGAGACCGACGGTCGGCTCGTCGAGCACGAGCAGCTCGGGCTCCCCCACGAGGGCGGACCCGAGCGAGACCCGGGACCGTTCTCCCCCCGAGAGCGTGCCGACCGCTTGCTTCTCGAACGCGCCGAGGTCGACGGCGTCGAGCGCCTGCGCGACGGCGGCACGGGCCGCGCGCGAGCGTAGGCCGGCGAGCGCCGCGAAGTACCGCAGGTTCTCGACGACGGACAGGTCCCGGTAGACCGACGCCGCCTGGGTCGCGTACCCGACCCGCCGCCGCAGGCCCGGGCTGCCTGCCGGCTCCCCCAGCACGACGACGTCGCCGCTCACCTCGGCCTGGACCCGGACGATGGCACGCATCAGCGTCGTCTTGCCGGAGCCGGACGGCCCGAGCAGACCCACCACCTGACCCGCGGGGATCTGCAGGTCGAGGCCGTGCAGGATCTCGCGGCCGCCACGCCGGACCCGCAACCCTCGCACCTGCACCGCGCTCGCGCCGTCCACGCCACTACCCTGGCCCGCCACGTCGCCGGCCGCCATGCGGCGGTGCGACGCCGTCCGCCTCCGACCCCTGGTCAGAGACCCTGCGCCAGGCGGTGGTAGGCAGCGTTCCAGCGAACCTGGTCCGCGAAGCCGCGCCGGGTGGTGGACTCGTCGATGACGAGCAGCTCGGTGCGGGCCATCTCGGCGAAGACCTCGAAGGCCTCGACTCCCACCGCCGTCGACATCACCGTGTGGTGCGCCCCGCCGGCCGTCAGCCAGGCCTCGGCCGAGACGGCGAAGGACGGGCGGGGCCTCCACACGGCGCGGGCCACCGGCAGGTGCGGGAGGTCCGCGGGCGGGGTGACGACGTCGACCACGTTGGCGGTGAGGCGGAAGCGCTCACGCATGTCGGCCAGCGAGACGACGACGGCGCCCTCGGTCGCGTCGGCGTTGAAGACCATGCGGACCGGGTCCTCCTTGCCGCCGATGCCGAGCGGGTGGACCTCCACGCGCGGCGTCGACGTCGTCAGCGAGGGGCAGACCTCGAGCATGTGCGCGCCGAGGATCAGCTCGTTGCCGGGGGTCAGGTCGTAGGTGTAGTCCTCCATGAGGGAGGCACCGCCGGGCAGACCGGCGCCCATGACCTTCGCGACGCGGACCAGCACGGCGGTCTTCCAGTCGCCCTCGGCGCCGAAGCCGTAGCCCTTGGCCATGAGGCGCTGGACGGCCAGGCCCGGCAGCTGGCGCAGGTCGCCGAGGTCCTCGAAGTTCGTGGTGAACGCCGTCGCGCCGACCTCGGTGAGGAAGGTCTCCAGCGCGATCTCCTGGCGGGCCGCGTAGCGCAGCGAGTCGTGCCGCTCACCGTCCTTGCGCAGCTCGGGGGCGACGTCGTACAGCTCCTCGTACTGCGCGACCAGCGCATCCACGTCGGCGTCGGACACGGCGGCCACGGCGGCGACCAGCTCGTTGACGGCCCACGTGTTGACCGAGACGCCGAAGCGCAGCTCGGCCTCGGTCTTGTCGCCCTCGGTGACCGCGACGTTGCGCATGTTGTCCCCGAAGCGGACCAGCTTCATGCCCTGCGCGGCGTCCCAGCCCGCGGCGCCGCGGATCCACGTGGCGACGCGCCTCTGCACGGCCGGATTGGAGGCGTGTCCCACGACGGTGGTGCGCGAGACGCCCAGGCGGGCGGCGATGTACGCGTACTCGCGGTCGCCGTGCGCGGCCTGGTTGAGGTTCATGAAGTCGAAGTCGATCGAGTCCCACGGCAGCTCGACGTTCGCCTGCGTGTGCAGGTGCAGCAGCGGCTTGCGCAGGGCGTCCAGGCCCGTGATCCACATCTTCGCGGGGCTGAAGGTGTGCATCCAGGTGATGACGCCGAGGACGTTGTCGTTCGCGTTGGCGTCCAGCATCGCGCGGCGGATCGAGGCGGAGTCCTTCAGGACCGGCTTCCAGACGATCGTCGCGGGCATGCCCTCGGCGTCGTCGAGCAGGCGCGCGACCTCCTGCGACTGCTCGGCGACCTGCTGGAGCGTCTCCGGGCCGTAGAGGTCCTGGCTGCCGGTGAAGAACCAGACCTCACGGTCGGCGTACGGCTTGGTCATGTCGCTCCTTCGAGATGGGGCGCTCAGCGCCCGTAGACGTTCTGGTAGCGGTCGTAGAGGGAGTCGATGGCGTCCTGCGGGATGGGCTTCGGCTCCCCGAGCTGACGCGAGATGTGGACGGCGCGGGCGACCTCCTCCAGGAGGACGGCGGCCTTGACGGCCGACTTCGCGTCCTTGCCGATGGTGAAGGGCCCGTGGTTCGCCATGAGGACGGCCTGGCTGCGGTGGCCGGTCAGGGTCTCGACGATGCCGCGGCCGATCGAGTCGTCCCCGATGATCGCGAACGGGCCGACCGGGACCGGGCCGCCGAACTCGTCGGCCATCATCGTCAGCACGCAGGGGATTTCCTCGCCCCGCGCGGCCCAGGCCGCCGCGTAGGTGGAGTGCGTGTGGACGACGCCGCCCACGTGCGCCATGTGCCGGTACACGTAGGCGTGCGCGGCAGTGTCCGACGACGGGGAGCGGGTGCCCTCCACGAGGTTTCCCTCGAGGTCGCACACCACCATGGCCTCCGCGTCGAGGTCGTCGTACGAGACCCCGGACGGCTTGATGACGAAGAGATCCGCGGAGTCGCCGCCTGCATCGTCTCGGGGACCCGGGACGCGTTCCGAGACGTTGCCCGCCGTCCAGACGACGAGCTCCCACCGCGGCAGCTCCGCGTGCAGGGCAGCGACGCGTGCCTTCGCGGCGTCGACGGCGTCCCGCATGGCGGGAGGAACGGTGCTGGTCATGAAAGGTTCTCCGCTGGTCAGTGGATGGCCGCGATGGCCGCGTGCTGGATGGCGAGGCCCGCCCGGTAGGTGTCCAGGTAGGCCTCGAGCCCGGCGACGTCGGCCGGCTCGGGCTGCGCGACGACGGTCTGCGCGTCGGCGAACACCTGCTCGTCCAGCCAGGCGGCGAGCGGGCGTGTCTCGCCGGCGGACCGGGCGGCGGTATAGGCGGCGAGGACCGCGATGCCCCACGCCCCGCCCTCGCCCGCCGTCGGGGCCACCGCGACCGGCGCCTTGACGGCCGCCGCCAGCAGGCGCTGGGCCACGCCCTCGGTGCGGAACAGGCCGCCGTGGGCGAGCAGCGAGTCGATGGCGACGCCCTCCTCGGCGAGCGTGCGCATGCCGAGGGCCAGCGTCGCGAAGACGCCGTACACCTGGGTGCGGGCGAAGTTGGCGAGGTCGAGCGTCGAGCCCGGCGTCCGGACGACCAGGGGGCGGCCCTCGTCGAGACCCGCGATCGTCTCCCCGGACAGGTAGTTGTAGGCCAGCAGCCCGCCGCCGTCCGCGGCGCCGTCGAGCGCGGCACCGAGGAGCGCGGCGAAGACCGCGTTCTGGTCGATGTCCGCGCCGACCGCCCTGGCGAACTCGCCGAAGACGCCGGCCCACGCGCCGAGCTCCGAGGAGCCGTTGTTGCAGTGCACCATCGCGACCGGGTCGCCGGACGGCGTGGTGACGACGTCGATCTCCTCGTGCACCCGAGCGAGCGCCCGCTCGAGCACGACCATCGCGAAGATGCTCGTGCCGGCCGAGACGTTGCCGGTCCGCGGTGCGACCGCGTTGGTGGCCACCATGCCGGTGCCCGCGTCGCCCTCGGGCGGGCACAGCGGGATGCCCGGCTGGAACGTGCCCGTGGGGTCGAGCAGCGCGGCGCCGTCGGTGGTGAGGACGCCGGAGGGGGTGCCTGCGGGCAGCACGGACGGGAGCAGGTCGCGCAGCGGCAGGGTGAAGCCGCGGTCGGAGGTCAGGCCGTCGAAGGTCTCCAGCATCGCGACGTCGTAGTCGCCCGTGGCCGGGTCGATCGGGAACGCCCCGGAGGCGTCGCCGACGCCGAGCACGCGCACGCCCGTCAGCAGGAAGTGGACGTAGCCGGCCAGCGTGGTGAGGTGGGCGACCTGCGGGACGTGTTCCTCGCCGTCGAGGATCGCCTGGTAGAGGTGCGCGACGGACCAGCGCAGCGGGATGTTGAAACCGAGGGCCTCGGTGAGCTCGGCGGCCGCAGGGCCGGTCGAGGTGTTGCGCCACGTGCGGAACGGGACCAGGAGCTCGTCCGCGGAGTCGAACGCCAGGTAGCCGTGCATCATCGCGGACACGCCCAGGGCGCCCGCAGTGGTGAGCGGGACGCCGTAGCGCTCCTGGACGTCCGCGGCCAGGGCTGCGAACGCCTCGGCGAGGCCCGTGTGGACTGCCTCGAGCGAGTACGTCCACACGCGGTCCACGAACTGGTTCTCCCAGGTGTGCACGCCGGTGGCGAGCGTCTGGTGGTCGGGCCCCACGAGGCAGGCCTTGATGTTGGTCGACCCGAGCTCGATGCCGAGCGACGTGGTACCAGCGACCACGGCGTCGCGCAGGGGGGTCACGTCACGGTGCAGTTCCCTGATCACGGGATGATGTTAGCGCTCACATCCGCGTGTGCCAGAACAGCCTGGCGTCTTTCCTGCGCACGATCCGGTCAGCGGTGTTCTCCCGTGCTGCCGCGCACCATGAGCTCCGGCGGCATCACCGCCGCCACGGGGGCAAGGGCCTTCTCGTCGGGGGTCCGCCAGGCCTCGAGCAGGGCCCGCACGGCGGCCCGGCCCACCGCCTCGAACGGCTGGCGGACCGTGGTCAGCGACGGCACCAGGTACGCGCTTCCCTCGACGTCGTCGAAGCCGACCACGCTGGCGTCGTCGGGGACCCGCAGCCCGCTCTCCCACAGGGCACGGACCAGGCCGATCGCCATGAGGTCGTTACCCGCGAAGAAGGCCGTCGGGCCGTCCACCGCGCGGACCTGCGAGGCCAGGCGCAGCCCCAGCTCGTAGCCGCGCCGTGCCGACCAGCCGCCCGCCGCAAGCACCTGCGTCGCCGCCCCGCGCGCCCGAGCCGTCTCCTCGAAGGCGTCGGCCCGCTCGCGGGCGTCGAACCAGCTCATCGGGCCGGCCAGATGCACCAGATGGGTGTGGCCCAGGTTCAGCAAGTGCTCGGTCGCGAGCTGCGCCCCCAGCCACTGGTCGGCGTACACGTACTGCGCGTGGACGTCGTCAGGCAGCTCCCGGCGGGCCGCCGCGACCACCACCGGGCATGGCGGTCGCAGGTCGTCGACCACCCGAGCCACCTCCACGATCGGGGCCACCGCCACCACGCCCTCGACACCCTGGTCCACCAGGTGCTCCAAGGCCTCCGTGGCCGACGCCCGGTCCGGGCCGTCCAGCGACGCCGTCGTCACGTAGTAGCGCTCGCGGCGCAGCGCCACCTCGATCGCCTGGACCATGTGCGCCGGGCCGAAATGCGTCGAGCCGCTCGTGAGCAGGCCCACCGTCGTCGTCCGCGCCGTCACCAGTGCACGCGCCGCGCTGTTGCGGCGGTACCCCAGCTCCGCGATCGCCGCCAGCACCCGCTCGCGCGTCTGCGGGCGCACGCTCGGGTGGTCGTTGAGGACGCGCGACACCGTCTGGTGCGACACCCCTGCGAGCGCGGCGACGTCCGACATCGCGGGCGGGCGACCGGAGGGCGGCACCTACCGCTCCAGCCTGCGGGTCGCTCCGACGCTCCACTCCGCTCCAGCCGGATGCCTCGTCCCTCGGCCTCCACCCTCCGCTGCGCTCCGCATCAGCGCACCAACCCCCGGGCCGCTCCGACGCTCCACTCCGCTCCAGCCGGATGCCTCGTCCCTCGGCCTCCACCCTCCGCTGCGCTCCGCATCAGCGCACCAGCTCAGCGGAGATTTCTAGCGTCCGGTCCCGCGCCGCCTCGACCGCGTCCAGGAAGGCGGCGCGCACGCCTGCGGCGTCGAGCCGGCGCAGGGCCTGGATCGTGGTGCCGCCGGGCGAGCTGACCCGCTCGCGAGCGAGGGCCGGATGCTCGCCGGTCTCGGCCAGGAGACGGGCCGCACCCAGGACCGTCTGCACCGCGAGGCGGGTGGCGAGCTCGCGGGAGAGGCCGACGGCCACGCCGGCCTCGGCCAGCGCGTCGACGACGTAGAAGACGTAGGCCGGTCCCGAGCCGGAGAGCGCACCTGCCGCCGCCTGGGACGCCTCGGGCAGCTCGACGACGTCGCCCGTGCCGGAGAACACCGCCATGACGAGCGCGACGTCGGCCTGCGACGCGTGCCGGCCAGGGCTCAGCGCGGACATGCCGGCGCCGATGGCCGCCGGGGTGTTCGGCATGACCCGGACCACCGGCTGACGCGCGGGCAGGCGGTCCTCGAAGAAGGCGGCGGAGAGGCCGACGGCGACGCTCACCACCACGGCGTGCGGCGGCAGCGTGTCACCGATCTCTTCGAGCACCCCGTGGACTTCCTTGGGCTTGACCGCGACGACGACGACGTCGGCGTCGCGCACGGCCGCCGCGTTGTCGGCGGTCGCCCGGACGCCGTACTTCTGCTCGAGCACCGCGAACTGGGAGGGCCGGCGCTCGGTCGCGGTGACGTTCGCCGGAGCGATCCCGGCGCGCAGCGCGCCCGCCAGCACCGCCTCGCCCATGTTGCCGGTACCGAGGACGGTCAGACGGATCGCGTCGAGGTTCACGGGGAGAACGTTAGGCGACTTCACAGCGGGAACGCCGTGTAGAAGACCTCGAGCGCCTCCTGCGGGCCCTCGGCGCGGAGCACCACGGTCCCGTTGCGCCACCACAGGACGGCGTCGTCGGCGGTCCCGGAGAGGGCGTACGTGCCCACGACCTCGCCGCCCACCGTGACCTCTCCGTCCCGCACGGTGCTGCCCGCCGCCCTGACCTGCGACTCGTGGAAGGAACGCGCCTGGTCCGCGTCCGGCCACTGCCCGACGAGGAGGGTGATCGTCCGGGCGTCGGCGCCCTCGACGTCGGCGAACGTGAAGGTCCACGACTCCAGTGCGCCGTGCTCCTCCTCCCAGGCGGCGTGGTGGGCGAAGGCGCGCTGCACGAACTCGCGGGCGACGTCCGGGACGGCTCCCGTCAGGTCCGTCTGCTCACCGGTCCGCGGCGCCGGCTCGAGCGTCGGGGCCGGCGGCTCGGCCGTGACCGTCGTCGTCGGCGTGGGAAGTGGCTCCGGGACGGCGAAGCCGGGCCAGAGGAAGGCGGTCGCGAGCGCCACGAGCAGCACCAGCGCCCCGGCCGCCGACGCCACGACGATGCGGCGTCGCCGGTAGACGGCCGGCGTGGGTGCGGCGGGGCGGGAAGCCGGGCGTCGGCCGGCGGGCTTGAGGTCGGTCGTCATCGGTCTGCCTTCCGTGGTGCGGCGCCGGCGCACCGACGTCGTCCGACGCCGCCTCGCCACTGCCAGGTTTCTGCGCGGCAGCCTAGGCACCTGCGGGCGCAAGATCGCGCAGGCGTGTCGGTGGCGGCGTCTACCGTCCCGCACGTGAGCACCACGACGCCGTCCCGTGCCCGAGGCGCAGCCGCCAAGGCCGCCCGTCCCGCCTACCGCTGCGCCGAGTGCGGGTGGACGACGGCGAAGTGGGCGGGGCGTTGCGGCGAGTGCCAGGCCTGGGGCACGGTGGCGGAGGACGGACCGGCAGCGGCAGGCCCGCGCACGGCCGCGGTGACGCCCGTGCGCTCGGCTGCACGGCCCATCGCGGAGATCGACGTCGAGAGCTCGCGCGCGGCCCCGACGGGTGTCGCCGAGCTGGACCGCGTGCTGGGCGGCGGCCTGGTGCCGGGCGCGGTGGTGCTGCTGGCGGGGGAGCCGGGCGTGGGCAAGTCGACGCTGCTGCTCGAGGTGGCGTCGCATTACGCCCGGGGCACGGACGCCGGTGCGCGGACCGTGCTGTACGTGACGGGCGAGGAGTCGGCGGGGCAGGTGCGGCTGCGCGCCGAGCGCGTGGGGGCGCTCGCGCCGTCGCTGCTGCTCGCGGCCGAGACGGACCTGGGGACCGTGCTCGGGCACGTGGACGCGACGACGCCGGAGCTGCTCATCGTGGACTCGGTGCAGACCGTCGCCTCCGCCGAGGTCGACGGCATCGCCGGCGGGGTGTCGCAGGTACGGGAGGTCGCGGCTGCGCTCATCGCCGCGGCGAAGGAGAAGCAGGTCCCGGTCCTGCTCGTCGGGCACGTGACCAAGGACGGCACGGTGGCCGGGCCCCGCACCCTCGAGCACCTCGTGGACGTCGTCTGCCAGTTCGAGGGGGACCGGCACTCGCGCCTGCGCATGGTGCGGGCGGTGAAGAACCGCTTCGGGCCCACGGACGAGGTCGGCTGCTTCGAGCTGACGGAGTCGGGTATCACCGGGCTCGCCGACCCGTCAGGGCTGTTCCTGTCCCACCTGGGCGCCGGCGTGCCCGGCTCGTGCGTGACCGTGACGCTCGAGGGACGACGGCCGCTCGCCCTCGAGATCCAGTCCTTGGTGGCGCCGTCGGCCCTGCCGAACCCGCGCCGCACCACCAACGGGATGGACTCCTCGCGGCTCGCCCAGATCCTGGCGGTGCTGCACCGGCACGCGTCGCTGCGGCTCGCCGACCAGGACGTCTACCTGTCCACGGTCGGTGGCGCCAAGGCCGGCGAGCCGGCGGCCGACCTGGCAGCCGCGCTGGCCATCGTCTCGGCCCGGACCGGTGACGCGCTGCCCTCGGGGACGGTGGCCTTCGGAGAGCTCGGACTGGCCGGAGACGTGCGGCCGGTGGCGGGCATCGACCGGCGCCTGTCCGAGGCAGCCCGGCTGGGCTTCGCCCGTGCGGTGGTGCCCGTCGGTACCCGGGCCGGGATGCGCCCGGGGTCCGCAGCAGGCCTGGAACTGCTCGAGGCGGCGCACATCGCGCAGGCCGTTGACGCCGTGGCGCTCGGTCGGGCCGCTCGTTGAGGCGAATGCACTGACCTTTGCCCCAGCGAACAACTAAGGTGGGCTCCGTGGCTCCCTCCCTCGCCCACTCCGACGCCCTGCTGCGCGAGACGCTCGCCGCGGTCGCCCCCGGGACCGAGCTGCGTGACGGGCTCGAACGCATCCTGCGTGGGCGTACCGGCGCGCTGATCGTGCTCGGCCTGGACAAGGTGGTCGAGGACATGTGCTCCGGCGGGTTCGTGCTCGACGTCGCCTTCTCGGCCACGCGGCTGCGCGAGCTGTCCAAGATGGACGGCGGCGTGGTGCTCGACCGGGACGCCACCCACATCCGTCGTGCGGCCGTGCAGCTCCTGCCGGACCCGACGATCGAGACGAGCGAGTCGGGCACCCGGCACCGCACCGCGGACCGCGTCGCCAAGCAGTCAGGCTTCCCCGTCATCTCCGTGTCCGCCTCCATGCGGATCGTCGCGCTGTACGTCGGCGACCAGCGGCACGTCCTCGAGGACTCCGACACGATCCTCAGCCGCGCCAACCAGGCGCTCGCGACGCTCGAGCGCTACCGCGCGCGTCTCGACGAGGTCGCCGGCACGCTCTCCGCGCTGGAGATCGAGGACCTCGTGACCGTCCGTGACGTCTGCTCCGTGGTGCAGCGCCTCGAGATGGTGCGACGCATCTCCGAGGAGATCGAGGGCTACGTCATCGAGCTGGGCGTCGACGGTCGTCTGCTCTCGCTCCAGCTCGACGAGCTCATCGGCGGGGTCGGTTCCGACCGCGAGTTCGTCATCCGCGACTACGTGGAGCTCGACCGCTCGGGACGCTTGTTCGCCGACGTCGAGGCTGCGCTGTCCGCGCTCGACTCCAGCCAGCTGCTCGACCTCGCTCAGATCGGCCGCACCCTCGACCTGCCCGGCGGCGGCTTGGCCCTCGACGCCGCGGTGGCTCCGCACGGCTTCCGCCTGCTGTCCAAGGTGCCGCGCCTTCCCACCGCGATCGTCGACCGCCTGGTCTCGCACTTCGGCGGGCTCCAGAAGCTGCTCGCCGCCTCGGTGGACGACATGATGGCGGTCGACGGCGTGGGCGAGCAGCGCGCGCGTGCCGTGCGCGAGGGCCTGTCGCGGCTCGCGGAGTCGAGCATCCTCGAGCGCTACGTCTGACGGATCTCAGCCGTCGAGCCGGATCTGGCGGATTCTCGGGGTCCTCGCAACACCTGGTGACCTATGTGGTCGTCAGTAGATCACGCAGACGCTCGGCTGGAGTTCTCCAGCCGAGCGTTTTGCGTGGTCGGCCGTTGAGTTGCTG
>Ga0075011_10001751_pt1 | contig 11716 bp, 12 predicted proteins | sample TARM_MetaG_T_14_FD_72354 | JGI IMG/M metagenome (GOLD analysis project Ga0075011, IMG submission 72354) | Freshwater microbial communities from Pennsylvania, USA, analyzing microbe dynamics in response to fracking - TARM_MetaG_T_14 | ecosystem: Environmental > Aquatic > Freshwater > River...
GGGTATTCTGGCCTTCCCCGTTATGCTGTTTCGCAGCGATCGTGCCCGCTTCTACAGCTACTTGCATCGTATCTGGAGCAAAACCAGTACCAAGCCGGTATGGCTCAAGATGAGCGAGCGCGGCGAGCGGATCTTCTACTAGACCCCATTCATCTTAAAAAAAGAGAGCTTCGGCTCTCTTTTTTATTGTGCTCCAGAAATAGCAGTAGTTCCCCTCCTGCCGAACATCTCCTATTGCTCCTTTCTGATGGACTGACCGGTGCCACAAGCGGGAGCTGATCTTTGGTCTGCCGGGATCTGGCGGGCGAAAGTGCTTTTCTCGTGACTGGCTAACTTAAGAAAATATGTGTTATTAAACAATGCATTAGATGATGGCTTCTGAGTCGCCGCCCTTGTTTTGCTCTTTTCATGAAATTAATTCTCTGCTGTTCCGGTTCTATTGCAGGTACCCCGCCACGACACTGAGCGGGGTCATCACACTCAACAGCACAAGGATCACGAACATGAACGTTAAAAAAAGCACAGCGATCGCCTCCGCCATGACAGGTCTGCTGGCACTGGGTGCTCAGTTCATCGCGGCGCCAGCCATGGCTGCCGAGGAAAAGGAGAAGTGCTACGGCGTGGTCAAGGCCAGCAAGAATGACTGTGCGACCAAGAGCAGCTCCTGCGCCGGGACCACCAAGGAAGATGCCCAGGGCGATGCCTTTGTGGTGATGCCCAAAGGGCTGTGCGAGAAGCTGGTGGGCGGTTCGCTGCAACCCAAGTAAGAGACATCGGGCAGGGGATGGCCAAGGGGCCGCCCCCTGCATCCTCTCTGATTGGCGAAAGCGAGTCTTGCGATGAACCCTTTGATTGGTATCGGATTACGCACTCCCCATTACGACGGGATCCGGCAAACCCTGCCGGCAGTCGGTTGGCTGGAGGTGCACAGTGAAAATTACTTCGAGCCGCACAGCCAGGGCTTTCAGGTGCTGAGTGAGTTGGCGCAACACTACCCCGTCAGTCTGCACGGCGTTGGCATGTCCCTCGGCTCGGCCGACCCGCTCGATCAGCGCCATCTGCAACAGTTGTCATCATTGGCAGCGGCGATCAAGCCGGTACGGATCTCCGAACATCTGAGCTGGGGCAGCATTGGCGGACGCTACTTCAACGACCTGCTGCCTGTACCCTATACCCGTCAATCCCTTCGCAACATGAGTGACAAGATCCAGCAGGTACAACAGACCCTGAGTTACCGGTTGCTGATGGAAAATCCCTCCTCCTATCTGCAACTGGCAGGGGAGATGAGTGAATGGGAATTTCTGGCCGAGCTGCAGCAACACAGTGATTGCGGCATCTTGCTCGACCTCAACAATCTCTACGTCAGTGCTTTCAACCACGGTTTCTCCTGTGATGACTATCTGGCGACGATCGATCTCGCCACCGTCGGGGAAATCCATCTGGCTGGTTATACCGAGAAACAGCTGCCCGAAGGCTCCCTCTATATCGACACCCACAGCGCCCCTGTGGTGGAGCCGGTCTGGGAACTCTATCGCCAGATCTGCCGCAAGCAGGCCATTCCCACCCTGATTGAGTGGGATCTCGAGATCCCCCCTCTGCCGGTCTTGCTGGCCGAAGCTGAGCAGGCCAGCGCCATTCTGGATGAGGCGCAAGCTGCAAACATGGTTCGGGAGCTAGCCCATGGTTGAACTGAAACAGCTGCAACGGCACTTTGCCGATGGCCTGCTGGGAGAGCCTGCCGCGATTGCCCCCCACATCAGCTCCCGGTTGTTTCCTGCCGAGTCGGTGCTGCAGGTCTATCGCAACCACTTCATCCTGAGTCTTGGCGAGGTGCTGGCGAGCAGCTATCCCGCCGTCAAGGCCATGGTGGGAGACGAATTTTTCGTGGCAGCGGCCCGTGGTTTCGTGCTGGACGAGCCGCTACAGGAAGGGAGCGTCATGCACTATGGCGCCGGTTTTGGTCAGTGGCTGGCCCGCTTGCCAACCACGGCCGAGTTACCCTGGCTGGAGGCGCTGGCGCAGTTCGAGTGGCAGCTTGAGCGTGCCAGTCTGCTGCCGCTGGAGTCCCGCTGCTGGCCAGCCGAACGTCTGGCCGGATTATCGCCGCCACAATGGGAGCGGCTGCGGCTGTTGCCTGCCACGGATCTGCTGCTGGTTGCCAGCGACTACCCGGTGCTGGCCCTGTGGCAGATGGCGCTACACGGTGGGGAGGCGGTGGGGGATCTCTGTGCCCCTGTCTGGCTGGTATTGAAGAAGCAGCTGGATTATCGGGTCACGCCGTTGCCTTTAGAGGCAGGTGAGTGGGCGCTGCTGCAAGGCTGCCTGGAAGGCAGACCCTTGGCCACCCTGCTGGCAACCGATCCCGTGGCGAGTGATCATCTCACCCGCCTGGTAATGCTTGGTCTCTTGGTCGATGTGGAGGTGATGCCATGATGGGAAACAAATGGCTGGCGCTGGCCAGCTCGAGTAGCGACCTGCCGCGCTGGATGAGCGGTGCCGTCTTGCTGCTGGCGAGGCTCTGGGTCGCCTCGGTCTTTATCACTTCAGGCTGGCTCAAGCTGACGGCGTGGGATTCAACCCTCTATCTGTTTGAATCCGAGTATCAGGTACCCCTGCTGCCCTGGTTGTGGGCCGCCTATCTGGGGACGGCGACCGAGTTGCTGCTTCCCCTGTTTCTGCTGGCAGGCCTCTTTACCCGTCCGGCCGCTCTGCTGCTGTTTGGCTTCAATATCATGGCGGTGATCTCCTATCCAACCCTCTGGGCGGGCGGCTTTTACGATCATCAGCTGTGGGGCTGGATGCTGCTGACCCTGACCATCTGGGGCGGCGGTGTGCTGAGCTTTGATCACTGGCTGACAGGCCGCCGCCGGTGATGAGTCTCAGATATCTTCCGATGACAAAGGGTGTCTGATGCTGCTATTTGTCATGATGATGAACAGTCAGGGCTATTGGCCTTGTCCTCAATGGAGAGAGCAATGATTATTCGTCAGGCAGATATGGCCGATATTCCCGCCTTGGTGAGTTTGCGCATGGGACTGTTTTGCGAGGTGGGGGAGTTGGCCGAGCCGCTGGCCGATCTGGATCTCTGGCAGGCGACCAGTGCCTATTTCAGTGCGGGGCAGGCCGATGGCAGTGCGCGCTCCTGGGTGGCGGAGGTCGAGGGAGAAGTGGTGGCGAGTGGCACCCTGGCCCTGTTTGTGCGGCCGCCCTATCCCGGCAACCTGTCAGGGCGGGAGGCCTATCTACTCAACATGTATACACTGCCGGCATACCGCAAGCAGGGCATGGCCAGCGCCCTGCTCGATGCCATGGTGGCCCATGCCAGCGCCGAACAACTGGGCAAGGTGTGGCTGCATGCCAGTGACCAGGGGCGTCCTCTGTATGAACGAATGGGTTTTGTGGCCAATCCGGCCTATCTGGAGTGGCAACCAGCGGTGTGACTCCGAGCGATGCGAAACTGATCCAACACGGGCAGATATTCGTACCAAGCGTCCAGCGCAAGCGCGCCTGCTCTCTACGTTGTGTCTCTTTTTATGGATGGCAAGAAGATAACCGGGCGAGCGCCGGCAGTAAAACGTCGGTCAAAGTCTGATCCGGCGATTTCGCTCAACTATGATCAGCCTCATCATGCTCGTACTCGCCCACATTGATGGCGGGTGTCGTTTGCGAGTTCCCACATCGTCAGTACAGAGGTATGACATCCATGTTCAATAACAAGCTGAAGGCACAACTGCTGGCCTGCCAGATGCAAGTCGGTGAGCTGCAGGGTTTTGTCGATGCCGTCAAAGGCGGGGTGGCGACCATCATCTTCACTCCGGATGGCGGTATTCTGGAGGCCAATGAGCCTTTCTTGAACCTGATGGGATACAGCGCAGCTGAACTCCAGGGTCAGCATCACAGAATGTTTTGCAGCAAGGCACTGGCTCAGTCGTCTGATTACCAGCAACTCTGGACCCAGCTACAACAAGGCAGGGTCCAATCCGGCATTTTTCCGCGCATCAACAAGCGGGGCGAGGCGCTCTGGCTGGAGGCGAGCTACTTCCCGGTGAAGCAACAGGGGCGAGTGACCCAGGTGATCAAAATCGCCAGCGATGTGACCGAGCATCACCAGCGCCTGCTGAGTCAGGAGGCCGTCTCCAAGGCGCTTGATCGCTCCCTCGCCATGATAGAGTTCACCCCGACGGGGGAGATAGTGACCGCCAATGCCAATTTCCTGAGTTGCATGGGGTACAGCCTGTCCCAGATCAAGGGGCACAACCACAGGATGTTCTGTGATGATGCCTTCTATCGCGAACAGCCCCGTTTCTGGGAAGAGCTGGCACAGGGCCAGTTCAAGTCAGGGCTTTTTCTGCGTCGCAACAGCCACGGTGATAACATCTGGCTGGAAGCCACTTACAACCCGGTCAGGGACGAGAGCGGCAAGGTGACCAAGGTGATCAAGCTGGCCACTGACATTACCGAGCGGGTGATCAAGAGTCATGCCATCCGTGATGCCGCCCAGGTGGCTCATGCCACGGCGCAGGAGACATTGCGCAGTGCTGAGCAGGGCGCCGATCTGCTGCGTTCCGTGGTGGAGACCTCCTCCCTTGTCAGTGAGCAGGTAGACAAGACCATACAGCTGGTCAATCAGCTCAACGAGCAATCCAAGAGCATCGAAGCCATCGTCTCCACCATCAGCAGCATCGCCGACCAGACCAACCTGCTGGCGCTCAATGCGGCCATCGAAGCGGCTCGCGCCGGCGATCAGGGGCGCGGGTTTGCCGTGGTGGCCGATGAAGTGCGCCAGCTCGCCGCTCGCACTTCCCTCTCTACCGACGAGATCGCCAAGGTGGTGCAGAAGAACCGTGAGCTGACGGCCAGGGTGACGGACGACATGGCCAGAGTGGCCAGCAGCGCCGAGCTGGGCAAGCAACAGGTCGACAAGGTCAATGAGGTGATGGTCGAGATCCGGCAGGAAGCCAACAATGTCTCTGCGACCGTATCCAGTCTGTCCATCTGACATCGGGATTCGTTCTGGCCTGAATGGGTATAGTATTTCCTGCAGGCAAGATCGCCGTTATAGCTAATGGAGCAGCTCATGACCTTCAGCGGTCTGCGATTATCTGAACTGATTGGTTCCCTCAGTCATGCCCTCGACATGACTGAGGGGCAACCCAGAGGGCACTGCATCCGTTGTTGCTGGATGGGTTCCCGGCTGGGGGATCAGCTTGGCCTCGATGCCGGGCAGCGCCACGACCTCTATTACACCCTCTTGCTCAAGGATCTCGGTTGCAGCAGCAATGCCGCCCGCATTTGCGAGCTCTATCTCACCGACGATCTGCACTTCAAACGCGACTTCAAGCTGGTGGATGGATCCCTCTCCGAGGTGGTCAACTTCGTGCTGGGTCATACCGGCCTGCAGGCGGATCTGCTGGGGCGCTTTCGCAGCCTGTTTCACATCTTTCGCAACGGCGATCAGATTGCCAACGAGCTGATCCAGACCCGCTGTCATCGCGGCGCCGATATCGCTCGCCAACTGCGCTTCAGTGACGAGGTGGCCGGTGGCATCCTCTCGCTCGACGAGCACTGGAATGGCAAGGGACGGCCGCTGCAGCTGGCCGGTGAGGCGATCCCGCTTTTCTCCCGCATCGCCCTGCTCTGTCAGGTGGTGGATGTGTTTCATGCCGCTGCAGGGCCGGAAGCGGCGCTCAAAGAGGTGCGCGAGCGCAGCGGCAGCTGGTTTGATCCCGATCTGGTCAGGCAGTTTGAAGCCATGGCCGATGAGCCCTTCTGGCAAGGGCTGGCGGATCCCCAGCTGGCTGAGTGGGTATTTATCCATCCGGCCGGGCAGGGGGAAGTGGCGCTCGATGAAGATTATCTGGATGAGATTGCCGCCGCCTTCGGTCAGGTGGTGGACTCCAAGAGCCCCTACACAGCCGGTCACAGCGGCCGAGTGGCACTCTATACCGATATCCTCGCCACCCAGATGGGGATCCCGGAGCCACGGCGGCGCTGGCTCAAGCGCGGCGCTCTGCTGCACGATGTGGGCAAGCTTGGGGTGAGCAACGCCATCCTCGACAAACCGGGCAAGCTTGATGCGCAGGAGTGGGCGGCGGTGCAGATGCATGCCGCCTATACCGAGGAGATCCTGAGCCGGATCGGTGCCTTCAAGGAGCTGGCCCAGGTGGCGGGGGCTCATCATGAGCGGCTCGACGGCAAGGGCTATCCCAAGGGGCTCAAGGCAGAGGAGATTGCCCTTGAGACCCGCATCATCACCACGGCCGACATCTTCGATGCCATCACCGCCAAGCGTCCCTATCGTGGTGCCATTCCCGTGCCCCAGGCGCTGGAGATGATGGCCGAGCAACTGGGATCTGCCATAGACCCCGACTGTTTTGCTGCGCTGGAGGCGGGGATCAAGGATTTCTCCATCTACCTCATGGCCGAGCAGCCGTTGGCTGATGTCGGTTAAGTCCGTTGCCCTGACCCCTGTTCAGCCAAAGGCCCCGCTTCGCGGGGCCTTCTGTTTTCAGCGGTCGTCCGACTGGTTGCGGGGCGGGTACATCACCAGCCCCAGCAGGCGGCGCAAGTGGGTGAGCTGTTCGGTGAGCTGCAGACTCAACCAGAGATAGCCGCTGATGGCGGCCTCGCCCCTGGCATCGAGTCGCACCCGGGTCGCGGCCTCCTGCAACTCGCTGATGGCCTGCTCAGCCCCTTTCAATTCGCCGCTCTTGAGCATGAGCGCCAGCTGGATCATCACGGCCTCGGTCGCCTGCTGGCAGGCGCGCAGCTCGGGGGTGCTCTGCATCAGAAAGTGGCTCTGGCGATCGCTCCAGTAGGTGTTGGCCAGCATCTCCAGGGTGCAGAGGGTGTTGCGCATCGTGGTCTGGATGGCCTCGAACAGGGCGCTGCCAAGGCGGGTCTCCTTGACTGCCGGAGCCAGCAGGGGGCGCAGGCTGACCATCTTGGAGAGCAGACGAGAGTGGCTTTGCGCCAGCCTGGGTCGTTCCAGAATATTGGGGGATAGGTGGGTATGGTAGAGTCGGTGCGCCTGCAGCAGGGTGTCGTGCATCTGCAACCGCCAGTGGCTGTAGGCGCGCTGGGGGTAGATGCTGCAAAACAGCAGCGCCAGCAGGGAGCCCAGGATCACGTCGGCACTGCGCCACAGCGCCGTCTCTATGTCCCTCGGCATGGCCCCCATGGTGACCCCCAGTGTGATGCCGATAAGCAGCCCCACGTAGGGGCGCTTGCCGAGCGCCAGATAACCGCACAGGAACATGATGCAGCCGCACCACACCAGGGTCAGCGGCAGGGAGTAGAGCTCCAGATAGAGGGCCACCACACCGCAACCGGCGCCGAAGATGGTGCCGACCACCCGTTGCAGGGCCCGTGACAGCACGTTTCCCCAGAACGAGATAGGGCCCATCACCACCACTAGCGTGATCAGCGGCCAGGTGCTTTCCGGCAGCTGGAGTTCACGGGTCAGCAGAAAGGTGAGCATGAAGGCGAGCGCGATGCGCAGGCCGTGGACGATGCGATAGTGACCATAAATCAGCAGTTCGAGTCGGGAGAGCGGGGCATTCAGGCGCAAGGGACTAGCCTCGGTTCATGGGCGCGATCACCCCGCCACGCCCGGCGGGGTGATCGCGATTTATCAGGCCACTCGTCCCTGGAGTGGGTGGATCCAGACCCGCTCGCCGACCGCGATGGCCGGCTGGGCGGGGACAATTTCAATCAGGCAGTTGGCATCGGCCATGGAGCTGAGAATGCCGGAGCCCTGCGGCCCAGTGGTGCGCACTCGCAGCACGCCGCTGGCATCCTGATGGAAGACGCCGCGCAGAAACTCGGTGCGTCCAGGGCGGCTTTTCATCTGCTGCTCGGCCTGCGCCGCGAGGCGCAGCGGCTGCCAGACCCGGCCCTGCAGGCGGGCGATGGCGGGTTCGACAAATTGCAGGAAGCAGACCATGGCCGCCACCGGATTGCCCGGCAGGCCGAAGAAGGGGGTAGTCCCCAGCTTGCCAAACGCCAGCGGTCGGCCCGGCCGCATCTGGATGCGCCAGAAGTCGATCTGGCCAAGCTCCGCCAGCACCTGCTTGATGAAGTCGGCATTGCCCACCGAGACGCCACCCGAGCTCAGCACCAGATCGGCGCTGGTCGATGCCTGCTCCAATTGCTGGCGCAGTATGGCCGGATCATCGGGGATGATGCCCAAGTCCATCACCTCGCAGCCGGCGGCGGCGATAAGCGCCATCAGGGTGAAGCGGTTGCTGTCGAAGATATGGCCGGGGGCCAGCGTCTCGCCCGGCGCCTGCACCTCATCCCCGGTGCTGAACAGCGCCACCTTGAGCGGAGTGCGTACCGACAGGCTGGCCTGACCCAAGGAGGCCGCCAGCCCCAGCTGGGGGGCGCCAAGGCGAGTACCGGCAGGAATGGCGACCGCCCCTCTGGCGAGGTCCTCCCCTGCCAGACGCACGTTCTGTCCCGCCTTGATGGGGGCGCTCACCGTGACCCACTCCCCCTCGATATTTGTCTCCTCCCGCATCACGACCGTATCGACGCCGGTGGGCAGAGGCGCGCCCGTCATGATCTGCACCGCCTGACCTGCCAGCACAGGCTCATGGTGCTGCTGGCCCGCCAGCACTTCACCCACTAGTTGCCAGCGACCGGCGGCGAGATCGTCGCCGCGCAGGCCAATCCCGTCCATCGCCGAGTTGGCGTGGGGGGGCACATTGATGGGGCTCACCAGATCGCTTGCCAGCACGGCGCCGTGGCAGCGGGCCAGCTGTGTGTTTGTGCTGCGGGTGGCGGGCTCTAGTGCGTCAAGGATGGCCTGGCGCGCGCCCTCGACCGACAAGAAGCCGGCCCCCGGCGCCTGTTCTTGCTGCCGGCTGCGCTCGAGGTGCGCGCAGACGAAGTCGGCGATGGCCGCCAGATCATTGATATCGAGCCGGGGCAGGGCAGTATCTGCTGGCTGATCGCTGGCCAGGGCGATGATGTCGCTATCAATCGGAAACAGCAGCGGCTTGCCAAGAGCCGCGCGGTGCAGCTCTATCTTGGGGAAGTGCTCGTGCTTGAACCCCTCCACCAGCAGCAGGTCGAGGCAGGTTTGATCGAAGCTTGCCAGCAGCTGATGAAAGTCGGCTTCGGCCAGATCGGTCTCCATGATGCGAGCATGGCGGCGGCGGGAGGCGACCATCATCTGGCTGGCACCGGCCTTGCGCAGGCGATGGCTGTCCTTGCCCGGCTGGTCGATGTCAAAGTCGTGGTGGGCGTGTTTGAGCACTCCAAGGCGCAGGCCACGACTCACCAGTATGGGGATGAGCTGCTCCAGCAGGGTGGTCTTGCCGGTACCGCTCCAGGCGGCAAAGCCGAGCAGGGGAAGGGTGGGGGCCGGTGTCATGCAGTGGCTCCTTGTTGGGGGTCGGTAGACGAGTTCAGCAGGCGCGCCTCGTAGGCGGCCAGCTCGGCCGGGCTGTTGAGGTTGATGAAGGCATCCGGCTGGTCGGCAAAGCTCACCACCGCCATCTTGTGGCGGGCGAACCAGATATCTATCTTGCGCTCACCCTCCGCCAGGGCATGGGTGAGCGACGGCAGCAGAGATTTGTGCAGCAGGGCCACCACGGGTTGCAGCCAGTCACCATCGTGGGCCACCACCAGTTCGGTATCCGGGGTGAGGGCTGCGCGAAAGCGGTTCATCAGATCATGGGGCAGGGCGGGGCCATCGCAGGGGACGAACAGCACCCAGTCGTGGTGGGCGGCGGCAAGGCCGGCCTGCATGCCCGCCAGCGGGCCGAGATAGTCGTTGTTGTCATCGCTGATGACGGGGGCCAACGCCTGATAGCGAGTCTGACTGCGGTTGGCGTTGATCAGCACCTCATTTACCTGGGGGCGCAGCCGCTCCAAAACGTGGTCGATAAGGGGGCGTCCCGCCAGTGCTACCCATCCCTTGTCTTCGCCCCCCATGCGGGTGGCGCGGCCACCGGCCAGGATCACGGCAGAGACGGGGAAGGTGTCAGTTCTGGGTTCGCTGTTTGAGGTCATGTCGCTCGATGATTTTCAAAGGAGTGGGTTCGTGCAGCCGGCCACGGGCGAGGGTCCATTGCCGCTCGCACAGGTCGGTCAGATCATTGCTCTGATGGCTGATGATGACCAGGCCGCTGCCCTGTTCCCGCAGATCTTGCGCCAAGGCAGCCATCAGGGCAACCGAATGTGCATCCAGATTGGCGGTGGGTTCGTCCATCAGCAGAAATGCGGGTTGCAGCGCCCAGGCGCGGGCCATGGCCAGACGCTGGCGCTCGCCACCAGACAGTATGCTGATGTGCTCCCGCGCCAGCCCCTCCAGCTCGACCCGGCGCAGCGCCTCGAACACCCGTACCTCATCGGCGGCCTGATGGCCGAGAGCCCAGGCCACGTTGTCGTGCACGCTGCGATCGAACAGATAGGGGGTCTGGTGCAGATAGGTGACCAGACCCGGGCCGGGATCCCGTTTGATCCACTGCTCGAGCCTGGCGCGCCAGCCGATGGCGAGGTTGGTGTGGCCCCGGGTCGGCGTCAATAGCCCGGCCAATATCTTGAGCAGGGTCGTCTTGCCCACACCGTTGGCCCCGCGCAGCCAGATGGCATCGCCCGCCGCGATGGAGAGCCGCTCTATCTGGAACAGGTTGCGCTCGCCAAAGCGCATCATCAGCTGGTGGGCGGTCAGGGCCATGGGGTACTCCAGTTGATAAACAGTGGGGGCATGGTCAGTTCTTCAGATAGCTGTGGCCGCGACAGAGATGGGGTCAGCAGCATCCGGTCAGGGGTAAAAGTGCGCTGTGCCATGGTCAGTTTTTCAAATAGCTGTGACCACGGCACGCGGTCAGCAGCAGGTTGAGCAACAGCGCCAGGCTCAGCAGCACTATGCCAAGGGCAACCCCCTGGGCAAAGGCACCCTTCTGGGTTTCCAGCGCGATGGCGGTGGGGATGTTGCGGGTAAAATGCAGGATATTGCCCCCCACCATCATGGAGCAGCCCACCTCGGTGACGATACGGCTGAAGGCGCCGATCACCGCCGCCAACAGGCCGAAGCGGCACTCGCGCATCAGCCCGAGCAGCGCCCTCGGCCAGGAGAGTCCCAGAGTGAGCGCCGTCTCCCAGGCGCGTCTGTCGCTCTGGATAAAGGCCGCGTGAGCCATGGTGGCGATGACGGGGAAGGCGATCAGCATCTGCCCCACCACCATGGCTTGCTGGGTAAAGAGCATCTTCCAGTCGCCAAAGGGGCCGGTCCGGGAGAGCAGCATGTAGAGCAAGAGGCCGATCACCACGGTCGGCACCGACTGCAGGGTATTGATGCATGAGAGCCAGAGCCAGCGCGCCGGGATCGGCAAATAGGCGAGCGCAAAGCCGAGCAGCAGCGCCGGCACCAGCACCAGCGCCAGTGCCAGGCAGGAGACGGAGAAGGAGACCCCCACCACCTGCCACAGATCTGTGTCGCCACCGAACAGCAGGGCAAGCGCCGCCAGTGTTGTATCCAGCAGAGTCGGCATCAGGCGCTTGCCTCATGAGGCAGGGCGAGATCCATCCATGTGATTGTATGGAACAAGGGCTGCATTATTTCCCGTTGGCATCGGCCACAAACAGCGCCTGGCCTGCCACCTTGAAGTCACCGATAAGCGTCTGGCCGTGCTCGGAGACCAGCCAGTTCTTCAGGGTGCGGGCCCCTTCGGTGTTGAGATCCGGGTAGCGCTTGGGGTTGACC
>Ga0075011_10001752_pt1 | contig 11711 bp, 9 predicted proteins | sample TARM_MetaG_T_14_FD_72354 | JGI IMG/M metagenome (GOLD analysis project Ga0075011, IMG submission 72354) | Freshwater microbial communities from Pennsylvania, USA, analyzing microbe dynamics in response to fracking - TARM_MetaG_T_14 | ecosystem: Environmental > Aquatic > Freshwater > River...
GGTCGGGGAGGGCGAGGATGGGGGCGATGATCTGTTCCAGGGCTTTGCCGGTGGCGGTATCGCGATGGACTTTCATGAAGGGATATCCTTCATCGCCGGAGTCGGCCACGGCCGGGTCCAGAGGGATGCGGCCGAGGAACTGGACCCCGGACTCTTTGGCGAGGTCTTCGCCGCCGCCGGACTTGAATATCTGATGGACCTTTCCACAGTCGGGGCAGGCGAAGCCGGACATGTTCTCGACGATGCCGAGCACGCGGTTGCCGACCTCGCCGACAAAGGACACGGACCGGCGAACGTCGTCAATGGCCACGCCCTGGGGGGTGGTGACAATGACGGCCATGGCGGTGGGTCCGAGCGTTTGCAGGGTGGACAGGGGCTCGTCGCCGGTGCCCGGGGGGCAATCGACGATGAGGTAGTCGAGGTCGCCCCACATGACGTCTTCGACGAATTGCTTGATCAGGCCGATCTTGACCGGTCCGCGCCAGATGACGGCCTGGCGGTCATCCTGGAGCAGGAAGCCGAGGGACATGACCGACAGGTTCTTGCTCCAGGGCACCGGTTCCATGACCTGGTCGCCTATGTGCGGCTGCTGGCCTTTGAGGGAGAGCAGGCGCGGTATGCTCGGTCCGTGTACGTCCACGTCGAGCAGGCCGACCTTTTTACCGGCCAGGGACAGGGCCACGGCCATGTTGGCGGCCACGGTGGACTTGCCCACGCCGCCCTTGCCGGACATGACCACGATCTTGTGTTTGATGCGGCTCAGGGTCTTTTGCAGTTTCTGGTCTTCGGGCTGGTCGCAGCCCGTGGCGCTGGTGCAGGTTCCGTCAGGCGAGGCGGACGCACATCCTTGACAATCGCTCATATGATTCTCCCGAAAAACGGCGACCCGTAGCCGCCCTAGAAGTACGTGTAGAACCCGGCCGGCGAACGGTCGCGACCGGGTCAAAGAGAGATAACCACGGTGGGGGAAATGTCAAACCGCGACCCCCGGCATTGCCAGTTCGGCCAGACCGCCGCGCAAAAAAGCTTCCAGTACCTGGGATTCGGTACCGGTAAGCCAGGGGATGACGGTGATCCCGGCGTGTTCAAGGGTGTGGCGGGTGCGGTTGCAGATGGCACCGCACAGAAAAATGGTTACCCCGCAGGCCAATATGGCGGATGTCCTGTCCATAGGGTCCTTTGAGGGAAGGGATAGGAGGCCTGCGGGGTAAGATTTGTGGTCGCGTATTTCAAATAACTTGTATCCGTCCGCGTTCTCGCACACGGAGGCCAGCCGGTCCTGGTAACACGCCAGGCATATCAGCTTGGCGGAATCCGATTGCATCATCTTTCTCCAAAATAATTCCGGCAGGACCAGCACCGGTTGTTCAGCACTAAGCATAGGCCATGCCAAATATAATAACAAAGAGAAACAGCTAGTTGAGGAGGCAAGGTTATTGATGGGTGGCGATTTATTCGCCCGGGAAGAATAAGGTGGGGCGAATTATTCGTCCGCTTCCGGCTCGGCCAGCAAGCGGCGCAGGGTGTCCTTGGTGATGCCCAGCTCGCGGCAGGCGGCCATGCGCTTGCCGTTGTTGTGTTGTACGGACTGGCGGGCGGCGCGGCGTTTGATGGCGTCCATGGTGCCGGACAGCCCGTTGGAACCGTTGCGGCTTTTCCCTGCGGGGTGCAGGTATTCCGGGAGGTGCTCCACCTGGATGAAACCGTCCGTACACAGGATGAAGGCGTATTCGAGGATGTTTTCCAGTTCGCGCACGTTGCCCGGAAAATCGTGGTGCATGAGCACGTGCATGGCGTCTTCGCTGACCCCCTGGATGGCTTTGTTGCGTGAGCCGTTGAACTCCGACAGAAAGTGGTCGATGAGCAGGGGCAGGTCCTCCTGGCGTTCGGTCAGAGGCGGCAGGGTCAGGGTGACCACGTTGAGGCGGTAGAAGAGGTCCTGGCGGAAGGTCCCTTCTGCCACGGCGTCCTCAAGGTCGCGGTTGGTGGCCGCCACCACGCGCACGTCGGCCTGGACCGGAGCCACGCCGCCCAGCGGCTCGAAGGTCTTTTCCTGAAGAAAGCGCAACAGCTTGACCTGGAGGTTCTGGGGCATGTCCCCGATCTCGTCCAGAAATACCGTGCCGCCGTCGGCCAGCTCGAACCGGCCCGGCTTGTCCGCTCTGGCGTCGGTGAACGCGCCCGCCTTGTAGCCGAACAGCTCGGGTTCCAGCAGGGTGTCGGGCAAAGCGCCGCAGTTCACGGCAACAAAGGGGCCGTCCTTGCGCGGGCTCAAGGAGTGGATGGCACGGGCAAAGAGTTCCTTGCCCGTGCCGCTCTTGCCCAGAAGCAGGGTGGTCGCCTCGGACCGGCTGATCTGGGGCAGGATGCGGAAGATCTTTTCCAAGGCCTTGGAGCGGCCCACGATGTTTTCGAAGCGGTATATGTCCTTGGCCTGTTGCCGGGAGACGTGGATGTCGGTCAGGTCTCGGAAGGTCTCCACCCCGCCGACCACCTTGCCTTCCCTGTCCTTGAGCGGCGAGGCCGAGATGGAGATGGGCAGGGTGGTGCCGTCCGAGCGGACGATGAAGATCGACTTGTTGACGATCCGCCCGCCCTGGTGGATGCACGAGCGGATGGCGCACTGCCCGTCGCACAGGGACGAGCGGAACACGTCCCAGCACTTGCGCCCCAGGGCTTCGCTCTCGGAGATGCCGGTGATGCGCCGGGCGGCTTCGTTGAAATAGGTCACGTTCCAGTCCGCGTCCACGGTGAACAATCCGTCGGCGATGGAGGCGAACACGGCCTCGAGCGGCAGGTCTTTTGGAAACGGCATGAATGCACCGTACAACCCGGCGACGGGGTTGCCAATAAAAACCGGGCGAAAAATTCGCCTGGTCTCCGAAGAGAGTTGTCAGGGCCGGATCAGTTGTCTTTTGGTTGCAGGAAATCCACGATATATCGGTATAGCCTGTCGTGGATGGCCCGCCGGTCGCTCCCATGGTCCATGCAGACGAACTCGGCGTCTTCCTCAGCCAGAATCTCCAGCGCGCCCGGTTTGCAGATCTGCATGAAGCTGAAGTGCGCGGCGTCCGGTATTTCCCTGTAGGCGATGTTTTTCGGGAAGTCCGGCAACCGGGGATAGAAGTGGGTGGAAGGAGGGATGTTTTGGTCCTTGCCGCCGCCGACGATCAGGACCGGGATGGTGATGCCCTTGAGGGATTTCAGGGTGCACGACTCCACGAACCCCGGCGCGATGGCCACGGCTCCGGTGAACCGGGCGTCCTTCAAATTCCGTGCACCTGCCGTGAAGTCCCGCTCTGTCAGGCCCGAGAGGGCTGGGCGGAAATAGCGGCAGGAAAGGTCCTGGTTCTCATCGCAAAAATCAATGTAGCGGCGCAGGTCCAGCCGGCCCCCGGCCAGGGCCAGGGCGCTGTATCCGCCGAGCGAATAGCCCACGGCGAACACCTTGGACTGGTCAATGACGCCCCTGAACCGGGAGCGCAGCATCTCGCCCGTCAGGAAACTCGCGTCCAAGGCCTGGTTCCAGGCGCGGAGAACCGAAGCCGGGGTCGCGTTGCCAGAGGTGTAGCCCGGGTGGTCGGCCGCGCAGACCACGGCCCCGTTTTCCGCAAGGCGCGCCGCCAGCCAGGAGAGGTTGCGCCAGTTGCCCGTGGTCCCGTGGAGCAGGACGTACAGGGGGTACGTCCCTGGCCGGAGGGAGCCGTCCCTGACCGCGTCGATCCCTTTGAACACCGCGTTTTCCGCAAAGCGCGCGGCAGGGCCGTCGTCGCTGGGGTACCAGATATGGGTTCTGAGCGTCCGTTCGCGCTTGACGTCCTTGAAGACAGCCTCGGCCATGCCCACCCCGGCCAGGGCGGGAGCGGACCAGAGCACGCACAGGATCAAGGGAAAGAGCACCAATCGTTTCATGGTATTCTCCTCGGGTGGTTTTTACGGAGCATAGCGTGAGGGGAACAGACCGGGCAACCGCAAAGAAAAAGGGCCGCCCATCCGGGAGGCCCTTTGAAAAACCGTTTTGCGGACTCGCCTACAGCTTCTCGGCGCGTTTGGCCCGCAACCAGGCGTACCACTGGTCCAGGTTCTCGCCGGTGCGCGCGGAGATGGGCATGACCTCGATGTCCTTGTTCAGCTTCTTGGCGTGGTTCTCGGCTTTTTTCAGGTCGAAGTCCACGTAGGGCAGCAGGTCGGTCTTGTTCAGCAGCATGACTGCGGAAATGTGGAACATGAACGGGTATTTCTCGGGCTTGTCGTCGCCCTCGGCCACGGACAGCAGGGTGACCTTGTAGTCCTCGCCCACGTTGAACTCGGCCGGGCAGACCAGGTTGCCCACGTTCTCCACGAACAGGATGTCCAGGCCGTCGGTGTCGATGGCCTTGAGCGCGTCCATGACCATGCCGGAATCCAGGTGGCAGCCGCCTTCGGTGTTGATCTGCACGGCCTGGGCCCCGGTGGCGGCCACGCGCTGGGCGTCGTTGTCGGTCTGCAGGTCGCCCTCGATGACGGCCATCTTGAATTCATCGCGCAGGTCGTTCAGGGTGCGTTCGAGCAGGGTGGTCTTGCCCGCGCCCGGCGAACTCATCAGGTTCAGGCACAGGATCTTCTTGACCCGAAAATTGTTTTGCAGCTCGTCCGCCAACCTGTCGTTGGCCTCGAGGACGTTGCGGACTATGGTCACTTCCTTGGACATGGTCACTCCTTGTCTTTATTGCTGGTCGTCCACTTCGATGGAGTCGATGAGCATCTCCTTGCCCTCCAGCACCTTGTGGCCCAGCAGGGCCTCGCACTTGGGGCAGGGCATGCACCGGGTGTGCTCCGGGCTGAATACCTCTCCGCATTCGCCGCAGGCCACTTTCATCGGCACCTCGATGATTTCGAGCTCGGCCCCGTCAAATTCGCCGCCGGGGATCAGCGCCTCCCAGGCGAATTGCAGGGATTCGGTGACCACCCCGGCCAACCGGCCGTTTTTGAGAGTCACTTTCTTGAGCTTTTGGCCGTCATACTTGACCATCTCTTCGCGCAGGATGCCGAGGATGGATTCGACAATCGACATTTCATGCATGGCTGTGAGCACTACACCGAAAACAGGAAGGGAGCAAGAACGTCGCGCAGCCTCCTAGGGTCTCGGGCCGGGTCGACTGGATTTTCGCGTTTTAAATTTCGTTCGTCTCTTCAGAGTGTTACGAGATTTTTTCTGGCCCAATGGGCAAAACCCTATGAAATGTGCCGGTATTGGTTGACTTGGGAGTCAGTTCCGCCGTATGGCTAAAGCCAACTTGTTCTCAGGGCGGGGTGGAAGTCCCCACCGGCGGTGATCCGGCTATGTCGGTGAGCCCGCGAGCGCCCCTCCGGGTGGAGGGGGTCCAGCAGACCCGGTGCGAATCCGGGGCCGACGGTAACAGTCCGGAATGAAGAGAATGAGGCAGTCCAGCGGTCGATATCGGGCGGTTTTTGCCCGGTTTTTCGGTCGTCGCGGTGAGCGCTTGCGTTCGTCGCCTGTCTATGCGCCCTGATTCATTCATACTCTTTATTCAAAGGAGCTTCATGATGGATCAGCCAATCCTCAAACAGTTCGGCGGCCCCATCTCAAGGGTCGAGAAAGCGCTCAAATCCCTCCGCAAGGGCAATGGAGTGCTGGTCACGGACAATGCGGACCGCGAAAACGAGGGCGACCTCATCTTCGCGGCCGAGACCTTGACCGACGAGCATATGGCCATGCTCATCCGTGAATGCAGCGGCATTGTCTGCCTGTGCATGACCGAAGACAAAATCAACTCCCTTGGCCTGCCCATGATGGTCGAAAACAACACCAGCGCCTACAACACGGCCTTCACCATCTCCATCGAGGCGGCCCAGGGTGTGACCACCGGCGTGTCCGCTGCGGACCGGGTGACCACGGTCAAGGCGGCCGCCGCACCGGACGCCACGCCCGAGTGCCTGGCCAGCCCGGGCCACGTGTTCCCGCTCTGCGCCAAGCCCGGCGGCGTGCTCGAACGCGGCGGCCACACCGAGGCCACCGTGGACCTGAACCGTCTGGCGGGGCTTTCGCCGTGCGGCGTGCTCGCCGAGTTGACCAACCCGGACGGGACCATGGCCAAGCTGCACGAGATAGTGGCCTTTGCCCTCAAGCACCAGATGGCCATGTGCACGGTCCAGGACATCATCGCCTACCGCGAGCACATCGGCGACACCGACGCACAGATGGTCGTGCCCGAAGACTCGTCCGCCGTGGCCAAGCCCACCGCGATCTTCCCCCGGGGAACCTTTGCCTCGGGGCGCTCGGACAGGCCGTAAGACAGTAAACCGACACCCTTTAGCCTTCTCCTCCTAAAAAATAGGCCCCGCCGTTTCGCCCGGCGGGGCCTTTCTTTTGAGGGCTGAAAAAAATTCAGAGTTACGCGCAAATGCCAACAAAGCTAATTCAACCGACGCAAAAAAGCCGCGCGGCTGATTAGCAATTTTAGGTCGGATCGCTTAAACGGTCCGACCTTTCAGGCCAGTGGAGCCGCCTGCCTGCGGATTGGCTTGAATCGCATCCTGAACTACAGTAAATTTCTATAAAGTCTTGAAGGAGAAATTCAGATGTCAGAGAGAAATAAAGCAATATTAGAAAAGGGCAACGCGGCTGTCGATGAGGGCAACTATGAAGAATTCTTGTCGTTGTGCGCAGACGATACGGAATGGACATTCGTAGGTGACAAAACCCTTAAAGGAAAAGAAGCCGTTCGCCAATGGTTTGCAACTGAGTATGCGGTAGAGCCGCCAAAGAATACAGTCGCTCAATTAATTGCTGAGGGTGATTTTGTTACAGCCGTCGGCGATATAACAGTGAAAGATAAAGACGGGAAATCGGCTCATTATTCATATTGCGATGTATGGCGGTTTCACGAGGGCAAAATGGTCGAACTCAGGGCTTTTGTCGTCGAAGAAACTGAGGGCAAGCAGGAAACCGGCAGTGAGACGTAAGTATTAAGCCTTTTTCGTTCTTGCTTGGCATGTCAAGCAAACAGCCTAAGAGAATATCCGGCACGGTTATTACCGTGTCCAAATACCAATTGGATGCATTGCACGAAAGATGATCATAGCGGCAGCGAATCTGATCATTGCCAAAAAGTTTATATCTTTACAAATGAATCGGTTCCGTAAGGCTATGAATCCCTTGAATCATGCCATTGTTTGTTCCACCATAAAACGTCGGACTGGATATTTTTTTGTTTTGACTCATCAAGTTTTCGGCTCATCCGGTTTGAGGGTTCTTTTCCGCGAGAGGCCGCCTCTTCCTTTTGTCATAACGCCGAAGGCGTCTCCTTGACCGCGCGTCAACCGGGGGCGAAGTGGACGGCTCTGCGGAACGAGCGCGACTTGGGCGTCCCGTGTCCTCACCTCCTTTGGCCGCGTGGGTCGTCTTTTGGTCCAGGCAAGGTCCACCACAGGCGTTCTCATGGCTTTGACTCCCTAAAAATACCTTGGTCCGGGCAGAACCTTACAAGCGGCGGAAAGTGAAAAAAGTTGACAGACCGCCCTTTTCGGTAGTGAACTGACGACCCCGAATTTCCGTAACTCGAGAGGTACTGTAATGCGTAGTAAGAAGATGACTGGTGGATTGGAGAAGGCCCCGCACCGTTCGCTGCTGTATGCGAGCGGGCTGTCCAAGGAAGAAATGGACAGGCCCCTGATCGGCGTATGCAACGCCCAGAACGAGATCATTCCCGGTCATGTTCATCTGGATACCATTGCCGAAGCCGTGAAGGCGGGCATCCGCATGGCGGGCGGCACCCCGCTGGAATTCCCGGCCATCGGCGTGTGCGACGGGCTGGCCATGAACCACGAAGGCATGAAGATGTCTCTGCCCAGCCGCGAGATCATTGCCGACTCGGTGGAGATCATGGCCACTGCGCACCCCTTTGACGCCATCGTCTGCATCCCCAACTGCGATAAGATCGTGCCCGGTATGCTCATGGCCATGCTCCGGCTGAACATCCCGGCCGTACTCGTGTCCGGTGGTCCCATGCTGGCCGGCCACAAGAAGACCTCGGACCTGATCACCGTGTTCGAGGGTGTGGGCAAGGTCCGCGCGGGCAAGATGACCGAGGAGGAATTGGAGGAGTACACGGCGGGCGCGTGCCCCACCTGCGGCTCGTGCGCGGGCATGTTCACGGCCAATTCCATGAACTGTATGGCCGAGTCCATCGGTCTGGCCCTGCCCGGCAACGGGACCATTCCGGCGGTCATGTCCGCCCGCATCCGCCTGGCCAAGAAAGCGGGCATGCAGGCCATGGAGATGTATGAGCGCGACATCCGGCCGCGCGACATCGTCACCGCGAAGTCCGTGCACAACGCCGTGACCATGGACATGGCCCTGGGCTGCTCCACCAACACCACCCTGCACCTGCCCGCCCTGTTCGCCGAGGCGGACCTCGATCTTTCGCTTCAGATGTTTAACGAAATCAGCATGAAGACGCCCAACCTGTGCAAGCTAGCCCCGGCCGGTCCGCACTACATGCAGGACCTGGACGAGTCCGGCGGCATTCCCGGTGTCATGAGCGAGCTGGTCAAGAAGGACCTGCTCAACCTCGACGTCATGACCGTGACCGGCAAGACGCTGGGCGAGAACCTCAAGGACCTGGATGCCAAGGTGACCAACCACGAGATCGTCCGATCCATCGACGAGCCGTACTCCAAGGAGGGCGGTATCGCCATCCTGTACGGCAATATCGCGCCCGAAGGGGGCTGCGTGAAGCAGTCCGCCGTGGCTCCGGAGATGATGCGGAACACCGGTACCGCGCGGGTCTTCAACAGCGAAGAGGACGGCGTGGCCGCCATTCTGGGCAACGAGATCAAGCCCGGCGACGTGGTCGTCATTCTTTACGAAGGCCCCAAGGGGGGGCCCGGCATGCGTGAGATGCTCACTCCCACCTCGGCCATCTCCGGCATGGGGTTGGGCGAGTCCGTGGCCCTGATCACCGACGGCCGATTCTCGGGCGGTACTCGCGGTGCGGCCATCGGCCATATTTCGCCCGAAGCCGCGGCGGGCGGCCCGGTGGGGCTGATCCGCGAGGGCGACAAGATCGAAATCGATATCCCGGCCCGCAAGATCAACCTGCTGGTGGACGAGGCCGAATTGAACGAGCGGGAAAAGACGTTCAAGCCCGTGATTAAGGAAGTCAAGTCGCCGTTCCTGCGGCGCTACGCCAAGCTGGTCACCTCGGCCTCGCGCGGTGCGGTCTACGAGAAGTAGCCGGGCGCAATACGCCAATGAAAAAGCCGATCCGGGAATTCCCGGATCGGCTTTTTCGCGTTCAGTCGGTTTTGTCACGCCATGGGAGCCGTTCATCCAGGGGCGGCTTCAGGCCGGGATGCCACCGGTCCAGGATGTCGGCCAGGGTCCCGTCGTCGCGCAGGGTGCGGAAGGCCCGCTGCCAGGCCATCACGGTTTCGGGCGCAGTGTCGCGCGACAGGGCCACGTACAGATCCACTTCCTTGAGCGGCAAGACGGCTTCGAAATTGTCCGGGTCGATCCCGGTGCAGTCGGCCATGGACGCCAACCCCGTGTTGCTGCCCACGATGAGGTCCAGCCGTCCATATTCCAGCTTACGATAGTTGGTCGCGTCGCTGGAGGTCCGCTGCAGGTTGGTGAACCCCAGTTCGGTCAGGTAACGGTCTCGCGCGTCGCCGCGATAGGTGCCGATGGCCTTGACCTTGCGGGCGTCGTCCACGGAATGAAGGGTGATCCCGGCACCGGTGCGGGCCAGAAAGCACCATTGCACCCGGAAGATCGGCCCCACCCAGTGGAAGAGCGGGTCGCGCTCCTCGGTCCGGGTGGCCGGGAACAGGACCACGCCGGGCTCTTCCAGCGCGAGGGCGTAGGCCCGCGCCCAGGGCATGGGTTGGATGGCCGCCCGGCAGTCCGTCCGTTCCATGATCTCGTGCACGATGTCCACCGCCCAACCTCCCAGCTCGCCATTGAGAGTCTGCACCGCCCGTCCATTGGGCTCGGCGAGCACCCGGAGGTCGGCTGACACGGTTGCATTAGCCGAGTTTGCAAGCAGCATGAGGGAAGAAACAAGAAAAAGGGCCGGAGATAAGCACGATGACCATTTCATGGCTGCCTGATAGCAGGAAAGTCCATTTTTTACATCTGTAAAATACGCTTCAGGGAAATAGTCGCTCTGAAACGAGAAAGGCCTCCTTGCGGAGGCCTATGGTTTTCTCGGTGCAAAAGAAGGAAGATGCTTTTCTTATTGCACTCACCATGCCAAAGCTGAAAAATAAGCTAAAATAAAAAAATATTAGCGTAATTTCAGTATGTTATATTGGCGTAAGTCCGTCATCATAAGCGCCGATTCGCGCTGAAGGGGTACAATAATTTGGACTTTCCCACCCGATCAATGGGTATGGGCCAAATTTTTTAACTGCGTCTGGCGTTGTTGATGCTCGCCTTGTGCGTTGTGGTGGACCGGAGAGGTGAGGGGAGCCTCCGGGGGCCGGGGCGCTGCCCCGGCCCCCGCCAGGGAACCCTTTGGGAAAAGGGTTCCCTGGACCCTCCCAAAACTTTTGCGTCGCCTGCGGCGAAGGGGGGGGATGTTATTTCCCGTGCTGCCAGCATCCGCGAAGCGGTACAAAAAAGTTTGGGAAAAGAAGGAGATAGCGGGTCGGTGTAGGCAAAAGAGAAGTGGACGCGCACAGCACGTCCACTTCTCTTTATTGTACAATATGGCCGGTTATTTGAACTTGGCCAGGGCGGCGGCGAAGCCTTGTTTGGAGCGGGGGATGATCTTGTCTTCCACGGAGAAGGACAGGCGGAAGTAGCCGGGGTAGCCGAATCCGGAGCCGGGCACGGCCAGGATTTTTTCTTCCTGGAGCGCGGCGCAGAACTTGACGTCGTCGCCGCCGGGCGCTTTGGGGAAGAAGTAGAACGCCCCTTTGGGCATGGTATATTCGTAGCCTGCGGCGTCCAGGACTTCGGCCATGGCTTTTCGGCGGTGGTCGTAGATGGAGATGTCCACGCCGGAGCCCAGGGCGTGGGCCATGAGTTTCTGGGCCAGGGCCGGGGCGTTGACGAAGCCGAGGATGCGGTTGGTCAGGGTGACGGCACCAACCAGGGTGGCCTTGTCTTCCATGACCGGGTTGACCAGGGCGTAGCCGATGCGTTCGCCGGCCATGGACAGGTTTTTGGAGAAGGACGAGCAGACCACGGTGTAGGGGTAGATGGGCAGCAGGCTCGGCACGTCCACGCCGTCGAAGGCCAGGAACCGGTAAGGTTCGTCGGCCAGGATGTAGATGGGGCGCTCGCGGCCTTGGTTGTGCTTTTCCAGGATGGCGGCCAGGGCTTCCAGGGACGCCTTGTCGTAGACCGCGCCCGACGGGTTGTTGGGTGAGTTGAGCATGACCACGCGGGTCTTGTCGGTGATGGCCTTGTCCATGGCCTCCAGGTCGAGCTGGAAGGTCAGGGGCTTGGCCGGGACGGTGACGAGCTTCGCGCCGTGGTTTTCGCAGTAGAAGCCGTATTCCACGAAGAACGGGGCCGGGGTCATGACCTCGTCGCCGGGTTCGAGCACGGCCCGGAAGAACGAGTTGAGCGCGCCCGCCGCGCCGCAGGTGATGATCAGGCAGTCGGCTTTCACTGGGACGCCCTGCTCTTTGGAGACCTCGGCGGCCAGTTTTTCGCGTACGTCGGGGTAGCCGAAGTTGGGCATGTAGCCCATGAAGAA
>Ga0075011_10001753_pt1 | contig 11710 bp, 8 predicted proteins | sample TARM_MetaG_T_14_FD_72354 | JGI IMG/M metagenome (GOLD analysis project Ga0075011, IMG submission 72354) | Freshwater microbial communities from Pennsylvania, USA, analyzing microbe dynamics in response to fracking - TARM_MetaG_T_14 | ecosystem: Environmental > Aquatic > Freshwater > River...
CAGACACAATATGGCTAATCAGTAGCGTTGTGCAGAACAACAACTTTATTTTTTTCATTTTGCTCTCTTCTTATGTTTAGCGTTTTTGCGTATTTGCTAAGAAGAGTCTGCCTAAGGTTTATGGCATGAAGATGTCAATCCAGGATACCAGGCAGATAATTGCGATAATTGTGAACAACCAGAGATTTTTCGTCATCTTCATATATGCCCCGACTCCGTCGTCGAGGTGTTTTATCACTTCCCGATAAAACAACTCGGGAACGACGGAAAAAACGCTATAAACTCGCGTGGGGTCCGAACATTTCATAATGAATCTGTTCATTTTTGACACCTAATGCAAGTAATTTGTCATTAATAGTTTGCATAAAAGGTACTGGCCCGCAGAAATAGTAATGCGTATCGGGCTGTAAAATTTTATCTCTCACGAGATCTAAATTAATAAACCCGGCATGATGGTAATCATCCCCTGGCCTGTCGGCAGCTGCAGGTGTTTGATACCAAGTCGTTGCAGAAACATTTTCATACTGCTGCGCCAGTGCGCTGACATGCGCAGAAAAAGCATGATGCTTACCATCTAAACAAGCATGCAGATAATTGATCTCACCCTGGTGGTTATCTTTTACAAGCTGATTTAGCATACTCACCATAGGTGTGAGTCCGACACCGCCCGATAATAAAACCACTGGCGTTGTATCTTGTACTTCTAGGAAAAAATCACCAGCAGGCGGGATAACGTAAATATGACTACCTACTTTTGCTTCGTTATGCAGATAATTAGAGACAATGCCCGCAACAGGTAATGTTTCACGTTTCACACTGATACGATAGCTCTTGCCGTTCGCTGCATCTGATAATGAATATTGACGGATCTCTTTATTATCAGAGAGAGCAGGCTCTACATGAATACCAAGGTATTGCCCTGCTTTGTAATTCATCACTGCCCCACCATCAGTTGGCGCTAATAAAAACGAAGTGATAACATCACTTTCTACTGTTTTTTCAACTATTTTAAATTCGCGAAGGCCGCGCCATCCCCCTTCTTGCGCATCATGCGCTGCATAGATCTCTTCTTCCCGTGCAATAAATATCTCAGCAAGCTGTCCATAAGCCGCAGCCCATGCACTAATCACTTGATCGCTTGCAGCGTCGCCCGCTAACTCTTTAATGGATGCCAGTAAATGACCACCAACGATGTTGTATTGCGCTTTCGTAATCAAAAAACTCGTATGTTTCTGCGCGATACGCTCGATAGCACTGGCTAATACTTCTGGTCTGTCTAAAAATTTTGCATAGGCAAATACAGCATTAAATAGTGCAGTTGCTTGATCGCCTGACTGTTGATGGGCCATATTGAACTGATCTTTCAGTTCTGGGTTATGTGTAAAGAGACGATTATAAAAATGCTCTGTTAATGCAGAGCCTGTTGACTCAAGTAGTGGAATGGTTGCCTGAACGGTTGCAATTGTTTGTTTATCTAACATAAAATCACCTGGTTATATAAAATGCATTTAAAATGAATGTTTAAATGGAGATTAACAGCTAGATTGATGTAGATCAATTCTTACATTAAAGAAATTATTTACCCGGGCAACTTAGTCACGGAGAAATACAGCCGGGTCCGGTGCAAAATAGAAGGGGTTAGCGCCTCTGAGCGCGTAAACGTGCGAGAAACAGGGTGCATAACTTACGCCCCTCTTCTAAAGCAAGGATAGAGGCCGCTACTGCGTAAGCTATCGCCCAGTCTGACAAGATCATGCCACCGGTACCGAAAATAGCCTGCGCTGGCGGCCAATGCACAGCAATGGCTTGAAGAATAACGATTGCAGCAAGCGATGTCCAAAGCATAACGTTACTGAACAGGCGTGCATTAAATGCCGAGCCTGATCCGTTGCGGGCATTGAATACGTTAAATACCTGAAATAATACAAAGGTAGAGAATGCCAGCGTCAGCGCTCGTTGCACTGTGCCTGTTTGCAGTGCGAAGTACAAAACGGCAAGCGTGCCAACCATCATGATGATACCGTATGCGCTGATTTTCAGGAGCAGAGAAACGGGTAAAATGGGCGCGGCACGACGGCGTGGCGGTTCGGACATGATACTCAAACGCCCGGCATCTAATGCAAGGGATATAGCGGGTGGGCCATCCATTATAATCGCTATCCAGAGGATCTGAATGGGGGTAAAGGGCTCAGGTAAGCCAAGCAGCGGCGCGAAAAACAGCGTTAAGATAGCCCCGGTTGTCGTTGACAATTGAAACCGGACAAACTTCAAAATATTATCGTAAAGTGTACGTCCTCTGTGCACTGCAAGCACGATAGTAGCAAAATTATCATCGACCAGCACCATGGTTGCCGCCTCTTTTGCCACTGCGCTGCCGGCGATCCCCATGGCTACACCTATATCGGCGCTCTTAAGCGCGGGGGCGTCATTAACACCGTCCCCGGTCATGGCAACGACGTGCCCTTTTGATTGCAGCGCACGCACTATTTTCACTTTATGTTTCGGGTTAACACGCGCAAAACAGACGCTTTCATCAATCACTGAGCCGAGCTCAGCAGGGTCCAATAAATCCAGCTCAGCACCTGTCACAGCCGGGCCCTTTATACCCAGTTCTTTGGCGATTGCAGCACCTGTTGCCTTGTGATCGCCGGTGATCATCTTAACCATGATGCCCGCCTTCCTGCACTGCGCAATAGCAGCTTTTACCTCAGGTCTGGGTGGATCCTGTAACCCTAATAAGCTAATAAATGTCAGTTCCTTGATCCATTCCATGAGATCTCCCGATGGATTGAAGCTATCTAACGGGATAAGCCGTGTTGCTATCAGTAATCCGCGCAGTCCTTCATCCGCGAAGGCCAGATATTCCGAGTCGATCTTGGCACGTTCATCAGTATTTAATAATTGCTCACCGTTATCTGCATAGCAATACGCACAAGATGGCAGTAGAGCATCCGGCGCGCCTTTGACGAATAACTGCACTTGCTCATCAAGACGATGAAAAGTGACCATAAATTTGTGCTCTGAGTCAAACGGCACTTCCGCAATTCTCGGCAGCCCTTTGTTGATCTCAGCGCATGACATCCCCCCCTTCTCAGCGAGGATAAGCAGTGCGGCCTCCATGGGATCGCCTGTTACTTTAGCATCACGCACATTACTATCGTTGCATACAATAAGCGCAGTCATAAGCGGCTTCAGGTCATGTTTTTTTTGATTGTTGCCTGATGCTGAAATAGTGCCTTCTGCTTTGTAACCTTCTCCGGAAACCTTGAAACGCTCTCCTTGGTAGTAAAACCCGCGTGCTGTCATCTGATTTAGTGTAAGCGTGCCTGTTTTATCAGAGCAGATAACTGTTGTGCAGCCCAGTGTTTCCACACTTGCCAGACGTTTTACAATAGCTCGCTGCCGGGCCATTTGATGCATACCAAGGCTAAGCGTAACCGTGACAACTAACGGCAACCCTTCTGGTATGGCGGCAACAGCCAGGGCAATAGCGTCGAGCATAATATGGCTAAGTTCAATGCCGCGCAGTAATTTTAGCAGCGCCATTAACCCCACTAACGTCAGGGCGATCACGGCCAAACGCTTACCGAGGAGATCGAGCTGAACTTGTAGCGGTGTGGGCGACTCTTTAGTCGCTGCAAGCTCTTCTGAAAGGAGCCCCATCTCGGTTTGTGACCCTGTTGCAGTGACGATAAGTTCAGCGCGTCCCTTGGTCAAAATGGTGTTCATGTAGACCATATTTATGCGATCACCCAGTGCTGCGTCAAAAGCAGGCAGTGCTGAGCTGTTTTTAGCCACCGGCTGTGATTCCCCCGTTAATGCCGACTCATCAATTTCTAATCCGGCAGCGATAAGTAATCTGCCATCAGCGGGAACGCGATCACCCGCCTCTAATAGCACCACATCTCCCACGACCAATTGTGCGGCGGGGATCTCAATTTTTTGACCATCCCGTTTGACATGGGTTTTAACAGGCAACATCTCTTTCAACGCTGCCAGGCTGCGTTCGGCGCGATATTCTTGATAAAAACCCATTGATGTATTGATTAAGACAACAACCAAGATCACAACAGCATCTTTAATGTTACCTATCAGTGCAGAAAGAAGCACCGCAGCGAGCAGAATTAAAATCAGAAGACTTCGAAACTGTATTAAAAACACTGACCATGCAGAGCGTTCAGATTCCTCAGGCAGAAGATTAGGCCCATTCTGATGATATTTATCTTTCGCCAGCGCACTGGAAAGTCCGCTTTGTTGCTCGACCTCAAGCCTGGCAATCACTTCTTGCGCAGACTGAGTATGGGGTAAAGGTGCAGAATTATTGCTCATCATTTCATCCCGGGATCTCTATCTTAAAATTTAAAACCAGCTTGCTAAAGCCCTCTTTTTCAATCCTGATTTGATTGTTTATATTTTGTGACTGTTACTACCTGATAAGGGAGTTTTTCATTCCAACATTTGATAAGCGCCATTAAAAGTAAATCATCGCAACGTCCTTACCCTCATTCGCCAACTGCGTAATGCCCCTTCGGTAAATATAGTTGATAGTAAAGATAATTGTGGGCAGGATAGTTATACCCAAGCCACCTCAGGTGTTTTGTTGAGGAGTGAATTGAACGACAGTTCATTGTTATGAACGGGCTAAGCTCTGGGCGTCCGGCCTACACCTTTCAGGCCATTGTCATAAACTCCAATGTTCAAATTTGTTCCCGACAAAAAAATTCGGGAATGACGGGCAGTATCACTAAATTTTTAGATTTGCATGACAGCAGAGATCAACTATCATAATAATTCCATCCCTAATAAGGTTATTTTAATGAAGTCATCTGAAATCATATGTATTGCAACTTTCATCGCAGCAGCAGATCAAATTGAAAATTTACAACATTCTCTACTCGCCCTGATTGAGCCAACCAGAGAGGAACCGGGCTGCATTAGCTATAACTTACATCAAGCTCACGATAATCAAGCGCAATTCACTATGATCGAAAAATTCAAGGATCAGGCCGCTTTTGATTTCCATAGCGCCCAACCCTATTTACAGGCATTAGTCGCAAAATTAAATACCTTAGTTGAACACCTTGATGTTAAAACATTCTCAGCAATTGCCTGAGCGGTGTCGGTGCTGCGGCAAGAGAAAACAGAGAGAAAGATACCGATATGAGCATAAATTATAAAACCTCACTTTGCTGTCTAATAGCGGTTTTAATGACACTAATATCCGCATGTGCCGGGCAGCAGATAAGAAGCAAAAGTAGCGTTGTCGATTATCTGTATCCAAAGGAGTCGGCAACGGTCGTACAACCCTCGATACCCACGCTCCATCTCCCTATAAAAGTAGGCATAGCATTTGTACCTGAGCAGTCGCCGGGATCAAGAGGGATCAATATCTGGTCTGGCGTGGTAGGTGGCGGCGCACTCACTGAGGCAAATAAAAGTAATCTCCTTAAAAAAGTTGCTGATAACTTTAGGGGGTATGATTTTGTCAGTGATATAGAAGTTATTCCATCGGCATACCTGACCGCTGGAGGTGGCTTTGCAAATCTTGAACAGATAAAAACAATGTACGCAATTGATGTGATAGCGCTGGTTTCATATGATCAGGTTCAATTTACTGATGAAGGTTTGCTGTCATTAACCTACTGGACTCTGGTTGGTGCCTATGTGGTTTCAGGTGAAAAAAATGATACAAGTACCCTGTTAGATACAGCAGTATATGACATTCAGAGCAGGAAGATGCTCTTTAGAGCCCCCGGAACCAGTAATGTAAAAAGCAGCTCAACGCCAATAAATCTTAGCGAAGAATTACGAGCGGACAGTATTAAGAGCTTTGAAGATGCCACCACAAATATGATTGCTAATCTCACTGTGCAGCTGGAAAATTTCAAAGAGAAAATAAAACAAAATCCTGAGCAGGTTAAAGTTGTGCACAGAGAAGGTTATACAGGCGGCGCTATTGGTCCATTTGAAACTGTGATAATGATGCTGCTTGCCGGTGTTTTGTACTTTAATCGGAGAATTAAATCGAGCAGGTAAAGCACAAGACGCAGTGCATTTACTGCGCCAGAAAAAAGATAAAACTGTTAATAGATTTATAAATCACTGGATCTGACATTCCCGACAAAATAACTCGGGAATGGAGGAGCTAAATTTAACTAATCGATGTTATTCTCGTCGAGAATATCCAGCACATAGCCCATTCCCCTAATAGTGTGAATAAGTTTCGGCTCAAAGTTTTTATCCACTTTATTACGCAGGCGTCTGATGGCCACATCAATGACATTAGTATCGCTGTCAAAGTTCATATCCCAGACTTGAGATGCGATTAAAGCGCGGCTTAATACTTCGCCTTTGCGCCTCATTAATAACTCTAACAAAGAAAATTCTTTGGCGGTTAAACTGATCGCTTCGAGATCGCGATAGGCACGGCGACGCAACAGATCTAATTGTAAATTTTCTACCTGAATCTTTGCTTCATCATGACCTGTTTTGTTATTTCTTCTTAAGATATTACGAATACGTGCCAGTAACTCGACAAAAGCAAAGGGTTTGACCAGATAATCATCTGCCCCCAATTCTAACCCTTTTACGCGATCTTCTATTTGGTCACGTGCCGTAAGCATCAAAACAGGTATATTAATTTCATTGCTGCGTAATGTTTGCAAAATCTGCCAACCATTCAGTTTAGGCAGCATCACATCTAATATAATCAGGTCATATTCTTCGCTCATGGCCAGATGCAGGCCATTAATACCATCAATCGCCAAATCCACCGTAAAACTGGATTCGATCAATCCTTTTTTCAGGTATTCACCGGTTTTTGTTTCATCTTCAACAATCAGCAACCTCATCTTTTCCTCGATCTGCTCAGTTAGGTGAAATAGAAAAACCCAGCTTAAAAATAAGGCCGGGTTTTACATTTGGCTTACTGGTTAACAAGCCAAGCTGAACATTAGTAATGTATTGCAATTAATTGGCTTGAGAGTAACGGTAACTGACGTTAATCAGCCCTTTATAAACAACTTCTCCCTGCTCATTCATTAACTCTGCAACAGTAATATAAGCACCATCGTCCAGGGTGATACTGTTTTTCTCTTTCAATGAACCTAATGGTAACGATAGTTCATCGCTTAATTCACTGCCGGAGATCGATTTTAACGCATTCAACTTTTCAAGTCCAAGTGAGTAAGCTCTCTCTTTGCTTTGGGCAGCAGGGGTATCGATAGTTTGGCTCGCACTATGTACGCCATAATTACCGTAAACAACCGGACCGGCAAAAACATTTGCACTTAAGATAACCAGAGCTGATGCCATTAATACATTTTTAATTTTTTTCATTTTCTTTATCCTTTCATTCAGTCATTAGTGGTATTTGTTTGCTACCCGACAAGAATACCCCACACTAGATGACCACAAACAAACGCAAAAATGACATTTTTGTCATCTTAAAAAAATCACTGCCCAGCTTAACTCGATAAGGTTACACTCTTCTCATGAACTCGCGCACATTAATCGCCAGTTAAAAATACTCAGCCGTCATCAACCACCAATATTACCCTTCTTCTGATAACCGATGATGGTGATAACAGGTGAATGCCTCAACTGACTTTTGACTCTTTGGGAAACGATATGATACTGCAACGCTCTTTGACACTCCGCCTCACCTGCTTTTCTGCAATTGCCACTGTGGTGGTCATCAGCGGATTATCTTGGTTTATCAATAATGCAATTGAAGATTATTTTTTAAAAGAAGATCGTTTTGTATTAGAAAATAAAATACATATGATTGAAGAGGTCATCTTCAGAACCAATTTCAATAATGATTTTTCGGAAATTTTAGAAAAGATGGAAAAACATGAAGGGATAGTGATAAAAATAAAAAATCCAAAAGATAAAATTATACTTTATATCTCTGAAAATATTCGCTTTCCCACGAGTATATTAACCGGAAATGGTCTGCTGGCAGGAAACCCGCCAGGCAATGGTTACTCTGGCTACTTTGACTCAAAAAAAGACGCCCTAACTACTAATTATCGTACATTTGCTAACGCATCTTCTGAGCAGAACCCTTTATTGCAATGGCAGAATAAAGATAATCTCTACCGCGGCATGCAATTTCATTTAACATTGAAAAGTAGCAGTCCCTCATCAATCCTTGTCACACTGGCTATTAATATTAATCATCATAGAAATTTTTTACTCAGTTTCAAATCGGCATTAATCAAATTTACCCTCATCGCAGGATTCATTAGCGCACTATTGGGTTGGCTGGTCACCTTTCAAGGGTTGCGGCCACTAAAAATATTAACAAAACAGGCGACCTTAGTGTCGATGAAAGATATTAAGCAGCGTATGCCCGTTGATAATTTACCTATCGAAATTGCCGGGTTATCACAAACGCTAAACAATATGTTAGCGCGCCTGGAAACGGCCTTCCAACGGTTAGAAAATTTTTCCTCTGATATTGCCCATGAACTACGCACACCTATCAATAACTTAATGATGCAGACACAAGTTGCCCTATCACAACCCAGAAGCAAAAATGAATATCTAATGACCTTAGGCTCCAATGCGGAGGAGTTTGATCGACTAGCAAGCATGATTTCAGACATGTTGTTTATCGCTAAAACAGATAATGAGCTTATTTTAATTTCCACGGAAGAGATGTTGCTTGAGCAGGAGATAGCCAACCTTTTTGAGTTTTATGACGCACTAGCAGAGGACAGTGGTATAACCCTAAAATCGCAAGGACAAGCCAAGGTGCAAGGCGATAAACTGATGCTGCGCCGCGCAGTAAGTAATTTACTTTCTAATGCCATACGCCATAGCCTTAAGGGGGGAGAAATTAATATCAATATCTATACTTGCAAGCAAACCGTATTCATTGATGTTATCAATTATGGTTCGACTATCCCGCCGGAAAACTTAGCGCATTTATTTGAACGCTTTTACCGCACAGATAAAGCAAGACAATTTTGCCCGCATGAAGGCGCCGGACTGGGTTTAGCAATCACTCAGTCGATTGCCAAAGCCCATGGTGGTGATTTGTATGTAAGCTCAAAAGACAATGTAACCACGTTTACATTTTCCATTAAAGAGAGCAAATAATTCCCGTAAACAAAGTGGCCCATTCGCTATTCCGTACGGTCTCATTGCCCCGTTTTCTTGGGCAATGCAGAGTTAGCGAGCATAACTGCGGCACCGCCGATGAAGATAGAAAGCATCGCCAGCCCCACTTTGGCATTATTATGTGCGCCAATAAGAAGTAAAAAAATCCCCACAGCGATCAAGGATGCCCCGAAATAGAAGAAGGTGCGCGGATATTTTTCGATCACACTGTGCTTAGCCCTGCGTTTTGAGCTTTTATTTTTAAGTTGAACTACTGTTTTACGTTTATGTTTTGTTACTGGCATAACACTCTCCCTGAATGTAGAAAACCGCATGCTGGGCGGTTCACGGTTGCAGCCGATTGGATCGAGGTGTATTTATAGCAAAATCTATCTTATTAAATAGTCAGTTACAGCACATTATCAGAATAAATTCATATTTCTTTGGCTCAGTTGAGAGTAAATATTTGTCTGTTCTCAGCTGTTTTTAAGCGGCGCATCTGCGCTTTAAAATCAAGATGACAAATACGACCTCTTTTGTGACTGGCCACGCGTTTTAATTGATTAGTTGCTTATTTGAAGGTGAGTTACTGTTTAAAATTTGCACGGCAAGGAAATTACTCTACCATTTCAGTCCGGTGAAAATGAGGTTTATCAGGGCAAACAGCCCACGCATCAATCTTAGCTCGCACTGAAAAAAGATGGCTATAAGGTGATTGTTTTACAATCAATAGCTATTAATCTAATTGCTCTGTTGTTCTCTCTTTTTATGAAAAACATAAAATTTAAGTGCCAGATACAACATAGCTTATCTGTACCAGATCCACCTAAAAATATGGATATTGAGCTCAGCGTGAATGGCGGAACAAGGCACAATTACGCAGTGCAGGCTTTTACGCGTTGCGAAAGACTGTATTAGCAGTGGATTGGTATACCTGAACTGTAAAGAAAAAGGATTTCTTAACAATGAAAAAGGCAATTTTTATCACCCTGATGACGGCGTCATTAACAACACAAGCCAGTTGGTATTTCCGAGGCACTCCAAATGATTGGGCAGCCACGGCAATGCAGACAACTGATGATATCAATTTCTGCACGCAGCAGAGCTTTGCTAACCTATCGCCCCGCTTTAAAATTGACCATTATGCCGATTGGAGTGAAAACTATCCGGCCACTGATGTGATGGTAACAGCAGATACAACTTATAATATCTGCTTCAATGCAGACAGTAAGCAGATCACAAAAACCATCGTTGCTGGTGTCGATAACAGCGCCCCCATAGTGAGTGCATCAATTGCAGCAGGCAATTATAGCAGCAATCAGCAAATCACCCTGAGCGTCACTGATAATCAGGATAGCGCGCCGTTACTGTATTGCACAAGCGATGGTTCAACGCCAACTATATTGTCACAGCCATGTAATTCGCAAACATTTAACGCAACAGATATTAATGCATCCGGTGTTGATCTGGCGCTTAAAGTACTGGCGATCGATGCAACAGGTAATAATGCTATTTATGCTTTTGATTATACGATTGCGCTTATTCAGGATAGCTGGTATTTCCGTGGCACCCCCAATAACTGGGCAGCCACTGCGATGGCAACGACCGATAATATCAACTTCTGTACGCAGCAGAGTTTTGCTTCTCTCTCGCCGCGTTTTAAAATTGACCATTATGCCGATTGGAGTGAAAACTACCCCGCCGCTGATGTCACAGTAACAGCGAATACAACTTACGACATCTGTTTCAATAAAGCGACTAAAGCGATAACCAAAACAGCCGTCGACGGTGTCGATACGACAGCCCCGATTGCCAGTGCATCGCCTTCAGCAGGCAGTTACAGCAGCGCGCAGCAAATCAGCTTAAGTGTTAGCGACAACCAGGATAATGCACCGCTACTGTACTGCACAACTGATGGCACAACGCCAACAACGCTCTCGCCTGTATGCAACACGCAAACCTTTACAGCCACTGATATTAACGAGTCCGGTTTTGATCTGACGCTTAAAGTACTGGCGCTAGATGCTGCGGGTAATAACGCTATTTATAGCTTTAATTACACCATTGGCGCGCCAACACTCAGCAACGATTTCCGCGAAGAGAACGTTTATTTCATTATGACGGATCGCTTTGCCGATGGTGATACGAGCAATAATAATATCTGGGGCGATGAATATCTGCCCAATGGCGAGGCTGACAAGTACAACACTAATAGCAGTAAAACCGGACCGTTATCTTATTATCATGGTGGCGATTTTAAAGGGATCATCAACAACCTCGATTACATTCAAGAGATGGGCTTTACGGCTATCTGGATAACGCCCGTGGTTAAGCAACCTGAAGGACGCCGCTTTAACGCCAACGACCCGTACGAGGCTTCTGCATTCCACGGCTACTGGGGCTATGATTTTGACCAGATAGATCCGCATCTGCACTCATCAGGTAAAGACAATGATGGTTGGAATGATTTCGATGCACTGGTGGAAGCACTACACGCACGCGGCATGAAACTGATGCTGGATATTGTCGTTAACCACGGTCAACCGGGCGCATCTGTTGTTGGTTCAAAAAGTAAATGGGCAGATCGCGCGCTGGAAATCAT
>Ga0075011_10001754_pt1 | contig 11709 bp, 13 predicted proteins | sample TARM_MetaG_T_14_FD_72354 | JGI IMG/M metagenome (GOLD analysis project Ga0075011, IMG submission 72354) | Freshwater microbial communities from Pennsylvania, USA, analyzing microbe dynamics in response to fracking - TARM_MetaG_T_14 | ecosystem: Environmental > Aquatic > Freshwater > River...
GAGGCGCCAATCATGGCGGCGATTTCGGGCGCATTATCCTGATCCACTGACATCACCGTGGCAATAACCTGAACCTCATTTCTGAAGCCTTTGGGAAAGAGTGGTCGGATTGGGCGATCCATCAGACGGCAATTTAAAATCGCGCGTTCGGTTGGGCGACCTTCGCGTTTTATAAAACCGCCCGGGAATTTCCCAACCGAATATTGTTTTTCTTCATAATCACAGCTCAGTGGGAAAAAATCCATCCCGTCTTTTGGTTTTTTTGCCGCCGAAACAACAGCTAAAATTTCTGTTTTTCCATATCGAATCATCGCAGCGCCTTTTGCAAGCAGTGCAACCTCGCCAATCTCCACGCGTAGCGGTCGTCCGGCTATTTCAGTTTCAAAAATATTCATTCTTTTCTCGCTTTCTATTGTAATACCCTGAGATGGTGCTTTTACATCATTTGGTGTAAGGCCGCAATCTAAAGGGGTATAGGTAACTACATTGGGCTTGATGACCTGCAGGTAAAAAAAAAGGGCGGAATACTCCGCCCCAAATTATTTTCTTAAGCCTAATCTTTGGATTAGTTCACGATATCGGTTGATATCTTTGTTTTTTAGATAAGTTAATAATCGTCTTCGCTGGCCAACTAATTTTAGCAGACCACGTCGTGAGTGATGATCTTTTTTATGGATTTGAAGATGTCCATTAAGATCATTAACGCGTGCGGTTAATAATGCAATTTGTACTTCTGGTGAACCGGTATCACCTTCATGGGTTTTGTAGTCTTCGACTACCTGTGCTTTTAATTCTTTACTGATCATTTAAAATCTCCTTGTTTCAAAATTTATCCATAAACCGAGTATTTTGTTGGAGTCTCAAAAAACTAAGTGAATGGTAATAACTTAGTAAGTATATCATAAACATTTATTCTTGTAAATGGATTATTCTATAAAATCTTTTCTGATGCACTCGATATCAATTCTAATTTGAGCGATTAAATCATCGATTGAGTCAAATTTAATTTCATCGCGAATTTTTTTTAAGAATTCAATGGTCAGCTCCTGATCATAGATGTCTTCATCAAAATCATAGATGTAGGTTTCAATGGAAAATGGATGTTTTTCAAAGGTTGGATTAAAGCCTAAGTTGGTCAATCCATTGAAGCATTTTCCCCGATAATGAACATGGCTATAATAGACACCGGTACTCGGCAAGATCAGTTTTTTATCGAGTTTGATATTGGCTGTGGGAATGCCATACTGGTGACCCAGCCCTTTGCCTTGAACGACCACACCACTGAGGGCATAATTTCGACCCAGAAAGGTTTTAACCTCATCAACCTGACCACAGCTGATCAACTCACGGATAAAGGTCGAGCTGACCGAGTGGGTATTGATAATAAATGGCGGCAAAATTTCAACCTCAAAGCCGTATTGTTTGCCCAGTTCTTTTAAGTCGCTGGTTGTTCCCGATCCCTTATAGCCAAAATTATAATTAAAACCGACCACCACCACCTTGACCTTGTACTTTTTTAGCAGATAGTCGGTGATAAATTTCTCAGGCGTTAGCTTCATCAGCTCTTCGGTAAAGGGATTCAAAAAGACAAAATCAATCCCCAGCGCCTTGATCATCGATTCTTTTTGATCATTGGAGGTGATCAGCCAGGGGGTATAATTGGGAAAGATGAGCTCCAGTGGATGTTCTTTAAAAGTCATCACCCCGGTCTTACAGCCCAATCGCTGGCCAATTTTCTTTATTTCTTCAAGCAATGCCTGGTGTCCAAGGTGGACGCCATCAAAAAAACCCAAAGCTAAAACAATTTCTTCGCCGTGATACGTTTTTCTTGTCATTGATTACCTCACAGTAGTTTTGTCGGTTTGATATAGTTGCCTTCATCGTGGGCAACAAACCGTCCCATGCCGATCAGCTGATCACCATCATAAAGACGCAGGGTTTCACCGGGATAAAAGTTTTCCATCGACGCTTCGATGTTCCACTGGAAAAGTTTATTGCCATTAAGTAAAAATTTGCGACCTTGTTCAGTTGCCCGGACGCATTGGTAAGACTCCAAGGAATAAGCCAATGGGTAGAAAAGCTGTTCTTGAGCGCCTTTTATGACGCTTGCTTCGATCTCGGCCAGGGTCAAAGCATCCTCAATCCTGAAGCGACCAACACGATGACGGATCAGGTTTCCCATACAGGCCAATGTCCCCAGGGCAGCCCCGATATCTCGGCACAGCGAACGCATATAGGTTCCCTTGGAACAGGTTACCATGATGGTCGCTTTTTGGCTATCTTCACAGAATTCAAGTAGGGTGATCTCTCCAATATGGACATCCCGCTCTGGTATCTCAACCGTTTCACCGTTTCTGGCATAGTGATAGAGTTTTTTTCCATTGACCCGGATCGCTGAGTAGATTGGTGGGGTTTGGCGGACATCACCGGTAAACGAAACCAGGACATGTTCAAAAGCATCGCGGTCAACCCGCTTTTGGCTTTGTTCGATGACGGTCCCGGATAAATCACAGGTGTCGGTTGCGAACCCCAGAACCACTTCCACTTGATAGACTTTGTCATGGTCGGTGATATATTCAACCATTTTTGTAGCCTGTCCGACACATAAAATAAGAACGCCCTGGGCATCGGGATCGAGTGTCCCGGTATGACCGATTTTTTTAGTTTTTAAAATCTTGCGGGCCTTAAAGACGACATCATGGGAGGTCATTCCCTTTTCTTTGTAGACGTTGAGATAGCCCTGGCAATGATTAACTTTTTCCATTTTGGCTCTCATAAACGGTCATCAGATCACGCTTTAGTTGATCAATATCGCCACTGAAATTAAAGCCAGCCGCCCGTTCATGTCCCCCTCCGCCGTATTTTAAGGCTATTTCGTGAATATCAAAGGGATATTTTGCCCGCAAAGAGACCCGATACTGGCCAGCGTCAATTTCTTTTAATAGCGCCGTGATTGAAACCCCGATGGTATTTTGACCCAAATTGGCGACATCCTCAGTGATGTTGATGTTGCCACCATACTTGACGATCGTATCCTGATCTAAGATCATCATCGCGATCGGCATACTGTCTAAAATTTCCAGCGAATGGATCGCGGCGCCGGTCATTTTCATCTGATCGATATTCTTCTGCGTATGCAGTCGTTTGGAAAGATGGGCGTAATTGCTTTTGATGGCATACAATTCACTGGCAATTAAATGGGTGTCAACGGTCACATTAGAAAATTGAAAACTGCCGGTATCAGTGGTGATCCCAGTAAAAATGGCGTCAGCCATCTCATCGTCAAAGACCACCTGCAGACCTTTTAAAATCCGAAAAACGATTTCGGCAGTTGCTCCGGTAATTTCGACAAAGTTAAGATCACCATAATGGGCATTGCTCTTATGGTGATCGATAACCAGTTTTGTTTTAGCCGCAGGCATTTCGGCTGGCGAAAAGGCAAAGCTGCTGGTCGAGCAGTCTAAAAAAATAATGACGTCGTAACTGTCCTTCAGTGATTGGTTAAAGCACTTAATTTCATCAAAGAAAAGCAACTTGTCTTCAAGCGGCATATCGATATAATAATCGACCGTTTTATTGAGTTTTTTTAACCCCTTGCCCATTGCTACTGCAGACCCGATCGCATCGCCATCGGGTTTTTGATGCAGCAGAATTAAAAAGGTGTGATTGTTTTTAAGGCAATCTAAAACAAGATCAGGAATCTTCTTCATTGGGATCCTGCAACTCTTTATCGCTTTTTAAACCCTTCAAAATCGATTCAATATGCATGCCGTATTCAATCGAGTTATCAATTTCAAAGCTCAGCGCGGGCACGGAATGCACCGTTATGACATGTCCCAGACTGGATCTTAAAAAGCTCTTGGCATTATTTAGTAATTCAAGAACGGTTTTCTTTTGACTTTCATCCCCGAAAATACTGACATAAACGGTTGCTGTCTTTAAGTCAGGGGCTGCCTTGACCCGCGTAATAGAGACATTGCTGTCCTTGATGCGGGTGTCTTTCATTTTATGAATAATGATCAGGCTTAATTCGCGTTGGATTAAGCCGTTAATTTTTTCGTTGCGATGAGATGCCATTTTGTTTATCTCCTTCATGGGAAAGATAGGCTTACGCCTTATCTTTCAATTTTTTCCATGGTAAATGCTTCAATGTTATCGGCAACTTTTAAATCGTTGTACTTATCGATCCCAATTCCACATTCATATCCGGTATTGACTTCTTTTACATCATCTTTGAAACGTTTCAATGAAGCAATCTTTCCTTCGAATACGACGATGCCATCGCGAATAATTCGGACGTCATCATTACGGTTGATCTTGCCTTCGGTAATATAACAGCCGGCAATGGTTCCGATGCTGGGAATCTTAAATACTTCGCGTATTTCAGCATTACCCATGACTTTTTCCCGGAATTCCGGAGCCAGCATCCCTTCCATGGCTTTTTTAATATCCTCAACGGCATCGTAAATAACCCGATAGAGGCGAATATCGACTTCTTCGTTCTCGGCCAGCTTGACCGCATTTTTATCGGGTCGGACATTAAAACCAATCACAATCGCGTTTGAGGTGGCCGCTAACATCACATCGGTTTCGTTGATCGCGCCAACCGCACCGTGGATAATATTGATCCGCACCGCTTCGTTATCGAGTTTTTCAAGTGATTGTTTAATCGCTTCAATTGAACCCTGAACATCAGCTTTAATAATAATATTGACATCCTGGATATTGCCGTCCTGAATTTGACTAAAGAGGTCGTCAAGCGAAATATTAGATCGACGATGACGCTCGCCTTTTTGCATTTCTTTACGTTTTTCGGCTAATTGTCGGGCTTCTTTTTCATTTTCAAGGACGATGAAATCATCCCCTGCTGCGGGAATATCAGAAAGTCCAGAAATTTCAACTGGTGTCGATGGACCAGCTTTTTTAAGCCGCTTGCCCTTATCATCAATCATCGTTCGGATCTTACCATGGGTCGTTCCTGAGATGATCGAATCGCCAACGTGTAAGGTTCCCTGCTGTACCAATAAGGTTGCAACCGATCCTTTGCCGCGTTTGATCTGCGATTCGATGACACTGCCGCGGGCTTCACGACCGGGATCAGCGGTCAGCTCTTCCATTTCAGACATCATGATGATCATTTCCAGCAGGGTTTCAATCCCTTCACCGGTTTTAGCTGAAACGTTAACGGCAATGGTTTCGCCGCCCCATTCTTCAACCACGAGATTGTACTTGGTTAATTCTTGTTTAACCCGTTCCGGGTCTGCCCCTGGTTTATCAATTTTATTGATGGCAACCAGAATTGGAACACCAGCCGCCTTGGCATGATTAATCGCTTCGATTGTTTGTGGCATTACACCGTCATCAGCGGCGACAACCAGGACTGCGATATCGGTAATTTGGGCACCACGGGAACGCATCGCTGTAAAAGCTTCATGTCCAGGGGTATCGATTACGGTAATCGCATGGTTATTAATATTTACGGTATAGGCACCAATATGCTGGGTAATCCCGCCAGCTTCGCCGGCGATGACATTCGCTTTACGAATGCGATCAAGCAGCGACGTTTTACCATGATCAACGTGGCCCATGACGGTCACAACCGGTGGACGAGGTATTTCGTTTTCGCTTTCTTCTTCGTCGTATTCTTCGAGAATTTTTGAAACAACGTCTTCAATTTTAATCGCTTCAACTTCAAATCCTAATTCAGTTGCCACAATGGCGGCGGTTTCGAAATCAATTTCTTGATTAATACTGACCATCGTGCCGGAAAGCATCAGGGTTTTAATAACCTCGGTGGCACTGACTTCAAGGATGTCCGCTAATTCTCCGACAGTTAAGAACTCGGGAATTTCAAAAACCTGGTTTAACTGAACCGATTTCTTTTTCTCATCTTTAATCCGTTTGTAAACACTGCGGGCGGTTTTTTCTTTTTTACTATGATCTCTGACCTTTGGTTGTTGACTTTGATTATTGGAAACCGGTCGCTTTTTATCGTCTGCTTTTTTCGGCACATTGCCCCCTGATTTTGGTTGATTTTTTTGTGGTGGTTTGCTTGGCTTTGCTTGTTTACTTGTATCGGTAGTCGTTTTTGGGGCAACTTGACTTGTTTTAGCAGTCGTCGTAACCTTGGCCGGTTCTGGCTTCTTAGCCGGTTTTTGATCTACTTTTTGTTCTGCTTGATACTTATCTTTATCGAATTTTTCCTCAAAATCTGATATTTGTTGATCAGTCAGGGCGCTCATATGGTTTTTTACAGGAATATTGTGCTTATTTAAAATAGCTACGAAATCTTTGCTGGGAATATTATATTTTTTTGCTAAATCGTATACTCTTAATTTTGACATATTATTCCTCCCTTCAATATTTAATTATTTCATTTGTTTTTTCTCTGACAGTTGCTGCCGAACAATCTCGACAACAGCACTTTCTACTTTTCTTTTAAATGCTCGTTCCAGGTAATTTTTGTTAAGGAATTGATCGACACAGCTTTCAGAGGTGCATATATACGCACCGCGTCCATTTGCTTTTCCTGTCGGATCAAAAAATATTTCTCCAGATTTATCTGATACAATTCTAAATAAGTCACGTTTATCAAACTTCGAATGACAGATAACACAGGTTCTCTGTGGAATTTTTTTCATTGTACCTCCCTGACATTGTTTATCTAAGCATTATAGCATAAAAAGCTATATTATTGATTAAAGCTTTAGTTTTCAAGCTCTGAAATATCTTTTAGTAATGACTCATCTTCTGATATTGATTCATCTAAACCATCGACTTCGGCCAATTCAAGTTCATCTTTTAGTTCTAAAAGAATATCGTCAAATTGATTGTTCGGTTTGTCATCAAGTTTATGTTGATTGACGTAATCGATTTTACTTTTAATGTCAATCTTCCAGCCGGTCAGTTTTGCTGCCAGCCGAACATTCTGACCTTCTTTTCCAATCGCCAGCGATAACTGGTAGTCATCGACGATCGCGACTGCTGATTTTTCATCCTTGTTGGCGATGATTTCGACTACCTTAGCGGGACTCAAGGCATTTGATAAATACTCTTCAATGGTGTCACTCCATTTGATCACATCAATTTTTTCACCTTGCAGCTCATTGATAATATTCTGCACCCGCACGCCCTTTTGTCCGACACAGGCACCGACCGGATCAATGCTGGGATCATTGGCTTTTACCGCCACCTTGGTACGCGATCCGGCTTCTCGAGAAATCGAGACAATATCGACAATACCATCAAAAATTTCCGGTACTTCTGATTCGAATAAGCGTTTTACCAGGCCGGGATGGGTTCGCGATACATTAACCTGAGGACCTTTGGTTGTCTTTTTAACTAGCAGCAGATAGACCTTCAGGCGCTGATTCAGAGCGTATTTCTCACCACTTGTCTGTTCAGAAGGGAGCATCACTGCCTCAAGTTTTCCAATCTCAACATAAACAATCCCTTTTTCAATCCGCTTAATGATACCGGTCATGACCTCATCCTGGCGCTTGAGGTAATCGTCATAAATGATATTGCGTTCCGCTTCTTTGATCCGCTGAATGATCAGCTGTTTGGCATTTTGGGCAGCAATCCGTCCAAAATCCCGGGGTCTTACTTCTTTTCTGAAAAAATCACCGATAGCATAGTTGCTATCGACTTCCCGGGCTTTTTCCAGGGAAATTTGGCTGTGATCATTTTCAGGAACTTCGACGATTTCTTTCAATGCAAATACTTGAATATCACCAGTCTCGCGGTCAACATTAATCTCAACATTGTGGGCATTGCCATAATTCTTTTTATAAGCTGTGGTGATTGCCGCCTCGATTGCTTGGATTAATTCTTCTTTGTCAATTGACTTCTCTTTTTGAATGACATCCAAAGCGCGTATAAATTCCTGATTCATCTTCGTTTTCACCGCCTTCCATATTATTTAAGAGGAAGGAAGAGCTTTAAAGTTCAACTCATCCAACCGATTTGCTTTGGCAATCTTACTATTTTCCAGAGTCAGCAGTTCACCGCTTTCTAACTCCAGGGTCAATTGATCAGTTTGATATGATTTTAATACCCCTTCAATATCTTTTTTCCCATCTAAGGGTGCAAAAAGATGAACGGCGATCTTCTTATCAAGATTTGACAAGAAGTGTTTTTCTCTTTTCAACGGCCGATCCATGCCAGGGGAAGATACTTCCAGAAAATAAGACTGTTCGATCGGATCCTGTTCGTCAAGTAGTTCACTGATTTGTCGGCTGACTGTTTCGCAATCATCCAATGAAATACCATGTTCAGAATCGATAAAAAGGGTCAGACACCAGTCTTTTCCTCTTTTTTCAAAGGTTAGATCGGTTAATTCATAGCCCAGTGCTTCCACCACTGGCGTTGTTAATTCTTCTAAAAAGAATTCTTTCGATACTTTTTTCATACATTTTCCTTTTTCATTCATTTTTTATCTTTGCTTTTATGAAGTTTTTTCACTTGGCAGCACGGTTATTGATCGCTACTCGAAAAATAGTTAAGAGTGGGTCTCCCCACTCTTAATGAAATACTATATAATTGAATACACAATTAAATAAATCATATCCCGAAAAAACAATTACACTTCTAAAATTTCTACTTCTTTTTCTTTTAGAATCGTTTCAATGTTTTTAATTTCTTCGTCCGTTACCTTCTGAATTTCTTTTTCACCTTGTTTTAAATCATCTTCGGTGATCAGTCCTTCTTTTTGCCCGTCTTTTAGCTCCTGAATGGCGTGTCTACGGATGTTGCGCATCGCGACCTTACATTCTTCGCCATATTTTTTGACCAGCTTAACCAGTTCTTTTCGACGTTCCTCGGTTAATTGGGGGATTAGCAAACGAATAATCTTGCCATCATTAGAAGGATTAAAACCCAAATCTGATTTTAAAATACCTTTTTCGATGGCTGGAATAGCGGTTGCATCATAGGGTTGGATGACGATCATTCTGGCTTCAGGTGTAGAAATGTTGGCTAATTGATTCAAACTGGTTGGTGAACCATAATAATCAACCACTACCTTATCAAGAATGCGCGGATTTGCTCGTCCGGCTCTTAAGCTGCCGAGGCTCTCATTTAGATTTCTAAGCGCCTTATCCATTTTGTCATTTGCTGTTGTTTTAATCTCATTTACCATCTTCTATACCTCCTGAATAATAGTTCCGATTTTTTCGCCCATTACGGCGCGTAAAATATTTTTCGGTTCATTTAAACCAAACACGAGAATAGGAATGTGATTATCCATACATAAGGATGTTGCGGTCGAGTCCATCACTTTTAGGCCTTGATTGAGCACATCAATGTATGATAATTCGGAATAGCGAATTGCATCAGGGTTAAGCAGCGGATCTGAATCGTACACCGCATCAATACTTTTAGCTAACAGGATGATTTCGGCGTCAATTTCTGCGGCCCGGAGTGCAGCCGTTGTATCGGTCGTGAAAAAGGGATTTCCGGTGCCACAGGCAAAAATAACAACGCGTCTCTTTTCGAGATGACGAACTGCCTTTCTGCGGATGTAGGGCTCTGCAATTTGTTTCATTTCGATTGCGGTCTGAACACGTACTGGCACGTCCATTTCTTCTAAGACATCTTGTAAACCAAGTGCATTGATACAGGTAGCCAGCATTCCCATATAGTCAGCGGTGGATTTATCCATACCTTCACCGCTTCGTCCCCGCCAAAAATTACCGCCGCCCACAACAATGGCAATTTCAACACCCAACTCAAAAACTTCTTTGATCTGGCTGCAAATTGATTCCACCGTTGGGGTATCGATACCATGACCGGCACCACCGGCTAATGCTTCACCGCTTAATTTTATGATGATCCGTTTGTATTTTGGTTCCATAAAGCCCCCCCTTTTCATTTTCTATATTATATCGCAACTACTGATAATTTACAATCTTATCAACGGTAAAAAAAGAACACAGATGTGTTCTTTTTCAGCGTTTAGGCGTTTAATTGCTTCGCTACTTCTTCGGCAAAGTTTTCTTCTTTTTTCTCTAAACCTTCACCCATTTGGAATCGCGCAAAACGTCGAATTTTAACATTTTCGCCGATCGTCATGATTTGTTCTTTAACCAGATCTTCAATGGTCAGGTCAGGATTTTTAACAAAAGGTTGTTCGAGCAAACAGATTTCTTTATAGTATTTGCTGACACGGCCTTCAACCATTTTGTCAACAATTTTCTCTGGTTTGCCTTCATTTAAAGCTTGGGCGCGAAGAATTTCTTTTTCTTTTTCAAGTTCTTCGGTTGGTACTTCTTCTTTGGTTACATAGGATGGGTTGGCTGCGGCAATATGCATGGCCACGTCTTTAACAAAGCTTTTAAAGCCTTCATTTTTTGCGACGAAATCTGTTTCACAGTTGATTTCGACAAGCACGCCAATTTTTCCACCCATGTGGATATATGATTCAACGATACCTTCAGCAGCAACACGACCTGCTTTTTTGTTGGTTGCAGCCAGACCTTTTTCTCTTAAAAAGACCATTGCATCTTCGATATTTCCATCGGTTTCGACTAAGGCTTTTTTGCAGTCCATCATGCCGGCACCACTTTTAGCTCTTAATTCTTTTACTAGTTTTGCGTCCACTTTTATCCTCCTGATTGTAATTATAAATTATTCTGCTTCAGTAACTTCAGCAACTTCTTCAACAACTTCGACGGCGATTTTAACTTCTTCAACAACCGCTGCTGCTACTGGTGCTGCTTCAATTTCTTCTTCGACTTGTTCGCCTTGACGTCCTTCAATAATTGCATCTGAAATAACAGAAAGGATTAAAGCAACCGCACGAATGGCATCATCATTACCAGGAATGATATAATCAATTTCATCAGGATCGCAGTTTGTATCAACGATGCCAATAATTGGAATACCCAGTTTTTTAGCTTCAGCAATCGCAATTCGTTCTTTTTTAGTATCAATAACAAAAATGGCTCCCGGAACACCCTTCATCTCTTTGATGCCGCCCAGGAATTTTTGTAATTTTTCACGCTGACGTTTTAGTTTAATGACTTCTTTTTTTGGTAGCAGGGCAAATGTGCCATCTTCTTCCATTTGTTCGATCTCGTTTAAGCGGTCAATTCGTTTGCTGATGGTCCCGAAGTTTGTTAAGGTTCCACCTAACCAACGATGATTAACACAATAGCTTCCGCTACGTTTTGCTTCGCGCTCGATGCTGGTTTGGGCTTGTTTTTTGGTACCGACGAAAAGAATTTCTTCGCCATTTTCAGCCAGTTCTTTTACAAAACTATAGGCTTTTTCGATTCGCTTCACAGTTTGTTGTAAATCAATGATGTAGATACCATTTCTTTCTGTGAAAATATATGGAGCCATTTTTGGATTCCATCGTCGAGTCTGGTGGCCAAAATGCACCCCTGCTTCTAATAATTGTTTCATTGAAACACATGCCATAATTTATTCCTCCTTGGTTTTTCCTCCATCCTCATCAATCAAGAACATCGACCTTAAGCAGGCACCTGATGCCTCTCAGAGAATGTGTGTAATACATACCTTCATATACTAGCACAGTCATAAGCTTTGTGCAAGTTTTATTTACAGTAAATAGCTTATTTAGAGCAGATATTTTTGGTAATTATCGCGCTTATCAGAGATATTGAAGACGCGTTCGACATAATTCATATCAATTGTAAAATCATCCTGTTCATATTCAGAAGCATAAAAGGAGATTTCTTCGAGAAG
>Ga0075011_10001755_pt1 | contig 11707 bp, 11 predicted proteins | sample TARM_MetaG_T_14_FD_72354 | JGI IMG/M metagenome (GOLD analysis project Ga0075011, IMG submission 72354) | Freshwater microbial communities from Pennsylvania, USA, analyzing microbe dynamics in response to fracking - TARM_MetaG_T_14 | ecosystem: Environmental > Aquatic > Freshwater > River...
GGGTGTCGCTGACCGCTTGATCCAGTACAGCGTTCTCAATACCGGAGTCGATGACCAGCTCGCTATCCAGCTGCAAAGCAACTTCGGAAGTAACCACAAAGTCCACGTCCGGATAGTCCTGAAAGGTTATACATACCTATTAGCCATACAGATAACCCTTAGATATTGAAAAACATGATAATTTCACCTAAAGAAAAAATATTCGTAAAATATTTCGTTAGTTTTTAGCCCAAAAAGCAAAGAATTCTTTACATTTTTGAGGATTTGGCCCGAATGGGGATTTTAAAGCTAGTTGAGAGGAGTTCTCATATCAGAAGCTGTTTTAGGCCAGCTACCTTTCTTTCGCTTGTGCGAAAGTAACAATCAGACTTTATCCTGTAAGGGCGCAATCAACAACACAACCCGAGCACTTATTGCCCTAAAAAATACCTTTTCATCAAAAATCTAGGGTCGGTGAGAAGTTTGGATCCGAGGTCCTGGATCGTCCCCAGCTTGGAAGACACAAGCTCAGTCACGGTTTCTGCCCAATAGCCGTCGATCAGTACAGGCAGGTGTCGGCCACAGCCAAGGCACTGGACTAAAGCTTAAAACGCTGGGTAGCACTGACGCGCTACCTGGATAATGGTGCTGTGACCATCGATAACAATGCGGTCGAGCACCAGATCAGGCCGTGGGCGCTTGGCAGGTCGAACTGGCTGTTCGCTGGATCGTTATGCAGTGGCAAGCGGGCTGCAGCGATCATGAGCCTGATCCAGTCAGCTCGCATGAATGGCCATGATCCGTACGCCTCCCTCAAGGACGTACTAACACGGTTGCCGACGCAGAAGGCTAGCGAAATCGGTCAGCTGCTACCACATCAGTGGATGCCGGGCTGATCGGCGCAAGGTGTATTCCCCCTTCGCTTACGGTCTTGGATTGATCTCCGCTCCTTTTGCGGCACTAAAAGCGAATAGCTTTTGTCGCCGAGCGGGGGCAATGTGTAAAATTTGCACATTGCTTTCCGTCATCTCCACGTCCGTGGGAGGGGCAATGCCCATAACAGGCCAGTCCGTGCTCCAGCTCAAACCCTTCCCAGAAGAGATCGAGAAACTACTGCCGCATCAGTGGATGCCGGGCTGATCGGCGCAAGGTGTATTCACCGTACGCTTGCAGCTAACGGCCAAAAGCAGACAGTTCGTGTCGGCATAACTTGGCCAATAGCGTCCAAGCTTCTGAGGGTTCATTGTTATCTTCCATGACATGGAGGATAAGCTATGAACACCACCACCTTTTCTCGCGAGCCTTGGAATAAGGGCAAGCTCGTCGGGCAGAAAGCACCGCTTCGGCTTCAAGACATTTGGTCCATCCGAGTGAGACTTCAGATTTCAGAAAAAACTCGCGATCTAGCTCTTTTCAACCTGGCCATCGACAGCAAGTTGCGCGCCTGTGATTTGACAAAGCTCAGGGTCCGCGATATTGCGCACGGTGCGCACGTTTTGCCCCGAGCCATTGTAACGCAACAGAAAACGCATCGGCCTGTTCAGTTTGAAATCACGGGCCAAACCCGAACAGCGCTCGAGGCTTGGCTGCATCACGCGCAATTGCGTAGCAACGACTTCCTGTTCCCGAGCAGATTGCATAGCTCAGAGCATCTTTCTACTAGGCAATACTCCCGGATCGTCAAGGCTTGGATAACGTCGATTGCTCTTGACCCTGCCATGTACGGTACTCACACTCTACGACGCACCAAAGCAACACTGATTTACCGCAGAACGAAAAACCTCAGAGCCGTGCAGCTGCTACTGGGTCACACGAAGCTAGAGAGCACCGTTAGGTATTTAGGCATAGAGATCGACGATGCTATCGAGATGGCTGAGCAGACCGAAGCTTAGTATAGGTCTTCGGGAAAAGCTTGGCGCCTCCTGCGGCACTATCACGGCCATTTCGGATGCAAGCTGTCGATGATGTATGGGTGTGCATGCTCACGCCCAGACGAGGCAGTGTGTGGGTGGTCCTCCGTCAGGTCGTCATGTAGATGCAGTAGTTCAATCGGATCGTTGGCCGGCCAGAGTTTGATGGCTGAGACCAAAGCAACTACTGCTAAACCAGCTAGTATCAAAAGGGTGATCTGTATACTTGCAAAAGCCCCCAGCCAACCGGCCAGTGGGTACGCAACCAGCCAGCCCGCGTGCGATAACGAGAATTGTGCGGCAAAAACAGCCGGCCGATCTTGGCCATGGACGGACCTTGTCAGTAGCCGGCCGATCGGTGTTTGCGCGGCAGAAAAGCCGATGCCAAGCCAGGCCCACACCGGTAGCAGCCAGGCCAAGCTGTTTACGGGGAGCGCAACAATTAATCCGGAAATGAGTATGACCGCCCCCGTCAGCATGACTTGACGATCCTGCCATCGCTGCAGCATAGCCGGTAATGCCAAGGCGGCCAGCATCGAGCCACCACCAAATGCAGCAAAAGCCATCGCCGTATGCTGCTCGGTCAGACCGAACTGACCTTGGACCAGTACCACTGTATTCACGATGACCATCGCCCCTGCCAGGCTAACGACCAAGTTCAATGCTATAACCCCACGTAGACGAGGTGTTGCTGTAAAGAGATCAAACCCCCGCCGGGCACGCGCATAAACGCCCCTACGTTTCTCCGATTTGATGCCGGAAGGAATAACCACCGAAGTCACCAGCAGCGCTGATGCTATGAACCCAATGACAGTTCCAGAGAACAGCGCCTGCCAACTAGTGAACACCAGTAGCAATGCTGCTAAAGCGGGGCTAACCAGATTTTCCATGTCATAGGCTAGCCGCGATAGCGATAAGGCTTTTGTGTAATCAGCCTCATTCGGCAGCGTATCCGGGATGGTGGACTGAAAGATGGGTGTGAAGGCGGCTGACGCGGATTGAAGCACCGCGATCAGTAGATATACTTCCCAGATTTCAGTGACGAAGGGCAAAGCAAGGGCGATCGCAGCACGGACCAAATCCAGAGAGACCAGCATCACCCGACGCGGTACGTTCTCTGCCAGTGCCGAAGCCAAGGGTGCTATCAATACATAAGCGACCATCTTGATGGCCATGGCGGTGCCCAGCACCTTGCCTGCTTCGTCAGCTGCCAGATTAAAAGCGACGATGCTCAGCGCGACTGTTGCCAGGCCGGTTCCCAGCAGCGCAACAACCTGCGCAAAGAACAGATGTCGGTATGTGCGGTGCTTCAGGATATCAAGCATGGCTCACCATCGTTTAAAGATAACGGGCTATGGCTTTGAACTCATCAATACGACTTTGTTGATCCGGTTCTAAGGGCCCTATAGCGGCATCAAGGCAATGTTCTATATGGTCCTGCACCAATACCCGCTTCGCCTGCTGAATCGCATTTTCCACCGCATGTAACTGTTGTGCCAGTTCAAGACAGGGTCTGCCGCTGTCAATCATATTGATGACGCTGGCAAGATGACCTTGCGCGCGCTTAAGACGTTTGATGATGTCCGGATGTGATTCGTGCCGATGGTTGTCTGTCATTTCTAATTCCTATCCCCCTGGGGGGGATGGTATGCTTTGGCATGCTATTAATCCAATACTCTTGCCAACATGCTGACTCATGATCACGGCCCTTCATCGCAAAATGCTGCTTCCGATTCTTGTCATGCTGCTGGCATTGTCTGGCATGTCGCTGTCTGTAGTGGGTGAAGCATCTTCCCATGGCCTTGCTGAGCTGGCTGGTAAGGCCTCAGGCGGGCATTCTGACCACTCCCACAGCCACGATGATGTTGATGAGGAGTCAGAGGAGCATGTGCATCATGACTCCAGCAATCACAGTCACGAATCCTTAGACCATCCGACGATCCGGCCTGTCTCTGGCCATTGGATGTCCGTCCGGCAACTGCCTACACAGGCCGGCGATTCTCCCCGAAGTTTTCGCTACCGCCTCGAGCGCCCGCCCAAAGCGTCCTGACTGATTGAGTCTCGCTGCAACGCAGCTTTTTAAACCAATTTTGGAGTCTTTATGTTGTCAATTTTGTTTGACGGCCGTTGGCGTGCGCGTGCAGGCACTGGCGGATATCGTCTGTTCTGGATATGCCTGGCACTCGGCCTGCTTGGTATGAGCGCCGATGTGCTGGCCCACGCTGTCGCCGAGGGCGACAAGGGATACATTCAGGAAATTACCGGGGTGAACCTGATTGCGTTCATGTACCTCGGGGCCAAGCACATGGTCACCGGCTATGATCACCTGTTGTTTCTCTTGGGAGTGATCTTCTTCCTCTACCGTATGCAACACATCGCCATCTATGTGAGCCTGTTTGCTGTCGGGCACTCCCTGACCATGCTGTTGGGCGTGTATTTCAATATCGGGATCAACAGCTACATCATCGATGCGATTATCGGGCTATCTGTGGTGTACAAGGCGCTGGATAACCTGGGTGCATATCAGCGCTGGTTTGGCTTTCAGCCCAATACCAAAGTCGCCACCCTGATCTTTGGTTTGTTCCACGGTTTTGGCCTCTCGTCGAAGGTTATCGAATACAACATCTCCCCGGATGGTCTGGTTCCGAATCTGCTCGCGTTCAATGTCGGCGTAGAGATGGGCCAATTGATTGCCCTGGCCATGATCCTGATTGTGATGAGCTTCTGGCGGAAGACAGACGGCTTCTTCCGTCATGCCTACACCGCCAACGTGGCTATGATGGGCGCAGGATTCCTGCTCATCGGCTATCAGCTCACCGGCTACTTTATTGCTTGATTCTGGAGAACTTCATGTACAACACCGATATGCCTTCACGGGCTGAACTACCCAGCACCGCAAAGCTGATCCGCTCTACAATCATCTCCGCAATGGTCGCGCTGGCGCTTCTGGTGACCGTGGTCATGCCAGCGGAGTACGCACTGGATCCGACCGGTTTAGGCCGCCTGCTCGGTTTGACCGAGATGGGTGAGATAAAGCAGCAGCTTGCCGAAGAAGCCGCAGCGGATGAAGCCGCGCAGTTGACGGCAATACCTTCCGCTAATGAGGAGCTCACATCAGAGCCCGCACCGGTTCAGCGGGCAACTGCTACCCCTGAGCCACAAGTTGAACCAGTTGTCGCGACGCCTGCTCCGGCAGATGATGCACAGCCTGAATGGCAGGACGAAGTGCGTGTAGTGCTTACCCCTGGCGAAGGCACTGAGTTCAAACTAACCATGGAAGAAGGTGCGGTAGCTAGCTTTCACTGGATATCCGAGGGCGGCCCGGTCAACTTCGATACTCACGGTGATGGCGGGGGCCAGTCCATCTCTTACGAGAAAGGACGTGGCGTCGCAGAAGATGAAGGTGAGCTGGAGGCGGCTTTCACCGGCAATCATGGATGGTTTTTCCGTAATCGGAATAATGAGGATGTCACGCTCGTGCTTCGCACTAGTGGCAACTACGGTGAGTTAAAGCGGGCGATGTGAAGCAGAAGACCTGATTAGGTGCCGTTACGTCCAGGCCAGTCTCGAATTGAGGATGGCTTGGCTTGGTGGCCATAAACGTGTGCTCTGGTGGATATTGAAAGCTTCCTTCACACCTCTTGGGCCATTGTCCGCTTCTGGCCGTTTGCTGCCGGTCATGTCTAGCCTTCCATGCCTGGCCAAATTGACCATACCCATACTGGCGGGTCTGGTGTTGGCTGGCTAAGAAATTATTATCCGGGGTTAAATTGGCCAGGTTAATTTTGGCCATTCATCTTGGCTTGCCAGTTGTAAGCATTCGGCAATCACACCTTGGTGGCAGGTTTCCAGTTGTGTGGCAGCTCTTCTATGGCGTTCTTATGCCTTGGCAGCCGGGTCAGCACATCTTTCAGGTAGGCATAGGGAACGGCACCACTGACATGGGGGATCTCGATGTTGTTGTGCGGCTTACTGTTTGCAACGGTAGACGGAGCTGGCAGGTTAACCGGAAGGAACGCTGGAATCGACGTGAGCGCATTATCGGTTCGGCGTGACTCACTGATCCAGCGTCGCACCAGATTGGCGTGGAGGCCGTTATCCAGCGCAACGCGTGAGACGGAGGCTCCCGGTTCATTGCAAGTGGCGACGACGTTTTTGACAAGGCTTGGTTACGCTTACAGTGCTCATATTAAGTGTCCACTAGAAAATAAGTGGACACTATCCTGACGCCGGAGACGACAGGCTCAAGACGGGATTACCGGACGCTTACGGAAAAGGCACTAAATATCTTTTGGGAAAAACAACGTAAAGACGGTCGACTCTCCTGGAATACTGGCAACCGTAACCATTCCTTCATGTAAGTCCATGATTGCTCTTACTATAGACAGTCCGAGACCAGTACCAACAAGCTGGCGGGAGCGGCTAGAGGGAACACGATAGAATCTGTCAAATATCCGTGTCATATGCTCTGCAGCTATTCCCTCGCCGCTGTTTCGTACAGCTATAATGGCATAATCTTTATTTTCGCTTAGCTCCAAGCTTATTATGCTTCGAGAAGAGCTGTGTCGAATAGCGTTCGATAAGAGATTGTAAATAGCTCTTTGCATCATCAAGCTGTCTGCTTTAGTGTGGGCATCACCCACTACCTCAAGAGATATATTTTTCTCTTGGGCTTCGTCTAAAAACAAATCAACCACTTTGACAACCTCCTCGCGAAGATTAACAGAAGCAAGGGTCGAAGAGAGAGTTGGACTGTTGGCGGAAACAATAAACAACATCTGCGATATCACTTGCGATATGCGATCAAGCTCTTCAGCACAGCTTTCGAGCGCCTGTTTGTATATTTCAGGAGTTCGCGCTCTGGACAGCGTCACCTGTACTTTCCCTAAAATATTATTGAGTGGAGAGCGCAACTCATGTGCGAGATCATCAGAGAACTGCAGTAATTTTTGAATATCCCTATCTAATCGCTCCAGCATAAAATTTATCGCGTGCGCAGAATTTTTCAGCTCCTCAGGAAAAGTCGTAAAATCTATACGATGATCAAGATCGTGAGCAGAGATTCGAGCGGCAATCGCACTAAATTTATATAAAGGGGATAATCCATGGCGGACTAGCCACCATCCACATCCACCCACAAGAATCAAAATAAGTGGAAGAGATAAGAAGGTAGATTTTATGTAGGACTTTAATAGAGCCGCATCACTTTCACGCTCCAACAGCAAAGTGACTACTATATCATTGCCATCAGCCAGCCTAATCATCTTATTCATGCCGAGTATAGCGTAGCCTGTGGGTGGAAAATATTCCTCGTACCCAGAGGTATATTTAGCGATATCCGAGAATACCTTAAGAGCCGCCTCATTTCCCACACTCAATATAGGAGCACCTGGATGCTCTGCATCCCTAACAATTAATGCAAGATAATCGTGCCCAATAACATAATCGTTCAATATGTGCGGAGTCAATATAACTTCGGATTTCGCACTATAGCTTTCCAAAAGGCCATGTTCTATTTGGTTTAGCTTTTCGCTTAAGGAGCCACGTGCTCGGATGTCAAGTTGCCGGCCAATTTCGAAATAGGTGAAAGCGATTATCAAAAGCACCACGATCACACCCATGAGGCCTACTGCAATACCTAGGCGGGTCGATAAACGTTTCGGCCTCATTCTCTCGACTCTAAAACATAGCCCACACCACGCAACGTATGTATCAACTTGCGATCAAACGGGTCATCAATTTTTGCACGAAGCCGTCGAATCGCTACTTCGACAACATTGGTATCACAATCGAAGTTTATGTCCCATACCGTTGATACTATCTGCGTGCGTGTAAGAACTTCACCAGCGTGTCGCATCAAAAAATGCAGAAGAGTGAACTCCTTGGCTGTCAGGTCGATACGCTTTCCCGCACGCACCGCTCTATGGCGCCCTTGGTCTAGTTGCAAGTCATCAACTACAAGCACATCCGGGGAGAGAGGGCTACTATCAGTTCGGCGGATCAAGGTCTTTATTCTGGCTAGTAGCTCAGGGAACTGAAAAGGTTTGACTATATAATCATCTGCCCCTAGATCGAGACCGCGCACCTTCTCTTCAAGGCGGCCTCGTGCCGACACTATGATTATCCCCGCCTCTTTATGCTCTCTAATCTTTTTAAGAACATCCCATCCTTCCATTTCAGGAAGATTAATATCCAATATGATTGCGTCATAATTATAAGTCAATGCTAAATGACAGCCGTTCACGCCGTTATTGGAAACATCTACGACATAACCACTCTCAGTCAATCCTTGACGCATATAGTCAGCAGTTTTTACTTCATCCTCAATAAGGAGAATTCGCATCATTCTTTTCCATACAGGTCTGGAGGGTGACGGATGACATTGGTATTCACGCATGATCGCGATAGGCAAGTAATCGAAGTGCGTCGAAGACGACGATCAAGGTAGAACCTTCGTGTATCGCAACTGCCGGCCCAATGGTAATTGCTCGTTGGGACGGACGAGTACGGCGTCACCGATGACCAGCTCTTCAACCGGTACCTGGTGGGTTCTGCCGTCCCGACGCACTGTTGCGCGCTTCGGTGCAAGCTCTGCTAGTGCCTCAATGGCCCGTTTCGCACGGCCCATGGCGTAGTGCTCGAGCGCGTGACCGAGGCTGAACAGGAATAGTAATAATGCCCCTTCAGCCCAGGCACCCAATGCAGCAGCGCCAACCGCAGCCACCAGCATCAGCGTGTCAATCTCGAATTTTTTGAGTCGCAGGTTATCCAGCGCCTCGCGCACAGTGAAGAAGCCGCCAAAAAAGTAAGCGCTGATATAACAGGTTACCGGTAACCACGGCGGCGTGCCGAACACCAGCTTTTCCATGGCAAATCCGAGCACCAACAAAACGCCACTGGTGAGGGCAAAGATCAGTTCGCTGTTCGACCCGAAAAGACCGCTGTGGCCGTGATGATGCTTGCCGCTATGCTTGTGACCCTCCTCTTGATCGTGCGGCTGCGCCCCTTCGGCGCGAGCCGCCGGGGCGTCAATATCGATGGGTTTCACGCCCAGGCCTTTCAGCAGCTCCAGGATCGCCTGTTCCGAGCATTGTTCACGATCGTACTCAACACGGACCCTGCCGACTGCGCTCACATCCGCTTCTAAAACACCTGTGAGAGCGCGCAGCTGATCGGCTATCGTCTGCGCATGGCGCTGATGGGTGATACCTTCTACTTCCCACAGTCCATGACCAAAACGCTCCGTGACCTGCGCACCGGCCGCCGTCAAAAGTTCACGGATGCGCGCCAATGTCAGCGCATCCGGATCGTAATGTACACACAGCTGGCTTGTCCCATCGTCTTGCATATAGAGGTAAACCCTTTTCACCCCCGGCTGACCGCGTAACGCAGCGACCAGCCGTTCCACGCAGGCGTCGGCAACATCCGGGACATTCGGCAGCAAAATAGGCAGATCGATGCGCAACAGTGTTCCCGAGGCTATCGTTTGTTCAGTGTCATGAGCTTGCATGTGCTTGCTCCTCTGTCTATTCAATGCGCACGGGTTCCAGCCGGGGCTTGGCGATGCGCGCGGCAAAGGTGGGTAGCACCAACAACGTGAGGATTGTTGCTGTCAACAGGCCGCCAATGACCACGGTCGCCAGCGGCTTTTGTACTTCTGCTCCCGCTCCACTGGCAATGGCCATCGGGATAAAGCCCACGATGGCGACCAAGGCAGTTGTAAGCACCGCTCGTAGGCGACTCGCGGCACCGATAGTTGCGGCTTCTAGGCCGGAAAGGCCAGTATCCAGGCGTTCGCGGATTGCCTGCATGAGGACCAAGCCGTTGAGTGTTGCTACCCCTGAAACGGCGATGAAGCCGACCGCTGCCGACACCGAGAACGGCATGTCCCGTACCAATAACGAAAGCGCGCCGCCCACTAATGCCAGCGGTACGCAGGCGAACACCAATGCGGCTTCGCGTACGGTGCCGAGCGCCATGTACAACAGACTCCAGATCACCAGAAACACCACCGGAATCACGAGCATTAGCCGGGCTTCGGCGCGTTGAAGGTTTTCGAATTGGCCGCCCCAATCGAGATAGACTCCGGCCGGTAATGAGACATCAGCCACTGCCTTCTGGGCCTCAGCTACGAAACCGCCAAGATCGCGGCCGCGTACGTTGGCCTGCACAACAATCCGGCGGCTACCGTTATTGCGGCTGATCTGGTTGGGACCTTCGCTAACTTCAATGCGAGCGACGGATGAAAGGGGAGCGACCGTACCGTCCGCACCGATGACGGGCAGAGCAGCTAATTGAGCCGGGTCGTTGCGTGTCGCTTCGTCGAAGCGAACTACGACATCGTAACGGCGATCGCCTTCGAATATCTGACCCGCTGCGGTGCCGCCGATGCCGGTGGCCAATGCCTCACTGACGTCTGCCGCAGTCAATCCGTAGTGCGCCGCAGCAGTATGGTCTATGCGTACGGTTAGTGTCGGCAAACCAGATACCTGCTCAACGCGCACATCCGCTGCGCCGTCCACGTTACGCAGTTGTTGCGAAATCTGATTGGCCACGCCCTCCAGAATACCGAAATCATCGCCATACACCATCACCGCGAGATCCGTACGTACACCCGAGATCAGCTCGTTAAAGCGCAGTTCGATGGGCTGGCTGAACTCAAAAGCATTGCCGATCTGGTTGCTGACCACCGACTCAAGCCGGCTGATCAGAGCGTCTTTTGCGAGAGACGGGTCCGGCCACTCAGACTTCGGTTTGAGGACAATAACACTGTCACTGATGTTGACCGGCATAGGGTCAAGGGCTGCTTCTGCAGTTCCTGTGCGCGAGAAAATGGTTTCGATCTCGGGCTCACTCGTGATCGCCTTCTCCAACGCAAGCTGCATCGCGAGAGATTGCTCCAGCGATGCAGAAGGTACCCGTAATGCCTGTAGTGCCAGGTTGCCTTCATCAAGGGTCGGTACGAATTCCCGTCCCAGCGACATGAATGCGGTAGAACCGATCGCAAGCATGACGGCCGCGCCTGCGAGGACGGTGCGTGGCCGCCGCACCGCAGCGCGGATGATAGGCTCTACTTTGCTCCGAACGTAGCGGATGATTCGCGTCTCGTGTTCGCCTTCGTACCCCGCATTTCCTTCGTGCGATACATTGATTTTGGGTTCACGGACAAATAGCGCTGCCATTGCTGGCACGAAGGTAAAGGAGAAGATAAAGGCACCGGCCAAGGCGAGCATGAAGGTTGCGGCCATTGGCTGGAACGTCTTGCCTTCCACCCCTTCCAGGGTGAGCAGCGGTACAAACACCAACAGAATGATGAGCTGACCGAACGCAGCAGGCCGCACCATTTTGCGCGTTGCTTGGATCGCCACTCCCATGCGTTCGCTGGCCGAAAGCGAACGACCCAGCTCCGCCCGCTTTTGCCCAAGCATGAGCAGCGTTGCCTCTACCACGATCACCGCGCCATCGACCAGCAAGCCGAAATCGAGTGCGCCCAGGCTCATCAGGTTCCCGCTGATGCCGAAGCGATTCATCCCAATCACCGCAAACAGGAAGGACAACGGTATAACCAGTGCAGTGATCGCAGCGGCGCGGATGTTGCCCAATAGCAGGAACAATACAACAACGACCAGCAGGGCACCTTCAGTCAGGTTCTTGGCCACTGTTTTAATCGTGGCGTTAACCAGCACACTGCGATCGAGCACCGGTTGGGCCACAATCCCTGGTGGTAGGGAGCGGCCGACCTCTGTCAGACGCTCAGCGGCAGCTTGTGCGACGGTGCGGCTGTTGCCCCCGGCGATCATCAATGCCGTACCGAGTAC
>Ga0075011_10001757_pt1 | contig 11704 bp, 12 predicted proteins | sample TARM_MetaG_T_14_FD_72354 | JGI IMG/M metagenome (GOLD analysis project Ga0075011, IMG submission 72354) | Freshwater microbial communities from Pennsylvania, USA, analyzing microbe dynamics in response to fracking - TARM_MetaG_T_14 | ecosystem: Environmental > Aquatic > Freshwater > River...
GTTTAAGCACCGAATTAATACAGCGTTGTCGCAACGGGAAAAGGCTGGATTGACAAGAAACCTAAAAACACTTGATGGGGGAAATCGGGTACAGCTTTCCTGTGGTGAGCAATCGTTTATTAACTTTTCTAATAATGACTATTTAGGTTTGGCTTGTGACAAAGCTTTGACTGATGCTTGGCAGCAGGGCTTGAAGCGCTATGGTGCTGGTAGTGGTGCGTCGCCATTAGTCACAGGTTTTTCACCAGCCCATGCCGGTTTACAAAGCGCCTTATGTGAGTGGTTAGGCTATGAGCGTGCAGTATTGTTCGGTTCGGGATTCAGTGCCAATCAGGCCTTGCTTTTTACACTACTGAGTAAAGAAGACGTTTTATTGCAGGATAAGCTTAATCATGCCTCTCTCATTGAAGCTGGTAGGTTGAGTGACGCTAGAATGAAGCGATTTAAGCATAATGATCTATCACACTTGTCGAGGTTAATTTCAACGGATCACAATACTCTGGTGGTCACTGAGGGTGTATTCAGTATGGATGGTGACAAGGCTCCGCTAAAGCAGATCGAGCAGGAGATTGATCAACGTGCTTGGTTAATGGTGGATGATGCACACGGTATTGGTGTTTTAGGGGCCTATGGCTCTGGAAGCTGTCACTTAGCCGGGGTTAAGCCTGATTTACTGGTTGTCACATTCGGTAAAGCGTTTGGGCTTTCAGGGGCGGCGGTAATGTGCAGTGAAGATACCGGAAATTACCTCACCCAGTTTGCTCGTCATTATGTGTATTCGACAGCCATTCCACCTTCACAGGCATATGCGATAACGTGTGCCATCGATATCATTCAGAGACAGCAGTGGCGTAGAGATAAGCTTGATGAACTGGCTCAGGTCTACGATGAATTATTTTGTACACTCGATGGGTATGTTGCCACTTCAACGCCCATTCGTCCGTTTATCATAGGTTGTTCTGAGCGTGCTGTGCGGGTTGCGGCTGAATTGAATAAGCAGGGTTTTTGGGTCACCGCGATACGTCCACCAACCGTACCTGAAGGTTCATCGCGATTAAGAATTACCTTAACTGCCGCTCATAGTAGTGAACATATCGTTCAGTTAGCGCAGGCTCTAAAACGTTCGCTGGAATTAAGCCAATGAGTGAAGTCGCGTTGAATTCTTATGTCGTGACGAAAGACAAAACGGCGATTGCCAATGCGTTCAGTAAAGCGGCAGGCAGTTACGATCAACATGCTGAGTTCCAGCGTAATATTGGACACCGCTTATTGCAGTTATTACCGCAGGAGTTAACCGGTTGTAAAATACTGGACTTGGGGTCGGGGACCGGTTATTTCAGTGACCAATTGAAGCAGCGTGGTGCTGATGTGGTTTGCGTTGATTTGTCTTCAGCGATGCTACAACAAGCTAAAAAACGTTGCGGAAACTCCGTCTGCTATTTGTTGGCCGATGCAGAGTGTCTACCTTTCGAAGACGGCGAGTTTGATGTTGTATTTTCCAGTCTGGCACTCCAGTGGTGTGATAATTTATCCAAACCTGTCGCAGAAATATACCGGGTACTGAAACCTTCCGGCAAGGGCTATTTTTCGACTCTCATTGATGGTTCACTCAATGAACTGAAGCAATCGTGGCAAAAAATTGATTCGCATCAACATGTTAACGAGTTCATAACTTTCAATCAGGTAAAAGTTGCGTTAGCGCAAGCTCGAGTTACCAAGCATCACTTAAACTTAGCTGAAGTTACAGTCTGGTATGAATCTGCATTTGATTTAATGCGTGATTTAAAAGGCATTGGTGCCAATCATATCAGTTCGCGGTCTCACGGGTTGACGGGCAGGAAGGCATTGCTTCAGGTTGAGCAAGCCTACGCGCAGTTTCGAAGTCAACAAGGTTCTTTACCTGCAACATATCAGGTTTGTTTAGGGGTTATTTATCGATGATCAGTTCATTGTTTATTGCGGGTACGGATACCGATGTTGGTAAAACGGTTGCTTCCAAAGCGATACTGCAAGCAGCAGCAAAAAGAGGTTTAACTACCATTGGTTATAAGCCGGTTGCTGCCGGATGTGAAAAAACGGATCAGGGGCTAAGAAATTCAGATGCTTTACATTTAATGAAGGTTGCTACGCAAGAGCTACCGTATCATGATGTAAACCCATATGCATTAGAGTTGCCAGCATCGCCGAATATCGCGGCACGACATGATAATGTTGTGATTGATTATCAGGTAATAAGCGATAAGCTGGCCCAATTAAAATCTAAAGCTGACTTTGTATTGGTTGAAGGTGCTGGTGGTTGGCGTGTTCCTGTTTCCGATACTGATTGCCTTTCGACCTGGGTTAAACATGAGCAGCTACCGGTAGTGCTTATTGTTGGCGTTAAGCTTGGTTGTCTGAGCCACGCACTGTTAACTGCCGAAAGCATTGAAGCCGATGGCCTGAATATTGTTGGCTGGATCGCTAACCGAATCAACCCGGGCACAGAGCATTATGCTGAGATTATTGAAGTTCTGGAATCACGGATTAAAGCGCCCAAACTTGGCGAAATTCCATATGTGCCGAGCGCCAAGCGTAGTGAGCTTGGTAAGTACATTAATCTGGAACCGTTATTAGAAACAGAAGCGGTTGTTTAGGTTTAAATAAAGAGGGCTGCTTATTATTAGCAGCCCTCAATTCATTCTGTATTGTATTACACCTATCACAGTTATTTCTGCGATTGAATTACTAAATGTCTTCACCCATTCCTAGCATTGCGAATGCCTGTTGAGTTTCAGCGAGGTGTTGATGTACTGACTGTTCCTGGCCAATACCTAATTGCATCTTAGCTTCTTCCTCAGTCAGCCCCAGATGGCAGCGTAGCAAATCAATTGCCATTTTGTAGTTTTGAGCTTCAGCCATGATCATTTCCTTGTTTACGATGTTTGTAGCACTGAGCGAAATTTAAGCTGTTTCTGCCAGCAGCTCAATAAGACAAAAGTCTAATAGTATAGAGATCGGATCTGTTTGGTATTGGGTATGCCAATACTCGGTTTGTCTGGCTAAAAATGATAAAAACTTGTGTACGTTGTTATTAACATATCACTGACATTAAATGTTTCAATTTAGCACTTAACCTTGTTTTTTAAATAGCAGACACTATCTATTAGTAAACAACTGATACCTTTCGGCAAAGGGCCTAGCAGGATCAGTGTCTGGTCAGCTTTCCTTATGGAGATAATTAATGAAGCGAATCTTATTATTCTTGGCAACAAACCTTGCTGTCGTCATGGTTTTGAGTGTTGTTTTGAATATTGTTTATGCCACGACAGGTATGCAACCGGGAAGTTTATCCGGGCTACTGATAATGGCAGCCGTATTTGGTTTTGGCGGTTCATTTATTTCACTTCTTTTGTCGAAGAAGATGGCTCTGCGCTCTGTTGGCGGTGTTGCTATTGAAAGCCCTCGCAACGAGATGGAACACTGGTTAGTAGAAACAGTAAAGCGTCAGTCTCAGCAGGCCGGAATCGGCATGCCAACAGTCGCTATTTACGATTCGCCAGATATGAATGCATTTGCAACCGGGGCTAAGCGTGATGATTCACTTGTCGCTGTATCTACCGGTCTTTTGCACAACATGACCCGTGATGAAGCGGAAGCCGTACTGGCCCATGAAGTGAGTCACATTGCTAATGGCGATATGGTGACGATGACCTTGATGCAGGGAGTAGTAAATACGTTCGTTATCTTCTTGTCTCGCTTTATTGCAAACATCATTGCGAGTCGCGATAGCGATGAGGAAGGTCAGGGTAGTAGTATGATGGTGTATTTCGCAGTGTCTATGTTCCTTGAACTGGTTCTCGGTTTCCTGGCAAGCTTTATAACCATGTGGTATAGCCGTCATCGTGAGTTCCATGCCGATGCAGGTGCGGCGCACCTTGTTGGTAAACACAAGATGATTGCAGCACTTGAACGGTTAAAAATGAGCTACGAACCTCAGTTGGAAGGTTCTATGATGGCGTTCGGTATTAACGGTAAACGCACTATGACTGAACTGTTGATGAGTCACCCTCCGCTGGATAAACGTATTGCAGCGCTGCGTAATTCTTAATGGTCTCTTCACTAATGGGTTTTACCTTAGACTAATTAGCCAGCCTTTGTGCTGGCTTTTTTACATCTGCTAAAGCATACAAATCATATTGTTAACACTTCTGCTGCTTTAAAACTCACCGATTACTTCTTTTTACAAAGTTGTACAAATATTTTTTTGTACAACTTTTCTTTATGCGCTATCCTAATTCTAAGTTGTACGAGATTTTATTTTGTATAGTTTTGAGGATTGGAATGGATATTCAAACTGTAGCTCGTTTTTATGCCGAGCTAAACAAGGACAACCTGAATCGATTAGCGGAGATTTATCATCAGGATGTGGTGTTCGAAGATGCCGCTCATCGCATCGAGGGATACAGTGCTCTGCTCACTTACTTTCAGAAACTGTATAAAAACGTTGATCGCTGCCAGTTTGTTATTTCTGAAGAGTATCAGTGCGATGGCACCGGGTTTCTCATTTGGAATATGCATTTACAGCACCCGAGTTTAGCTGGCGGTAATACGGTCACTGTTAACGGTATAAGCCAGGTTAAGTTTGCCGACGGTAAAGTCATCTATCACCGCGACTATTTCGATTTAGGTGAAATGTTGTACGAACAATTGCCACTTCTGGGCAGCATTATTAAGAAAATTAAACAGAGGTTAGGTCAATGAATAAGGTACTAATCACTGGTGCGACATCAGGGATCGGGCGACAGCTGGCAGAAGACTATGCCAAACAGAACTGGCAGGTTATAGCTTGTGGCAGAAACCAGCAGGTACTTGAAGAGCTCAGTTCTCAATTCAGTAATCTGCAAACAGTCAGGTTTGATATTACCGATGTTGAGCAGACTAACCATGCTCTGTCTTCTATGCCTTTCACCCCTGAGCTGTGGATTCTGAATGCCGGTAACTGTGAATACATTGATGATGGTGAGATGAACGTTTCGCTGTTAGCGCGGGTTTTTGACACTAACGTTATCGGGCTGTCAAATGTGATTCAGGCAATACAGTCTCACTTAAGGGCAGGTCACAGAGTGGCGATGGTAGGTTCTATTGCCAGTGAAGTGGCGTTACCCAGGGCAGAAGCATACGGTGCTTCTAAGGCTGCGGTGAGTTACTTAGCGCGTGCTTTGAGGCTAGATTGGGCTGAGAAAGGCGTTGAAGTATCGACAATTTACCCTGGGTTTGTTGCCACACCGCTTACCGACAAAAACACCTTCCCGATGCCGATGATTATCACGGTTGAGCAAGCATCACAGGCGATCCGTGATGGGTTGAGCAAAGGCTCGTCGAGTATCTATTTTCCCAAGCGTTTTACTTGGATTCTAAGGTTTATCGGAACGTTGCCATACTCTTGGCAGCATGCCATTACCTGCAAGATGTTTCGGCCTTAAAAGGATTAAAAAATGAAAATTGCAATTATTGGTACTGGGATTTCAGGCTTAACCTGTGGTTATTACCTGCATAAAAAGCATGATATTACTGTGTTCGAAGCGAATGATTATATTGGTGGTCATACAGCAACGGTTGACGTTGAACTGCAGGGAAAGACCTACCCTGTTGACACAGGATTTATTGTCTATAACGACCGAACTTATCCAAATTTCATTAAACTCATGGATGAACTTAAGGTTAAAACCATACCTACCGAAATGAGTTTCAGTGTGCGCAATGATGCCAACGGACTGGAGTACAATGGTCACACTGTGATGACGCTGTTTGCGCAAAAACGAAACTGGTTTAACCCTCGCTTTTATCACTTCATTTATGAAATCTTGCGCTTTAACAAGCTGGCTAAGCAGGAAGCTAAAGTCGCTGAAGTAGAGCTTCAGACTCTGGGGCAGTTTTTAAATTACCATAGGTTCTCACAATATTTTTGTCAGAACTATATTTTGCCCATGGGCGCAGCTATCTGGTCTTCGACATTGGCCGATATGCGAGCTTTCCCGCTGACGTTTTTCTTACGCTTCTTCCTCAATCATGGGCTGCTGGATATTACCAATCGTCCTAAATGGAATGTTATTCAGGGTGGTTCACGGTCTTACATTGAGCCGTTGACGCAGGGATTCAGGCAGAATATACGTACCAGCTCTCCGGTAGAAAAAGTCACAAGAACCTCTACAGGCGTTGAAGTAACCTGTTTGGGCAAAACGGAACGCTTTGATGAAGTGATTTTTGCCTGTCACAGCGACCAGGCATTGTCGATGCTTGAAGATCCAACTGATAGCGAGCAGCAAGTTCTGTCTCAGCTTGGCTATCAGGCTAACGAAGTGATTCTTCATACCGATACTCGTTTACTTCCTAAGCGCAAAACTGCCTGGGCATCCTGGAATTACTGGTTACGAGGTGGCGAAGGTCAGGACTCGCGTTTGCCATCTCTGACTTACGACATGAATATTCTGCAGCATATCGATGCTCCTGAAACTTTCTGTGTTTCTCTAAATAGCAGCGAACATATCGACCCGAGTAAAGTTCTGCGCAGCTTTGTTTATCATCATCCAGTTTTTACTGAGCAATCAATCAAAGCTCAACAGCGAAAATCAGAGATCAGTGGGGCCAATCATACTTGGTTTTGCGGTGCATACTGGCACAACGGTTTTCATGAAGATGGTGTACGCAGTGCTCTGGATGTTGTCAGTCAGCTCGAAAGCATTGAGCAATCGAATTTACAGGGAGCTGCGTAATGGCTGCGTTGAGTAGTAAGCTGCTGGTCGGAAATGTCAGGCACAGACGCTTCACTCCTAAGAAGCACGAGCTCAGTTACAGCCTGTTTATGCCATGTATTGACCTGGACGAATGGCCAGCGCTAGCTGAGAAAGTATGGGGGGTGGGCGATAGATGGTGGCACTGGGCGAGATTTAATCGGAATGATTATCTTGGCCAAGGAGCGCTAAAACAATCGGTACAGCAAAAGGTGTATGAGCTGACCGGTAATAAGGTTGAAGGAAAAGTGTTGGCAGTGATTCACTTAAGATACTTAGGAGTTTACTTTAGCCCGGTTAATTTTTATTACCTTTATGATACTGATGGCGAATGGCGCTACTTACTTGCTGAAGTCAGCAATACTCCCTGGAATGAACGTCACTACTACGCCATTCCCGCGGAGCAGGGGGATGATGGCGAGAACTGGCGACATGAAAAAGCTTTCCATGTGTCACCGTTTAATCCTGTCGACCAACAGTATCAGTGGCGGTTAAAACCCATCACTGACTCTTTAATGGTGCACCTAGAGTGTCATAAACAAGGAAAAGTGTTTGACGCAACGCTGGCAATGAAAGCTCAGGAGTTTTCATCCAAAAGCTTATTCCTGCTGCTGGTTAAAACGCCAATTATGGCAGTGAAGATGACGGCAGGTATTTACTGGCACGCATTCAAATTATGGGTAAAAGGCGTTCCTGTATACGATCATCCCAATAATAAAACGGAACAGAAACAGAAAAGTAGTAAGGAGAATACGCAATGCTAAATGTGACTTCTATGGATATGCCTAACAGCCTGACGACCTGGCAAAAAAGCGCTCGAAGCGTTGCATTTAAGTGTTTGCAATATCTGGATACGGGTAGCTTAACAATTGTCGAATCGTTTTCTCAAGACGGATCTCAGGAACAACAATTCGCCGGAAAAACCGATAAAGAGCTGCATGCGGTAATATGGGTTAAACATCCGGAGTTTTACGCCAGATTACTGAAGGGGGGGAGTATCGCAGCTGCTGAAGCCTACATGGATGGCTGGTGGGACAGCCCAAACCTCACCGCTCTGATGGAGCTAATGGCAAGAAACGCCTCAACTCTCGATAGAATCGAGCAGCGCAGCAGTTGGTTTACCAGTTGGGCTTATAAACTTGGTCACTGGTTTAACCGCAATTCAATTGAGCAGGCGAAAGAGAATATTGAAGCGCATTACGATTTAGGTAATGCGCTGTATAAAACTTTTCTTGATAAGCGGATGCTGTATTCCAGTGGCTTATATAGCAGTGATAGCGACACGCTAGAACAGGCTCAAATCAATAAAATGGAGCGTTTGTGTCAACAACTGGACCTTCAACCTGACGACCATGTAATTGAAATCGGTACTGGTTGGGGGGCGATGGCGATTTATATGGCACAAACCTATGGTTGCAGAGTTACGACAACCACCATTTCAGAAGAGCAATATGCTTATGCGAAAGAGCAGGTTGAAAAGTATCGATTAAGTGACCGTGTCACTCTGCTTAAAACAGACTACCGGTTGCTGGAAGGACAGTACGACAAACTGGTTTCAATAGAAATGATTGAAGCGGTAGGTAAGCAGTACCTGAGATCCTATATCGAGAAATGTCAGTCGCTGTTGAAGCCGAAAGGGCTGATGGCCATTCAGGCGATTACTATTGCTGATCAACGCTATGACTATTACAGCAATAACGTCGACTTTATTCAGAAATACATATTCCCCGGTGGTTTTCTTCCTTCGGTCACCGTGCTGACCCAAATGGCGACAAAACACAGTGACCTCGTTACCCGCGATATCTATGACCTCGGACTGGATTACGCCAAGACACTAAACGACTGGCGACTGAGGTTTGAGCAGGCATTGGAGCAGGTATCACTACTGGGCTATGACGACCGGTTTATTCGAATGTGGCGCTACTATTTTTGTTATTGCGAAGGAGGCTTCAATGCACGCGCAATAAGTACGATTCATATGACGCTACAGAGAGCCTAGCCGTGAGACGCTTATTTGTTGTGTCACTCTGGTTTCAGTTGGTCTGGCTGGTCGCTGTACTGGGGCAGGATAAATGGCAGTGGGTAACGTTGGTGCTCGGTTCTGCCACTTTGGTTTATGCGCTGATTAATGAACGCGCTGATGTCATTAATATTATTGCTGTCGGCGCTTGTGGGATGGCACTGGATTACCTCAATAGTATTGCGGGGTTACTGGTGTTTAACACCTCCTATATTCCAGTCTGGCTGGCGGTACTATGGCTGGTGTTTATGTGGTATGCCAAACAGTGGGCAGCGGTTATCAGACAATACAATAAAGTTTGGGTGATGTTGTTTGTCGGTTGTTGTGGTGCGCTAAGCTACTGGGCAGGCTACCGTTTTTCTGCGGTAGATTTCTCTTATCCGGTATTATGGACACTAATGGTGCTTGTTATTCAGTGGTGCTGTATTAGCTGGTTAATCATGAGGGTATTAGTCAATGGTGACACAAGTTCGGTCAATTCTATCGGTAGTGATGTTACTGCTCGCGACAAAGATTAGTGCCAGTGAGCTTTCTGAAAGTGTGGGACGTGAGTGGCAGCGCTGGCCGGTTGTAGGTCAGGCAACGTTGTCATGGCTATGGCTGGATATATATTCCTCTCAATTGCGCTCTCCTGATGGTCAGTATCGTGAGGAAGACGATATTACCCCTCACCCTGTCGCGCTAGAGATCCGCTATATGCGGGATATAACCAGTTCTCAACTGCTTGAAGCGACGCAGGAGCAGTGGCAAAAGCAGGGCTATAGTCAGGCACTGATCGATCAATGGGTACCAATGTTAGCCAGTATATTCCCCAGTGTTAAGACCGGAGAAAAACTGGTGTATGTAACAGATGGTACTTATGGCCAGTTTTTATATATCCCTCGAGAGGGGGAGCAAAAAGTCGTCGGTAATATTGGCGACGAAAAACTGAATGATGCTTTTCTGGCGATTTGGCTATCGTCAAAAACAGAGTATCAGGAGTTGCGTCAACAATTGATTGGGATGAGAAGATGAGAAATCGATTAAAACGATATTTAGTTCTGGTTGCTTTCACAATGCTATCAGCCTGTAGTGCTGAGCTTTCTGATTACCAGCAGAGTGGGCCCGAATTTGACTTATTTGGTTATTTTGAAGGTGATATACATGCCTGGGGAATGGTGCAGGACTATACCGACAAGCAAACGCGACGATTTGACGTGATGATAAAAGGTAGCGTTGAGGGGAATACTTTAACTCTGGTCGAAGACTTTGTGTTCGATGACGGTGAGCAGAGCCAGAGGATATGGGTCATTAATCGCAATAGTGATGGTCAGTATACGGGGCAGGCTGATGATATTATCGGACAGGCTATTGGCCGTGAAGTGGGGAATGCCCTTCAGTGGCAGTATGATTTTTTGCTGAAAATGGACGATGGTGATATCGAAGTCACATTTGATGACTGGTTGTATCGACAGGATGAAACCCGTGTGTTCAATATCACTAAAATTCGTAAATTCGGTATCGAAGTGGGGCGGATAACGCTGTTTTTTGAGAAGTTGTAAACCAATAAATTCAATGGCTGGTACTGATATGACAAGGGAGGCAAATGCCTCCCTTTATTCGCACATTATTAACCTGACTGATTAATAAACTAACGGAATTGGTATTAAAGCTTATCTGTTAGCTCAATTGCCTGACCGATGTAGCTGGCAGGTGTCATTTCTTTCAAACGCGCTTTTTCTTCTTCAGGGATTTCCAGCCCTTCGATAAAGTTACGCATCGCTTCACCGTCGACACGTTTACCACGAGTGAGTTCTTTAAGCTTCTCATAAGGTTTTTCAATACCATAGCGACGCATAACGGTTTGTACTGGTTCTGCTAGTACTTCCCAGTTTCTGTCTAGCTCCGCTAATAGTGCTTCCTTGTTAACTTCAAGCTTACTGATGCCTTTAAGCGTTGAAGTGTAAGCAATGATAGCGTAGCCCGCGCCAACCCCAAGGTTACGAAGCACGGTTGAATCTGTCAGGTCACGCTGCCAGCGAGAAATTGGCAGTTTTTGCGCCAGATGAGTGAAGACAGCGTTTGCTAAGCCAAGGTTACCTTCAGAGTTTTCAAAGTCGATTGGATTAACTTTGTGTGGCATGGTTGAAGAACCGATTTCGCCCGCAATTGTTTTTTGTTTGAAGTGACCCAGAGCGATGTAACCCCAGATATCACGGTCAAAATCGATCAGAATCGTGTTGAAACGTGCCACAGCATCAAACAGTTCAGCAATGTAATCATGAGGTTCGATCTGTGTTGTGTATGGGTTCCATGTTACACCCAGTGACTCTGTAATGAACTCTTCGCTGAATTTGTGCCAGTCAACGGTTGGGTATGCTGAAAGGTGCGCATTGTAGTTACCAACAGCGCCGTTGATTTTACCGAGAATTTCTACAGTCTCGATTTGCTTGTATTGACGTTCCATGCGGTACGCCACATTTGCCATTTCTTTACCCATGGTTGATGGGGAAGCTGGCTGGCCGTGTGTACGGGAAAGCAGAGGAATGTCGCGATATTCTTCAGCCAGGCCACGAATGGCATCAATGATATTACGGATTTCAGGAAGAATCACAGTATCGCGAGCTTCTTTAAGCATCAATGCGTGAGAAGTGTTGTTGATATCTTCAGAAGTACATGCAAAGTGGATGAACTCATTTACAGCGTGAAGTTCAGGAACACCGGCCACTTTTTCTTTTAAGAAGTATTCAACTGCTTTTACGTCGTGGTTAGTTGTACGCTCAATCTCTTTGATACGTTGCGCGTCTTCTTCACTGAAGTTTTCGGCTACACTGTCAAGGAATTGGTTTGCTTCGTCACTGAATGCAGGAACTTCTGCAATCTCAGCTGTTGCTGCAAGCTTCTGTAACCAGCGAATTTCAACGATAGTACGGTA
>Ga0075011_10001758_pt1 | contig 11697 bp, 10 predicted proteins | sample TARM_MetaG_T_14_FD_72354 | JGI IMG/M metagenome (GOLD analysis project Ga0075011, IMG submission 72354) | Freshwater microbial communities from Pennsylvania, USA, analyzing microbe dynamics in response to fracking - TARM_MetaG_T_14 | ecosystem: Environmental > Aquatic > Freshwater > River...
TCATCGAGCTCCACCGACGCCTGGCCCGCGGGTTCCGCAACCGAGACAACTATCGACTCCGCATGCTCCTCGCCGCAGGCGGCCTCACAACCTGACCCCTACCGGATGTCCCAAGAGCCCCCCGGTCCCCGGCGTCCTGGGGGCTGGTGGCGCGGCCCGGGCGCTGGTCGCGGCGGGGGTCATCCCCTCCCTCGGCCACACGTCGGGCACGGTGGGCCAGGCCGAGGCGCTCATTGCCCAGGTTGCGCCTGTGCTCGCGGAGCAAGGGTTGCGAATGACCGCGACCCACCTGTTCAACGGGATGCCGCCCCTGCACCACCGCGATCCCGGCCCTGTCGCGGCGTGCCTTGCCGCGGCCTTCGGCGGTGACCTGGTTGTCGAGCTCGTCGCGGACGGCGTCCATCTGGCCCCTGCAACCGTGCGGACCGTGCTGCGGGTCACGGGCGGCAACGCCGTCCTGGTCACCGATGCGATGGCCGCCGCCGGGATGCCCGATGGCGACTACCGTCTCGGCTCCATGGCCGTGCGGGTCGCCGGCGGTGTGGCACGCCTGGCCACCTCGGACGGGTCGCCGGGACCGATCGCGGGGGGAACCGCGCACCTGATCGACGTCGTGCGCACCACCGTCGCCAGCGGGGTCTCTCTCCTCGACGCCGTGCGGGCCGCCTCCACCGTCCCAGCGTCCGTGCTCGGCCTCACCGACATCGGCGCCCTCGCCGCCGGCTACCGCGCCGACGTTCTCGTCACGGACGCGGATCTCCACCCGCGGCGCGTCCTGCGCGCCGGAGTCCCGGTGGACTGAGCCAGGATCGGACGGCCCGTGGGGTGGGCGGGTCTGAGGCCGTGACGTCACGGGCGTTCCGCGCCCCGCGCGCCAGCGGGTGTGTAGCCCCGCGGAAGCACCGGTGTCACGGCCTTCGCGGACGCGTAAGGTATGCGGCGGCTGGTGCGGACGGCGAGATCACGGAGGTGGGAGGGTTGCCGCTCTTCGAGGTCGACGGGGATCGACACCACGCCGTCACCGGCAGCGGTGGTGGCGCGGGGACTACGGCTCACCGGGTCGTCGAGTCCCACATCGACGGCCTGCTCGGCGAGCAGATCTTCCCGGTCTGCTCGGGCAGCGGCCCCGACGAACCGCACCTGCTGGCGCTCGACGCGTCCGGCGCGCCCGTGGTCGTGGAGCTGGCCTCCCGCCTCGACGACGCCGCCCTGACCCGGGCGCTCGACCACGCCGGCGCGGCAGGGCGCATGACCCGCGGCCAGTTCTCCGCCCTCTACCGCGGCGGACCCCAGGCCTTCCAGCGCGACGTCGCCGAGTTCTACGACTCCGTGCCGATCACGAGCTCGCACAGCGGCCGCCAGGGTCCGCGACTCATCATCATCTGCCAGGAGGCCGACGAGGCGGTGCTCAACGCCGTCGACTTCCTGCGTCAGCCGAGCATGCCCGTCGAGGTGCTGCGGCTCGGTGTCATCCCGACGGCCGGCGGTCGTAAGCTCGTCGACGTCTCGCCGCTGGTGATCCACCCCTCGTCCGCCCCGGACAGCCCCCAGATCGTCGTCGCCCCCTCACCCGGCCGGCGCGAGGTGGCGACCGCGGACGCGCAGACGCAGGCGGAGCTCAAGGAGGCGGTGGTCGTCGGGCTCGCGCTGACCGGCAAGCTGCCCGTCGTCGTCAAGGACGCCCCGCGGTCCGCCCGGGACGTCGGTGGGCCCACCGGGCTGGACTCCGTGCCAGTGCCCGGCGTGCCGACGGGATCGAGCGACGTGCAGCATGCCGTCACGGGTGCGGACCTCTCCAGGGGGGCGGCCGACCCCGTCGTGCGCAGGCGCAAGCCTGCGTCGGCCGCTCCGGCAGCCGCGACCTCCGCTCCGGGAGCGGCGACTGCCGCTCCGGCAGCCGCGACCGCCGCACACCGCGCCGCGCCGGCCGACCCGGAGTTCGTGCTCGCACCGCGGCAGGCGCCGCCGCGTCCTGCGGTGCGCCGTCGTTCGCGGACCGACCGCTTCGCCCCGCCGTCGAACCCCACGCCGGTCACCGGCCTGGAGGAGGCCCCGGCGCGGCCGGGCACGCCCGTCGGCCGCTCCGCCGCGCCCGTCGACCCGACGCGGGTCGCCGGCGTCCCGCTGCCGCCGCTGGTGGTGCCGAGCCTGGACGACTTCCCCCCGCCGTCGGAGCCGGTCCCGATGGTCGACCTCACCGACCCGACGCCGCACCTCGAGGACCTCGCCCGCATCCGCCGCGAGACGCTCGCCGGCTTCGCCATCAACCCGGCGGACGACCCGCTGGCCTGGAGCCTCGACGAGGAGTGGAGCACCGCCCGCGGCGAGTACCCCGTCCCCGCTCCCGAGCGCGAGGCGATCGCCTTCGGCGAGGTCTTCACCCAGGTGAGCAGTCCGCTCGACCCGGAGTGGTCGGAAGCTGCGGAGCGGGGGTCCGCTCCCGGACCACCGGAGCCCGAGCCCTGGTGGCGCGACGAGCCCGAGGCGTCCGCCTGGGACGCGATGACGGCCGGCGCCGACTCCGACGGCTGGGTCACGCCGCCCACCCGCACGGCGGACCTCGCGGAGTCCTGGCCGGCGCCCGCGCCGATCGGCAGCCGCGCACCCGAGCCCTGGGACGATCCCGCTCCGGGGGCCCGGGCCTGGGAGCCGCCGGCCACCGGGCCGATCGTCCTGGACGAGGACACGGACGCCGACCTTGCCGCGCTCGCCGCCCAGATCGGCGTGCCCACCGCCCTGGTCTGGGAGCGCCCGCGCCGCGGCCAGCGCTTCGACGCGGTGCTCCACCCGGACGGCCGCATCCAGCTCCCGGACGGCTTCCACTACCGTCACCCCGACGTGGCCGCCAGCGCGGTCTCGGGCTCGTACACGGCCGACGGCTGGTCCGTCTGGCGCCTCGGCGGGCCGAGCGGCCCGACCCTGGCCGAGGAGTTCCACGCCCGCTTCGCGTGAGCCAGCGGCGCAGCCGGAGGCGGCGTCACGGAACGACGACGAGCTTCCCCGTCTGCTCGCCGGCCGCCATGCGGGCCAGCGGGGTCCGCACGTCCTTGAGCCGGTGCTGGGAGTCGATGACCGGCCGCACGCCGGTCCGGGCACAGAACGCGAGCAGGTCGGCGAGGTCGGCGCGGGACCCCATGGTCACGCCCTTGACGGCGATCTCCTGGAAGAAGACACGGGTCAGCTCGGCGCCGGGCTGGTCGCCGGTGGTCGCCCCGCAGACCGCGATGGTGCCGCCCGGCTTCACCGAGCGGACGGAGTGGCCCCACGTCGCCTTCCCGACCGACTCGACGACGGCGTCGACACGGGCGGGCATACGGGCTCCGGGCTCGATGGCGTGGGCGGCACCCAGCGCCAGCGCGCGGGATCGCTTGGCACCGGACCGGGAGGTGGCCGTGACCTCGAGGCCGGCAGCGGCGCCCAGCACGATGGCCGCCGTCGCCACGCCCCCGCCGGCACCCTGGACCAGGACGCTCTGGCCGGGCCGGAGACCCGCGGCGCCGAAGAGCATGCGGTAGGCGGTCAGGTAGGCGGTGGGCAGGCAGGCGGCCTCCGCGAACGTCAGCGCGCTCGGCTTCGGGACGAGGTTCGCCGTCGGCACGGAGACATACTGCGCGAGGGTGCCGTCGTACTTCTCCGACAGGATGGTGCGGGGTTCGCGCGGTCCGACGCCGTGCCCGTCCGCGCCGACGACGCCGTGCACCACGACCTCGGTGCCGTCCGGCGCGATGCCCGCGGCGTCGGTGCCGAGGATCATCGGGAGCTGCTCGGCGCGCAGGCCGACACCGCGCAGCGACCACAGGTCGTGGTGGTTCAGCGTGGCCGCGCGGACCTCGACGACCGACCAGTTCTCCCGCTCGGCCGGCTCGGGCCGTTCGCCGACCTCCAGGCCGTCGACGGGGGACTCGGGCGAGAAACGGGCGGCGTAGGCGGCAAGCATGCGCTCACGCTATCGCCTGGTACCGCGGTCACCACGTCCCGGGTGGGGGCGGGCTCCCCCGGCTGTCACGGATCGGCGACCGCCGCGGGGAGCCCGCCCGGACGTGCTCAGACGGTGCCGTCGCCGCAGTTGAACATCCAGCTGATGCCGTACCGGTCCTTGAGCTGGCCGTAGTGGTCACCCCACGGCGCTGCCTCGAAGTCCATGACGTCGCTGGCGCCGTCGCGCAGCTTCTCGTAGGCGCCCCGGATGTAGTCCATGTCCTGCGAGGGGCCGGTCAGCGCGACGACCATGCCCTCGCTCGGGGGAACGTACGGCATGACGGAGCCGGTGTCCGACGCCATCAGGCACAGGCCTTTCGGGGTGTCGAGCTGGCCGTGCATGACGAGCGGCTTGTCGGCGTCGGAGATCCGCATCTCCGGGGAGTCCGGCATGTCGCCGAACGTGGTGATGTTGACCTCGCCGCCGAGGACCGACTGGTAGTACTCGAGCGCCTCGCGGGCCTGGTCCTTGAAGCTGAGGTACGGGTTGAGCATGGCCATGGGTGACTCCTCCTTCGAGCATCGGTGTGCGATAGCGAGCAGTCGCCAGTCTCGACCCTCAGCCCCGGGTCCGCACGCGCTCTCGTTCGAGGGACCGGAGGAATTCGCGGACGATCGGCCCGAGCTGCTCGAACTCGATGAGGAACCCGTCGTGCCCGTAGGTGCTCGTGATGGTGTGCAGCGGCTCCGCGTTCGGTACGCCGGCCGCGATCCGGGCCGACTGCGACGGCGGGTAGAGCCGGTCGGAGTCGACCGTGACGACCAGCGTGCGAGCCGTGATCTGCGCGAGCGCGGCGTCGACCCCGCCGCGGTCGCGGCCCAGGTCGTGCGTCATGATCGCCTCGTTGATCACGAGGTAGGAGTTCGCGTCGAACCGCCGGGCCAGCTTGTCCCCGTGGTGGTCGAGGTACGACTGCATGGCGTAGCGGCCGTCCGTCATCGGGTCCTCGCCGCCCTGGGGGAGCCGGCCGAAGCGGACGTCGTACTCCTCCGCGCAGCGGTAGGTGTTGTGCGCGATCTGCCGGGCGACGCCCAGGCCGCGGTGCGGTCCCTCGCCGTCGGGCAGGTCGTAGTAGTCCCCGCCGTTCCAGCCCTGGTCGAGGCGGATGGCCGCGTTCTGCGGGTGCATCCAGGCGATCTGGTCACCGCTGGTCGCCGCGGTCGTGGCGAGCGGTGCGAGGCCGTGCACCTCGATGCCGGCCTCGGGCCCCATGACGGCCCACTCGAGCGAGCGCACCCCGCCCATGGAGGGGCCGATGACGAGCTGCCAGGCCCGGATCCCGAGGTGGCGCGCGAGCCGGATCTCGGCGGTCACCTGGTCGCGCGTGGTCACGCGGGGGAAGCGGGCACCCCAGGGGCGCCCGTCGGGAGCCGTCGACGACGGGCCCGTGGAGCCCTGGCAGCCGCCGAGCACGTTGGGGACGACGACGAACCAGCGGTCGGTGTCGATCGGGCGCCCGGGACCGACCATGTCGTCCCACCAACCGCCGGACGGGTGGCCGGGCCCGGGCGGCCCGGCCACGTGCGAGTCCCCCGTGAGGGCGTGCTGGATCAGGACGGCGTTGCCGCCGTCGGCGTCAAGGGTCCCGTAGGTCTCGTACGCCAACCTGATCTCGGGCAGCAGCGCCCCGCTCTCCAGCTCCAGGCCGCCCAGGTCGGCGAACCGGCGCCGGCCCGGGTGGTCACCCTCGCGCCACGCCCCCGAGGCGGGGACGGGCGGCTTGACCCGCGACCTCGAGGAGTCCGTCGGTGCCGGGGTGCCGGAACCGACGGGGGCGGTGGAACCGACGGAACCGACGGGGGCGGCGTCGGCGGCACTGTCGGCGGGCGGAGTGCCTGCCGACACCGGCTCGCTCGGTGGGATGGTGTCGATGGGCGCGGTCCTCGGGCCTCGGGACAGGGCGCTCGGCCCTGCAGTGGCGGAACTACAGCGTCTCACGGGGGGCTCCGGTCATGCCTCGGTCGTCCCGGCACCGGCACCGGCACCGGCACCGGCACCGGCACCGGCACCGGCACCGGCACCGGCACCGGCACCGGCACCGGCACCGGCACCGGGCGCCTCCGCCGCACCCTCGAGCGCGGCCTTCGCGGCGGTGAACCCGAGCTCGAGGTCCGCGAGGATGTCCTCGACGTTCTCGATGCCGACCGAGAGGCGCACGAGCCCCGGCGTCACGCCGGAGAACGCCTGCTGCGCGGGCGTGAGCTGGCTGTGCGTCGTCGAGGCGGGGTGGATGACCAAGGAACGGACATCGCCGATGTTCGCGACGTTCGAGTGCAGCCGGAGCGCGGACACGAAGGCCTGACCTGCGGCGCGGGCGGCAGCGTCGTCGGCGGCGAGCAGCTCGAAGGCCAGGACGGCGCCCGCGCCCTTGGGCGTGTACTTGCGGGCGTTGGCGTGCCACGGCGAGGACTCGAGCCCGGCGTAGTGGACGACGCCGACCTCGTCGCGCGTCTCCAGCCACTCGGCGACGCGCTGCGCGTTGGCCACGTGCCGGTCCAGGCGCAGCGAGAGCGTCTCGAGACCCTGGGCCAGCAGGAAGACGTTGAACGGGCTGATCGCCGGACCGAGGTCGCGCAGGAGCTGGACGCGTGCCTTGAGGATGTAGGAGAGGTTGACGCCGAACGCGCCGCCGACGCCGAGGTCCCGGGCGTAGACGAGCCCGTGGTACGAGGGGTCGGGCTGGTTGTAGTTAGGGAAGCGCTCCGGGTGCTGCGCGTAGTCGAAGGTGCCGCCGTCGACGATGACCCCGCCGATCGACGAGCCGTGCCCGCCGAGGAACTTGGTGGCGGAGTGGACGACGACGTCGGCGCCGTGCTCGATCGGACGCAGCAGGTACGGCGTCGGGACGGTGTTGTCGACGACGAGCGGGACGCCGACCTCGTGCGCGATGCCCGCGACGGTCTCGACGTCGAGGACGTCCGAGAGGGGGTTGGGGATCGTCTCACCGAAGAAGAGCTTGGTGTTCGGGCGGACGGCATCGCGCCACTGCTGCGGGTCGTGCGGGTCGTCGACGAAGGTGGTCGTGATCCCCAGCTTGGGCAGCGTGTGGTGGAAGAGGTTGTAGGTGCCGCCGTAGAGCGACGACGACGACACGATGTGGTCGCCCGCCTCCGCGATGTTGAGGACGGCGAGGTGGATGGCCGAGGCGCCGCTCGCGACGAGCAGGGCGCCGACGCCACCCTCGAGGTTCGCGATGCGGTTCTCGATCGCCTCGTTGGTCGGGTTGCCGATGCGGGTGTAGATCGGGCCAAGATCCTTCAGGCCGAAGCGGTCCGCGGCGACCTCGGCCGTCGGGAAGACGAAGGACGTGGTCTGGTAGATCGGCAGGGCGCGGGCGCCGGTCACCGGGTCGGGGGTCTGGCCGGCGTGGATCTGGCGGGTCTCGAACGACCACTGGGGCTGCGTGCTCATGGGTTCCTCCGGGGTGCAGTCTCTTCGGGCGACGGTGCTGCCGCGGCGCGCCCTGCGAGGGCCTGCTGCGTCGGAGGGGAGTCCGCGGCGGGCGTCTGCGCACGCGAAGCCGGAGTGCCCGGGCAGGCGAACGTGCGCTGGTTCAGGGGCACATTCGGCGGGTCATGCGGAGGACCATAGCCGCTGCCCCGCGACCTACGACACCACCTGCCCAAGAGGCGAGACGCAATTTTGAGACGCCGACCGTCGTGGCGCCCGCTGTCGGCCCGACCGTCGCCGCCGAGCGCTGGGGACTACCCTTCGAGGCATGCAGCGGTGGAACCTCCAGCGGTTCATCGGGCTCGTCGTCATCGCCATCTGTGCCACGGCCGGCGGGCTGATCTGGCTGAGCGTCTCCGACGAGCGGCTCCGCGTGATGCCGCCCGAGGAGGGCGTCCTCTTCGACACGTGGCACTTCCTCTTCAACCGCCACATGCCGCCCGCTGACCAGCTCCTGCTCGCCGTCGCGGCGATCCTCGTCATCGCGGCCGCGATCATCTTCGTGGAGTGGCGGGTGGCCGCCCGCGACCACCGGTCCGGCGACGAGCAGCGCACGCCGCTGTCGCCGCGCGTCGTCATGGCCGCGACCCGCGGCGTCTACCACGGGCCCGTGACCATCACCGTGCTCGTCCCCGCGCACAACGAGGAGGCCTCGCTGCCGCACACCCTGCGGTCGCTGATGGCGCAGTCGCACCCGCCGGAGCGGATCATCGTCGTCGCGGACAACTGCACCGACGGCACCGTGCGGGTCGCCCGGGAGGCCGGCGTCGAGGTGTTCGAGACGGTGGACAACGACAAGAAGAAGGCCGGCGGCCTCAACCAGGTCCTCAAGGTCGTCCTCCCCGGCCAGGGCGAGAACGACTGCCTCATGATCATGGACGCCGACACCGCGCTCGACGACGGCTTCCTCGCGGCGGCGGTGCGTCGCTTCACCGAGGACCGGGCCCTCATGGCGGTCGGGGGCCTGTTCTACGGCGAGGAGGGCCACGGCTGGCTCGGGCAGTGCCAGCGCAACGAGTACATCCGTTACTCCCGGGATCTGAGGCGCCGCCGCGGCCAGGTGTTCGTGCTCACCGGCACGGCGTCGATCTTCCGGCCGCGAGGGCTGCGGACCGTCGCCCAGGCCCGCGGCTCGCGGATCCCGGGCGTCCACGGCGACGTCTACGACACCCTCGCCCTCACCGAGGACAACGAGCTGACGATCGCGCTCAAGTCGCTCGGCGCGCTGATGATCTCTCCGTCCGCGTGCACCGTGGTCACCGAGCTCATGCCCACGTGGAAGACGCTGTGGAACCAGCGGCTGCGCTGGCAGCGTGGCGCCCTGGAGAACATCGGTGCCTACTCGATCACCCCCAGACCTTCCGCTACTGGGCCCAGCAGATCGGCATCGGCTACGGCGTCGTCGCCCTCCTCGGGTACTTCGTGGCCATGGTGGTGCTGATCATCGCCTCCGACGAGTGGATCTGGTTCCCGTTCTGGCTCGCCATCGGTTTCGTCTTCATGATCGAGCGCGTCATCACCGCCTGGAAGGGCGGCTGGCGGGCCCGGCTGCTGGCCGCACTGGTCTTCCCCGAGCTTCTCTTCGCCGCATTCCTCGACCTGGTCTACGTGCGCTCGATCATCGACATCTCCCTGGGCCGCAAGGCGGCGTGGAAGCACGTGGCCCACCCGGCCGGGCGGAGCCCGAAGGGGGCACGCGCATGATCACCGGCCTGCTGCTCCCGCACGAGACCCTCTTCACCGACTGGTTCGGCACCCTGGCCGCGTTCGTCGCCGTCAACACCGTCATGTACGTGACGCTCGCGATCTTCAAGATCTTCCCCCGCCTCTACCTGACCGACTGGCTGCGCCGCCGGAACGCGCGCTCCGAGACGCGCAACATCCACCCCGACGCGCCCATCGGCGCCCCGCAGCCGCGGGGCCGGCGCCCACGGCGGTAGGCGAGGACGCGGGCCTCGGCCGGTCGGCCGCGACGCCGGCGCACGGCCGGTCAGCCCAGGCCGGCGAGCAGCTCGTCGGCGCTCACCGGGCGCCCGAGGAAGTGGCCCTGCCCGTAGTCGATCCCGAGCGACCTGGCGAGGTCGACGTGCTGCTGCGTCTCGAGCCCTTCGAGGACCATGGCCTGGCCCAGCTCGTGCATCGCCTGGACGTTGTGGCGCAGGAGCACGAGGCCCGGCTCGTCGGTGGTGAGGAAGTCGCGGCCCATCTTCACGGTGTGCCACCGGCGCCGGGCAAGGGCCCGCAGGCGGGACTGCCCAGCGCCGTAGTCGTCGAGGGCGACCGCGACGCCGTGGGACTCGAGGTGGCCGAGCACCTCGTACTGCTCGGCCTCCCAGGGCGCGTCACCGCGCTCCGAGATCTCGACAAGAATCGTGCCCGGGAAGCCCGGCGCGGCGTCCGCGAGCCATTCGAGCGCCACGTTGTCCCAGTGCAACTGGTCAGATTCCAGGTTGATGCCGGCGACGAGCCTCCTGCCCAGCCGCTCGCACGCCCGGCCGACGACGTCCAGGGCCACCTCGGCCACCCGGAGGGTGACGGTGTCGAGGGCGCCGACCTGACCCGCCGCCGAGATGAGCGTCAGCGCCGGCACCTGCCCCAGCCCCGGGATCTCCGAGCGGAGCAGCGCCTCGTAGCCGGCCAGGGTGTCGTCCCGGAGCGAGCGCACCGGCTGGAAGGCGACGCGCAGGCCGTCGTCGAGCAGGGCCTGGACGAGGTCCTGGTCGGTGGGCTCGCCGCCACCCGGGCGGGCTGCCTTGCGCCCGCGGGCGTCGCGCTCGGCGCGGACGACGATGCGGGCGGGGTTCTCGTCGGCGTCGGTGGAGAGCGTCCGCCCGACGGTGATGCTGGGAACGATGTCGCGGCCGTACGCGCCCACGGGTTCCGCCACCACCCGCCGCAGCTCGTCGCACAGCTCGTCGAGGTGGTCCTCGTCGCGCACCTCGCGGCGGAACCCGACGAACTCGTCGCCGCCGAAGCGCCCGAACCTCCACTGGCGCGAGAGCCCGGTGAGCCGCCGGCCGAGCGTCTCGAGCACGATGTTGGCCCGCAGGTGCCCGACCGTCTCGTTGACCGCCTTGAAGTGGTCGAGGTCGAAGAAGACCACGCCGATGTTCTCCCCGTCGGCCCGGAGGCGGGACTGTGCCTCCAGGAGGTAGCGCCAGTACTGGTACTCCCACAGCCCGGTGAGGGCGTCCGTCATGGCCTCCGCGCGCAGGCGGCCCTCGCGCTCCGCCCGCTCGTACGAGGTGCGCCCGAGCGCCGCGACACCGGCGACGATGTCGGCGTCGCGGCGGGAGAAGCGGCGGTCGCCGGGGCGGCGCCTGGCAACGAGCCAGCGGTCACCCGTCACCTGCTCGCTCACGGTGCCCCGGGCGCCCGCGGCGGGGGAGACGGCGACGTCGTCGGCCCGGACGTGGTCGCGGACGAGCTGGACCATGAGAGCGTCGGTCCGTTCCTCCGGCCACGGGGTGGCCCGCACGGCGCTCAGCAGCGCCTCCGAGGTGCGGCGCAGCGTCGAGACGACCCCCGCCTGCCAGGTGACGACCGCGACGAAGACGACCGGCACGACGAGCACCACCGCGGCCCACCGGTTCTGGGGGTCGGCGTACAGCCAGTTGAGCGCGGCCACGGTGCCGACGGCGTAGGCGGCGCCGGCCAGGGCGAGCCGCAGCCCGGTGGCGGAGCGGGCGCCGGGCAGCAGCGGGCGGCCGTAGAGCCGCTCCCGCAGCCAGGTGAGCGGGACGACGACGGCGGCGAACGCGAGCATCCCCACGACGATCCGCTCGTTGGGCACGCCCAGGCCCGGGACCTGCACGGCGAGGACCAGCGCCTCGCCGGCGATGATCTGGGCACAGGCCAGCGGCAGCTCGCTCCACAGCTGCACCCGCCGCATGACCGCGTAGGTGAGGAGGGCCAGCAGCGCCCAGACGGGCACGACCTCACGCGGCGAGTCCCGCACGACCGGGCTGGCGATGACGGCGAGCGACACGGCGAGGACCGTCGGGCCGACCAGACGGGACACGGTCCGGTCGTCGCCGGCCGACACCACGGCGACCAGCACCATGCTGGTCGCCAGGGCGGTCAGGGTGCACGGCTGGAGCTCGGGCAGGCCGGTCTCGGCCCAACCGAGGAGCCGGCCGACGACGACGGCCGCCGCCCCGATGACGAGCACGGCGTCGAGGACCCGCGCCGCGCGGGGCGCGGGCCCGGGCTCGGGCCGCGCGACGCCGGCAGCCGGAAGCGGCGCCTCGTCCATGTCCGCACGCTAG